>Ga0105164_10000341_pt1 | contig 34729 bp, 36 predicted proteins | sample VDWuncwatermetaG_FD_89674 | JGI IMG/M metagenome (GOLD analysis project Ga0105164, IMG submission 89674) | Wastewater microbial communities from Netherlands to study Microbial Dark Matter (Phase II) - VDW unchlorinated drinking water | ecosystem: Environmental > Aquatic > Freshwater > Drinking...
CCTGTTATTGTCCTGTTTGCTGCAGGAGTTGCTGTGCCGCTTAAGCTAATTATAGAGTTAGTCGTTGGATAGGTATCTGCAGTGGTTGGTGATATAACCTGAACTACAGGTGCATTAGGATCCATTACTTCATAGGCGCCGATATCAAAATTTGCGCCCTGCGGCCTTGCTGCCCCTGCAAAATCCTTTGCAATGTCTATACCATAAAGATTGTAGAAGGTAGTGTAGACTTGATGTCTAACATTGGCATCAATGGCTGGGGAGTTAGTTCTAAGACGAAAGTCATTAGTAGATGTATCCACAAAAAGAGGATCGCCTTCCAAGCAGTTTGCACACTCTCCCGTCGCATTCTTGAAGTCCGACAGACTCGTGTAAACAGTGCTCCATCCCCATCCAAACCGGCCTGCACCGCTCGCTTGATTAAAGAGGCTGCGATCCACATTGGTAACACCCACGGCGTTCCAAGTTGCAACATGATAGTCCTGCGGATTTATGTTAGAGATAATATTGCCGGAGATAGTGAGCGGTCCAGACTGTATCGCGTTGATTCCGCCATGCACATCGTAGATGGTGTTGTCCACAACGAACCGTTGCATGTTGCCCTCCCAGAGCGAGATGGCTTGGCCATAACGCCATGCATCAGTTGGGCTGTAACTAACACCTGACTCGGGGTGAATATTGTAAATGACGTTGCCAATAATATATGCAGTCCGACCGTTCGCTTCCGTTTGTGTGTCCGACTGTCGGATACCGAAATTGCTGTCGTAAATATCGTTGAAAATGATCCAGAGATTGTCGGGGCCGTATTGAAACCCGACGCCGTCACCGGGCTGGTCACCGTGCTGGCGCCCTGAATAAGCCACGTTCTGCGACATGATGACGTGGCTTGCCTGCTTGGACCAAAAGGCCGCCTGCCGGTTTTCGTAGCCGGTGTTGCGGCCAATATAAATATGGTGCAGGTACTTGTAGCTGTCGGTCCAGTTTCCTGCATTAACCTGCACCCCGTTGCCACTCAGATGGCGAAAGGTATTCTCTAGGATCCAGACATTGTATTCCGATGCCGTGCTGTCGCGTCCCCACAGATCCGGGTTGATGCCATGGAAATCCTGATCGATCGTGGTCTGCCAGTCACCCAACTCTTCAAAGGTATTCTTGTACACCACTACATCATGCACCGAACCGCCCGGTGACGGGTTGATGCCGACGCCCGAGGTGTTCCCGGCGTAGGCGCGGTTGCGGCATTTCGAGTGCCTGATGCTGATATACGAGGTAGCAGAGCCGCCCACCGACATGCAACCGCCCGTCCCCCCGTTGAAGTCAACATATTCGAGGATCAGATATGAGCCACTGAGGCTGATGCCGCCGGTGAGAATCGGTATCAAGGCCGATGTTCCCCGCACCCAGCAGGGGGCGGACTTGGTCCCACTGCAGGACATCGTGATATTACTCGCGTAAGGCCCGCCGTGTATTTCGATGTACGACCCAGCCGCAAAACTCGACCCGGGGAAGGTTTGCCGCGGTTTGTTGGGATAACCGTAGGTATTTCCACTGTCAGTGGCGCTGGGGTGTGTATTGTCAACATAGTAGTATCCTGCAACAGACGAACCCGGCCAGCCCGAGGGCCAAACAGGAGCGGTCTCATCAATGCCGAACGCGGGGGTAGGAATCCCCAGCGGTGGATTGTAAGCGTAGGCTAAAGAGGTGAAAAAAAGTATTAAAACCAATAATGCTAATAGAAAAAACGATCTGAAGTTCCTCATTTTGCCCTCCTTAAAAATAAAAAAGCCGCCAAAAGAATTGTTTCCTGAATATTATTTCAGGAACAAGCTTCTGGCGGCTCGACTCGCATAAAAACAGTCGTTAGCTGTAAGTCATTAGTCGTAAGGTTTTCCTACAACTTAAAACTTACGACTTACTACTGTTCTCTTAGCTTCGTTGCTCTGCGTCCCTGCCTTTCAGCAGGTTTGCTCTGAGCAGAAGGTATTTCTAATATTCATATAACGGTAACGGTTACGATATAAGGTCGAGGTTGAGGTTAAGGTCGAGAAAACCATTTTTTTATTCAACCTTAGCCTTGGCCTTAACCTTTATCTTATTTTCTATTACCGAAAAGAGACGCTGAAGGCGGGTTATTCCCCCCACCATGGCAGCCAGACAATCCCGGGGGACTCTTGGCTTTGTGCCCCAACCTTCTGGTTAGTTTACCCTTAGCATGATTTTGGGTCAAGCAAAATTTTTATTTTGTCAAACCAATTTAGAAATGTCCTATTTTTACTAAAATAGAAATGTCCGCTTTTTAGGTCTCTGTTAATAACAACTCTCTCATTTCTTTGTTACGATTCCTATTCACAGCAGGATATTTCTTCCACGGATGATCCTCTGGCGGAATATACGCCTTCTTCGGTCCTGATTTAATCAACTTCGGCTCTGTTATCTTATCTCTTACAGGCCGTAAGGATATCTCTCTGAACTTCATATTGTATATAGGCAGATAATGGCTTAAAAATTCATTCGCCTCCTCTTTTGTCTTAATCCCTTTTAACCTCATCTCCTTTATAACTCTGTCCTGAAATGTCTTAAATATCCTCTCTATCCTCCCTTTAGCCTGCGGTGAATGGGCATGTATTACCCTCACCCCTATTTCCTCTAATCTCTGCCAATGTCTTTTATGATACCCTCAATAAGAAGGGCTGCTGCCTTTGCCCTTTCTTTGCCTGCCTGAACAACCTCTGCATGAGAAAGCAGCTTTGGGGAAATGCCTGCTGCCATGTTTGATATTAAGGCAATACCCAGAACCTTTATGCCAAGATACCTTGCCATTATAACCTCTGGAACAGTTGACATGCAAACTGCATCAGCGCCGAGTCTTTGCAGCATCTTTATTTCTGCTGGCGTCTCATAGCATGGGCCTGATAATGCAGCAAGCACGCCTTTATGCAATTTTAGCCCTCTTGCCCTTCCCACACTCGCAGCAATCTCCTGAAGCCCTTTATCATAGGCAGAGGACATATCAATGAAAATATTATCCTTCTTTCCCCTTAAAGGATTTTCAGGCATAAAGTTTATATGGTCTTTTATGAGCATAAAATCACCTTTTTTAAATCTCTTATTTATTCCGCCCACAGAGGTTGTAACAATCAATGTCTTTATTCCAAGACCAGCCATGACACTGACAGGAAAGATAACTTCATTTATAGAATAGCCCTCATAGTAATGCACCCTTCCCTGCATGATAACCAAAGGCTTATTGGTAATCTTCCCGAATATCAGATTACCTTTATGTCCCTTTACAGTTGATACAGGGAAATTGACAATCCTATGATATGGAATAGCCTGTGTTTCTTTAATAATGCTTGCAGCATCGCCAAATCCTGAGCCGAGTATTATCCCTATCTCTGGTTTGAATTTTATGCGTGATTTTATAAATTTAAGTGTCTGAGAAATCTTTTTATTATTGGCAGGCATATAGACTTGAAAGAAAGTTTATTCAGTAACTTCTTTTTTAGTTTCTTCTTCGGGAGCAACAGCCTCTTTTGTAACAGGCTCTGCCTTTTTCCTGCTTATTTTTTCCCTTGTCAGCAGGATATTTGAAACCACCCTTCCCTTTGGCCCAAAGGGCTCTAACTTTTTCCCGTTAAATTCAATATCAACACCCCCGGCATTTCCGAGTGTAATAAGAAAGCTCTTCTCTGCCTTCAGGTTTATCTTTTCACCGGGATGCAGCAGCATATCCTTCTTTTCCTTTTCATCAATGGTTATCATCAGCCAGCTCTGCTCTGCGGCATTAATTATCAGTGTGAGGCTGTTCTTAACCTTTTTTACCTGCTCTGCCTTCGGCTGTGGAGCAGGCTCTGTCTCCTTTTTGTTTAATGCCTGAACTGGAGCCTCGATAACATCTTTAGCCTTCTCTATTGGCTTTTCTGTCTTTTCTATTTTTATCTTTTTATCTTCCCGCTTTTCTGCCTTCTTAACAGGCTCCTCTGAGCGAAGAAAGATTATAGCAAGAATAATAAGAAAAACAACGACTGCTGAGCCTATTATTGGGGTAATCTTTTTTGTATTTAAATTTACTGCCTCTGCCCTTTGTATCAGATCTGCAGCCTTGTTCTCAAGAGGCACAGTCTCCTTTGTCTCATTTCTTAACTGATTATATCTATTAATAACATCTGCTTCGCCAATACCAAGGCATCTGGCATAGGAGCGCAGGAACCCCTTTACAAATACCTCGCCTGGCAGGTCATTAAATCTGCCCTCTTCAATAGCAATAAGATAAGGGATATTAATCTTTGTCTTTGCTGCTACAGTCTCAAGAGAGGTATCACTGGATTTTCTTATTCTCTTTAAGTATTCGCCTATTGGCTCCATAAGAAGGACCTATTTTAAGATTTTAAGATAACTTTTGGCAGAGCTTGCGAAATCACTCTCTGGAGCTCTATCTATTACCTTTTTAAATTCCTCTGCTGCCAATTTTTTATTACCTTCCTTATAATACGCCATGCCTAAATAGTAGTGGGCGTCTACAAGGCCCGGATTTATCTTTATTGCTTCCAGATAATTAACTATTGCCTCCCTCCTTTTCCCCATCCTCTCATAAATCTGTCCGAGTTGGAAATAGGCAGGCTCAAAATTTGGCTGTATCTTTATTGCTGTTTCAAACTCCTTTAATGCCTTTTCATACTCATTAATATTTAAGTAGACAAACCCTAAATTGTAATGGGCTGACTGCGGATATAGATACTGCGGATTTGACAATGCCTTTTTAAACTCCTCTATTGCTTTATCCCATTTTTTCTGTGCTGTATATGCAACGCCTAAATTTGTATGGGCGTCTGAAAAATTAGGGTCTATCTTTAAGGCCTTTGTATACATATCAATTGCTTCATCAAGTTTGCCCATATTGCTGTTTATCAGGCCAAGCAGATAATAGGAATCCCTGTCATCCTTATATGCAGTAATTGCCTTCTGAAATTCCACATAGGCTAACTGGATATTGCCTTCGCTGTAATATTTCAGGCCGAGCTTGTGGTTGGCGTCCGCCGTCCTCTTTCGCTCAGCAAGAGACGGGCCGCAGGCATAGGTGAATAATAATACAAGCACACAACTTAAATAGATTCTCTTCATAGCCACCCCTTTATTTATAGGTCCTCAAAATGTGTTAGTTTCTTAAATGCCCTGTACCTCTCTTCAATATCTTTATAGTTAAGGCTCTTGAGCCTCTCTAAGCTGAATGCCTCGACATTGTATGATGCCATCACACTGCCGAAGATGATCGCCTGCCTTATTGCAGATTCAGAAAGATTTTTTGTGTTTGATAAATATCCCATAAAACCGCCGGCAAAGGTGTCGCCTGCGCCTGTTGGGTCAAACACTATCTCAAGCGGATAGGCTGGCGCTGCAAAGATATTAGCGCCGTTAAATAAAAGTGAACCGTATTCCCCCCTCTTGATAATCAATATTTTTGGTCCGTAAGACAGTATGCACTTCGCTGCCTTTAATAGATTTACCTCCCCTGCCAATTCTCTTGCTTCGCCGTCATTGATTATTAATATGTCAACCTCTTTAAGGGTTTTGAGGAGGGCATCCTTTTTTCCGCTTATCCAGAAGTTCATTGTATCGCAGCCGACAATCTCAGGATCCTTTACCTGCTTTAAGACATCAATCTGGAGTTCAGGGTCTATGTTCGCAAGAAAAACAAATTTTGACGATTTGTAGGAATCGGGTATCACTGGTTTGAAGCTCTGAAATACATTAAGATGCGTCTCTAATGTCTTTGCCTCATTCAGTTGATAGCCGTACTCTCCCTTCCACCTGAATGTCCTGCCTGAAACCTTTTGCAGGCCGTCTAAATTTATTTCCCTGCTCTTTAAGAAATCTATGTGTGCCTTTGGAAAGTCCTCGCCTACAACTGCTACTAAATTTACATCTGTAAAATAACTTGCTGCAGTAGAGAAATATGTTGCAGAGCCGCCGAGGACATCATCAGCCTCTCCAAACGAAGTCTTTACAGAATCAAATGCTACTGAACCAACTACAAGGAGACTCATATTATTTTTTTCCTTTCTTGCTCGTTTTAATATATTTTCCAATAATCAATTCAAGCCTCTTTTTTGTTTTTGGCGGAATGAGTTTTGGGTCTGTCATAATTGTATTTTTAAGGGCATCCTTGCAATGGCAATCCCGCCCCTTTGGGATATTTAATATAGCCTCCCTTATTATCCTCTTTGCTGTATCAACATTCTGCTTTATAATCTGAATCACTGCCTCTACTGTAACATCCTCCTCTGAAACATGCCAGCAGTCATAATCAGTTGAAAGCGCAATTGTGGCGTAACATATCTCTGCCTCCCTTGCAAGCTTTGCCTCTGTAACATTTGTCATGCCAATAACATCCACACCCCATTTCCTGTATATCAGAGACTCTCCCCTCGTTGAAAACTGCGGGCCTTCCATGCAGAGATATATACCTCCATTATGCGTCTTTGCGCCAACTGAGATGCTTGACCTGTAGAGCTGCTCTGCAAGCCCATCGCATACAGGGTCAGCCATTCCAACATGCGCAACTATGCCGTCTCCAAAGAATGTGCTTATCCTTTTTTTTGTATGGTCATAAAACTGGCTTGGAATCATAATATGCCCTGGTTCTATCTCCTCTCTCATGCTGCCTACTGCGCTGACAGATATTATCCTTTCAACACCGAGCTTTTTCATGGCATAGATGTTTGCCCTGAAATTTATCTCTGTTGGAAGTATCCTGTGGCCCTTGCCATGCCTTGGCAGAAAGGCAAGCCTCCTGCCGCTTAATGTGCCGAGAACAAATTTATCAGAAGGGTCGCCAAAGGGGGTCTTTATCTTTACCTCCTTAACATCTGTAAGCCCCTCCATTTCATACAAACCGCTTCCGCCGATTATGCCGATGTCTGCTTTCAACTTAATCCTCCATTCTCAATAAAATATATTTATTTGAACCTTTACCCTTTGTCAGTGTAATTGCTCAATTCGTCATTCCTACGAAGGCAGGAATTCAAACGACGTCTTCATTAAGTAGGGGCGACCTGCTGGGTCGCCCTCAAAATGGCGATTTACCGAATCGTCCCTATATTAGTTATAAGCGCTATTCGCCCTACCTGCATCCCCTCGCTCTTTATGCCATGCCAGTTTGTGCCCGTCAAGTATTAGTTTTTTCATTAAAGTAATTCCTTTGTGCCACTATCAGTCAATAAAAGAGATTTCAATGATACATAATAAATAAAGAAGAAAATAAAAAGTAATAAAAAAAACTGCATTAGTAGTGTAAGAAAATACCACGAAAAAGGAACGACGAGTTTTAAATCAAAATCCCCTTTAGAAACAAAGATACCGGTCATTCCTCCATTATAAACAGGATAAGTTTCTACCTTCCGGTCATTTAAAAAAGCTTCAAGCCCCAGTTTAAAACTGTAAGGGAAAACTACTAAAGACGAAGACAGCGCTTTCCCTTTTAAAGTTGCTTCTGTTGGTGTAATCGTATAATCATTTCTGGGGAATATATGTTTACCAGTAGAATGTTTATCTTTAAAAAAAGAGAAATCAAGATCAGCAGATAAAATATGGATGGGGATATTAATATCCTTGGCTTGTTGTAATGGAATGGTGGCAGTTACTGCATATGGAAATAACCCGGAATCAAACAACTTCTTCATCGCATCCTGTTTTGAAAAAGATAGATTAACATCATTATAAACACTGGATGCACTGAATGGGTTTCCGTTTATCGTTCTGTTAGATTCTTTATATAATTTGTCATACTCCTTATAAACATATAGCAAATCGTCGTATCCTGGAGAATCTACTCTATTTTTTATCGAATCCAGAAACTGCGTTTTATCTTGATGCGATATATCGCTCTTGGACCATCTTTTTATCACATTAAGATAACGACTAAAATGAAATTCGCTTTCAATAGCCATAACACTAACTACGATTATTCCAATTACTAAAATCTGCTGTTTTTTTATTTTTGACTGCAATAGAGCTGAGCAGCCTAACGCGCCCAAAGCAGATAAACTAAAATTAACTACTGGAAAAAAATGATACCATTCCCTGAAAAATTCGATATAAGGAAACTTTATAATAAATAGCGTTTGTGGTAAATATGCATTAAATCCCAATGTTGCCCATGCGCTTAATAGTAATACTATAACTATAGGAACAGCAGTATTACGCCGGGAAATTATGCCTAAAGCTGCAAATATTAAACCTATAAAAGTTACAAACAATGCGATAGAATCCCCTGAAGGCGGATCAGTCGACGGTTGTATGGTATCTGGAACTTTTAAAGAGGCAATATAAGATTGAAAATACACAAAAGGGGCAGATGAGAAACCTTGTCCAATATTTATATAATCTTCATAAGTAATTGCTTTTACTTGATCACCTCTAACAGGGCTGTAAAAATCTTTCTGTGTTTTAATCGTATAAAAAATTGGCGAGGCCGATAGAAAGAATAAAAGAATGGCTAAAACTAATATTGGCCATTTCCCTCTTTTTAATTTATCTATATAAACCAGCCATTCAATCTTGCCCGTTAAAATCAACGCTAATAATAAAAATATAAATGAGAGTAATTGTATAGGGGGTTGATGGACAGTCATGGAAAACCCAAGTAAAATAGCTAAAACTAATATATAATTAAAATTCTTTCTTATTTGCAATATAGTTAATGCAATCCATGGCATCCATACCATTGTCGCTAAGATTTGTTCCTGATGAAAAATGGTAATGCCTGTGCCTCCCCAAAATATCATTAAACTGCCAAACGTTGCACTATACATGGAATCCGTCAATTTATAAAGAAATAGCCACCATCCAATACCCGTGATTATCATCCCTAACAATATTGTCAATATGTATTTCTCAGTCGGGCTAAAAGGCAGCAGAATGTATAGCAAATAACCAAACAATCTGTACGGTAAGAAATTGAAAAAAGAGATCAATGTCAATCCAATCGGTACGCCTCCACCCCAAGGCAACCAGCGAGGAAATGCGAAAGAATGTAACAATGAATTTGCAAAATAAACATAATCAGGCATCTGATAAAACATATTGTCACGAACAATGCGTAAAGAACGAATATGAGAAAATAAAATAATTAAATATGCACTTGCAGTTAAAACCAAATGTAAAAGAGTTTTTAAAAGAGAATGATTAAATATTAACTGATTTACTTTAAAGAAAGACATAACATCCTCTTTTTCTCCTTTTATTGTTTGTTGCTTATATAACATCAAGCTTAATTTACCACCTCAATAAGTCCGTCTAACAGTGATAGAACAATGTCTCGCCTGTTTGCATAAATTGAATAGTATTACTACCTCTTCTTAAAATAATCCTTCAATATCTCCTTATGGTCAAAAACAATCGGCTCTGGAAGACTATTCTTATTAAATATCCCAACCTCAGCAGCATCATCTTCTGCCTTTGGCTCTCCCTTTGCCTTTGCAATATAAACAGTAGATATAGTATGAAACCGATTATCCCTTTTCGGATCTGAATATGTATGAAACTGTTTAATAAGCTCTACATTTAGGGATGTCTCTTCTTTAGCCTCCCTCTTTGCTGCATCCTCCAGACTCTCGCCGTAATCTACAAATCCGCCTGGTATCGCCCAGCCATAAGGCGGGTTCTTTCTCTTTATCAGAATTATCCCTTTGTCTTCTAATTCAATAATTATATCAACTGTAGGAATGGGATTTTTAAACTCCCTATGCCTACTTTCCACTCTTTACAACCTCTTCTACAAGCCCTTCTTCCAATGCCGGCTTTTCCATAAGCTCTACAGCCTTCTGCGGAACAATTGTTGAAATAGCATGTTTGTAAATAAGCTGCTGCATATCCTGCTTAATGAGTATTGCAAAATTATCAAAACCCTTTATTGTTCCCATCAGCTTTACACCGTTCACAAGATATACTGTAACAGGTATTTTTTCCTTTCGCACCTGATTAAGAAATAGATCCTGCAGGCTTGTGTTAATCTTATTCATATCCTAAGCTCCTTTCATTATTATTGCATCCATTAGTAATAATATTGCACTTGATAATAGCCTATTTCTCTTTTAACTTCAACCTTTTTTTAATGCTTGATGCCAGACCTTTTATGTCAATATCATCAATGTTAAACCACTCAATCCTTTTATCCTTATTAAACCATGTATACTGCCTCTTTGCATATCTCTTTGTATCCCTCTTTATCAGTCTCACAGCCTCTTCTAAATTACAATCTCCTCTTAAATATCCGATTACCTGTCTGTATCCTACACCTGTCATAGAGCTGATATTCTCATCATATCCTTTTTTAAGAAGGTCTTTAACCTCATCAATCAAACCGCTGTTTATCATCCCATCAACCCTTTCTTCTATCCTTTTATAAAGCCTTTTCCGATCCATTGTCAGGCCGATAATTATGACATCATAATTTTTTTCTTCAAAACCGTGAATTTTATGAAAGTGGGATATCGGCTTTCCTTCTTTATAATAGACCTCCAGAGACCTTATTATCCTCACAAGGTCATTCGGTTTTGTCTTCTTCGCTGTTTCAGTATCAACCTCTTTCAGCTTGTTATAGAGATAGCCCTTGCCAAATGTATCTTCTTCCTTTTTAAGTTTATCCCTTAATTCCTTATCTGCATTGGGCCCTTCCCACAGGCCGTCTATTACTGCCCTTATATATAAACCTGTGCCGCCTGCAATAATAGGCAGCCTGTTTCTCTGCCATATATCCTCAATGATCTTTTCCGCGCTTCTTTTATATTCACCCACACTAAAAGGCTCATCAGGATTCACAACATTTAGCATGTGGTGCTTTACAGCAGCCTGCTCATCTTTTGAAGGCTTGGCAGTGCCAATGTCCATACCTTTATATATCTGCCTTGAGTCAGCGCTTACAATCTCGCCGTTTAATTCCTTTGCAAGCTCAATTGCAATACTCGTCTTGCCAACTGCTGTGGGCCCGGCTATAACAAGAAGTGGTATGGTCATCTTCTTTTAAACATCTTTTCTAAATCTGTCTTTGAAAATTTTATTATTATCGGCCTTCCATGCGGGCAGGTCTCGTATATCTTCAGGTTAATCAAATCATCTATCAATGCTGCCATCTCTTTATAAGTCAATCCATGATTCGCCCTTACAGAGCCATGGCAGGCTATAAGCATTATAACCTTATCAACAACCTCGCTCTTTATCACACCTTTTTGAATGCCTGTCAGACCGTCTATTATATCTAACAGCATCTGCTTGGCGCTGCCTGCTCCAAGCAAAGAAGGCACACTGCGGATAATATAAATATCTTTGCCGAATTCCTCTACTTCTATTCCAACACCATTCAGGACATCTATATAGTCCTTCAGCATCATGACCTCAGCAGTACTAAGACTTACCTCCACTGGAATCAGCAGCGACTGAACCTGAACAGCATGGCTGTTGTAAGACTGAGTAAGCCTTTCATAGAGGAGCCTTTCATATGCTGCATGCTGGTCAATTATCCAGAGCTCGCCGCCTGCGTCAGCAGCAATATATGTATTGTCTATCTGGCCGAACGGAATTACGCTGTGCCCTGTGATTTGGCTAAGTTGAATAGGTTGATTGGATAATTCTACCACCCCATGTGCCATGCCTTGTGACCCTTGCCCCATGGCCATTGCCCCTTCTATTGCATACCCTGATTGCTTCCCATAATCAGCATCAGGACTTGCGACCATATAAGAAACAGGCGGGATATCCGCTCTACGATGAGAGGGCAAAAGCCCCTCTTTTAAGGTTTTCTTCACAGCCTCGTACACAATGGTCTGATTAACAAACCTTACCTCCCTCTTTGTCGGATGGACATTAACATCTACTATAGACGGCTGTATATCAATAAAAAGGAGCGTCAGGGGATGCCTGTCCTTTGGGATAAGTGTTGAATAGGCGTCATAGACAGCACGGGTAATGACATTGTTTTTGATATACCTTTTATTTAGAAAGATATCTATATGATTCCTCTCTGCCCTGTTGAATGATGGTTTGGAGACGAAGCCGTAGATATTGATGCCGTCTTCTTTTCCAGAGATGCTCAGCATATTATTCATAAAGTCCTCGCCATAAATCTGGTAAATCCGATGATAAAGGGGAGAGGGAAGGGTAAGGGGTAAAATAGCAGGCAGATTTAATAATTCCTTTTTATTATTAGTAAGCCTGAAGTGTATGTGCGGATTGGCAATAGCCTGCTGATTTATTACAGCAGTAATATGCGACATCTCTGTATTGTCAGATTTCAAAAACTTCAGCCTTGCAGGCGTATTGTAAAATAAATCAGAAACCTCAATGACGGTTCCAGCAGCAGCGCCGGTTTCAGATGCCTTTTTAACCTTTCCTTCTTCCATCTCAATCAGCGCGCCGGCAGTATCAGCAGACCTTGTTATTAATCTTATTCTTGAAATTGATGCAATGCTCGGAAGCGCCTCGCCCCTGAAACCCAGTGTGGTTATATTGAAAAGGTCGGCCTCTTTGTTAATCTTGCTTGTGGCATGCTTCTCAAAGGCAGTCAGGGCATCGTCTCTTGACATCCCCTCGCCATTGTCTGAAACTCGTATTAAACCTCTGCCAGCATTTATAATATCAACAAATACCTCTGTGGCTTTTGCATCAATGGAATTTTCAACCAATTCCTTTACAACAGATGCAGGTCTTTCAACAACCTCTCCTGCAGCTATCTTATTGATAAGTGTATCAGGAAGGATATTTATCTTAGGGGACATTAATGCACCAACATAAAAATCATGATAAATCAGAAATAAGTTTGTCATTCCGCACTTGATGCGGAATCCAGAATTATTAAGTAGGGGTGAACGGCCGTTCACCCCTACTTAATCGTTGCAAGCTTCCCTTTAGCAAGGGATGCCTCTTTTGAATTTGGAAACTGGTCAACAACCTTTTTTAAATATGCCTTTGCCTTTGTCTTGTCTTTGAGCTCTAAATATGCAAACCCTGCCTTAAGAGTCGCTGCAGAAATCTTTTCACTCTTTGGATAATTAGCCGCAACCTTGTCAAGCGCATCTATTGCCTTTTTATATTCCCCTTTTCCATAATAACATTCGCCAATCCAGTACTGGGCATTGGAGGCTAATGTGGCGTCAGGAAATTCTGTCAGATATGCCTGAAAGCCTGTCAGGGCAAGATCATAATTTCCATTTACATAGTCCTGATAGGCGCGATTATATACATCTGAGGGATTCTGGCCTGTCTTGCCTTTTTCCTGCGGCGCTGGGGGGGCAGCAGTCTTTTCCGAGACGCCTGCAGGCTTTCCCTCTGCAGCAGCAATCTTTGCAGAAAGTTCTTTAATCTTATATGCCTGGTCATCAAGCCTCTGGCTAAGCTCAGAAATTCTGTGATTATTCTCTTCAAGCTTGCCCTGGATAATCTGTATATCAGTAGAAAGCTGGTCTATCTTTACGCCTAAATCAGCAATTATCCTGTGTATATCCTGCTGTCCCTTTTGAGAGGTGGTTGTCTTATCCTTTAAATAACCCTCAACAACCTCAATCCGCTGCTGCAATTGATTCTGTTTGCGGGTAACTGTGCTAAAGTCATCCTGAAGCTTAACAAACTCAGCCTGAGGAGCACAGCCTAAGAGGCTAACGACTAAAAGGATTGAAAAAATAAATACAGCTCTCCACATTTTGAAAGTCATAACACCTTCTCCTTGCAATACACACACTACATTCTTTTATATTCTCATTGCGAGCGAAGCGAAGCAATCTATTACTCGTGATGAGTGATGCGTAACAGGTAATGAGTTTAAAAATACTCATCACGCATTACGCATTACGACTTTGGGATTGCTTCGTCGCTATCGCCCTCGCAATGACACTTCATTTTTGTATTAATTACTGCCCGACAACTGTAAAATGCGCCCTTCTGTTCTTCTGCCAGCAGTCCTCTGAATGGGAAGTGCACTGCGGCTTCTCCTCGCCATAACTTATTATAGAGAGCCTGTCTGCCTTTACACCAAGAGTAACCAAATATTTACTTGCTGCCTGCGCCCTCTTCTCAGCAAGCGCAATATTATACTCATTTGTCCCTCTCTCATCTGCATGGCCCTCTATCTTAATCTTGGCCTTAGAGTTGGAATTAAGCCACTTTGCATCTGTCTGAAGCACAGGCTTTGCATCATCTCTCACTGCAGATTTATCAAAATCAAAATACACATCATTAAGCCCTGAAGCGCTGCCTGATTCCTTTACCATTGGTGATTCGGTCCTCACCTGAGACCCGCTGTCTGGCGATGGTGTTGGAGCTGAAGCCACCCTTTCATCCGCACCCTTTGCATCCTTTGCTGTCTCCACCTTCTTTGCACAGCCAAAAGAAATTAAAGACCCAAAAACCAAAACCCCAGCAAAAACCAAAAAACCCTTTCTCATTTTAAAACCCTCCTTTTATTAGTTTTTAATATTAGAGTATCAAAGCGTCAAAGGATCAAAATTGAAAGTCTCACACACTCTGTTAAACTTTGACTCTCTGCCTCTCTGCCTCTCCACATCACGGCGACCATGACGGGTTAATATTATTTGAGCCGTCAGATGTAAGCCTTTCTACCTCCCCTCCATCAGCATTCATCATATAGATATCTGATTTTCCGTGACGCCTTGAACTAAAGACAATATGTCTGCCATCAGGCGACCATCTGGGGCTTTCATCATTTGTACTTCCATCTGTAAGCTGCTGAAAAAACGAGCCGTCAGGATTTATTATGCATATCCTGAATTTTCCATCTATCCTTGATACAAAGGCAATCTTATCCCCTTTTGGCGACCATGTCGGCGATGTATTGTAACTGCCCCAGAATGTAAGCCTCCTCACATTTGTTCCATCTGCATTTACAATATAAAGCTGCGGGGTCCCGCCCCTATCAGAATTAAAGGCAATCTCCCTGCCATTCGGCGACCATGTCGGCGAGACATCGGTTGCAGGGTCGTATGTCAATCTCTTCAAATCAGAGCCATCCCTTTTTACAGTATATATCTCTGAATTGCCGTCTTTGCTTAAAGTGAATGCAAGGAGCTGACCATCTGGCGACCATGCAGGCGATATATTTAAGCCCGGGAATCCCACCATCTTCCAGCGGTTGCTTGTCTCTAAGTCTACTACATATATATCTGGATTTCCATCTTTATAAGAGGTATACGCAAGCCATCTGCCGTCAGGGCTCCATGCTGGCGATAATTTTATTGCCCTGTCTCCTGTAATCTTCTTTGGATTATTGCCGTCATAGTCTATTATATATATCTCTTTATCGCCTGACCTGTCAGAGATAAATGCAATGCGTGTGCCTGCAATCCCTTTGCTGCCAGTGTATCTGAATACAATCTCGTCAACAAATCGGTGAACCATGCTCCTGATTAAATTTTCATTCCCAAAATATCTTTTGCTCACGACTATATCCGTGCTGACGGAATCATAAAGATTTCCCTCAAGCACCAGTTCCTTGTCCTTCAGGCTAAGCCTCGCCCATACTGCGGCGCTTACGCCAAAGGCGCCCATCCTTTTTATTGTCTCTTTCTGCGGCTCTGAATTTACCCTTGTATCTATGCCGAGCTTCTCTACATCAACCAGATAAAATAACTGTGTCCGCTTTAAATCAGCATTCAGAACATCCCTTACAGTCTCTTTTAATCCTTTTATCTTTACATTATCCGATATATCAAATGCTGCAATGGGTATCTTCTGCGCCTCTGCCCTTATAACGCCAAGATTAACATCCTGTGCATGGACATTGATTGGAAAATATAGTATTGCTATTAAAATACCAAGAAATACCTTCATCTATAACTTAAAACCTGCACCCTTTATTCTTCCTTTGGCTCAAGCCCTACTTTAAACATGAGGCTGCTTCCAAAATAATTGTCGGGCAAAGGCGGAAACGGGTCTGAAAGATATATTGCCCTCAACGCTGCCTGGTCATAAAAAGAATTGCCTGAGCTTTCTATAATCTCTGTTGCAAATATTTTCCCATTTCTGCCAATAACAACACGCACCCAACTGCTGCCCTTTATCAAAGGAGGAGGAGACCAGTTCCTCTCTATTTTGTTTCTCAGGCTTATCTCGTAATAGGGATACTTAAAGTTATCAGATGAAATAGAGACAGGACCTGAAATCCCTCCTGATGTTTTTTTATCCCCTGCTGCCTCCTCTGCCTTTCTGGTCGGTGTTGGCGACCGCACCTCTTCCTTTTTTATTTCCGGAACCCTTACCTCTTTCCTTTTTATATCCTCTTTCTTCTTAATAGGCTTTGAAGCAGCCTTTTTTTCGTTTTTCTTATCCCCCTTCTTGTCAACCGGCGGGGTTAATGTATTTGACAGCTCATTACCCTGCGGCAGATTCACAAGCTTGACTTCATAGACAGACATCTTTGTAAATCTGAACAGAAAATATTGATTAAAAAATATCACCCCAATAAGGAGGACATGCAGCGCAAAAGACAACAGCAGCATTCTCTCTATCTCAGATGAGAATCTTGGATTTCTATTTATTGAGATAGAAGAATTATTCATAAAACCACCACAGCTTAGATTTTATCCCTCCTTATTGAATAGCAGATGCCGGCTCAGTCACCATGCCGAGCTTGTCAATGCCAACCTTTTTTATGGCATCCATTACCTGAACAATTATCCCGTAAGGCACATCCTTGTCAGCCCGCAGATATAAAGTGATATTTGGATTCTGCTTTTTCTTCACAGATAACGCATATTCAACCTTATCAAGCGACAGCTTTTCTTTATCAATATAGATTATCTGATTTTTGGCTACAGTCATAACAACCCGCTCTTCTGATTTGATTGTATTTGTTGCTGACTGCGGAAGGTCAACATCAATGCCCCTGTACATCATCGGCGCTGTAACCATGAATATTATCAACAAAACAAGAACAACATCAACAAGGGGAATGATATTGATGCTTGCCATCAGCTCCCTGCTTCTTCTCGGATTAAATTCCATAATTATCTCCTCTTCAGTCCTTCTTCAACATAGCTTAAAAATTCTGTTGCGAATGAATCCATATCAATGGAGACCTGTCTTATCTTGTTAAGAAAATAGTTATAGGCAACGACTGCCGGTATTGCTGCTGCAAGGCCTGCTGCTGTTGCTATCAGCGCCTCCGCGATGCCTGGCGCCACTGCTGCGATGCTTGCAGATCCTGAAAGGCCAATCTGCTGGAATGCGCTTATGATTCCAAGAACAGTGCCAAAAAGCCCGACAAAGGGCATAATATTTCCAGTTGTAGCAAGGAACACCAAATATCTTTCAAGATACGCCGCCTCATCCTGTATGGATGAGCGCAGCACCCTTTCAGCCCTTTTAATTATCTGGCTCCTCTCATCAGCAGTATATGTATCATCTGCCTTTGATTTTGCCATAGCTGTAAGGCCCTGATACGCTTCATGAAAGACATTTGCAAGCGGACTGCCCTTGTAATGTTCCACCTTTTTTGAAACTTCGCTTAGGCTTGTGGATTTTCTAAAGACTGACCTGAACTTATTGGACATTGAAATAGCGCTCCTGATAACACGATATTTAAAAAATATTATGCCCCACGATATAATTGAAGAAAGAAGCAGGATTATGAGGACAATCCTTGCCATCCATCCTGACTTTGATATAAGGCCTACTAAATTTGAGTCCAAGACCCCTATTGAATTTTGATACAATAAAAAATCTAAGTGCATTTCCTTCCCCCCATCTTAAATTTTAAATTTAAAATTTTCAATTCTCATAAACTGCCTTTCCGATATCCGAAATATCATACCCGCCCAATGCAGCAACAGCCTTCTTAAATTCTTCATCATTTCTAATAATACTCAGAAGGTTTTGTATCATTGGCAGATCATGAAATTCTTTTGGGATTGCTATGTCGTATCGCTCCTTTGCAACAGGGATAAAATCAAGGTCAAGCGCCCTTGCTGCAGAAAGAATGGCAAGGCCTGCATCTGCTGCGCCGCTCTTTACAGCAGCAGCAACGCCCATATGCGTATACTCCTCATGATTATAACCGTTAATGTCATGAGAGTCTATATTTAAATCCTTCAAATGCTTGTCTAACAAAAGCCTTGTGCCAGAGCCGTTCTGCCTGTTTATAAATGTTACATCCTTTCTTGTCAAATCCTTAAAGTCTTTAATGCCCTTTGGATTGCCTCTATGTATAAGCAATCCCTGCTCCCTGTAGACAAGGTTTATTAGTACAATCTTTCTTTCTGGCAGTAACCTTTTTAAAAATGCAATATTATATTCGCCTGTCTCTTCATCAAGAAGATGCGTGCCTGCTATATGCGCCTCATTGCGCCTTAATGCTATCAAACCTCCCATGCTTCCAACATGTGCAGAAGAGAGGCTCAACTGCGGATGCCTCTTTTTGAGTATATTTGACAGGATATCAAGCGTGTTGTCATGGCTGCCTATGCAGACAATGGTATTTACAATCTCATCCCTTGGCCGCAAAAGCTCAACATCAATCTCTGTGCTGCCTGCAATTCCCTCGCTCGCCGCCGGAATCCTAATAATGCCATCAGCGCGCACAAGAGACATAAGCGCGCCTGCGCCTCTTTGAATCGGCGTTGCAATAATATTGCCTCCAACGCTTCCGAGCTTTACCCTTATAAACTCCTCCTGACCAAGATGTGATGAGACCTGCCTTGATAGCTTTGCTTTCAGTTTTTCTGCGACAGGCTCGCTCATGCCGTGCCATTTATATATTATAGGCTTTACAAAGAGCTTAAAGGTTAATACAGCAGATACAGGATAGCCTGGTATGCCCACAATAGGCTTACCTTTAATCATGCCGAGAATAACAGGCTTTCCCGGCTTTATATTTATTCCGTGGACAAAGACTTCGCCGAGCTCTTTTATGGCATGAACAGTAAAATCCTCTGACCCTGCAGATGAACCAGCGTTAACAACAACCATATCGCCTGCGTCAAGCGCCTTTAGTATATTTGCCTTTAAAAGTTCATAATCATCCCTGACAATTGCCCAGCGCACTGCCTCTGCGCCCCATTCCTCTGCCATGCCGCCAAGTATGCTTGAATTGTATTCTATTATGCCGCCTCTTTCCAATTTTGTGCCTGGCTCTATTAATTCAGTGCCTGTGGGGATTATTACTATCTTAGGCCTTCTTCTTACTGAAATCTTTGTTATGCCGCCGGCAAGCATTGCACCCATGTCTACAGGTCTGATTTTATGATTCTCGGGAAGTATCAGCTCTGTTGCAACAATATCCTCGCCAATGGTTCGCACATGCTGCCATGGTGTAGCAGGCTTTATTATCTCAATCTCATTGTCAGATACTTTATTAACATCCTCAATCATTATAACTGCGTTAAAACCATCAGGCATAGGGTCGCCTGTGTCAACCTCTACAGCCTGTTCGCCTATCTTTAAAATTTTTTGGGATGTCTCTGATGCGCCAAAGGTATCAAAAAACCTTACTGCAACGCCATCCATTGCAGCACAGTGGTAAAAGGGAGATGAAATATGAGCAGATACCGCCTCTGCTGTAACCCTGCCCTGCGATGACCAGACAGGTATCTCCTCGCCTTTTAAAGGAATAAATAACCCATTCTCTCTTAATTTTTCTTCCCAAAGTTTTAATGCATCACCAAGCGGAAGGTTATCAAGATATATCTGGCGTCTCACCTTTTGTTCCTTTGTAACGAAAGTCTCCACAATAGTCCTTTGAAGTGTATCGCTTTTAATACAACTCTGAATATTTTATTATCATAGTTTTACATTAAAATCATTTTAATTTCAAGAACTTTATTAAAAAAGCATTGGAAAATTATCAGGTGGTTCCTGATATACAAAAGCAATAATTGTGCCTGTAAAATATTGAGGCTAAGATTAATGAACTGTCCTATGATAAAAGATTTGAGATATAAGGCAAGAATCAATGGCGGGGACGACGGGGCTCGAACCCGCAACTTCCGCCGTGACAGGGCGGTGCTCTAACCAATTGAACTACGTCCCCAAAACCGCTAAAACGCTAAAAAAGAAACGCTAAAACGCAAAGAAAACATAAACTGCTAAAAATATCTTATAACCCATTAACAACACGTTTTATTCCGAGCTTTGATTCGCCAAAGTTTAGAATTAATCCAAGTCTTTTATTTAATGTCTTTAAATATGACAAAATCTGTGCAATGTGAATATTACCGATTTCCTTTGTGCTTTTTATTTCCAAAATTATTTCATCCTCTACTATAAAATCTATACGTTGCTCACCAAGTAACTTGTCTTTGTATTTTACTTTTATTATTTTTTCTCTACCAAATTTTATATTATTATTTTTTAACTCCGTTTGAAGAGCCTCTTGGTAAATCTTATCATTAAATCCCGATTTCAATGTCTTATGAATCTCAATAGCTATTCCAATAATCCTATTTGAAAGCTCATTGATGTCTTTAATATCCATTTTACTTTTAGCGTTTTTATTCTTGTTCTTACATAATTTTGCGTTTTAGTGTTTTCTCTACACTTTGCGTTTCTGCGTTTTTGGTAGGCGGAACAGGGATCGAACCTGTGACCTCTGCCTTGTAAGGGCAGCGCTCTCCCAATTGAGCTATCCGCCCAAAACCGCTAAAACACAAAATAAAAACTAATAACGCAAAAACACTAAGAAAAGCTATTGCCCGCTAAAGCGCTAAATAAGTAACGCAAAAACGCTAAATTTGCGCTTTTGCGTCTTTCTATTTTGCGATTCTGCGTTGTTATAATACAAATTTTTAATCTTTATGTCAACAGAAAATATGGGGAGGTTTTAAGACAGTAATTCCTTCATCTTTACAGAGAGGTCTTCAATTAATGTAACATCTTCATCAAAATTGTACAGGAGCGCCTCCTTCTTTCCTTTTTGATAGAGGCTTACTGTTTGTGTCAGAGGGTCTATAAGGATTATTCTTTCCACACCAATAGAAAGATAGTCTTTCACCTTGTCTGTCATCTCCCATGCAGTATTGCTTTCAGAGATTATCTCTATAATTAAATCAGGAGGTATTTCAAGGATGCCTTTTGGCTTCTTTGGTGATTTTTCTTTGCTAATATAAACAACATCAGCAGCCCTTAACCTAAAGGGCTTTCTTTTTATTAATATTCCAATCTCTCCTACAGCTACATAACCCTTATCCTTTAAATATCTGTTTAAAAGCTCTGCAAATTTCCACTCAAATTCTCCATGTTCAAAACCTGTAGGCGTCATGTCATGCCTCTCCCCGTCTATAATCTCGTAATTGCCTTCAGGCAAGCGGTTTATATCATCATAAGTAAAAACTTGTTTTTCTGCTAATGTCTTCATAGTTATTATCAACTTAAAAAATTTCTGAAAGGTTTATAATCAATCCTGCAAATATCTCAGAAGAGAGCCTATTTTTATGAATCCCTGACAAAACATAACCTTCCTCACTCAGATTGTAAACCTCTACCTCTTTTTTATCAGGTTCTACTATCCAGTATTCCATAATCTCTGCCCTTGCATAGAGCTTTTTCTTTATATCCCTATCCCTTATCACAGTAGAAGGGGAAATTATTTCTATAACCAAATCAGGGCTGCCATTAATCCTGTTATTCTCAATTATATAGGACTTCTCTTTTGAAATAAAAACTATATCAGGTTGAAGTGTACTTATATCGTCAATGTATAAGTCTATAGGGGCTATAACCAGTTCTCCTATATTATTTTTCAATACATAATTATTTAGGATTGTAAATAGTCTTCCCAAAACCTTCTGATGCTGAAAACTCGGCGACGGCACCATGTTAAGTTCTCCTTCCACAAGCTCGTATCTTTTATCAGAGTGTTCTGTATAGGCGAGATAGTCATTATATGTAAAGGCTAATGTCTTTGTCTTAATCATGGTTTTAATATATCATAATACGCCATGATTTTCAACATAGATAAGATAATTTTTGGCTATAGACTAAGAGGCTGTTTTGGACTATTCTTTGTGTTTTTCAATAATTTTTAATAAATCTTTGTAGAAATCCTTTATATCGCCCAGTTCATTTGCCAATATCTCGTAAAGGGTCTTGGTATCTATATGATTGTAAAGGTGCGCAATCCGATTCCTGAACTGACTCATCTTCATATAAGTTTCAATATTGTCTTTTGAGATATACCCTGCTTCGTTTAATATCTCTATGATCTCAGCGTTAGTATTCGGTGTTTTTAGGCCGAGCGAAGCAATTATATAGCTGCCTATATCAAGGAGGGACTGTATGGATGTTTGCATCCTGTGGAGAGCTGAATCAATATTCCTGAAATCAGAGATAAAGTCATCAAATGTCTTTGTCTTTAAAGAGCTCAATTTTTCAATATTGTCAAATATCACATCAATCTTTGTCTGGATATCCTCTTTTCTCATAATCCTGCGAGTCTCCTCTTATAGCCTTCAAAATAATAGTTATTCATAAATCTAAGGGTCGGTTCAAAATCGCAGTAATTAGAAATTATCCTTGCAATATACTTTATCCTGAAGGATGGATCAGCATCGTATATAAGTTTTCCTGACCTTAACGCATTATGCTGAAAGATAAGCCCCTGACTGTTCAACTCCACAATATCAACCTCTTTTTTCAGGACTTCCTCTACTCTGAAGGCAAGATAATCCATTGCATGAATCAGCTCTCTTCCCTTTGGATGAGGTTCTTTTAGCAGGACCGCTATATCCACATCGCTCATGGGTCCTGTCCTGCCTGTTGCCTGTGAGCCAAAAAGATAGGCAGAGGCAATATAAGGATACTCCTTGAAGATGTCTTTGAGTTTATTTATATTGAGGGCCATGATTAAGTAAATCTTAACATAGAATAAATTATACTTACAAACTGTTTTCTTTGCTTACGACTTAAAACTTACGACTTACGACTGTATCTATTGAAACACCTCGCGCCACATGGCCTTATCTTTTTTTCATAATTCTTTCTTTTTCAAGAAACCCAACTATATACCCGAGATATGTATCAAAATCCTTAAGATGTCTCTTTAAAATTCCATAAACCTTTTCACTATCTACCTTTGTATAATTATGAACCATAAGATTTCTAAAACTTGCCATATCTTTTAATTTGCTGAAGAAAGATATGGGGACTATTTTATTTTCACATAATACATAAAATGTATCTGCATTGCTTGATGGCTCCCTGAACCCCTTTGCAGAAACAATATGATTGGCAAGGTCAAGGCATGCCTCAATATCTATCTGGAGCGTCCTTTCAACATAACGTTGAGTTTTTTTATCGGATTTAAAATCAGAGAACCTGCGAAGGGATATTGAAGCATCTTTGAGGTCATGAGTATATTCAGAAATCAGAGAAATCAGCCTGTCTGTAATTTCTCTATCAATCATCTCGCTGCCTGTAGAATTCTATGCTTTAATGACTTCATATAACCATCATGCCTGTAAGAATAATCAAAATATCTCTTCCTTGCATTAACCTCATAGACAATCCGAACCCGCGGATTTTTATCAAGAATGACTTCCCCATATTTACGAATCTGATGTTCAAGTATGGCATCAGCAAAGCCCAGCAAAACGACATCCACTCTTTTCTTTAGAAGCATCTCAAGATCAGACATTGCTCTTAATTGAATATCTACTGGCCTGTAAGGATTGATGTCTGGCTTTAAAAGAATGGCAATATCAATATCGCTTGTCTCCTTTTCCTTACCATACGCCGAAGAACCGAAAAGATAGACTGCCGCAACATCTTCCATGTCTTTAAAATAATCTTTTATCTGGACTAAGAGTTTATGCTTCATCAGTAAATCCTTATAAGTCATTTTAGCTAATTTTTAATATATCACAGGGTAAATTTGTTAGCAACCATCTTGTGTTGAAGTTCAACAGATGTGGCGTCTGGATATGCCTTTCTAGGCGCTCCTTTGAGCTTCTTAAACCTTTGTAATGCCCCATAAGCCTTTTCCCGTTTAAGACCGAGTAAAAAAATTTTTGTTAACTCTTTCTTATTTTTTGGAATATCTATCGTTATCTTTGGCATAATGTTACCACCTTCCCTTACTAAATATCTTATCATAATTTTAGATTTTACACAGCAAAAAAATCTGAATCTTAAGTTGCTTATAAGGGAATTTTTGCGCTTTTGCGGTACTACTGAAACACCTCGCGCCAATCAAGGAGAACCCTTGCAGGCACTTGCTTAAAGGCTATTTTAATGGTATTGCCCATATCGAATCCACCGCCACCAGCCGTAAGTTCTCTGTTTGTTACATTTCCGGTTGCACCTGCTGTCTCCATAATCTTATAAGCAGCGGATTGTGAGCTATCAGAGGATGCAGTGTTGCGATATTGTGCTCCGCCTGCATTTGTCCAGCCTGCTGTTTGTAAGCCCCATCTATTATTATCTTGACTTGACCACACAAAGAAAGCCAGAGCGCCATTTATAATTGTTGTAATGCCTGTTATTGTTACATCCCGGAGAGCGAGTGGGGCAGCAAAGAATCCAGTAGTTTGAGTTACATTCAATGCCCATGTATTGCTTCCTATCATTGGTCTAAAGACATGCATTACAACAGTGGTATTAACAGATGTGCTGAAAGAGACGCTTGGGTTAGCAGTCCATGTGCCATTGTAGCGACACCAGAAAAGCCGTATAGTACCGTTTGTCCCAATTGCAGTTTCGGAAGTCCATGTCTGACCTCCTGTCGCTGATATGGCAAGCGCAATGCCCGATGTCCTTGAATTAGCAATCATGATAACAAGGTCTCCCGCAAGCATACCTGCTGGAGGAGTAACTGGTACAGGAGATGCGCTTAAGCCTACATTATCTGCTGGATTGCTGGCGCTGTTAAAATAGGTTATTCCCCTGCTATCCACCTTCACATTCGCCCTTACTACCCGCTGGCCGTTTCCGACTATACCAGTAGAAGTGATGGTTGACTGATAAATATTGCTTCCGCTTATATGAGATGCTGCGGTTGTACCTTTGTAACTTCTTGTGCAATTCGTGAAAGAAGTTGCTGTTGTGCTGGTGCAATAGATATATTCGTTGTCAATCTGAATAGTTCCGGGGATAGCAAATCCAGTTGTTGAAGCAACATTGATAGTCGTGCTTGCCGCAAGCAGAGGATTGTCGGAAACCGTTGTTGTAGAATTGACCACGCTTGTTGTAAAAGTGCCGCTGCTTCCCAGTGGCTTGTTTGTATCACCGATATAGGCTGGATTGTTACTGAGTTGGTTAATTCCATATTCTAATCCCCCTTCTGCAACATACAGCGCCTGTGTTGATTGCAGTTCATTTATTGATGTAGAGCTGGTTGTGGTAAAAAGCGTGAGAAACACCATGCCCATAAAGGCAAGGATGACGATAATAAAGATTGCCGCAATTAATGAAACGCCTGATTGGTTTTGAACTAATTTCATTAGTGTATCCTCAATTTCTTTCTATTTATTACTTGACCCTAAACCCTTGCCCCTTGACCCATTTTCTAAAAGTTCCTCGGATGCACCCGCAGCCGCAATGGCAGGGTCTCGCCTGCATTAACTGTTGTAAGACTTATCTGAACATACCATACCTGAGCTGCTGAGCCTGCAACTGTTGTTCCGTCCTGCTGATAATAGGAAAATGCCAAAGACTGAACATTATTTGCAAGTGTATTTCCACTTCTGCTAATGGTATTGCCGGCAAAACTAAATTGGATATTTGTGCCGTTTACATCATTAAATACAATATTAGTTGCAGTCATTGTTGTTATGTCAGTGGCTGTAGCGCTCCTTATCAGTCTTATCTCCCTTGCCATCCTCTCTATTGCCAGCCTGCCCTGATTGTGAATATCAGAGTAGCTTGCCTCTTTCTGATACGACTTTACGCCTTCAAGTATAATCATTGCAGCAATGCTGGCAATAATAGAGGTGATTACAATTACCATAACCAATTCTATTAAGGTAAAGCCCCTCTCATTTCCCCCTCCCTTGATGGGAGGGGTTAGGGGAGGGTGAGATAAACAATTTATCCTTATTACTTCTAATACACCTTCTATATTCATTAAGACCTCATTATTCCAAAACCTTAAAACTTTAAAACCCTGCCCTTTAAGCCATTCATCTCGTATACTATCTTTCTCTTTTTCTATTGCGTGTTGTCCTCCATCAACCTCTATCACTATTTTCCTTTCAAAACATACAAAATCGACTACATAATTTCCAATTAATTGCTGCCTTCTAAATTTAAAACCTTCTAACTGCTCTGCTCGCAAGTGGCTCCATAATAAATTTTCTGCAGGAGTAGAGTTTTTTCTGAGTTTTTTAGCTAAGGCAATAATGTCTTTGTTCAATCTAATTACCCCTCACCCTTACCCTCTCCCACAAGGGGAGAGGGAATTCTATTTTGCCCTCCCTTGATGAGATATCTACTCTTATCTCCCCTCCCTTGATGGGAGGGGACTAAGGGGAGGGTGATATCCCTTAAAGGGAAACAGTATATTAATAATTTGTCAACAACGTTACAGTTGTTACACTGCCGATAGCAGCATGTGTTACTGTAACAGTTAAACGGGCGTAATTTGTAACACCAACGCAAGATGGAGCAGGGGCAGAGCCAGCAGCATTAAAATCTGCTGTTGTAACACAGGCAATTGAAATAGAGCGATTGAAATTGGCAAAACCTGAAACAGGGCTCTCTGCTGGATAGTTTGCAGGGGTAGTTGCATAACTATAGCCTCTTGCGCTGTTCTGCCTGTCCCCAATAACAATATCCAGCTTTTCCTGCAGCAATTCCACTGCCTGAATAGTTACAAGCGGGTCGCCAGCGCCATTCATCCCTGTAATAAACACAGAAAGCACACCAATAGCGCCAATGCTGATTACAATGATTACCATGATGGTCTCTATGAGAGAGAAGCCGTTTTGGTTGTTAAGAGTGTTCATTTGAAAACCACCTTTTATCACCCTCCCCATTACCCCTCCCATCAAGGGAGGGGAAAATTATGTGCACCCTCTCCCCTTGTGGGAGAGGGCAGGGGTAAGGGGTATGCTTTATCAGTTCACTGCCCCTGTCTCTGCAAAAATTGTTATTGTATAGCCTCCGGGAGACATAGTAATAGTTGCCCCGCCGCCTGTCGTAGGCCTCCCCAAAGAGTTAAATGAAATATAACTGCCTGCTGAAAGGCTTGCAGTAACCCCTGCATAGTCCCCTGAATTCAATGTTACGCTTAAATTCCCCTTTCCACTTGGGTCAGGTGCAAATTCTCCTGCCTCGCCCCATGCTCCGTTATTGTTTGCATCATTTACTACTGCATATCCGCTTGCAGGCGCAGGCGCGCTATTAAAATATACCCTGTAGCTCCTGTTTCTCGTCATTGCAAGCTCCTGCGCATAGCGGATGTCGGATTTAATCTTAGCCGCAGTTGCTGCTGCCTTTGTAGAAGCAACATCCCCCAGCCTCGGTATTGCAACTGCTGCAAGAATGGCAAGCAAAACAATTATGACAACTAATTCAATTAATGTAAAACCGTGCTGATTTTTCATACAAGGCACCAATATCTTTTAGTTTTATAAAGCCTTTCTCTTTACCCCTTGCCTTCTGTCATTAAAATAATATATATGTAAATTATACCAGAAATATAAATATTAAGAAAAAAGACTATATTTAATGATACACCAAATAGTCCATATCCCATCCTTCCAGCTAATCTTTTTGCCTTCTAAATATGTCCTGCCTGAATATGAAATGCCAACTTCATACACGCGGCAGCCGAGCCTCGCCACTTTTGCAGTAATCTCCGGTTCAAAACCAAATCTCTTTTCTTTAAGCTGAATCTTAGAAAGTATATCTCTTCTAAAAACCTTATAGCCTGTTTCCATGTCAGTTAAATTCAGATTCGTAAACACATTGGACATTGTTGTTAATATCCTATTTCCAACATAATGCCAGAAGAATAATACACGATGCGGGCCTTCGCCTTTGAATCTTGAGCCATATACAACATCTGCCTTGTCATCTAATATAGGCTGAATTAGCTTCGGATACTCCGAAGGGTCATATTCAAGGTCAGCATCCTGAATAATTACTATATCCCCCTTTGTAGCAGCAAAACCAGCTTTTAGGGCAGCGCCTTTGCCCTGATTTCTGTCATAGTAGATAATCTTATACTCTCCATTCTTAGACCTATTAATATCTTCAAGTATTTTGCGCGTGCCGTCTGTTGAACAGTCATCTATAATAATGATCTCCTTTTCAAACGGGCCGCTGACAGCCTGCACCTTCTCCAGAATGTTCCGTATTGTAGCCTCTTCATTGTATACTGGTATTACAATTGATATCAGCATTTTCTATATCTCCGATATTATAAATTTTATTGCAACTTGAGTCAGACAAAAAATATGGGTACACAAAATATATAATCACCAAAACAGAAATTAAGATTAAAGTAAAAATTGTTATGGCAAGCCCTGCTCTAAAGCTCACTGGGTCATAGACAAATTTCACTTCGTAACTGCCGGCATTAAGCAGAACAGCGCGAAAGGCATTGTCTGCACGATATATCTTCTGCTCCTTGCCATTAACAAATGCCTTCCAGCCTGGAAAGTATGTATCTGTCAGGACAAGGATAGATTTTTTAGGTGTGGCGGCCTTAATCATCAGGTGATTATTGCCACCTTCAGCAATCCTAACATTTTTTTTCTCGTTTTGGGCAGCAGAAATGCTGTCCCAGACAGGCTCCTCTTCAAGGATTACCATTTTATCAGGTTCAAAATATTTACTCTTCATCGCAGTCAATATCTCCACATCATTTTTTAATACCTTAAAGTCTTCTGCAAGAAATGCCCTTGGCATAAATTTCAGATTCTTGTATATCTTTATTGTTTTATCTTCTATTAACTCATCATAATCTCCTTCAAGCCCCTCTGTATGCGCTGCTATAAGTTTAAATTCCTTTGATTTAATTGGGAAGAGAGAGACTACATACTTTATATTAAAAAGCCCTGCAAGATTTGTAGCGTCAATGGATGGCCCTGAAATAAAGGCATTGCATACATCCTCTATCCTTTTAACACGCATAACCTCTGCGCCGCGCACATCATAGACATTGTGTATAAGGTTCATAGATGGCGCAAAAAGCTGTTTATAGGAATCAAAGGGTTTAATGTCAGGGGCAATAAAGGTTGTTTGGTCAGTGGTCTTTGGGGTAGCAAGTATACGGAAATTATCTTTGTCAGAGGTAATCTTTTCTATTGCCCAGCTCGGCTTAAAGTAATCTTCTGTTTTCATCCTCTGATAATAATCAATATTACCAAACAGGTCGCCTGTTAAGGCAATGCATAATAATGCCAAGCCAGCATATTTCCATCTTATGCCTTCTCCTATTTTTAAAAACACACAATACATCGTAAGATAAAAAAGCGCCCTCTTGGCATTATAAAGATTTATTCCCACACTCTTATAATCAGGGCTATCAATACCTTTTGCCTTAAGAAAGGATTCAATGTAACTATGTCCAAGAACAAGAAAGAGGAGAAAAAAGACGGCTATAAAACCGGATATAAAGACAGCATTAATAAAATAGGTTTTTACCCTGTCCTTTTCCTTCTCCATTAATAGGTGCATGCCGAGTCCGGCTGTAATGCTAATAGCAAGAATAGCGAGATATAAAAACTTAACAGGGTATCTTAATTTATTGAAGAATGGGGCATAACTGTAAAGATAATAATAAAGCGGATTAAAACCGCCAAGGGCAAGAAAGAGCGAGATTACAATAATGCTTAGCCACAATATCCTTTCCCTGCCGCCTTTTATAAAGTAGAATATCATAAAAATAAACGGTAGAAATCCTGTATATAAAGTCTTAAGCCAGCTCTGGTTAGCCCAGTATCTTTCTGTGCTCTTATAATAATCATAAGGGTCTGTTAAGAAGAAGGAGATAATATCTCTAAGGGCGAGGCTCCATATTGTTGCCTCCTGATAGGTAATCCCTTCCCCTCTTATACTATATCTGCTTAATTCAAGGAAGGGAATAATTTGAACAGCGGATAAACCAAGAAAGATAATAACTGAAATACCAATATTCATTGCAGCCTTTAATCGTCCTTTGCCGCCGATAATAGGAGAAAAGATAACCATAACAGAAAGTGCAATTAGACACCCTACAACAGCCTCTATCCCGCCGCCTAAAAATGATACTGTTAAAAGCATACCTGTTATTATTGCATATTTTATACTTCCATCCCTAACCGACCTTCTAAAAAAGAGCATAATTAACGGCACCCATACAACAGAAACCAGTGTTGAAAGGAGATTATGGACAGAAAGCATATAACCGCCTAACATAAAGGAAAAAGCTCCAATGAATGACGCCCATTCATTGGCATCCATATCCCTTAAAAGGGCATAGAGAAAGGCGCCGCCTAAGAATATGTGAAGTATAATGCTCCAGTTAAAGGCAATGCTAAATGGAAGAATAAAAAACATAAGATTCAATGGATATAAAATAGCTGGTTGAAGTGCAGCAAAAAATGGGATGCCAAACAGATTATATGGATTCCAGAGTGGAAATTCCCCGTTTTTTATACTCTCAAGCCAGAAAAATTTAGGTGGGATAAAAAAGACAGACAAATCCCTTTCCACGAGAAGATAGTCCCCGAAGATGACATCATAAAAAAAGATTATATTAATAAAAAAAAGGGCTAAGACAGGGATTAGCCATCTTGCCCTCTTTCTTATCTCTTTAAAGAGACCCTTATCTTTGTTTAACTCACCCAAACAAAATCGCTCCTTTTTTTACCACCCAGAAGGGCCTGCAAAGGTAGCAGGGGTTGTTGGCGCTGCAGGGTTTGTAGGACTTAGTGTAAAGGTATAGTCTACACCGCCAACAGTAACTGTAAAGTTTGTAGCATTATAAGTAGAGCTTACGCCTTGTATATCAGCATTACCAACAATATCAGTCATACTATATGCTGTAGTTGTGTCACCAACAAGTCGTTTAGAAAAAAGGATGGAATTTGCTGACCTTAATGTTCCCAAAACACCTTTTGCAGACGCCACAGCTGCATCGGTTTTCAGATCAAGGTACCTCGGTATTGCCACTGCTGCTAAGATGCCCAGAATGACAATAATCATGATTAATTCAATTAATGTAAAACCTTTTTGATTCTTTAACATTTTTTTACCTCCTTTTAATTTAATCCCTCCTCGCCCCCCTTTAGAAAAGGGGGGATGGGGGGATTTATTGCAAGGCTAATGCCCTGTCCAATATTTTCTATTTATAATCAACAACCAGGTACCCCGGTTGTCGTGACTACCACAGTTCCGGCAAAAATAGCTCCAACAGTTGCAGAATAATAAGCCGCCTGACAGGTTGCGCTTCCACCATTTGTTGGCTGATAAAGTACCGGATTAACACCATAGGTCACGTTAAAACCGGATGTGTCTCTCATAGCGTTGCCTATACCACCTCCGACACCAGGACCTGTGGATGTGGGAATACCTCCTGCTGTTCCTGAGCTTACTGTAACGATTGTGCCATCCAACATAGTTACGGTAGTGGCTGCAATATTTCCGTTAATTATGTATTGACCTTGAACAACTGCAACAGCGCCGCGAAGGCCGCCAGCCATGCCATTTACAGCAGCTATTCGTGCATTCTGTGCCATATTGGTATATCTGGAAACGGCAAAGGCTGCCAGAATCCCCAATACCACAATAACTACAACCAATTCAATTAATGTAAAACCTTTTTCATTTTTATTTAGCATACTTTTTTAACCTCCTGTTTAAAGATTATGCAATATTTATACCAAAATGAACCTTATTAGGGCGAACACAAGGTTCACCCCTACAATTAGATAATTTTCAATATGTTCAATATGTTATTAAGTATAGCAGGCATTTTTTACCTGTCAAGGGATGTAGGGGCAGGTTTTAAACCAATCCCTATTTTGTGGACATCTTTACCCAAAATGTAACCCTATTTACCCCTCACCCTACCCTCTCCCACAAGGGGAGAGGGGAATATTTTTGTGCCTCTCCCCAAAGGGGAGAGGGGACTTACTTATTTCCCATCCCTTGATGGGAGGGGATTAAGGGGAGGGTGACTAAAATGCCCGCGAAGGAATTCTTAACCCAGCAACCCATATTTCTTCATCTTATTATGAAGGCTCTTTCTGCTAATCTTTAGCCTCTTGGCTGTCTCTTCTCTTTTCCATTTCTCTTTATTCAGCGCTTCAAGTATCATCTCTTTTTCCATATCAACTTTTGTCTTTTCAACCTTTTTTAACATTGGCATTGTTTCAGGCTCTAATCCCACCTTATCCCCTTGTTTAATCCCACTCTGTCCCCCTAAAAATCCCCCTGTATCCACCTTTGTTAAAGGGGGACAGAGAGAGATTATCTCAGCATCTATCTCATCCTTTGCAAGGACAACACCTCTCTGTATAAGATTCTCAAGCTCCCTGATATTCCCGGGCCAATTATATTTTAACAGGATATCATTGGCTTCGGGCATTATGCTCTTAACATTTTTATTAAAGCGTTTGTTATATTTTTTAATAAAATGTTCTGTCAATAAGGGGATATCGCCCTGCCTCTCCCGCAACGGCGGAAGGTGTATCGGCATAACATTCAGCCTGTAATAAAGCTCCTCCCTGAATCTGCCTTCTGATATTGCCTTCATCAAGTCCATGTTTGTTGCAGCAATAAGCCTTACATCCACCTTTATCGGCTTTATGCCTCCTATCCTTTCAAACTCCCTTTCCTGAATAACACGAAGGATTTTTGTCTGGGTGGACAGCGTCATATCTCCTATTTCATCTAAGAACATGGCGCCGTTGTTTGCGAGCTCAAACTTTCCGGGCTTCTGCTGATGCGCGCCTGTAAATGCGCCTTTTTCGTGGCCGAATAGCTCCTCCTCCAAAAGCGTCTCAGGTATTGCTGCACAGTTCACCTTTATAAAGGGCTTATCCTTTCTGCTGCTCGTATAATGTATGGTCTGGGCAATAAGCTCCTTGCCTGTTCCGCTCTCGCCTGTAATCAAGACGGTGATATCTGTATCTGCAATCTTTCTGACAAGGTCATATACCTTCTGCATTGGAAAGCTATCGCCAATAATATTTCCAAGGCCATATTTTTCAGAAAGTGACTCTTTAAGATTCTTAATCTCTTTTTGCAGTCCAATCTTTTCCACTGCCCTTTTAATCACAATCCTCATCTCATTTACATCAAAGGGTTTTATAAAATAGTCATAGGCGCCCTTTTCAATTGCCTCTATTGCGATATTTCGTGTTCCATGTGCTGTTATTATAATTACAACTGTATCTGGAGACACCTTTTTTATCTCTGAAAGAAGCTCCATACCGTTGAGCTTTGGCATCTTAAGGTCAAGGATCGCAATGTCAAAGCTGCTGCGTTTAATCTTGCTGAGCGCATCCACGCCGTCAATTGCAGTCTCGTAGAGATAGCCCTCTTTTTTGAGCATTTCTGATAAGAAAAAGCGCATTGACTCTTCGTCGTCGGCTATTAGTATTTTGATTATGGAATTCAATGCTTCTCCTTATTTTTTGTAGGCACAGTTTAAAACAAAACTAAAGGCTTACATTATTTTAGTCATTCCCGCAGCGTTTTTGAGCGGGAATCCAGACACTGTCCCTCATTGTAGGGGCAACCCTCTGTGGTTGCCCTCATGTGGGCGGCCACAGGGGGCCGCCCCTACATTAAATAGGAAACACTGGATTCCTGCCAGAAACACGCAGGAATGACAAAAATATCTTTCATCCCGTCATCCTTCACCCCTTCACCCATATGGGCCTGCCTATCGGCAGACAGGGAGAAGGGCGGGTTGATGGGTAACCGGAAGATTAATATAAAAATGCGTCCCCTCATTATCGCATTCTACAGAGATAGTTCCTTTGCTTGCATTAATTATCTGATGCGTTATTGCAAGGCCAAGGCCTGTGCCCTTTTCCTTTGTTGTATAAAATGGGTCAAAGATATGCTCCATATCCTCTGGTCTTATATAGGAGTTGCTATTGCTCAGTTCAATAGAAATAGAGCCGTCTCCTGCCTTTGTCCTGACTGATATCTTTCCTTTCTTTTCTATTGCCTGAGCTGCATTTATCAGTATATTTAAAAATGCCTGATAGAGTCTCTCGCTTTCAACTATAATCTTTGGGATTGCATCATCGTACTCTTCCAATATCTGAATATCCTTCTCTCCAATATAATATTTTGAAAGCCCTGCTGTATTATGAAGGATTTCATTGATATTACATAATCTCATGCTGCCCTTATCAGGATGCGCAAGGTTCAAGAGATTTTCAACAACAACATTTAATCTATCCACTTCGCTGATAATAGTATCTATGTATTTTGCCCTTTCACTGCCTTTTAACTCTTCTGACAAAAGCTGGGCAAGGCCCTTGATTGAGCCGAGTGGATTTCTTATTTCATGTGCAACGCCTGCTGCGATTCCACCGAGGCTTGCCAGCCTGTTTGCCCTCTGCAATTGGTTGTGGATCTCCTTTATCTTTGAAAGGTCTTTAAAATTTACAACTATGCCTGTTACCGCGCCTTCCCTGTCTTTTAGAAGGGATGTAGTAGCTCCTAAGGAAACTCGCCTGTTGTCCTTTGTTACTATATTTATCTCCTCAGAGGAATAGACCCTCTTGTCCCTTAATGAATCATAGACAATCTTTTTAAAATCGCTAAATCCCACCTCACCCCCCTTTAC
>Ga0105164_10000342_pt1 | contig 34718 bp, 32 predicted proteins | sample VDWuncwatermetaG_FD_89674 | JGI IMG/M metagenome (GOLD analysis project Ga0105164, IMG submission 89674) | Wastewater microbial communities from Netherlands to study Microbial Dark Matter (Phase II) - VDW unchlorinated drinking water | ecosystem: Environmental > Aquatic > Freshwater > Drinking...
AACACCTATAGGCCGCATGAGGCGCTGGGATATGATGTTCCAGCTAATTATTATAAACTTAATAACATGGCAGGGCTAACTTTAAATTCAAATTAGTTGTTCCGAAATCGTCGGGCAGGACAATCGGTATCAAGGGCAATCATAGTAAAGGTTATTTTCTCACAGCCTTCATTATAATATCAATATCTGTAGTGCCAAAGGCTTCCTTTGCTGCCTTTTCAATTTCTGCTGAGTCAAGAACCATATCCTTTAATTTTCCTCTTCTTTCAATACGGCCGGCAAGATACAGTTGTATAGCCTTTTTGATGTCATCAACAGGCGTTAGCGTTACCTCAAATTCATTAGCTGATTCTTTTATTATTTCCTCCGGAAGGGAAAGGTGTCCGTCAGGAAGAATTTTGCCGATAAATTTATACGTTTTAATAGGCGTCTGCATATATGCTTTTAAGTAAGTATTTATTATAAAATTTACCATATAAAATGATTTACTGTCAATTAAAATAATTGACTGCTACTATGAGTTGTTTTTAAATATTGACAAAAGAAATAGAGAGGTGTAAATAGCAGATGCAGAAAAGAGCTTTTAGAATATAAGCTGAAGGCTGATGGCTGAAAGCTAAATCATTATACTTTTAGATACACCCTGTGCACAAAAAGATACACTGCAATTAATAATGATGCAGGTAGGATATTTATTATCTTTATAAAAAAGGGAGTAGAACAGGAAAATATAGAAAAACTTTTTCTTAAATTAGGCAATGCAGGTTACACAATTGGAAGCCTTAAGGCAGATTTAATGCAGGCATAGGAATTGCTTATATCAAAGGCAGGCAAGAGGCGATAGGCAATAGGCAATTATGGATTCCTGCCAGATGCATGCAGGAATGACATTTTACTCTTTCCTGTCATTCCCGCAGTGTTTTTGAGCGGGAATCCAGACTGAAAGCTGACGGCTTATTGCTGACAGCTATTGAGAGGAGGTGATGCAAGGGCAGAGATAAAAAGTACGGAGTAAGTGGCAAGAAGTAATTAGGTTTTATGTTAATAAACTTTTAGCTGAAAGCTGATAGCTGAAGGCTGACAGCTAATAAGGAAGGAGGTGATGATTTTATGAATAAGAAATATGGAGTGGTTCAGACACTGGTCAGTGCCCTTGTGTTCTTTTTGTTTTTTGCCACTGTAGTTGGGTATGGTTTTGGTGAAGTAAAAACAGGTAATACAAAAGAACTTAAACAGGATGTATCTGAACGTTTTTTCATTGATTGTTATAATGCCTTTGCACTAAAGGAATTTTCAGCGCTAAGAGAATTTTATGACAAACATACAGAGGAAACAAAGCCAGATAAGTGTTTCAAATTAAACAACAATGAGTTTCTGGTTACAGTTACAGATACTGGCCGGATTGCACAGGGTTTGTATCTAACAGACATCAAAAAAGACAAAATAGAGATGGAGAATGGATACATTGCCGGGATAAAAGTAGAAAGGGAGTTAGTAGGGAAAAAGAAGAAAAGGTATGTTTTATTGTCATACTCAGACCTTCATGCTGGCTATTGGTCAAAGGGCTATTTTATACTAAATCTCATACCAAGAACTGAGAAAAAGCCTTATATATTATACTCACTGTTTAATGCTTCTGAAGACCCTGTTGATGGATTATGTGGTGAAAAGAGAGAAAGATTTATAAAAGAAGCTGAAAATGCAGAGACTATAAATTCATACGAGATTCAAAACGAAGGCACAGAAGATGTTACATTGCTATTTTATATCACTGAAGAAAATTGTAAAACTTTGAAGAAAAGAACTTACACTAAAAAATTTAAATTAGCAGATGGGATATTTAAGCTAATAGAGTAAAAATAAAATTAGTATCTTAGAAATATTTAAGAAACCTTTAAAAGGAGGAATAAAAAATGGCGACAGTAAATAGGAATGTTATTAAGGTTATGCTTATAAGAAATGAGTTGGGAGGTAAAGGTAATATAAATCTGGCCTATAGGCTCAGACATGCCCCAATAGGCCAAAGCGGGTACAGTTTTGGGCAGGCACAGTGGGATTTATCTAAGGACCCAGAAATAGACGGAAATGGTTTTACGGCAAGTGATTTATTAGAGGACATCCTTACAAATGCCACAGATTCAACTGGTAACCTAATTGTTGATGCCAATAATATTGAAGCCATCATGGCGGAAGTTGCCAAAAAAGATGGCAATATCTCCACCTATAAAGACTCTATAGAAAAAGCCTTACAGAGTGAATATGGGAAGCAGGAGATAAACGATTCATTTGATACCTATGTTGATTACACGATAGGCCGCATTGATAACATGGTTGCTGAATTGCGAGATTATAGTAGTCAATTGAGGGATGCAGGGAATACACAAAAAGCCGATTGGCTTCAACGGACAGCAGATTATATAGATAACACTCCATTGATACAGGCGGAGTTGATAGATATGTTGAACCAACAAGGTATAAAAGGCATAGACAGTATTGGAAATTTTACAGATGAGAATGATGGTAAATTACTGGAGTATCTGAAAGATGGGGAGACAACAATAAATAATGGCATACTTGTGAAAATGGATGGAAATTTTGATATGGTTGATTACCTAAAGTTTCTTTTTAACACTAAGCATGGTTATAACAATTTGGAAGATGTTCTCAGGAGGCAATCTAACATCATAGACGAAGCTTCTAAAAATGGGATGTGGGGAGATGATTTAACGGATTTGAACATACTGGTATCAGAGGCATATAAAGCTTTCGGATCAATTAAAGACCTTTTTTTACGAAATAAGGAGATCAACGACTCCTTCAACCGCTACTTCACCCGTGCCACGCAGTGGAGGCCGAGCCGTGAGCCATTAACCCTTGACCTTGATGGCGATGGGATAGAGACGGTGGGGATTAATACAAACAACCCGATTTTGTTTGATCACAATGCAGATGGGGTTAAGACAGCAACAGGATGGGTAAAGCCTGATGATGGGATGCTGGTAATGGACAGAAACAATAATGGTGTAATTGATAATGGTAGAGAGCTCTTTGGCGACAGCACACAATTAAGCGCTGGCGGTAATGCAGCAGACGGCTTTGCAGAGAGGAAGCAATCAGCGCTCAGCTATTAGCTATCAGCTTAAAAAAAAAGAGCTGAGAGTTAATAGTTGAAGAAGAAAGGTGAAAGGAATTTTATTTTGTCATTCCCGCAGAGCCTTTGAGCGGGAATCCAGACTGAAAGCTGACGGCTGATAGCCGACAGCTATTCAAGAGGAGGTGATGACAATGTATGAGTAGCTATGAGGATAAGGTTACGATACTAATATTTTTTAAGAAACGGAGGTGAAAAGATGAGATTCAAAGTTTTTCAAAGGGCTTTTATTGCGGTTATGCTTCTGCTTGTTTTCTCAAGCACCAAGTTGCTTGCTGAAGAAAAGAAATACCCGCCCTATCCTGATGTGTGGGGGTATGAGTTGCCGTGGCTTAAAGAGAATAAGAATGATAAACATTTCTTTCTATCTGTAAATACAATGTCAGATGTAAAGAAAATGTTAAATGGTGACTACTTATTCATCTACAGCATCCGGAAAACAAAAAAGGATGAAAAATTCCCAGAAGAAAGGGGGGAAGTTTTAATAGAAGGTGTCTTTTTTTTCTCGGGTGAAAGACGCGATGCGAAGGATATTATAAAGGCTGAGGGGGATAAACATTTTTTGCGCCCCGAATTCTATAAAAAAGAATTCAGCGATGGAAGCAAAATAAAAGTAACCAGACCATATCCATTCAAATGTCGACCTACTATTAATAATTTTATAGAAAAAAGAGACAAAGATAATATAGTTATTTTTGAGAAGGCTTTGATCTATCTACCTGATAACCCAATAAGGGTACATTCGTCCCCAAAGCCAGGATGTGATAACGTTCCTCAAGGATCAGGCAGTTATCTACGCTGGGTGGATCAAATAGATCTAGTGTTTATTCCCTTAGAAGATGAGACATTTTTAATTGCCGATGAAAACAGTAAAGCTGTAATACGGTTTGATAAAGACCTTAACACAAAGAGCGATTTGCTAAATAACAGGATTTTTATAGTAGACAAAAAAGTGATAGACGGTTTTAATGCCAAAGCGGTTAATGACCAAGACAGGACGGAGGCTATTTATAAACACATAATTAACCTTAAAAAAGGAGGATTAAAAAATGGCGACAGTAAATAGGAGTGTTATTAAGATTATGCTTATAAGGACTGAATTAGGAAATAATTCGGCTTATAAGATATATGATGCAGGTGGTAATAGTGGATACAGTTTTGGTCAACCCCAGTGGGATTTATCTGCAAATCGTGAGATTGCAGAGGGTCTTACAGCCCAAGGGTTATTTGAAAATATCTTAAGAACGCAAATTGCCGATGAGACTATGATAAACAGTATTATGGATACGGTCAAAGATGCATCTTTAGCCCTTACTGATGATGAGGAGCGAAGCGTTAATGCCGCCCTCTCAAGCGAATATGGGAAGCAGGAGATAAATGCAAAATTTGATACATATGTTGATAAAATGATAGGCCGCCTTGACAGTTTTGTTTCCGAACTACGGGCATATAGCGACCAATTGAGGGCATCTGGGAATACACAAGAAGCGGATCGAGTTCAACAGAGAGCAGACTATATAGATAACAATCAATTGTTACAGATGGAGATAATAGATTATGATAATCAGTTTAGTATTGATGGCATAAATACTGATGGAAATTTTAAAACTACGGATGACGGCAAATTTATGCAATATCTGAAAAACGGAGAGACAACCATAAACAATGGCACAACTGTAACGGTGGAAGGGGATTTTGATATTAAGGATTATCTTAATTTTATTTTTAATACTACACAGGGTTTTAAGAGCTTAGAGGATGTTTTAAGAAGGCTTTCTGAAATAGCGAAGACAGCAGCAGAGAATTTAATTGGTGGAGATATGTTGACAGAATTGCAGAAGCTGTTATTAGAGGCTAAGGACAAAGTTCTTGATATTTGCGATCTTCTTATAAGAAACCGTGAGATTAATAATCTTTTCAACCGCTACTTCATCAGTTCCACGCAGTGGAGGCCGAGCCGTGAGCCGCTTACCCTTGACCTTGACGGTGATGGGATTGAGACAGTTGCTATTAATACAAACAATCCAATTTTGTTTGACCATGATGCAGATGGGGTAAAGACAGCAACAGGGTGGATCAAATCGGATGATGGGCTTTTAGTTTTAGACAGAAACAATAATGGTGTAATTGATAATGGTCGGGAACTCTTTGGCGACAGCACTGTTATGAACAATGGCCAGACAGCAGCAGACGGCTTTGCAGCATTGGCAGACCTTGACAGCAATGCTGATGGCCAAATTAATGCCAATGATACACAGTTTGCCAATTTAAAGGTCTGGCGAGACATCAATCAAGACGGGGTTTCACAGGCAAATGAGCTTTTTACATTAGAACAGCAAAACATTGCCTCAATCTCCCTCACAACAACACAGAACAACCAGCTTCTTTAAAACTCTCCACAATAAAAGCCTGACATTAAGCATAGAAGATTCCTAATTATTGTTTCTACACATCTCCTTGATATTATACAGCAAAAAAAATCTGCTTTACAGTTTTTTTGCTGAAATTATAGATTGACAAACGAGGCATTAAATATTAAAATCCCCTCATATTTTAAATTATTACAAAATAAAATAGGCTATAGCTATAACCTTTCAGACCGCAGGTTTTTGTGTTAGAACGAAAGAGCAATTACACACTTTTATTTTATATATTTCTTATTAGCATTACTATCTTTAGATTCTGGTTTATTGCCAACAGCCCATTTGACCTTGCAGAGGACGAGGCACACTACTGGGAATGGTCAAGGAATCTTGATATAAGCTATTACAGCAAGGGCCCTGTTGTGGCCTATATTATCTTTATCTTTACCACTATCTTTGGCAGCACAGAATTCGGCGTGAGATTCGGCGCAGTTGCAATTTCAGCAGGGATAGCCGTGATAACCTATTATTTTATTAGTGATATCTTTGATAAGAAAAAGGCGTTCTATTCTGTAATCCTTTTTAATATCATCCCTGTCTTTGCTGCCGGCGCGCTTATTATGACAATTGACCCTCCTTATGTTTTTTTCTGGGCGCTTGCTTTATTCTTAACATATAAGGCAATAAACTATAATAAAAAATGGTGGTATGCTGTTGGCATAGCGCTCGGTATGGGTCTGCTAACAAAATATACTATGGCCATGTTTATCCCGCTCCTCTTTCTCTTTTTACTGCTGTCTAAGACAAATAATCACTGGTTGGTAAAAAAAGAGCCTTATTTAGCTGTTATTATCGGTCTTATGTTTTTTACGCAGGTTATTATATGGAATATCCAGCACGACTGGGTTTCATTCAGGCATGTGGCAGGCCAGGCAGGCATATCCGATGACGCTGTATGGAATTTTCCTACAGCATTTATGAACCTTCTTGAATTTGCCGGCAGCCAGATTGGAATAATAACGCCATTGATATTTATAGGCATGATATATGCGTCTGTTAAGGCAATAAAAAATATCAGGGGGCAGAGGGATATAACTGCCCTTTTGGAAGGTGATGCAAAAAAATTTATCGGAGATGATTATCTGTTTTTAATCATTTTTTCTTTGCCAGTATTTTTTTTCTTTCTCTTATATAGTTTTTATTCAAAGGTGCAGGCAAACTGGGCAATACCGGCATATTTTACAGGTTTGATATTAACTGCCGCTGTTTTTGATGAATTATATAAAAAAAACAGGACAAAACTTTTAAAGGCATTTATAATCAGCAGCATTGGCATCGCAGTGACTGCGACAGTCATCCTTCACAACACAGATATACTAAAATTGTTTGCCATTACGATTAAACATGACCCTACAGCGAAGCTTAGGGGCTGGAGAGAACTTGGCAAAGAGATAAGCATATTAAAGAAGGAGATGAAAAAGGACAGCTTTATATTTTCAGATAAATATCAGATTGCAAGCGAACTTGCCTTTTATGTTAATGGACAACCAACGGTATATTGTGCTAATCTTGGCAGGAGGCTGAATCAGTATGATTTCTGGGATGGGTTTGAAAAGCTTATCGGCCGTGATGCATTGTATATTAAGGGATACGGAGATGTGGAAAATGATGAAGAGATAGATAATGCCTTCTCATCCTGTGAAAAGGTAAAGGCCTTTATTGCTTATGATAATGGCTATAAACAAAAGGTCCTTTCAATCTTTAAATGTTCCGGCTTTAAGGGAATGGAAGGAAGAAAGGATAAGATAACTTACTAATGAAAGAAAATTTAGATGTATCTATAATTATACCAGTTTTTAATGAGGAAGAGAACATAAACCTTCTTTATTCAGAGATAAAATCGGCAGTGGACAAGACTGGCTACGACTATGAAATAGTCTTTGTTGATGACGGAAGCACAGACAGGACTGCGCAGCTTTTGTCAGCCTTGCAGGAAAAGGATAAGAGGGTTGTTGTAATAAATTTCAGGAGGAATTTCGGCCAGACAGCGGCCATGTCTGCAGGCTTTGATTATGCAAAGGGCAATGTCATTGTTACAATGGACGGCGATATGCAGAATGACCCTAATGATATTGCCAGGCTCCTTGAGAAGTCAAAGGAATATGATGTTGTAAGCGGCTGGAGAAAAGACAGGAAGGACCCATTTATCTCAAGGAGGCTTCCATCCATAATAGCCAATTGGATTATATCAAAGGTTACAGGCGTAGAGCTTCATGATTATGGATGCACATTAAAGGCTTACAGAAAAGAGGTTGTAAAGAATATCAGGCTCTATGGCGAGATGCACAGGTTCATACCTGCAATAGCAAGCTGGATGGGTGTAAGGATTGCAGAGGTTGAGACAAATCACAGGTCAAGAAGGTTTGGAAAATCAAAATACGGAATATCAAGAACTATGCGGGTCATACTGGATTTAATCACAGTTAAATTTTTATTGAGCTTCTCAACAAGGCCTATTCAGATATTCGGACTCTTTGGCATCCTTTCAGGAACAGCAGGCATCCTGATAACAGGGTATCTGTCGTATCTTAAATTGGTTCAGAATGTCAATATCGGCGGCAGGCCGCTTCTCCTTTTAGGCGTCCTGCTTATTTTGCTTGGAGTGCAGTTGATTATCATGGGGCTCCTTGGCGAGATGATGGTGCGGATATATTATGAGACTCAGGATAAACCTATTTATGTAATAAGAAAGGGGGCTGATAAGAAATGAAAAAGTGGGCTTCATTATTGGTAAAGATAATCTTAAGCGTCCTTATTCTGACAATCCTATTTTATAAGACTGATGTAAATAAGTTTTATGTCATCATAAAAGGAGCGGATATACAAATATTTTTCTTTGCCTTTTTCCTTTTCATTGCTGCTCAGACAATAAGTACATACAGATGGAAGATGCTCCTGCATACCGAGAAGATGAATATCCACTTTTATAACCTTGTTGGTTATTACTTTATCGGTATGTTTTTCAATCTTTTTATGCCTACTATTGTTGGCGGAGATGTTGTAAGGGGATATTATCTCTACAAAAAATCTAACATGGGAAGCGAATCAGTGGCGTCTATATTTATTGAGAGGCTGAGCGGTTTTTTCGCCCTTATGGTTATAGGGCTCTTGTCGCTTATTATCGGCTATTCCTATATTAATGATAAGCCGGTAATTGTCATACTGCTTGCTTTTATCACCTTAGGTTTTTTCGCCTTTTTGCTCCTGATTGCAAACAAAGGGGTAAGGGACAGGGTCAATAATTTTATAAAAGGCGGAAGGCTTGAATGGGTGAGGCAAAAGCTAAAAGGCGTCTCTGAGTCAATTAAAAGATACAGAAATCACAAAGAGGTTGTAATAAGGGTTATTCTATTATCATTTTTGGTGCAGATGATTGGAATCTTTATTTTTTATCTAATTTCAAAGTCCCTCAGCTTTAATGTCTCTTTAGCCTACTTCTTTTTATTTGTTCCAATCATTACTGTTATCTCCATGGCGCCTGTTACATTTGGCGGGCTCGGTGTGAGGGAGTTTTTGGCAATATTTCTTTTCCATAAAGTCGGGCTCGGGACAACAGAGGCATTGAGCCTTTCATTATTGTGGTTCTCCTTATCTGTTATCGCAAGCATTTTTGGCGGAGTTATTTTTCTATTTAGCGGAAATCCAATGTCAACTATACATAAAAAGGCTGCGTGATTTTATATGGAGAGTGAGACAAAACTAAAGGTTAATATACTTCCGGATGAAAAAGAGGCTCTCTGCAATAAAGGGACTACTATCCTTAAGGCCTGCGCCTCTGCAGGCATCATGCTTAATGCCCCTTGCAATGGAGAGGGTACCTGCGGTAAATGTGTTGTACAGATAATAGAAGGCGTATCCGCGCCTGATAGCTGCGAACATCAGCTGCTTTCAGGCACAATGCTTAAAATCGGCTACAGATTTGCGTGCAGGTCAAGGGTAACTGACAATATTCGGCTCATAATACCAGCAGAATCCCGCATATTAAAAATAAAATCTGTAAAGGCAAGCAGAACCCGTGAGCTGCATTTAAGGCCGAATATTACAAAGATATTTCTAAAGGTGCAGCAGCCAAAAGAGCGGCATGGAATTGCGGACCTTGATATAGTTGAAGGCTCAATCAAAAGGCGGTTTGGCAAGGTAGAGACATCGCTTGGATTGATCCGCAGACTGCCTGATCTGTTAAAAGAGAGCAGCCACAGGATAACAGCAGTAATAATAGGCAGAAGGCTGACTGACTTAGAAATCGGCGATACCACAAAAGATGTCTACGGAATCTCCTTTGATATAGGCACAACCATTATTGCAGGCTGTCTTGTTAATCTGAATAATGGAAAGGAGCTGTCAAGCGCCTCTGACCTGAATTTTCAGTCAGAATACGGCAAGGATTTAAAAACAAGGATTACCTCTATATTAAGAAACCCGGAGGATGGTTTAAAGGAGCTGCAGGATGCGCTGATAGCAAGGATCAACGGCATAATAACAGAGCTTGTTGCAAAAAAGAGGATAAACAGGGAAAGCATCTATGAAATGGCAGCAGCAGGCAATTCAGTAATGCAGCACATCTTCCTTGGAATAAATCCGCTGTCGCTTATATCAGCTACACATCATCCTGTTATAAAAAGGGGCATAGACGCAGACGCCTCTACGCTTGGTATAAATATTAATAAGACGGCAAAGGTTTATGTAATGCCGGCCATATCCGGCTTTGTTGGCGGCGATGCAATTGCGCTGATTCTAAGCACGGCAATGAATATAGATAACAATATTAAACTTGCTGTCAGCATGGGCGCAAACGGCATTATAATACTCGGCTCAAAAGACAGAATCATTGTATATTCAACATCAGCATCATCTGCATTTGACGGCGTGCACATAAGCCATGGCATGCCTGCGTCAGAGGGTGCAATCTCTGATGTTATATTCAGTCACAAGCATAAGAAGATTAAAGATATTGAGTTAAAGGTAATTAATAATACAGAGCCTGAAGGCATTACAGGCGGGGCCCTGGCTGCGCTTATCTCAGAATTAAGGAAATTCGGCATAATTGAAAAAACCGGAAGAATAAAATCCAGGGAGGAGCTTAAAAACAGCCTTGATGATGCAATCTTAAACAGGATCAGCAGCGACAAAGACGGCAATACATTCATTATTTATAGCGAAAAGAGAAGAAAGATTATTTTAACTCAAAGAGATGTTAAAGAATTTCAGCTTGCAAAGGCGGCAATAAGGGCAGCAATAGAGATTATGAAAAAGATATTAAAGATTACTGATGATGAAATCTCAGAGGTATATCTTTCAGGCGCTTACGGCAATGTATTTATTCCAGAGAAAACTGTTGAAGCAGGAATCTTTCCGGAAGATTATTCAGACAGGATAGAATATATAGGCGATACCTCGTATATTGGCGCAAAGATGGCCTTGCTTTCAAAGGATGTAAGGGCAGAGGCAGAGATTATTTCAAATTCAGTGGAATACCTTGACCTTGCAGGCAGGGAAGACTTTCAGGATGAATTTTCGAATTGGTTGAATTTTATATAAATCAGGAGGAGAAACAGACATGATTAAATTAGCATTAATAAGCGTATCAAACAAAGAGGGGATTATTAATTTCGCAAAAGGACTGAATGAGTTTGGCGTTAAGATACTTTCAACAGGTGGAACTGCAAAGTCTTTAAGGGATGCAGGGGTGCCTGTTACAGATGTCTCAGAGCATACTGGGTTTCCAGAGATGCTTGACGGCAGGGTAAAGACGCTTCATCCAAAGATACACGGCGGTCTGCTCGGCAAAAGGGATAACCCTGAACATGTTAAAAAGATGCGGGAGCACAATATTGAACCGATAGATATGGTTGTAGTAAATCTTTATCCCTTTGAGGCAACGATTGCAAAGCCAAACTGCACATTTGAAGATGCAATTGAAAATATAGATATAGGCGGGCCGACAATGCTCAGGTCTGCTGCAAAAAATTTTAAGGATGTTGCTGTAGTTGTAGACCCTCTAGATTATAAAAAACTCCTTGATGAGATGAAAAAGAAGAATGGGGAGCTTACAGAGGATACAAAATTTGAGCTTGCAAAAAAGGTATTCCTGCATACTGCAAGATACGACAGCGTTATATCAAATTATCTTGAAAAGAGCGATAAAGAGCCTGTAAGATTTCCGGGCATACTTACACTGCAATTTGAGAAGGTGCAAAACCTGCGCTATGGTGAAAACCCGCATCAGCAGGGCGCATTTTACAGGGAATTTAATGCCAAAGAGCCTTCTGTTTCAAGGGCAAAGCAGCTTCAGGGCAAGGAGATGTCCTTTAATAATTTCCTTGATGCAAACTCTGCCTTAGAGCTGGCAAAAGAATATGATGAGCCAACTGTTGTAATTGTGAAGCATAACAATCCATGCGGTGTTGCAACTGGAGAGCCTCTGGTAAAGGCATATAAGATTGCCCGCGATGCTGACCCTGTATCTGCCTTTGGCGGCGTGCTTGCCTTTAACAGAAGGGTTGACAGCAAGACTGCTAAGGAGATAGTCTCTACATTTGTAGAGGTTGTTATAGCGCCGGATTTTGATGAGGATGCGCTTGAGGAATTTAAAAAGAAAAAGGATATCAGGCTCCTTGATGCCGGGCCGACTTTAAAGGGCGAGGCAGAGGGCATGGATATGAAGAAGATTGTCGGCGGCCTGATATTTCAGGACAGGGATCTCGGCAGGATAAATGATATCAAGGGACTGAAGGTGGCAACAAAAAGAAAGCCTACTGAGAAGGAATGGAAGGCGCTATCTTTTGCCTGGAAGGTGTGCAAGCATGTAAAGTCAAATGCGATAGTCTTTGCAAAGGAGAATTACACACTCGGCATTGGCGCTGGTCAGATGAGCCGTGTTGATTCAGTAAAGATTGCTATAATGAAGGCGAACAAGTCTTTAAAGGGTTCAGCGCTTGCGTCAGACGCCTTTTTTCCTTTTGCAGACGGCATAAAGGCTGCTGCAAAAGCAGGTGTAAAAGCGATAATCCAGCCCGGCGGCTCCATCAGGGATGATGAGGTTATTGCAGCAGCAGACAAGCACAAGATCGCAATGGTGTTTACAGGCATGAGACACTTCAGGCATTAACACTGCACTCCCACTTCCTTGATGGAAGGAGTATGGGAGGAAGGTGGATACACTCGTTTTTATTGCATCTCGTAAATGATTTTTAAATTAAAGATCAGCCCCTTTCGCTGATTTTCGTGATGTGCTTAACAGCCATGGTTTTATCCAGAGCATGAGCAGGAAGGGCAATTGTTACGATAATGCGGTTGCGTAGAGTTTTTTCATACATTAAAGACAGAGCATCTGTATGATTACCGGTATGAAACACGGACAGAGGCTATACAAAGTGTTTTCGAATATATTGAAATGTTCTATAATAGAACCAGAAGGCATTCAGCGATAGGATATCGTTCATCGGCTATGAGGAATTTCTTTCTTTGTGCTCGTGCCTGTGCTCTTCTGTATCAATGTGTTTGTGATGGTGGACAATGTCGCCATGCGAATGGACATGTATATGCTCATGCTCCAATATCCTCCTGTGTATATAGTTCTGGATAAGGACAATTGTAAATATCAGAGCGCCAAGAAGGACAATAGTAGCGCCTGACGCAGCATTAAGATAAAAGCTGACATATATCCCTGCAACAGAGGTAAATATGCTGATTATTATGGAAAGGAAAAACATCTTATGAAAATTGTTTGTCAGGAGCCTTGCTGTAGATGCAGGTATAATAATGGCTGCTGCAATAAGTGTTACACCAAGAACCTGCAGGGACACAATTATTGAGGCTGCAAGTAGTGCGGAAAAGATTGTATCTATCCAGTTAACCCTGATTCTATATATACCGGCAGATTCAGAATCAAAGGTTACAAATAACATCTGCTTATACAAAAAGAAAAACACAATAATAACTAATAATGTTACTGTGCCTATTATTACTAAATCATCTGTTGTTACTCCAATGATGTTTCCAAACAGGACTGCCTCAAGATTTTTAGTAAATCTCCTGATTCGGCTTATAAGCGCTACTCCAAGGGCAAAGCTTGCTGTGGTTACAATCCCGATTGCAGCATCTGCCTTTATCTTCTTTTCACGTGTAATCAGGTTTATTAACAGGGCAGATAAAAGACCCCATATCCCCGCTGAAATATATAAATTTACAGAAGAGATATACCCAATCACTGCGCCGCCAAATGCGGCATGCGACAGGCCGTGGCCTATATAGCTCATTCCCCTTAGGACAATATAAACGCCTATAATGCCGCAGAGTATACCTATTAATACCCCTGCAATAATCCCGTGAACAATAAATTCGTATTTAAGCGGTGTAATTAAAAAATTAATCATCTGTGTTTAGCGCTTTTGCGTTTGCCATTAATATAAGGCTTCCGCTCCTTATAACTGTTACATCTGCATTATAGGTTTTTTTAAGTATGTCTGGCTTAAAAACGTCCTCTGGCATCCCTTGTGCAATTATTCCTTTGTTAAAGCATATTATCCATGGCAGATGTGCAGCAACAGCGTTTAGGTCATGTGTTATTAAAATTATGGTAATGCCTTTCCTATTTAAGGATAATAAAAGATGAAGTATATCGTGCTGTGTCTTTAAATCAACACCAGAGGTAGGCTCATCAAGGATCAAAAGATCCGGTTCAGATGCAAGCGCCCTTGCAAGAAACACCCTCTGCTGCTCCCCGCCTGAAAGGGTCTTGATGTGGTGATTTATATATTGAATAATGCCAAGCCGCTCTAAAACATCCCTTACAACCCTTTTATCCTCTTTATTTGACCAGGGAAGAATACCCATCTTATTGTATCTTCCCATCATTACAGTCTGTTCAACAGTTACAGGAAAGTCCCATTCAATTGCCTCTAACTGGGGTATGTATCCGATTTTGAACGGGGGCCTGTTTTTTACTAATCCTCCATTTACATATACCTTGCCATTAGCCGGTTTAACAACGCCGAGCATTGATTTAATAAGCGTGGTCTTGCCTGAACCATTCGGGCCGACTATCCCTGCGAATATGCCTTTTTCTATTTTAAGGTTAACACCTTTAAATATCTCATTGCTTCCATATTTGCAGCTTAGGTTTGTAATCTCTATCATTGTTTGTTCTTTCATCCTAATCGTTAATCTTCAATGACATTTGACGGATCAATTGCTGAAAAGGCATCAGCATTTCCTCCGAGCGCTGGTATCATATTTTTCATGTTGTCAAGCATCATGCCAATGTATGTATGCTCCTTTGTGCATATTTTTCCGGGCAGGTCATCATCCCTTAATGTTGTAATATGTTTTATCTTAACCTCCCTTGCAATCTGTTTTTCTATCTTGCTTGGGAATACCTCAGAACCAAAGATAGCTGGAACACTCTCTTTTTTAAGCTGGTCTATGATACCAGCAATCTCTCTTGCTGAAGGCTCTGCAAAACCAGAAGGCTGTATTGCTCCAATTACCTTCATCCCATATCTCTTTGCAAAATATGCCCATGAATCGTGATAAGTAAGGAGTTTTCTGTTTTTCTCGGGAATGGTCTTTACCGCCGTAAAGATTGCCTTATCAAGCTGTTCAAGCTTCTTTAGGAATTTTTGCGTATTCTTTTTGTAATATTCCCTGTTTTCAGGATTCATCTCTATAAGCTTATCCATTACCAATTCTGAATATTTCATGGTGTAGGCTGCATTCAGCCACAGGTGCGGGTTCGGGTCGCCTTTATCCTCTGGAAAAGAGAAATCAAAGAGCCATTCGTTTTTTGCGATGGTATTATCGCCGAGCTTTAATATCATAGAACCTCTTTTTGCCCTGGCATTAGCAAGCTTTTCAGTAGGTGTTTCTAAATTCAGACCGTTTAATATGAGCAAATCGGCCTCTGCAATATATTTTACATCAGAAGGGACAGGTTCAAAGGTGTGGGAATCCATGCCTTCCGGTATTATTCCGTGTAAAGCAATCTTATTACCGCCGATATTGTAAACGATATTGGTAATAGGTGAAACTGTTGAGACGACCTTTAGTTTTTTTTCTGCAAATACAGTCTGATTGCTCAAGAAAATTGATAAGATGATAAAAATGCTCAAGAAAATATTTTTCTTAATCATATTATGACCCTCATTTATACCAGTTCCTTCCCAGTGGTAGTTACTGTCAGCTTTCCGTGTTTTACGCCTTTTGCGCTGATTAATCTGTCTGCGATTTTTTTAATGTCATTACCCTTTCCTCTGACCACAATAACCTCCAGGCAGTTGTGCTCATCCATGTGAACATGCATTGAGGAGATAACAGATGTATGGAAATTGTGCTGGATATCTGTAAGGACATCCAGAAGCTCACTTCTGTGATGGGAATAGACAATGGTAACAGTTCCTATGCACTCCTTATTCCCAGCTTCCCATTCGCTCTGGACAAGGTTGTCCCTGATTAAATCACGGATTGCCTCACTCCTGTTTGCATAGCCTTTTTTAGCAATTAGCGAATCAAATGTCTTGAGTAGCAATCCGTCCAATGATATCCCAAATCTTTTTATCCCTGTCTTCATAGTGTTACTATTTTATAAAAGATAACACCACATTTGTCAAGAAAAATCTTAATTGGGCATTAACAGAAAAAACTCCTGTTGAATTTTTATGGTTTTTTTGCTACTGTTACACTAAATTATTATGAGGAGAAAATAGTTTGACGAGGCAGTATAAGATTGCTATACTAATTGAAAACTTTGACAAAAAGGGCGGGAGCGAGAGGCGGACATACGAGTTAGTTAAACAACTTAAACAGAGGGGTCATAATATAACTGTTTTTGCGAATTCATGGTCAAACACCTCAACCTTTGAGGGGGAAGGAATAAATTTTGTAAAGGTTCCGATGACCCGGTGGCCTTTTAGGTTCATGGCACCATTAACCTATGCCTATTTTGCTGATAAGGCAGTAAAGAGAGAAAGGTTTGACATTATTCATAGCCAGACAAGGACATATTATCAGGATGTGGCAACATTAGGGGGAGGATGCCACAGGGCATGGATTGATGAGGGAAGTAGTCTTAAACTGCTTGACCCTTTTCACAGGGCTGTCCTTTCAATTGAAAAAAGACAATTCCAGAATGGCAATTATAAAAGGATTATTGTTAATTCAAAATTGAGCAAAAATGGGATACTGAAATTTTATCCTGTTCCTGAAGAAAGGATAAAGGTTATTCATAATGGCGTTGATGCTGAGAGATTCAATCCTCTAAATAAAGAAAAATACAGGACAGAGATACGCAAAAGACATAATCTGTCAGATAATGATTTTGTGATATTATATGTGGGAAGCGGGTTTAAGAGAAAAGGGGTTAGTTATTTAATAGAGGCTGTAGCAAGCCTTGGCAATGACTCTATTAATAAAAGCAGGATAAAGCTATTGATTGTTGGCAAGGACAGACTCTGGCCGTATAAGAGATTGGCAGCCAAGGCAGGCATTGATAAAAATATAATTTTTGTTGATTATGCCAGTGAAACAGAGAAGTATTATGCTGCATCTGATATCTTTGCGCTTCCAACCTTTTTTGACCCCTTTGCAAATGTTACGCTTGAGGCAATGGCATCAGGCATCCCTGTTATTACAACAAGAAAGAATGGCGCTTCTGAAATTATAGAGGATGGGAAAGACGGTTTTGTAATCAATTCACCATTAGAAATTGATACGCTTGCAGAAAAGATAAGGGTTTTGTTAAATCCTGATTCGCGCAAAGAGGCTGGTGATAATGCAAGGAAAAAGGCAATGAATCTTACATGGGAGAGGATGACTGAAGAGACATTAAAGGTTTATGATGAGATCAGCGCTTCTAAGTAAGAATTCAATAAAAAGGATATTGATAATAAGAAATGATAATATCGGCGACCTGATATGCACAACACCAGCAATCCAGGCAATAAGAAAGAGATTCAAAAATGCTGCTATATCTATCCTTGTAAACAGATATAATAAGGATGTTATAGATGGCAGCGGTATAGCAGATGAGTGTTTTGTTTATGATAAATTAAAGCACGGCAGGCATAAAAGCAGATTATCTGCATGGCTTGAGATGTATCGAACATTCTCTGAGATTAGAAAAAGGGAGTTTGATCTGGTTATCTCATGCCGTTCAAGTTATTCTCCATCTGTAGCAAGGATGGCATATTTTACAGGGGCAAGATGGAGGCTCGGCTATGTCCCGCAGAAAGGGATACTGCCGAGATTTTTTTATAATATTCCAGTTGTAGGTGAAAAGAAACCATTACACGAGGCTGATAAGGTATACAGGCTAATTGCTCCGCTCGGAATAGAAAATGATAATGAAGGGCTTGCAATTAATATCCCTCAGATAGAGAAAAACAGGGCAGGGGATTTTCTGAAAGAGCATGGTGTAAAAAAGGATGATTACTTAGTAGCAATACATATATCAAGCAGAAGGACTGAAAACAGATGGCCGATTGAGCGGTTTATTAAGATTATAAATTTCTTGGCAAGCAAAGATATCAAGATAGTTGTTTTATGGATGCCTGGTGATGAGGCAAATCCAATGCATCCGGGTGATGATAAAAAGGCAGAATCCATAAAAGAAAAGGTGCGTGGCGATGTTATTCTGTATAAAACCGAATCTGTTAAAGAGCTGATTGGCGTACTTTCTCTATGTAAATTAGTTGTCTGCCTAGATGGCGGCGCTATGCACATTGCTGCTGCTTTAAAGATACCTGTTATTGCGCTCTTTGGCTCAACTGACCTTGCTGCATGGGGGCCTTATGGCAAAGGGCATACAGTAATGAAAAAAGAGAATGGCATTGAATCCATTAGCGCAAAGGATGTAATGGATGTTATAAACACCAAATTGCCAAAAAGATTTTTAGAAAAAGAGAGGATGGTTGTAAATTAGCGTTATGAAAGTAGATGGATTAATCAAATATCTAAAGGCCTTTAACAAGGCAAAGGTGCTTGTGCTCGGCGATGTAATGATGGACCATTTTATATGGGGCAAGGTATCAAGGATATCTCCTGAGGCGCCTGTTCCTGTTGTAAATGTTACAAATGAGACACTGCTTCTCGGCGGAGCAGCTAATGTTGTTAACAATATCACAAGTCTTGGGGGAAAGGCAGAGATATGCGGCGTCATTGGCAATGATGATATGGGCAGGTGCTTTATCAAAGAGATAAAAAGTAAAGGGATAAGCGAGGACGGCATATTTTATGATGACAGGCCCACAACGGTAAAAACACGAATAATTGCACACAGCCAGCAGGTAGTAAGATTTGACAGGGAGCAGAAGGATGAGATATCTATAAAGACACAGAATAATATTTATGAATTTATAAACAAAAGGATTAAGAATATAGATGTCCTTACAATATCTGACTATGCAAAAGGGGTTATTACGCCTGTCTTAATGACTGATGTATTAAAACTTGCAAAAAAGAACGGTGTAAAGGTGGTAGTTGACCCAAAGGTGAATCACTTTAATCTTTATAAAGGTGTAACAGTGATTACGCCAAATAATTTAGAGGCATCAAATGCCTCTGGAGTTGAGATAGAAAATGAGACAAGCCTTAAAAGGGCAGGGGAGATATTATTAAACAGATTGGGCTGCGACGCACTCCTTATTACAAGAGGGGAGCATGGCATGAGCCTCTTTGAGAATAGCGGCCATATAACACATATACCAACTGTTGCAAAAGATGTGTATGATGTTACAGGCGCAGGTGATACAGTTGTGGCGGCGCTTTCTCTGTCAATGGCATCTGGCGCTTCTATAAAAGAGGCTGCTGTTATTGCAAATTATGCTGCAGGCATTGTTGTTGGCATTGTCGGCACTGCTGCTGTAACAAAGAAGGAACTTGAAATGGTATTAAAAGGCGATTCTGCATGAAAGTGGTTGGCATTATCCCGGCGAGATATAATTCAAGCAGGTTCAAGGGCAAGGCCCTCGCAGATATATGCGGCAGGCCGATGATACAGTATGTTTATGAAGGTGCAAAGAAGGCAAAATTGATAGATGATTTGATTGTTGCTACTGATGACAGAAGGATATATAATACAGTAATAAAATTTGGCGGCAAGGCTGTTCTTACAAAGATACATAGCTCTGGCACAGACAGGATTGCAGAGGCAGCAGAAAAAATAAAGGCAGATATAATTGTGAATATTCAGGGCGATGAACCTTTAATCTCAAGCAGGATGATTGATAGTGCAGTAAGTCATTTCAAGAAGGATAAATCTGCAGTCATGGGTACAATGAAAAAAGATATTGCCTCAATTGAAGAATCGCTTAACCCGAATATCGTAAAGGTTATAACAGATAAGGATAATAATGCCATATATTTTTCACGGCTTCCGATTCCTTTTCTTCGTGATGAAAATAGCAAAAGCAAGGTTCCAAAAAAGAGCTATTATAAGCATATAGGTCTTTATCTTTACAGAAGAGCTTTTCTCTTAAAATTTTCAAAGATGAAGCAGACGCCATTGGAGAAAATGGAAAGATTAGAGCAATTGAGGGCATTGGAAAATGGTTATAAGATAAAGGTCTATGAAACTGAATATGATACAATCGGTGTTGATACGCTAGAGGATCTAAAGCAGGTTAAAAAAATGATTTGTAAGGGGAGAAAAAAATAATGCCAAAGTTCATCTTTGTTACTGGCGGTGTTGTTTCATCGCTTGGAAAGGGGCTTGCATCTGCATCAATAGGCAGCCTTCTTGAGAACAGGGGTTTAAAGGTTACCTTCTTAAAATTAGACCCTTACATAAATGTTGACCCCGGAACAATGAGCCCGTATCAGCATGGCGAGGTTTATGTTACAGATGACGGCGCTGAGACAGACCTTGATATTGGACACTATGAGAGATACACAAGTGTTACAATGTTAAGAAAGAATAATTATACAACAGGCAAGATATACAATAATGTTATTTCAAAAGAGAGAAGGGGTGATTACCTCGGCGGAACAGTCCAGATGGTGCCGCATATTACTGATGAGATAAAGAGGTGCATAAGGGATGCTGCAAATAAAAAGGATGTTGTAATTGTTGAAATCGGCGGGACAATCGGCGATATAGAAAGCTTGCCCTTTCTTGAGGCAATAAGGCAGTTTAGATTTGATGTCCCCAACAGGGATGTTCTGTACATACACCTGACCCTTGTGCCATATGTAAATGCTGCTGATGAATTAAAGACAAAGCCTACACAGCACAGTGTGAATAAGTTAAGAGAGATCGGTATTCAGCCTGATATATTATTATGCAGGGCAGACAGGCCTATCCCTGATTCAATGAAGGCAAAGATAGCCTTATTCTGTAATGTCCGGAAAGAGGCAGTCATAACAGCAAGGGATGTAGAGACAATCTATGAGGTGCCTTTAAATCTGCATCAGGAGGGATTAGATGATGCAATAGTCAGGCAGTTGAATTTAAAGACAAAGAAGCCTGATTTGAAAAAGTGGGAGGAGATTGTCAGAAAAATAAAAAACCCTATTCATAGAGTAAATATTGCTGTAATAGGAAAATATATTGACTTAAAGGACTCATACAAAAGCCTGTCAGAGGCTTTGCATCACGGCGGGATTGCAAGTGATTCAAAGGTTGCCATCAGTTGGATTGATGCAGAGGATGTAGAGGAAAAGGGAGCAGAATTTTTTTTACAAGGGATAGACGGTGTGTTAATTCCAGGCGGCTTTGGCAAAAGGGGAATAGAGGGGAAGATTGAATCAATCAGATATGCAAGGGAAAACAGGATACCATTTTTAGGGATATGCCTTGGCATGCAGTGCGCTGTAATTGAATTTTCAAGGAACATTGTAGGTCTTAATAAGGCAAATAGTTCAGAGTTTGATAAAAAGGCTCCTCATCCAGTAATATATCTTATGCCTGGTCAGAGGGGTGTAAAAGAAAAGGGCGGCACCATGAGGCTGGGAGCTTATCCATGCATTATAAAGAAGAATACCCTTGCTTATAAAGCATATAAAAAGACAAATATCTCTGAGCGGCACAGACACAGATATGAGTTTAATAACAAGTACAGAGAGGCATTAACAAAAAAAGGGATGATTATAAGCGGCACATCGCCTGACAATAAATTGGTTGAGATTATTGAGTTATCAAATCATCCGTGGTTTGTTGGTTCCCAGTTTCATCCGGAATTTAAATCAAGGCCATTAGACCCTCATCCTCTTTTTAAAAATTTTATAAAGGCTGCGTTAGAAAACAAAACTATGATTATAAAGGCAGAAGAGGAGGCATTTGTCAGTGAGGGAGATTAAAATTAATGGAATAAGAATTGGAAATGGCAACCCTTTTATGCTTATTGCGGGCCCTTGTGTTATTGAATCTGAAAGAGAATCCTACAATACTGCAAAGAGGTTAAAAGAGATTACTGCTGAACTTAATATTCCCTTAATATTTAAATCCTCTTATGATAAGGCGAACAGGACATCTATTGATTCACCGAGGGGACCTGGACTTAAAAAGGGGCTAAAGATATTAAAAAATATAAAGGACAAGCTGAATCTGCCGATATTATCTGATGTGCACAGTGAAAACGAAATAAAGGATGCTGCAAAAATACTTGATGTAATCCAGATACCTGCGTTTTTATGCAGGCAGACAGACTTTGTAATTGCTGTTGCAAAAACAAAAAGGGCAGTGAATGTAAAAAAGGGACAGTTTTTATCGCCATGGGACACAAAAAATATTATAAAAAAGATTGAATCAACAGGCAATAAAAATATACTCATCACTGAAAGAGGCTTTAGCTTTGGCTATAACAACCTTGTTGCAGATATGCGCTCTATTCCAATAATGAGGCAATTCGGCTATCCAGTTGTCTTTGATGCAACACACAGTGTTCAGCTTCCAGGCGGCGCAGGGACATCCTCTGGCGGCCAGAGGGAGTTTGTAGCGCATCTTGCAAGGGCTGCTGCTGCTGTTGGATGTGATGGAATCTTTATGGAGGTTCATCCATGTCCTGACAAGGCGCTTTGCGACGGGCCGAACATGATAAATCTGGATAATCTATTTTTAATCTTGAAGCAGTTAAAGGAGATTGATAATCTGGTAAGGAGATTTAATTTAAAATAGATATGAATAACAACGACAAACAAAAGATAATAAAAAGGGCAAAGAAGGTCTTAAAAATAGAGACAGATGCCCTGAATGCGCTGATAAACAGGATTGATAATAATTTTGTCAATGCTGTTGAGATACTCTATAACTGCAAGGGCAGGGTGGTTGTAACAGGCATGGGCAAGTCAGGGATTATTGCAAAAAAGATCGCTGCGACATTGTCAAGCACTGGAACTCCGGCTTTATATCTTCACCCTGCAGAGGGCATACACGGCGACCTTGGAATGGTAACAAGGGACGATGTTGTAATCGCTATCTCAAACAGCGGCGAGACGCCTGAGATTGTATCGCTTCTTCCATTTTTGAAAAGATTCGGCGTAAAGCTGATTGTAATGGCTGGCAAAGAAAGATCAACGTTGACAAAAATGGGTGACATAACCATAAATGTTGGTGTTAAGGAGGAGGCATGTCCATTTAATCTGGTTCCAACTGCAAGCACCACTGCTGCCCTTGCAATGGGAGATGCGCTATCAGTCTCCTTGCTTGAAAAAAGGGGATTTAATAAGGAAAAGTTTGCGCTCTTTCATCCCGGCGGCAGTATCGGCAAAAGGCTGATTTTAAAGGTCAGCGATATAATGCACAAAGGCAAAGACATACCTGTTGTTGCAGAGGATGCGTTAATGAAGGATTTAATATTTGCAATGACATCAAAAAAACTCGGCATTACAACCGTTGTTAATAAAAATAAAAAACTTGTCGGGGTATTTACAGACGGCGATTTAAGAAGGCTTCTTGAAAATGAAACAGATATCTTTGGCAAGAGGGCAGGGGAGATAATGATTAGAAGGCCTAAGGCTGTAGCTGCTGACACCCTTGCTGCAAAGGCAGTAGAGATTATGGAGAGGCATTCTATTACTGCGCTGCCTGTTGTTGATAAGAAGAATAATGTAGAGGGTATTATTCACCTTCACGATTTGTTAAAGATAGGGGTAGTATAGATCTTGAAAAAAAAGAGGCTTTCAATAACAGAATTAAAAAAAAAGGCTGAGAAGATAAAACTTATTATTCTGGATGTTGACGGGGTATTAACTGACGGCAAGATAATTTACGACAGCGAAGGCAGGGAGATAAAGGCATTTAATATTCATGACGGCCACGGTATAAGACTTTTGCATGATACTGGTATAAACGTTGCAATAATAACCGGTCGACAGTCAAAGGTTGTAGAAATAAGGGCTGCTGAACTTGGAATTACAGATGTGTACCAAAAGGCTCGGGATAAAAAAAGCGTATACAAGGAATTACTTAACAGATATCAATTAATGGAAGAGAATGTCGCCTTTATCGGAGACGACCTTATTGACTTGCCAATCTTGAAGTCAGTTGGATTTGCTATTGCAGTCTCTAATGCTGTTGATGAGGTCAAGGAATACGCTCACATGGTTACAAAAAAAGCTGGCGGTGAAGGCGCTGTAAGAGAGGTAATTGATTTCATAATAAAGGCGCAGGGTAAATGGGATAGGCTGATAGAAGGTTATACTAAATAGATAACAAAGATGCGGCTTAAGAAGAGGTTTATAAGAGGGATAATTTATTATGGATTAAGGATATTGGTCATTATCGCATCTCAAATACCGATGAATATCGGCGTTAGGGTTGGCGGTTTTCTTGGAAGACTGGTATACTATATATTACATAAAGAGAGAAGGAAGACAATAAATAATCTTAAGAGAGCCTTTCCTGAAAAAGGCAATACTGAATTAAAAAAGATTGCAAAAGGGTGTTTTGCAAGTCTTGGAAAGGGCCTCTTTGAGCTTATAAATCTGCCGAAGATTAATAAAAATAATTTAGATAAAATAGTTAAGGTAGAAGGGGAGGCGCATGTTAAAGAAGCACTTTCAAAAGGAAGAGGGTTCATATTCATAACAGGCCATGTTGGAAACTGGGAGATTATGGGTGCAGTCTTTGGCATAAAGGGCTACAAGGTAAATGTAATTGCTGCGCCGCTTTACGATAATAGGATAAATGAACTGCTGATCAGGCAGAGGGCAGTACATAACGTAAGGGTAATTTTAAGAGGTTCTCAGAATATAAAAAGGGAGATAATAAAGGCGCTGCATAATAACGAATCTTTATCAATGCTGATAGACCAGGATACAAAGGTGCCTGGGATTTTTGTAGATTTTTTTGGCAGGCAGGCTTATACACCATTGGGCGCTGCTTCAATTGCCTTAAGAACGGGATCCCCTGTATTAATGGGTTTTATCACAAGACAATCTGATAATACCCACAAAATAACAATTGGTCCGACATTAAACCTGATTAATACAGGAGACAGGGAATCTGATATAAGAGAGAATACGTTATCATTTACAAAGATAATAGAGGAACAGATAAGAAAAACCCCTGAGCAGTGGGTTTGGATGCACAACAGATGGAAGAAACAGCCGGAAAAAAACAACTAAAGGAATATTTCTTGAATACGCCAAATCTTCTTACAATTTTAAGGATACTCTTAATACCTATTTTTATTATCCTTTATCTTGAACCTACCTCAAACAGAACATTAGCGGCTGCATTGGTCTTTGCATTTGCTGCGATAACAGACTGGCTTGACGGCTATTTAGCGCGCAGTCGCGGACAGATTACAAAGCTTGGAAAATTATTAGATCCAATAGCAGATAAGCTTTTAACAATTACGGGCCTTGTTTTATTAGTAGGACATCAAAAGATTGCGGTATGGATAGTCATACTTTTAATAAGCAGAGAAGTTGTAATAACAGGACTTAGGGCAATTGCCGCTTCATCAGGCACAATAATACAAGCAGACTTCTTGGGAAAACAAAAGATGTTATTTCTCACTGCAGCGATTATGCTGCTGATTCTTGATTATAACGGAATTGGTACCGCACTTATATGGATGGCTCTAATCTTTTCTTTATTTTCTGGCATCCAGTATTTTGTTAGGTTCTGGAAAAAGATTGCGCTATGATTTATATTAAATTGGCATTGCTTATATTGTCTTATTTGCTCGGCTCAATACCCTTTGGGCTTGTGCTTACAAGATATTATGCCGGCATTGATATCAGAACAAAGGGGAGCGGGAATATTGGATTTACAAATGTTTTAAGGGTTGTCGGCAAAAAGGCAGCCTTTTTAACCTTAGCAGGTGATGCATTAAAAGGTTTTATGCCGGTTGTAGCGGCAAAACTCTTTTTTGATGATAATAATCTTGCTGCTGCTGCAGGAGTCATTGCTGTAATCGGCCATGATTTTCCAGTCTTTCTGCGATTTAAAGGCGGCAAGGGTGTTGCAACGAGCTTTGGCGCTTTATTCGGTTTGATAGCGTTTGCAGGCTTTTTTACACTTGTAATATGGCTAACTGTTTTCTATTTATGGAAATATTCGTCGCTTGCTGCGATTGCTTCTTATCTGATGCTGCCGTTCATAATAGTTTTTGTTGATTTTACATCAACTAATATTGCCTTTGCACTGTTTATAACAACATTGCTGCTTATAAAACATATTCAAAATATAAAAAGATTATTAAACGGCACTGAAAGCAAAATAGGCAGTAGTAAGAGGGTTGACATTAATGCAGCTTAAGCTTGTCAAAATTCTTTTCATTTTTTTCATTCTTATTTTCTTGAATAATCTTTCATCAGCAGAAATATCCTCAACAGAGTCTGGAAAAGAGCCGCCAAAAACGCATTCACAAAAATCTGAAGATGTAAGGGTTATAAAGATTGGAGATGCAGCACAGGATATTGAATTAAAAAAGATTGACGCTGAATGGAGCATCGCAAGAAACCATCTAAAAAACAATGATATTAACAATGCCATTGCTTCACTTGAAAAGATCAAAAAACTGCGGAAAGAAGCAAGCCTCCAGAACTTAGAATATATTACTGCGGTCCTTTTAAGAAAAGCCAGCATATTATTAATGGAGACAAGGCTTAATGAATCTATTTATCTTTCTAATATTGCCATAGAACTTTCGCCGGATTTTTATCCTGCATACTACACGCAGGGGAAAATCTTGTGGAGAAATAATAAGATTTCCGCAATTAACAGCTACATTACAGGTTTTAAAACTGCCTCTACTGATTTTGTGCATACCTTTATACGAATCGGCGATTTCTTTATCATTGGAACAGCGGCATTCCTTCTTAGCATATTTATATTCTTTATAATCACAATTATAAAATATTTTCCTTTGCTAAAGCATAATCTACAGGAGATTACTGACAGCCCATATCTTCAGCCTTATCTAACCTTTATCCCTTGGTTAATACTGTTATTGCCTCTCTTAATTTTTGGACTATTAATAGCCTTTTTTATGTGGACTATCCTTTTATGGCTTTATCTAAACAATAAAGAGAGGGTTATTATATTTCTGTTTATTTTGTTTGTTGCATATTCCCAAACAATTTTTTCGCATTACAGCATCTTCTTAACAGCAAGAGAGGCATCTGCCTTGAATGCAATAATAAAGATAGAAAAGGGTTACTGGAATAATGAGATATATGAGGAATTGATTGAAACTATAAAAAAGGACCCCACAAACAAGGGGGCATTTTATGCACTGGGAATATTGGATAAAAATATGAAGGAATATGAAAAGGCTATCGCCCATTACCAGAGGGCAACTGTTATAGATCCTAATTTTGCAAAGGTATATACTAATCTTGGAAATATTTATTTTTTGCAAAAGGATTATGAGAGGGCGGTAGAAAATTACAAAAAGGCGATTGAGAAAGACAATACACTAATTTCTGCATATTTTAATCTAAGCCAGACTTACAGAGAGAAGTTTAATTTTGTGGAAGGCGAAAAGGTCTTTCAATCGGCAAGAGTCAAAAACCCTGACTTGATTAACTATTATGTTGATATGATGCGTAATAACCCGCTGCAGCTAATTATTGATGAGGGCATCTCATTTAACGACATTTTTGTTCAGGCATTTAAATATCCGGAAAATCATGAGACATATGTCCCCAGAATTTGGAATATCTTTGAAAAAAGGATAAAAATAGAAGATACAATAAAATATGTTATTATCCTTTGTTCTTTAATATTCCTTTTGTTTCTTTTGAAAAAGAGTGTTCCAACAGCAGCATACTGCAGGGAATGCGGCAAGGTCATCTGCCCAAAATGCCACAGGTCTTTGCTTTATAAAGGACTCTGCTCGCAATGTTTAAGGACATTTGCTCAATTTGATGTGATTGTTAAAAAGGAACAGGTTGAACAACTTGTGACATTTAATAGGTTTCAAAAAAGGGATGCATTAATTATGCAGATATCATCATTAATTATTCCGGGGGCAGGGCATATTTACTACGGTATGACCTTTAAAGGTTTCACTTATGCCTTTCTATTTATTTTTTCAATAATTTACTTATTACTCGGCAATAAAATGATATATGCAGATAATTTCTTTTACTATGAGAACGATATAATACACAAAACATCTATCTTTGTTTTTTTAATTATAATATATTCACTATCGTTTTATAAGATTTATAAAATCAAGAACAGGGGTTAATCATGGCATTAGAAGGTGCGATCTCAGATTTTGGATTGGCAGATATTTTTCAGCTTATAAGCCTTCAAAAAAAATCAGGTGAACTGCTGCTTACAAATAATGAAATATCCGTGACTGTCCTGTTTGAAAATGGAATGATTGTCGGCGCTGAAACCACCAGCAGGGAGGAGCCTGACAGGATTGGAAGGATACTTGTAAGAACAAAAAAAATCTCTGAAAAGCAATTAAAAGATATTCTTAAGGGCCAAAAGAAAAAGGAGAAAAGAATAGGCAATATATTGCTTGAAGCAGGTTTGATCAACGAGAATGAATTGAAAGAGGTTTTGCAATTACAATTAGCAGAAACAGTGCTTCAATTATTTGCATGGAAGGAGGGCAAATACAGTTTTAATCAAAATGAGGTTTCATATGATAAGGATTTAATAACTCCTTTGAATACAGAGTTTATATTAATGGAAGGCATAAGGATGCTTGATGAATGGCCTTTAATTGAAAAAAATATACCTTCCCTTAAAATTGTCTTTATAAAGACAGATGATAATTCTCCGAAACCAAAGGGACTTTCAGATGCTACGGGTTTAGAGGATATATTCCTTGGTTTTGACAATGATTCAAGCAGCTCTTTTTCAAAGGAAGATGATATAGTATTAAATCTTATAGACGGGGCACGTGATGTTCAGGAAATAATTGATTTAAGCAAGTTAGGCCACTTTGAAACATGCAAAATACTCTCAAATTTTTATACAAATGGTGTTATTAAAAAGGTAAGAGAACAGACATCCGGCAAAGCAAGACTCAATATCCTTAATGAGCTTAGAGAGTCTCTTGTTCCTTCTTTAAAATACTTAAATTATACCGTAATTATTTTAGTTTTAATATATCTTGCATTTTATTTCAGATTAACAGAGAGTTTGGCTGTTAATTATTACGCTTATAAGGAAGGGTCTGGTTATCTGAAAGAGCATATTGCAAAGAGCAGGATTAGCAGTATAAGATTTGCCATAGAGACATACTATTATGAAAATGGAGCTTACCCAAAAAACCTTAACACGCTTTTTGAACAGAAATTTCTATCTAAAAGAGATTTAATTGACCCATGGGGCAGGGAATATAATTATGAGCTCCTGTCGCAAAAAGCATATAAAATATATTCCATCGGGATTGACGGCAAAAAGGGGACGCCTGATGATATTGAATAATCCGAGATTGCTTCGCTTCGCTCGCAATGACATTTATATTTGAGAGGGTATTTAGAAATAAAAATCTTATATAAAACTTTTCCAAAGTTTACATAAGATACATTATCAGACATTATGATATTAAGCGCTGAAATAGTCCTGCCAATATCAAGGCCGCCGATTTACAATGGCGCAGTCCTGATAAGAAATGAAAAAATTGAAGAAATAGACACAAAGGAACGATTATTAAACAAATATAAGAAAGAAGAATATCTGAATTTAAAGGACTCTGCTTTAATGCCAGGGCTTATAAATCTTCATACACATCTTGAACTGACAGCCCTCAAAGGTTCAATTATTAATAAAAATAACCCGGCAATATCCTCTGAAAAAACAGATCTTGTAAGCTGGATACTTGCTCTAATTGAATCAAAGAAAAAGTCTTCAAGGAATGAACTTAGCTCTGGCATAACAATTGGGATCAAGGAGGCCATATCAACAGGCACAACAACAATAGCAGATTTAACAACAAGGAATACAAAATATTCCACTTCTGTCTTTGGGGAGAGCTTTTATGCAATTAAGGAGGCGAAATTAAGAGGTTTTGTATTTATTGAGATATTGAATTTTGACAGCTCTGCTGCAGTTACCTATTGGAATGATACGGAAAAGGTAATTGAACAAATAAGAAAAGATGAGGATTCGCTGACATCTATTGGCATCGCGCCTCATTCAATATATTCTGTTTCTTCAAAGCTATTAAAAATAGTTAGGGATTATGCAATTAAAGAGAAAATAAAGATGTCAATGCATGTGGCAGAATCAATGGAAGAAAAAGAATTTGTTTCTAAGAATAAAGGTATAATAAAGGATATATATCACAAAAAATTCAACTGGGACGGCAAAAGGGATTTTAAAAGATACCCTACTTCAATTGAATATATTGATAAAAATGGATTATTGTCTAAAGAGCTTTTGGCAGTGCATTGTGTGCATCTGACTGATGAGGATATGAAAAGACTATCAGAAAAGAATACACCTGTTGTGCTCTGTCCGAGGAGCAATACATTAATTGGTGTTGGCATTGCGTCATTTGATAAATTAAACTCAAGGGGAATTACAATTGGCTTTGGAACAGACAGTTGTGCAAGCAACTACAGCCTGAATATGTGGGATGAGATGCGGTTTGCCTATTTATTCTACCGCAAGACATCAAGAACCAATATTAAGGCAGAAGATATAATTAAATGCGGAACAATCAATGGCGCAAAGGCTCTAAGTATTAACAATAAGATTGGAACACTTGATATAGGCAAGGAAGCAGACTTAATAGCAGTCAGGATGCACAAAAAAGATATAGATATATACCGCGACCTGCTTTTAAATACTAAACCTGATGATGTATTGATGACAATGGTTGCAGGAAAGATTATCCATTCATCAGGCATAGAAAGATTAAAAAATGTCAATTAATACGATTGCAGATAAGGTCTATTCAGATAAAAGGATAACTACAGATGATGCCCTGAGATTATTTAATTCAAATGATATATTTGAGATAGGCAGTATGGCGTCTTATATAGCAGAAAAGAAAAATGGAAAGAGCGCCTATTTTATTCATAACAGGCATATCAATCCTACAAACATCTGCATTAACAGGTGTAAATTCTGCGCCTTCAGCAAGGATAAAGGAGAAAATGGCGCGTATCAGCTCACATTGAATGAAATACTTGCTAAGGCAAAGAGCATAGAAAAAGGCGTTACAGAATTTCACATTGTTGGAGGTTTACACCCTGACCTTCCATTTGAATTTTATACTGATTTGCTAAGGATGCTTAAAAGAGAATTTCCAGATATCCATATACAGGCATTTACAGCAGTGGAAATAGATTATTTTTCAAAGCTTTCAGCTTTGCCTCTTAAAGAAACGCTTTCAAGACTAAAAGAGGCGGGTTTAGGTTCACTCCCTGGCGGCGGTGCTGAAATCTTTAATACGAACATCAGGAATGTTATCTGTGAGGAAAAAATAAGCGGAAAAAGATGGCTTGAGATAATGAAGACAGCCCATTCCATTGGCCTTCGTTCAAATGCAACAATGCTCTATGGCCATATTGAAGGCTATAAAGATAGGGTTGATCACATGAATTCCCTAAGAGAATTACAGGATAAAACAGGAGGCTTTCAGGCATTTATCCCCCTCCCCTTTCACCCAAAGAATACAAAAATTGAAAGACCCTTTAAAGAGACAACAGGTCTTGATGATTTGAAGACACTGGCAATTGCACGAATCTTTCTTGATAATTTTGCTCATATAAAGGCATTCTGGATAATGCTCGGTGAAAAAATGGCGCAGGTTTCTCTGAATTTTGGCGTTGATGATATTGACGGTACAGTTGTAGAAGAGAAGATTACACACTCTGCTGGCGCAGCAACAGCAGAGGAGCTTACAAAGGATGAGATTATCAACCTGATAAAAAAGGCAGGAAAGATACCTGTTGAGAGAGATACACTTTATAATGTAATAAAGGAATATGAATATGCTGGTGTGTAATGCAATAGAAAGATTAGAGGCTGTTATTGATAAGATAAAATCTGGACAAAGGGTTTCTGAAAAAGAGGCAATAATACTCTTTGAAGAAGCAGAACTCTTAGCTCTTGGAGAGCTTGCAGACAATATAAGAAAGAGGCTTCACCCTGATAATCTCGTTACATTTGTAGTAGACAGAAATATCAATTATACAAACATCTGTATTAACAAATGCAGCTTCTGCGCCTTTTACAGAAATCAGGCAGATAAGGACGCGTATATCCTGAATGATAAAGAAATATACAAGAAGATTAATGAGGCAATTGCATTAGGCGCAACTCAGATACTATTACAGGGAGGGCTTCATCCTGAATTTGATATAGCCTATTTCGAAGACATCTTTAAAAAAATCAAGGAAAGGTTTAAGATTCAGCTTCATGCCCTCTCACCGCCAGAGGTCTATCATATAGCAAGGCAATCAGGACTTTCTATCAAAGAAACAATTTCAAGATTAAAAACTGCTGGTTTAGATTCCATCCCTGGCGGCGGCGCAGAGATATTAGTAGACAGGGTTAGGAAGCAGGTCAGCCCGAAAAAGATTAATTCAAAGGAATGGGCAGAGGTGATGACAGAGGCGCATGGACTTGGTCTGCCGACAACAGCAACAATGATGTTTGGCACTATAGAGACAACTGAGGAGATCATTCAGCATCTTTCATTAATTCGTAATATACAGGATAAAACAAAGGGCTTTACAGCCTTTATTCCATGGTCGTTCCAGCCGGGAAATACAAAATTAGGATCAAAGGGGCAAGGGGCAAGGGTCTATACTTCTACAGGGGTTGAGTATCTGAAAATACTTGCATTATCACGGATATTTCTGGATAATTTTAAAAACATCCAATCATCATGGGTAACACAGGGCGCAAAGATAGCACAGGTTGCATTAAGATTCGGCGCAAATGACATGGGCAGTACAATGATTGAAGAGAATGTTGTTGCAGCAGCAGGTGTCTCATATAGAATCAGCAAAGAGGAGATAATAGGAATTATAAATGATGCAGGATTCACCCCCTGCCAGAGGGACAATAGATACAACATATTGAAAACCTTTCCCCTCTCCCCTCTGGGGAGAGGGATAGGGTGAGGGGTTCTATGAGATATGACCAATAAAATAAAAATAATGATAATCGGCGGCAGCGGGGCCTATAACTTTTCAAATGAGGCGTTTGGCTCATTCAAAGATGAGGTTTCAGTAAACACTCCCTATGGCAAGGTAAAAAACATAAAGTTGTTTGAGATTGACGGTATTAAGGCAGCCTTTTTGTCACGACATGGTGCATCAGACTATTCATTGACAGCTCCCTATGTAAACTACAGGGCAAATATATGCGCAGCAAAGCAGCTTGGCGTAGAGCGGATTTTATCATGGACAGGCCCGGGCGCTATTAATAATAAATTTAAACCCGGCGACTTAGTTATTCCTGATGATATAATTGATTTTACAAAGACAAGGCCATTAACATTTTTTGAGAATAGCGGCCTCGGATTTATAAGGCAAAATCCGGTATTCTGCCCTACCCTTCAAAAGACCTTGTTAGAAATCGCAAAAAAAAGACATAAAAAAGTCCATAAAAATGGCGCCTATGCATGCACAGAGGGCCCAAGGCTTGAGACCCCTGCTGAGATAAAGTTTTTTAAGCAGATTGGCGCAGACATGGTCGGCATGACCCTTGTGCCAGAGGTCTTTTTGGCAAAGGAATTAGAGATGTGTTACGGTGCCATTTGCTACATCACAAACTATGCAGAGGGAATAAAAAAAATGCCTTATAAGAAAGGCGTGCTCTTTGAAGGAACACTCCCTGAAAAAGAAAAGGAGCTTGTTCAAAAATCCTTGACACTAATACCATCAATAATAAAAGAGGTTATTACAAAACTTGCAGGCACACCCCGCACCTGCCCGTGCAAGGACGCAATGTTAAGATACAGAAAGAAAGGTCTCTTTAAATTTTAAAACCCAATCCTAACCTTTGCCTTTTCATCAAAATTCCCGGCCATTTCCTGCTCACAGGCAGAGATAAAATCACTCTGGCATATCTTATCACCTCTCATTGCCGCCATTGTTGCAGCATTTTGTACTGCTAAGGCAATCTGGCCGCCGGAGAGATCATAATGCTCAGAAATATATTGCAAATCCACATCATCAGCAAGAGGCGCTTTCTGTGGTATATGTATCTGCCACAGCTTAAGCCTTTCCTCTGGCCCGGGCCTTTTGAATTCTATCTTATGATGAAACCTCCTTGAAAAGGCGCTGTCCATTAATTCCACAAGGTTTGTTGTTGCAATAAGAATCCCCTCAAATCTCTCCAATTGTTCAAGAAAGATATTTTGCATCTCATTTCGTGTGCTGCCTGTAGACCATGAGGCATCCACCCTTTTGTGCAGAAACTGGTCTGCCTCATTTAATAGCAGAACAGGCGGCCTTTTCATTCCTTTTGCCATCTCCTTATATTTGTCAAATATCTTTTTGACATTCTTCTGGCTCTCTCCAAACCACATGCTTACTATCTTGGAGCAGTCAAATGTAATAAGGCTTCTGTTCAATGTATGCGCTGCTGCATTTGCAGCAAGTGTCTTTCCTGTGCCCGGCGGGCCGTAAAAAAGCATGATTACAGAAAACTGCACTTCCCCCGAAATAGTGGACACACCGAAAGGTTAGGTTTACAATATAACCATATAACCTTGGAGGTGTAAGATGGAAGAAGGCAAAAGGCATAGGAAACATGATCGGCAGTTCAAAGA
>Ga0105164_10000343_pt1 | contig 34641 bp, 27 predicted proteins | sample VDWuncwatermetaG_FD_89674 | JGI IMG/M metagenome (GOLD analysis project Ga0105164, IMG submission 89674) | Wastewater microbial communities from Netherlands to study Microbial Dark Matter (Phase II) - VDW unchlorinated drinking water | ecosystem: Environmental > Aquatic > Freshwater > Drinking...
ACATTATATGGATCAAACCAATGCAATTGAAGATTTTGTTTGGTATAAATAATTTTTGACTCTTCAGATGTTTTTTGCCTAAGCCATTCTGCAGCTATAGTCCTGGTATCAGACAAGCTAACTATTTTATTGTATCTATCTACATACTTATAAGGGATCCACAATGCAAAAAGCAGTAAAACAATAAAAATAAATTTATTTTCTTCTTTTTCACAAAAAAGATTAAAAAACATTGCTGATGCTAAGCAAAAATAAGGGGTAATTAATGTTGCATAAGAAGCACTAGAAAAATGAAATAAACCTAAAAATCCTATATAAAAAACAGGGAAAAAGAAAATAAGTTTTAAAGCATCTACATCGTATTCATCTTTATATTTCAAGAAGAGAGCTACACTTGAAAAGTAAATCACTGGTCCAATACTTTGAATAATAAAGCTATAGACAAAAAGCATAAATGAAGAATATGGATAACTATAATAGCCATGAATATATTTTTGAAACCCTGTATATAAAAAATTAAAAAGACTAAAAACAAAGAAAGGGTTTAAAACTAAGAATATGGTTAGAAAGTAAATAAGATTTTTCTTTATTCTTTCAAGGTCTCTATTTAAAATCATTGAAATTGCTGGCGTAATAAAACCTAAAAGTCCAATATAATGCATTGATGCTGCAAGAGCAGCAAAAACAATACTTAAAAAATAGTTTTTATCTTTGTTCTCTGACAGTGCTTTCAATGAAAAATAGAGAGAGAGTAAAGTAAAAAAACCAAGAGCAGTTTGAGGAGAAAGTAAATGTGAGTATTTTACATTTATTACTGAAAAAGAAAAGAAAAGACAGGATAAAACACCAACAAATACGCCAAAAAACTCTCCTATAAAATAAATAACAATAAGGCTCCCTAAACTAAATAAAACACTTAAAAATCTAAGTGGCGTATAGATATCCTGCGGATTACTTTCCAGAGCACTAACATAATCAGCCAGACTAAAGTTTAAAGTAGAAATAAATAAAGCAATTGAGTTAATAAAAACATATAGCGAGGGCACTTCATATGAATGAAATGAGAAAAAGTTTTTAATCAAGGAGAATGTGTTTTCTAAATATTCAATTTCAAATGGGTTTAATATATAAGGCAAGCCATGATTTATTTTTTGAACTCTAATTAAAAAAGCAAAACCCAAAACTAATAATAGTATTTGAACTTTATAATTTTCTACGTAAAAGCGAAGGCTTTCCTTAAGGCTTCTTTGCTGGTGCTGGTTTTGCATCTTTACATTCATCTTCTACAAATTGGAATTCCTCATATGCATAATCTTGGATATTTGTAGCGTTTGCCTTTACTTCTGTATTTGTTATACCAGGCATAGCTTCCTTTAAAAGAGCTATGGCATCTGCATAAAGCTTTAATGCATAAGGACAATTTGGCTGATCTGCTCCATCTAGATGGTTTCCACCTTGGGCATATTTAAGATATGCATCTGCAATTTTTTGATAGTTAACAAGCTCTGGACATTTACAACTTTGTGATATGGATTTTATTGAAGCTATGGCATTTTTTGTAGTAGTTTCTGCATTTGTCCATTCATCTTCTTCTAATGCTGTATATGCTTTGTTTAGTGCATCTATTGCTGGTTTTGCACAAACACATACATCATCTACTTTGGCTTTGATTACTGCTTGTGGTTTTGCTGGAGCTTCTGCAGCTACTTTAGGTTTGGTAGCAGGAGCTGATTCTGTTTTTGCTGGGCTTTCTGCATAAGCACCTGAACATGTTGATATAAACATTGAACTTAAAATCATTAGTGCTATTAATCTAGAAAAATACATTGATTTACTCCTTCAGTCTATCTTTTAACTTTATACCATATAGACGTACTTTTCTGAAGTAATACAAAATATTTTTACTGTTTTAGAGATAAAGCTTACTGGGAGAAATGATAAAAGAACATAGGACTATATAGGCTTATCTAGGACTATTTTAGGACTATGTTTTTAATCCCATAGTCCTTCATGATCCTTTTTCATAGTCCTTTTCTAGTCCTATGTTCTAGGTTCTATAGCTACTTGCACGACATCCCCTGATTTTTGAAGTAAAAATGCTTCTTTAAGCTCAGAAAGTTTCATTTTTTTTGTAATTATCTTTCTAATTACATTATCTTGAAATTGCTTTTCACTTAAAAGATCAAGGGCTTTTTTTACATACTTAGGTGTGTGGTGAAAAACTCCTAGTACTTTTAGCTCATCATAGTGAAGACGAAATGTATCAATTTCTACTTTAGACCCTTTTTTACATCCACCAAAAAAGTTTACAAGGCCACCTCTAGCCACAATTTTTGTAGCTAATTCCCAAATCTCAGGAATTCCAACAGCTTCAATTACTACATCTGGGCCAAATCCACCAGTTAAATTTTTTGTTTTTTGTATTATATCTTCACTAGAAACATCTTTAATATTTATTACATGATCAGCCCCTAATTCTTTTGCTAATTTTAGTTTGTTTTCACTTCTTCCAAGAGAAATTATTTTCACCCCTTCTCTTTTAGCTAATGCAATAAATAAAAGACCAATTGATCCAGTCCCAATTATGCAAACCATTTTTCCTTTTTCTATTTCTGATCTATCCAAGCCATGTTTAACAACAGCCAAACTTTCTAATATTGCTGCAATTTCAAAAGGGGTATTTTCTGGAATTTTATAAGTATTATTTTCTACTATTTCCTTGGGTACTTTCACATAGTCAGCATAAGCACCATTTAAAAATAAAATGTTTTCACAAAGAGAATGTTTTTCAGCTTTACAATAAGCACACTTAAAACAAGGAGAAGAATTTACAGGAATTACTTTTTCACCAACTTTAAATTTAGAAACATTTTTCCCTACTTTTACTACTATCCCTGAAAATTGATGCCCAAAAAGAGCAGGAGTTTCTTTTATTAAAACTGGATGGCCCCTTAAATAAGTTTTTAAATCTGTTCCACAAGTAAGCACTGATTCTACTTTTACAAGAATTTCACTATCGTCCATTTCAGGGGTTTTAACTTTTTCATAGCGAATGTCTTCTGGACCATAAAAAAGCATGGCATTCATTTCTAACGGAAGATCAATCAGTGATTCGCTTTGATTTTTTAACTCTTGAGCCATATCTATATAATACAGCAAGAGTATTTAGTTAAGATATATTTTATTCCTAAGAGAGATTTAGTAGATTTATTATTCAATGACAGCCATAGTTTCATTAAAACCAAATCTTACTTCTACTCTTGCCAGAAAAAGAAAAGTAGACTTTGTAACTATTCACCCTACTAAGATAGTTGCAAAACTTACTTTTAATGATGGCTTAAGAGTTATCAAGAAAAATCTACTTCCTGGAAACTATGGCTTTATAAATTATTCATGTAATGAACTTACTCAAAAAAATAAGATTGAGCTTTTAGTGTTTAATGATGGGGAAAATATCTGGGGCGACTTTTCTGAGCGAAGCAGTTCCCAGCCTAATTGGCAGATCTTACCTGAAAATAAAGATGGGTTTTTCATTATTTATCATGAAAGAGATGTTTTTAGTGGAGAGTTAGAATACATAAATCCTGATTCTACATATCCAGAAGACGTTCTTAATCAGTACAGAACACTGACTTTTACTACTCTTATAAGAACTACTCGTCCACAACCTTAAATTGTTTTAACTTTATGTGAAACTCTTTTGTATGCCCCCAAGGTCTTTTATTTACATAGAGCCAAAAATGTACCATTTCATGATAAAGAGTAAGTGCTATTTGTTTAGGATGATCACAAAGGGTTCTTGAAAGCCTTATGTGGGGACGCTTTCCAGGCATAGCAGTAAAGTCACCAAATTGCTTAAAATATTTTCCATTTCCAAAACTTTCACACCAAAGAATTCTTATATAGGGTAATTTGCCTTCAAAGTATTGTTTATTTAATTTGTCGAAGATTTCATAGATTCTTTCGTCTTGAATACTTGGCATATAACGTACAATTATTGCATGAATCTATTCTCTGAAGAAAAAATATTAACTTCCTTTCCACATAAAAAAGCAGATGCTCTGGAATTAGCAATATGTTTTCCAAATACATATATGGTGGGCATGGCAAGTCTGGGATACCAAACAGCATGGAAGCTTTTAAATCAAAATGAAAGTGTAAAAACCACTAGATGGTTTACAGATGTAAAAGAGGATTCAGATTTACGAACACCGCTTGCATATATTGGATTTTCTTTTAGCTGGGAATTAGATTATAAAAACATTTTTAAAATTTTAGAAGAAAATAAAATATCAATTTTTTCAAGTGAAAGATCAGAAGAGGATCCTTTAGTTTTTGCTGGCGGTCAAATCCCAAATGCAAATCCAGAACCATTTTGTGATAATTTTGATTTTTTCTTAACAGGAGATCTTGAAGTAGTTGCAGAGCCTTTTATAAATAAAATCGTTGAGGCTAAAGATTTAAAGAGAGTAAAAAAATTAGAAGAGTTATCAAAAATACCTGGAGTATATGTTCCTAAAATAGGAGGAGTAATTAATCGTATCTCATCAAAAGAAAGTCTTTCTTTCTCTTCTATTCTTACATCGAATTCATATTGGCCTGACACTTTTATCATAGAGGTGGCTAGAAGTTGCCCTGAATTATGTAGATTTTGTCTGGCAAGTTACGGATCATTACCTTTTCGAACACCAGATGTAAAAAATTCTTTAATTCCTATTATTGAAGATGGCTTAAAACATACAAATAAACTTGGGCTTTTAGGAGCATCAGTTACACAACATCCAGGATTTGATGAATTGTTAGATTATTTACTTGAAAAGAAAATTGCATCTCCTGGTCTCCAGGTTCAAATTGCATCAGTTAGAGCAGATACTATTTCTAAAAAATTAGCAGAGGGATTACATAAATTAGGAAGCAAATCTCTAACCATGGCTATTGAAACCGGATCAGATAGACTTAGAGAAATAATAAATAAAAAAGTCAGTAGAGAAACCATACTTAATTCTATTCAAACTATTTATGATGCTGGGTTTAATTCTATAAAACTTTATGGCATGGTAGGAATACCACAAGAAACTGATGATGACTTAAATGAAACCATTAAACTCTTAAAAGAAATTAAAACAAAAAATAAAGGAAAAAAATTAACGTGGGGGTGCTCGACATTCGTTCCTAAAGCTCAGACTCCTTTTCAGTATTACGGCATGGATAAAAGTGCAGAGAAGAAATTAAAACTTCTTTCTAAAGAATTACATAAAGCAGGAATTGAATTTAAACCTGAAAGTTATGAATGGTCCATTATTCAAGGTTTAATTTCCAGAGGAGACAGGAGCATAAATAAAATACTTGTAGATGCATACAGGTATGGATCCACCATAGGTAGCTTTAAAAAAGCAATGAGAGAAAATAAAGATATAGACGGTGAGTATTTTATCTATAAAAACTGGGATATAAATACAAAATTGCCTTGGGAAAATGTACAAGGGTTTTTAAATAAAGAAATTGTTAAAGAACATGCTGCGATATAATTGTTTAGCAGCAATTTCAATTTGCAAGCAGACCGAAATTTTTGCTTGCCTTCCAATCCAAGTGTCCGGCTACGCAAAAATTGGTCTGCTCGCTTTAAATTAAAACTACTCAATAAAAAAGGACTCCTCTCATGTTCGACCAACTATCAGATAACTTACAAAACATTTTTAAACAAATCCGCGGTGAAAGTAAAATCACTGAAGAAAACATTGACGGTGCTATCCGTGAAGTTAGAAGAGCATTTATTTCTAGTGATGTCAGCTTAAAAGCCATTAAAACTTTTACTACACGTATTCGCGAAAAAGCTATCGGTGAAGAGGTTATAAAAGGTGTCTCACCTGCTGAACAATTTATAAAAATAATAAATGATGAGCTTACTGAATTACTGGGGAGCAGTCAAAAAGATTTAAATCTTTCAGAATCACCTAGCATAATTTTAATGCTAGGTTTACAAGGTGCTGGTAAAACTACTACATGCGGAAAATTAGCAAAGCTTTTAAAGAAAAAAGGTAAAAATCCACTTTTAGTTCCACTCGATTTAAAAAGACCAGCAGCGATAGAGCAATTAAATATTATAGGGAAACAGGTGGAAGTACCGGTATATCAAATGCTGCGCCCTGTTGGGGCAATTCATGAATTGCCCCAACCTGAAACTCTACAGGTTGCTCAAGATTCGATAAACTTCGCTAAACAAAATTTCCACGATGTAATTATTTTAGATAGTGCTGGGCGTCTTCAGATAGATAACGATCTGATGGCTGAGCTTTTACTTATAGATAGGCTTATAGAACCTGTTGAAAAGCTTTTGGTAATTGATGCAATGATCGGTCAAGAAGCAGCAAATATCGGTGCTACTTTTGATAGTCAAATAGGAATTACTGGAGTAATTTTAACTAAATTAGATGGTGATGCCAGAGGTGGGGCAGCACTTTCAATCGTAGAAGAAATTAAAAAGCCTATTAAGTTTGTTGGTATCGGCGAAAAATTAGATGACTTACAAGAATTTTATCCAGACAGAATGGCTAGCAGAATTCTTGGAATGGGAGATGTTTTAACCCTTGTAGAGCAAGCTCAAGAAAAAATACAAGAAGATGAAGCTCTTGATCTACAAAAGAAACTGTTTACAGACTTTAATTTTGATTCTTTTTTACAGGCATTAAATATGACTTCTAAGTTAGGTGACTTTGGAAACCTATTTAACATGATGGGTGTAGGCGGCATGTTGAATAAGTTTGGTGTAAATCTCAGCAATGAGGATAAAGAGAAAATGCTAACTCAGGGTGAAGTTAAAATAAAAAAATACAAAGCTGCCATTAGCAGTATGACGGTAATTGAAAAAAAGAAGCCTGATCTTTTAAACTCAAATAGAAAAAGAAGAGTAGCAAAAGGCTGTGGTCAAAAAGAAAAAGATATTGATCTTATGGTTACTGAGTTCAAACAAATGAAAAAAATGATGGACAACTTAAAGCCTCTTATGGGAATGATGGGAAGTGGAAATAGTATGCCTATGCCCAGCCCAGCTATGTTTAACCCTGGTGGTCCTAAAATGGGAAGTGGACTTCAAACTCCAAGAAGTGGCTTATTAAAAGGGTTCAAACCTAAGAAAAAGTAAATGTGTATTATTATAAAAATCTCACAAATCTATTTCTTTTTTTAGATAGACAGATTTCTTTATTAAATTATTTTTATTTATTCTTTTACACAATTTTCAATATTTAAGCTATAAATAATCTATAAATCCAAAGGAGAATATATATGACATTAGCAGTTACAGAAAGCAGACTTAGAGGTCTTTCAAAGGCAGGTGTAAGTCCATGGTCAGATGATCTTAACAGGAAGGGGCTAATAGATGGTAGTTTACAAAGACTAATCGTTGGCGATGGTATTAGTGGAGTAACTTCAAATCCATCTATTTTTAAAAATTCTATTGCAGGTAGTACTGTTTATGATTCTCAAATTAGCCATCTCAAAAGAATGCAAATAACAGAGGCAAGCACTATTGCAGATAAGCTCATGATTGCTGATGTTCAGATGGCAGCCGCTTTTCTTATGCCTGTTTATGAACATACAAATGCACAAGATGGTTATGTTTCACTTGAGATAAATCCAAATTATGCTTACGATTCTAAAAAAACTATTGAAGAGGGTGAAAGATTATATAGTTTAGTTGAAAGACCAAATTTAATGCTTAAAGTCCCAGCTACGAATGAAGGACTTGTAGCGATAGAAGAATTAACAGCAAAAGGAATTCCTGTAAATATAACTCTGATTTTTGCTACTGAACGATCTGACCAGGTTGCCGAAGCTTATATAAAAGGACTTGAAAGACTCGCTGCTTCTGCGGGTGGAAAAGAAAAACTCTCAAGAGTAGCCTCAGTAGCAAGCTTCTTTATAAGTAGAGTAGATGCTGCAATAGATCCAGTAATTGAATCTACGCATCCTCAATTCTCTGGTCAAGTTGCTATTGCAAATGCAAAAATAGCTTATGCAGCTTTTGAAAGAACTTTTTCTTCTCCTAGATTTGAAGCCTTAGAGAAAGCTGGTGCACAACGACAAAGACTACTCTGGGCATCTACCACTCCTAAAGGAAAAAGGGCAACGGAGAGCCCTCTTATGTACGTAGAAGGGCTTATAGGTCTCGGCACAGTAAACACAATACCTCCTGTAACGATGAATGCGTTTAGAGAGAAAGGAACAGTTCCTGGACAGACATTAAATGTGGGTGTTGATGAAGCTCATCGTCTAATCACTGATTTAAGGCAGGTAATAGATTTACCAGGAACTCTCAAACAATTAGAAACTGATGGGGTTCAGTTATTCGTCCAAGCACAAAGTGATTTACTTGCTGCTGTAGCAAAAAAATAGTTTCCTGTCTATTGATTTTATATGTAAATATTTTATAGACTGATTAAATGACTTCTACACAGGCAATAGGACTAGCTACAGCTTGTAATCCTCTTCCAAAAAAAAGGAAGCTAGATGTTACTAGTTTACAAGTTATAAAAATCCCAAATCACAATGGTCAGATCTATACTTTTGAAAATATTCAAGATGTAATCACTCTTATAAAAGGCTTACTTAAAGAAGGTGAAATAACAAAGCTTTTATTAGCCTATGATACAAAAAATTTAGACCAGACAAATCTCTATTCTTTAATTAAAAAGGCTAATGGAGAGATTTATCAAATTACCCTGAAAGATGAGGTTATTGCCAGACTAGATGAAATCTATAAAGATGAAGGTTCTTTTTTTATAGTAAATGATGACGGCTCTCTTATAATAATAGCTGCTAGTTTTTTTGAGGAGCCACATTGTTCAGCTATTATGGGTGAAAAAGTACAATTTCCTGCATACGTTTTATAATCCAGGGTTTATATTTATTTAAGGTAATCTTTTTTCTATAATAAAATCACCAAGATTAAAAAAATCTAATGTTATTGATTATATATAGCTAGTTTTGTTTTGCTATTATATTAAGTTAATTATGATTGTAAGAAACCTTACTGGTTCTACCTCGCACTCACTTAAAAAAACATTCTCTACCACCAGAAGAGGTCTTCCCTTATTGGGTCAAAGCAGGAGTAGTTGTGCTTCTCCACCAACACCCATTTTTAAACCAGCTATTCATGAACCCAGTGCTGTAAAAATTGCTAATTCTACAAATGACTTTGGTGAAAAGGCTGCTGCAGTTGTAATTGAAACCATTAGAAAAAATCCTAATGCAGTAATTATCCTACCTACAGGGTCTACACCTGGTCCAATGTATAAAAAAATAATTGAAGAGTTTAAAAAAGATGCATCATTTGATTTATCAGGTGTTACTTTTTTTAATTTAGATGAATATATAGGTCTTCCAAAAAATCATCCTCTTAGTTATAACTTTTACATGGAAAATGCTTTATATAAACATTTAAGAGTTACTGATCCTGCCCGTGCACCTAAACCAGAAAATATTCATATACCTTATGTAGATGTAGATTCCAGTTGTTTTGATGAAGATAAAAACTTAAATGGGACGGGTTTAGCTCGAGCTCATGATGCAGCCAGACAATACAGAGAAGATTTTCTAGCCGCAATTGAGCCAAAAGGAAAAGCAGATCTTGTAGTTCTTGGAATTGGCGGAGCATATCCCGATAAAGCATCAAATAGATTAAAAGGTGGGCACATTGGATTTAATGAACCAGGCTCAGAACTTTTTGATATTACAAGACCTATAGAACTTTCTTTAAAAACCATAGGTGATACCAGGTATAGATTTAGAAATATTGATTATTTATTAGAAAATGATTTACTTCATGGTGATTTCTCAAGTGAAGTTCCAAATTGGGCAATCACAATAGGAATTGATGAAATAGTAAACCATACGGAGAGAGCTTTACTCTTAGCAAATGGTGAAGAAAAAGCACCTGTAATAGAAGAGTTTTTTAAAAATGAACCTAATCCTGATTTCCCTGCTACTTACCTTAAACATCATTCAAATTATGAAATAATTTTAGATACTGATGCTGCCAGCAATACTCCACACATAAGAAGGCCTTGGGAAGTTTATGGAAATGAGAACTGGAATGAAAGTAGACTTAGACAACTTTTAATAAGCAGCACTGAAATAAAATCTATAGATGAATTAAAAATTCCTGATTTAAAAGCTTTAAATGTAAATGATGTATTTTTAGATTCACTAGGAGATGATTTTTCAAGAATTAAAGAAGATGCTAGAACTTTTCTTAAAGAAAGAATGCAAACTGATTTCAGTCAATTTAATGGAAAAAATGTTCTTATTACATCACCTCATCCAGATGATGATGTAATATGTGCAGCCACTACAATTAAAAAATTAAAAGAAGCTGGTGCAAATGTAAAAGTAGCCTATGTAACTAACGGTGAAAATGCTGTTAGAAGAAGTGATTGTGAACAATATTTACCTGGAGATTTTGCTACTTTAACTGGCAAAGATCAATCGAAGGCATTAAAAAATGCAAGAATAAAAGCACGTGAAGTCGAGGCAGTAAATGCTGTCAAAAAACTTGGTTTAAGTGAAGCGAATACAGTCTTCCTAAGATCATCTTTTTACTACACCAGAGGTTTTGTAGATATTGATCCATTAGCTGTGGGAAATGATGTTTCAAACATGAAAGATTTAATAACTGATTTTAAACCTGATTACATTTTTTATTCAGCAGAAAATGATCCACATGGCGCTCATGGATTAAGTGCAAAAACTATTAAAGCAGCTATAAGAGATTTAGATGGTGCTGATAAAATCCAATTCTGGGGATACAGAGGTGCTTACAATGAATGGCCATTACATGAAGAACCAGAAAAATTAAAAATTGTATCTTATGATGAAGATGCTTGGAATATTAAAAAAGCTGCAATAGATGAACATATTTCACAAAAGAATCCACTATTCCCAAGTTTTGATAAAAGAGAATTTGATGAAAGAGCACATGATAGAAATATGGCTACAGGAAAGGTATTACAATCTTTAGGTTATAGTAAAAATCCATATGCAGAGGTATTTAAAACCTATTCTTCCAGTGAATTTTTAGCTGCATAATTGTTAATATTAAATTCCTCTAATAATACGGATTAAAAATTTAATAGCAAATTAAAATAGTAAGCAGTCAGCTTGATTTCGAAGGAGAAGATCATGATAAAACGAATTATAAGATCAGCAGAACCATTATTTAGACAACCATTAGTAAGTGTATTAAATCAAAGAACTGGAAATCCTGATTACTTCGAAGCAAATCAAAGTAATTTTCCACAACTTCATCAAGCTTATCCATTTAGTTTTATTTCCAGAGAATTAAAAGGCGGTCAACAACATGGCTTAAGAGAGTATGAAATGAGAAATGGTCTTATAACTACTCGTGTTCTTAATGGCCCCAACATGTCTATTTTTGATGCAATGTTAAATGATGATAGTGGAAGAGGTTGGCATTTTGGACAAGATAGACAACCCATTAATCCTAGAATTGTTGATCTTAATAACGGTAATGGAACTGGATGGGTAAGATTGTTTCAATATGCTGGAAACCATGTTTTTGGAGATGGCGGAGGTCCAGCATTTACTGAAGACATAGAATTAAATACTGGTGCTATAGTCGAACTAAGGCAACCCTTACATAAAGGTGGATTTAATGTTTTGCCTAATGAAGTATCTATTGAATTTCGAAATGATCCAATCGCTGAAATGTTACTTCGTGCTGAACAGGCAGAAGGACAATATACATTTGGAGTATGGCTTAAAGCAGTAACAAAAATTTCAGTAGATCTTAAGTTGCCCGTAATCCAAGTTATACAAGCACTAAGTAATGAGGATGAAATGGCAAGATCATACAATGCAATTTATCACTTAAATCAAGTGGCAGAAGAAGGAACAAGAATTATAGCTCCTATAAAAACCCTAAGACCACGTGACGGTAATGGTCAAATGGATCGCTGGTCAAATGATGGGGTGTTTACTTTTGGTAAATTAAGTGCTGATAATGCTGGTGAGCAAGTTTTATATGCAGAACCTTGGTCTGATACAAATGGCAATACCGAGGCCATTATAGTATCTAAAGATGGTGAGTCTGCTGTTTCATTCTCATGGAATGTACATGATATGCCATATCTTACTTTATGGCTTAGAGAAAGGCTTAAAAATCCTGGTGCTGCTATTGAGCCTGGAAAAACTTGGTCAACTGGTTTTGATATTCTTAAAGCAGGCAAAGCAAAAGGAGTTGGTATGAGTAAAATTCCTCTACTACCTTCTGGTAAAATCTCAGAGGTAAAATATCAGGTTGAAGTTATTACTGGTAAATCGAATGTTGATACTGCTATTCAAAGAGTTCAATCATTAGCTAAAGGTTCTATGACCAGAATTACCGAGCCTTTTGAAAGTCAGACCTTATTCTAAAAAATTCTTTCTTAATCTATTAATTTATTTTAACAATACTGTTTTACGGGGGTTTAGCTGGTAATATATTTTTCATGTCTATGTTAGCTACAGCAGTGGAAAGTGCAAGAGGAGCTCAAGGCCTTTCTTTCACTATTCCTATTAGACGCATAGATGAATCTCCTCTTGATGTAATTAAAAGAATGTCAGGTAGAGACTATAAAACCAGTGTTTATAAATCTCAAATAGATGATGCTTGTGAAAGGGTTTTGGAATTTGATTATTTTAATGGAAAGCCAGCAAAAATATTAGATTCTAATAAACTTGATGATTTAATTTTTGGACTTAGCGGTGTGTTTGAAGAAAACATTACTCCACTAGCTACAAGGTTTCAATATTCAAATCCTCATGGTGCTCTAGAATCATTGTTTAGCTCTAGTTTTGTTTTATCCAAAGCTTATGGGGCCAGATCCGTTAGCGACAGAGCAAATAGCCTTGATCGTGATTTTGCAGTTGCCTATAGAAGTTTCTTTATTGATTTAACAAAAACTTTCTTTCCTTACAGACCAGAAAGTTTAAGACCAAGAAGTTTTAGCCCCTTTAGTGGAAGTGCACTTAAATGTGTTAGAGGTGATCTAAAAGGAACAGCTATTGTAGCTATAAAAGAACTGCTAGAAATTGATTCCGGCATTACTGACTTAAGAAAACAAGAAAGAGAATTTCAATCTGAGAGTGCTTCCAGTATACCTTCTGATGCAAACCGTGCTACAGCAACACTTGCAAGATTAGATTTAGCACCAAGAACCCCTACTAGAACTTTATTTCCTGATTTTGAGCCTAACACTAGTCGAAAAAAGCGTGGACCTCAGAGTGGTCCAAGTCTAAAAAGAGCACAACCTCAATCCTGGTCTGGAAGAACTTTATTTGATGGACTTCCACAAGAATAGCATTACAAAATCTAGATTAAATTCTTCTAATGTTTATTTATTAGAAAATTTGATAATATAAAACCAATATGAGTGTTAGTAATATTCAAATTGTTTTGCCTTTTAATAGGCTTCAAACAGAAATAAGTAAAGTTTTACCAAGGGGTAAGCTTTCAGAAGAAAAGCACAGGGCTGGTGGCTTTGGAGATACATACAGAGTATTAGGGACTGGAATATCTGTAGAAAGATCAGTCGCTATACTAAAGGCTCCAGGCGGAACTTTGGGGAGCGACTGCATGGAATTTACTATTATAGGCAATAGAGATGATCTTGCCTGTGGGCTTAAATTGGAAGATACTGGATTCGTGCCTAAAACTTTAGCTTTTTATCCACTTCAGGTAAATGTAGATGGAAATGAACAAAATTTTATTAATACTTTTGACGGTAATATTACACCACATGCAATACTTAGAGAATTTATTTATGGAATAAGTGTAGCTGATGCTATTGAAGGTGGTGTTATTACTGTAAACGACTTTGATGATATGTTTTTAAAGTTTCATGCTGCCTTGCATGAAGCTGGCTATAAAAATACAGATGGGCAAGCATCAAATTTTAAAATTGATCTTGAGCCTGAAAATAGAAGATTAGTACTCTTAGATACAAGAATGGGAAAGGTAAATGTATTAGGAGAAAAGTTAAGTACTAAAAGATCTTATGTCTCAGGTGGATTATTTGGTTGTTACAAAACCCTTAGAGGAATGCCCCACGAAGAAGAAATTCCACATCATATGACTAGAGAAATTTGCAGGTTAATTGGGATAAGCCCCTCAGATCTTAATGCTTAAATTAAATTCCTCTAATAATACGGATTAGGGGGTTGTTTTGGATTGATACTTTTTATTATGATGTAGACACATTTAAAGAATTAAGATTTATAATTTTATTTTATGAAAACACCTACTGTATCATTACCACAAACCGCTCAACAAACTAGAAGGCCATCACCTGCTGGAAAGAATGGAAATGATAGAACTGTTAATGGTTTCCATACTGCTTCAAAAAATCGAGTTTTTACAGTAGAAAGAAATAATGGTGTCTCAGATAATGACTACACTCATTTTTCAAAATTCGCTATTGTTTTAAGATTTACTCCAAATGGACATTTATCTGTTTCAGCAAAAAAACCCGGAATGACTTCTGGCAATCCTATTAATCCAGGAACCATTTATATTGAATATATTGAAGAACAAAATGGAGAGGGAAGTAAGTTGAAGTTAACCCCAATAGCTTCCCATAATGGCTTATTAAAAGTAGGACATCACGGTGACTTTAAAGATGAAGAACCAAGAAATCAGATAAGAGCAGCCCTTATAGATGCTTCTTATGAGATAGCCCGTGAAGCAAATCATCTTGGAATTTTACCTAGTAAATCCAGCAATTTACAACATGACTTTATTAAGTTAGTAGAAAAAAATGCCAGTTTTACCATTGGAAATAATGAAGCTAGAAGAAATAGGAATCAAAGAAGCAAAACGGATAATTTCAGAACATATTTAACTTCAAGAAGTTTTGGAAATGATAGATATATAGATAGAATTATTGATAAACATAGTTATGCAGATGCACAAATAAGTTTATTTTCTTTACAAGAAGAAGAAAGAATACTTTCTAATACCTCTGGCGATGACTTGAGAAATCAATTGATTGAGAGACTTTTAGCTGAAATAGAAGAAACGGAATTACATTTACAACTACCATTAGAGATTGAATTAGAAAGAATTTCTGCTATGTCTGGCGATGACTTGAGAAATCAATTGGTTGAGAGACTTTTAGCTGAATTGCCAGTTCAACTAGAAGCCCATTTAGAAACCATACAAGGTTTAACAGTAACTAGAAGATCAGATTTAAGACAAATATCAAAAGTTCAACTTGGGCTAATCCATGAGGATCGTTCTAAACGTACTTGGATTCCTCATGAGTCAATTAAGTCTGACACCAGAAGGAAAACTGGTAAAAGGGATGATGGAGAGAGCTTTAATGTTAACACTACCAAAGCAAGAGCAAATGCAATACGAAGAAGGGAAGATGCAATAGTTATAGCTAATGGTTCTGGAGATTATTTAGATGGATTATATGAAGAAACTCCTAAAGTGCATACATTTGTAGGTAATTTTACTGATCTTCATCTTGAAAGATCTCAGGAATATACTCCCCAAATGTTAGAACATCAAGAATTAACTGATGCTTTATTAGCATATTGTAAAGAAAATAAGTCTCCTACCTTAGTAGCGAACTTATTTGAAGCATTTATTTCTACATATCCTGATATAGGGAATTCAAAAGTTTTAGCTACTGCTATAAATCTTGGGATACCTCCTACTACTGCATTTAGTTTGGCTCATAATCTACTTGAGGTTAAGGTTTCACCAGAAGTACTCTTAGAAATATTTAATAGTTTTACTTCTGAAGGAATGGAGAAGGTAAATTTTGTTGACTGCTATTCAAGAACATTACAAGCATTAATTAAAAATCAGGCTAGTTTAGATTTTTTAAGACTATATATTGTAGAAGTCCAGAAACAGGCAACATCATGGACTCCATCAATAGAAGCACTCAGTCAAGGTGCACAAATTATTTCAGAGGACCAGTGGTTAGGTGTTGATTATTTTAGAGAATATTTAAATGTGTTAGAAGAAACTAAATATGCTTCAAGAGGAAAAAAGGAAGGGATTTCCTATCCACCTCATAAAGTTAATGAAGATCTTAGGTTATTAATTGAAAAAGGTCATGATCCAGCTATTCTTAGAGCTTACATTGCAGCCTATAATGGATTTGCAGAAAATGAATCTTCGCAAAGAACACAATCTCGTCAAAATGTTGAGTTCGATGGTAAAAAAGCTATTGCTGATATTGGTTAATTAAAATATTTAATCCTGCCTAATAGCACTTACAAAACGTTTTGTAATTAAATGTGGATCTTGTAATGGCTGCTCCTAATTTACTTTAATCTAAGAAGAGGTAGGAAAAGAATCTAAAAAATAATTATCAATTTCTTGCCATGGAATAGCAAGGATATTTTTGTCTAATAAATACATCCTAGGTGTTTGGCAAATCACATATGCCATAGTACTATTTTTATATTCATTTAAAAAGACTTTTAAGTGTTTAATATCTTTTTTATTTGGAGTGTCTGTAAATTTAACCTCAATTGGAATATATAAACCTTCTTTTTCAGCTACCCAATCTACTTCTGGTCCATCGCTATCTCTCCAGAACTTTATTTTATACTTTTCTTTTGATAATCTTGAGCACCTTATTAATTCTAATCCTACAAATTGTTCAAATAATTTCCCTAGGTATTCTTTAGGTTGTTTTTTTCCCTCACCAGCAGAGATTCTTCTCACACCTTGATCAAAGAATAAATATTTTTGTGCCTTAGTTAATCTTTTCCTTGTTTTACTTTCTGTAATAGGCTCTATTCTTTCTATGATTAAGCAATCTTCTAATATTTGAAAATAAGAACTAATGGTAGTATGAGATACACCGATCTCTTGGGATAAGCTTCTTAGATTTATAATGTTTCCAGATTCTTGAGCAGATAGTTCTAAGAATCTAGCAAATGAACCAAGGTTTCTTACTATCGCTTCAGCTCGAACCTCTTCTTCTAAATAATTAGTAACATAAGATTCAAGCTCTTCTTCTTTATGTAATAAATTTTTTATGGTGTAAATCCCTGGCAATGAGCCAAACATTAAGATTTCCATCAGATCAGATTTAGGGATTTCATTAATAACAAATGGATCCAATCTAACTGAAATCAACCTTCCTGGAAGGAGATTTACATCATTCCCTCTTTTTAATTTTCTAGCCGAAGAGCCCGTTAAAATAAATATAGCTTTTTTATTATCAATAATATCCTGGATTACATCTAATGTTTGTGGTATTTTTTGTATCTCATCTATGATTACAGTTAATTGCTTATTCTTAAGAAGTAATGCATTGATTTCCTTTTCTAAAAGTTCTGGATTTTTCTCATATCGGATTCTAAATTCGGGTTTTAAAAATGAAATGTTTAAATCTACTTTAATATTCTTAAGAAGGGTAGATTTTCCTGTTTGTCTTGGCCCAAGGAGCAAAACACTTTTTTTTCTTTTTATAAGTTCTTTTATTCTTCTTTCTTGTATTCTAAGAATGTATTCCATATCATCCATTTTCGCCGTATTTGGATGACTTGTCAACCACTATAGATAAAATTCATCCAATAATACACATTATTTCACAAACAAATCAAAGATTACTTCCATTTTTCTAATCCTGCCTAATAGCACTAACAAAACGTTTAGTAATTAAATGAGGTCTAGTAATAGCTGTTCCTATTACCACTGAAAAAGCACCTATATCAAAAGCTTCTCTTACATCTTCTGGATCCCATATTCTGCCTTCCATAATAACGGGTACTTCAGTAGCTTCTATGAGCTCTGAAAGCAAATTAAAATCAGGTCCATCATTTACTTTAAATCTTGTTTCTTTAGTGTAGCCAGAAAGTGTAGTAGATAAAATATCTGCACCTAATTTAATAGCATTTATACCTTCTTCTAAGGTAGCCACATCTGCAATTACTATTTTTCCATCATCTTTTACTAGATTTATCTGATCTTCTAAAGTGGATTCATCTGCTCTAAGTCTATTTGTTCCATCTAGAGCTATAAACTCAATGTCACACTTTAAAAGCTCTTTAACATCTTTCATGGTCGCTGTTATATAAACTTTTTCCAGCCAATTTATAGGTGTGGGCTCTAATTTAGTCAGTCCTATAACTGGTACAGTAATTTCTTTTTTTATGTGTTTTATATTTTTTACACCACAAAGCCTAAGACCACAGGCACCACCTGAAATAACTGATTTACTTAAAGCTAAGAGGTTATCCGGTGAGTTTAGAGGTTCATTGTCCTGTGCCTGGACAGAAACAATGATTTTGTTTTCAATTTGCTCAAGAATTTTCTCTATATTCAGCATAAGATTAAACTTTAGTATATTATATTTTAAGACAATTTTTAAAAAATTTAATGAAATGAGATTTCCAATTACTAAAAATCAAAAAGCTGGTGACAAAAAAGCATTTAAAGCCATTGAAAAACAGGTTTTATTAAAGCCAGATTCTTTAATTGGTCTTGCTTCTGGAAAAACTACTGATGGTTTACATAAACTTATAGAAAAAGATTGTAAGAAAAATCCAAAAAAGTGGAAAAAAGTTAAAGTTTTTCAAATAGATGAAAATATAGGCATCCCACCTAAATCACCTCTAAGTTTTAATTATGAAATCTGTACTGAGTTAAAAAGTTTATTTAAAGTACTTGATAAAAAAAATATCTTTTTAATCGATGGAAGTAAATCACCAAAAAAAACAATTAGTGAAGCCTATAATTTTATTAAAAAAAATGGTGGTATAGATCTTATAATTCTTGGAATAGGCCCTATCTATGACCCACATATTGCTTATAATACTGTAGGAAAAAGCTCTCTTAATTCCAAGATGAGGGTGGTAGAGTTACACCCAAAGATCAGTAAAAAATATGAAGAGAAGGTTAGTGAGGGTTTGATAAATCAAACCCCAACGAAGGGCATCACTCTTGGCATTAAAGATATATTGGATTCAAAAAAAGCTTTACTTATCGCTTATGGACCAGATAAAGCAAAGTCTATAAAGCTAGCTTTTAATGGAAAAGTAAACTTAAAAAAAGCTACTGCTAGTGCTTTACAGTTACATAAAAATCTTGAGGTAGTTTTAGATAAAGAGGCTGCAGCTTTATTGTAAAAAGTTTTCACGTCATTGCGAGCCGAATGAAATGAGGCGTGGCAATCTATAAACGTAATACGAAGGTGAGATTGCTTCGTCGGGCTTTGCCCTCCTCGCAATGACGATTTCCCCTCTTTTTACATAACAGGCATTATTAACCTAAAATCAGGTAAAATTATATTTGTAAATGGGAGAAATCATGTCAACTACAGCCATTCCAAAACCACAAAAATCACCTGAACCAAATGTTTATGATCCTAGAACAAGTATAGAAGGTTATCCAAATACTCCTGAAGATAAAAACTTTGCATTGAAAGTAAAAAATGCCAGACCTAAGTTATTTAGTGAATCTAAATATGCAAGCACCATTAAAAGACCTCTAACTACCATAGAAAAAATTTGGTTTGCCCACCTTGAAGCAGGAAATCCTGATAAAAAAAACTCTATTATTTACGTAAAACCTGATTTACTTTTAATGCAAGATGCTACTGCAAAATTATTATTAATTCAAGCTGAACTTTTATTTAATTTACTAGAGAAAGAACAATCAGATATTTTAACTGTTTTATATTACGATCATAATATTAAAGTTGATTATGGTATTGAAAAAGCAATTGTAGACGACAAAGATGGAATTAAATTTTTAGGAACTAGCTCCAGTAAACGTGGAATTATTTTTTCACTTCCTGGAAATGGTATTTGTCACAGAGTGAGTGATGAATATTTTGATATGCCAGGTGGTATATTGTTCGGCTCTGACTCTCATACACCTACTGCTGGCGGTATGGGAATGTTTGCTGTAGGCAAGGGCGGATGGAGTATAGCAAAATCTCTTGCTGCTGGGCTCCCTATGCCAGTAGATAGAAATCCTATTATCGGTATACATTTAAAAGGTGCACTTCCTGATGGCATAGAGCCTAAACAAATTGTACAGATTTTAAATAGAGACATTATTAGATTTTTCGGAAGTGAGGGAAATGGATCTTATATAGAGTTTTTCGGAGAAGGAGTAAAATCTGTTTCTGTAGTGGGCAGAAGCTCTATTACAAACTCTCTTGTAGATGGTGGCATGGGAACAGGGCTTTTCCCAGCAGATGAGCAAGTAATAAATTATTTAAAAACAAGAAATAGACCTGATTTAGCAGAGTGGGTTTCAAAAAACTTAAAGGATTTAAATCCAGATCCAGAAGTTTTACAAGATCCAGGAAAATACTATGATATAACCCTTGAATATGATCTTTCTAAAGAAATACACCCGGCTCTTGCTATGCCTGGAAATCCAAAAAATGTTTTTTATTTAGATGAAATTCCAAAAGTTATTAACTTTATTAATGATGAAATCTTTCCAAAATATCAAGATTTTCTAGCCAATGGAAAAGTTGATAAGAAAAAAGTTGCGGGTTTTGTAGGGTCCAATCTCGATCTCGTTCTACGAGCAACCCCTATAGAAACACTTGTAAATTTTGTTATCCAAGAAATTGATGTCAAAAAATCCTATGATAAAAGAAAACTAAGTTTAGAGGTGAGCTCAGGTAGCGTAGGGAGCTGTACTCACTCTGGAAAAGATGACATTGAAGCTGTCGTCTGGGCAAATATTCAATTAGCCGTAAATAAAGTAAAAAGAAATGCCCCTGTAAGTGTTACATATGGTTCTCGTGACGGCTGGCTTTCTGTTCAAGGAAATAAAACCATACAGGATTTAATTAATAATGGTCACTTAATTTTATTAGATAGTGCCTGTGGACCATGCATAGGAATGGGCTTTGCACCAGCAGTAGAAAGTGCTTCAGTCAGATCGTTTAACAGAAACTTTATGGGTCGTGGTGGAAATAAAGAAAAGATTGATCAGGTTTATTTAACTAGTCCTGCTGTAGTAGTTTATTTAGCAGCATCAGGCAGATTTGATTCTTATGATGCTGAAACAAAAACTTTTAAAGTAAAAGATGAATCTGGAAAAGAAATAAAAGTAAAACTTACAAATCCAAAAGAAGAAGCTTTTTTAAAGCCCGTAATAGCTAATGACTTTAACAATGCTGATGGGGAAAGACCTGCATTTATTCTCCCTGCACCTAAAGATAAAGCAAAAGATATAAAAGTACTTTATGATGGTGAAACTATTGCACCATTACCTAGTGACATGTACGATACACCACCTAGTAAACTTGAAAACCTTCCAGTACTAGTAGCACTAGGTGACAATGTAACCACTGACGATTTATCTGCTGCTGGTACTAAATACATACCTAAGCGTGGGAATCTGCTCGAGTTAGAACCAGGGTACTTTGAAAGTATTTCACTGCGTGAAGGAAAAGATCCACAGTTTTACTACAATCTTGCTAAAGAATATAAAACTAAAACCAATGGTTCAGTAATGGTAGGTGGAAAATTATTTGGATCAGGATCTTCTCGTGAAGCAGCAGCATTTATTCCCAGACACTTAAGAGTTCGTGTAGCCATTGCTGAAAGTTTTGCCCCCATTCACAGAGAAAATGCCATCGAACAAGGACTTTTTTATATGACTTATAAAAATCCTAGTGACAGATCTAAGTTTGACAGAGATGATTTAATTTCTATTTCTGGTTTGGATAAATTAGATGCCGATAATAGAGACGTAGAAGTAAAAATTAAAAAGAAAGATGGAAGTGAAGTCATAGTTATTTGTGAACATGTTTTAGATACTCCTTATAAGATAGAGGTTTTTAGAGCAGGATCAGAACCTAATCTTTTTAAGAAAATATTAATCGATCAATTTAAAGGTGATGTCTCTGCATTTATGAAATGGTTTGAAGAAAAGAATAGGTTATAAGTTATTCTTCTATAGGCACAGGTGGTGCTGGAACTTTCTTTAGTTCTGGTAATGGTTGTAGCATTGGTTTATCTCCAGGAGCAGGAGCCATATCACCTGGTGCTGGTGCTGTATCATAAGGTTTTGAAAACTCAGAATCTGGCTCAGGAGTTAAAGATTCAGGTGGGGGACCTGGGGTTACAGGCTCAGGTAATGGTGGGACTTCTAGTTTTGGTCCTTGTATATCTGGGGCTGCTAGCAGTGGGGCATTTTTTGGGTTAAAAATATCTGAATTAAAAATCTCTATTGTTGTATCATCTACCCCTGAACCTATTGCACCATGCGCAAATAACAACCCAAATAGGACTGGTGCCGTAGCTTGTGCTGTTTCTCTTCTTTTCATTGCTAGTTTTATATCAGTTATATTGCGTCCTTGTGCATTCCCTCTAAACTGAGCATCTGCATGTGCCGAACAAATGTTTTCTTCTGAATCAAGCGGTATTCCATCAGCAGCAGCAAACATAAGTATTTGTCGATTTGTAATTCCTCCTCCTATAGATCTGTTAAGGTTATGAGTTACAGTATTTAACCCTAAAATTAATCCTTTTCTTGTTCTTGGATTTACTTCTAGTGCTGGGCCTCCCGATTCTCCTGGTGTAGTTCCATGAGAGATCTCATACATATGCTGAGGTCTTATCATATCTAGCATTGTTTTTTCATTTACCACTCTAGCAACATTTGTTACTTTAACTGAATCATGTAGCCTGTTGGGGCTTCCTATGCCAATAACTATTTGTCCGGGCTCAACATCTTCATTGTAGGGCTTAATACTCAAACCAACTTCTGCTTCGCTTCCAAATTTATTTTTCACACCTTTTATAATAATTTCCATTTGCTCATTGTTTAAAGGTAAAAAATAAACATCTCCACTCTTAAAGCTATGCCAAGCAACTGTACCACCAGGAAGTGGTTCTGGAGTTATTTCAAACTTAAAGGCATCTTCATAACCTTCTACAATACGTGGATTAAACAGCTCTTCATATGACCTTGCTAAATGTCCACATGTAAGAATATAATACTTTCCATTATTGTCTTTTACTATAGACCCTGAACCATGAACTATTGGATTTGCTTTATCTGAAATAGTAACAAAAGATGGTACTGATGATTTTATAACCGATATTATTAATTCTTGGGTTATTGTTTTATCTTGAGTTTCTTTTACACCTGCTATTTGGGCAGCTAAATCTTTAGCAGTTCCCTCTTGGTCTTTTATGGATTGATCCGCCAAAGCAAGTGCTGTTTTTGCAGCATCAACTTCTCCTCTCAAATCAGCATTTTCTCCCTGTGCTTGAGATAAGCTCGTTTCAGCTTCTTCTAGTCTTTCTTGGAGTTCTACTCTTACCTCTTCTAACTGAGCTAATCTTTTATTTAACTCTTCTTGCTTTCCACTTGCATCGATTATCGCTTGTTGATTAGTTTCTTTTTCTTGATTCAAATCATTTCTTAATTGTGTTACTTCTAAATTTTGTCTACTGAATCTGTGTTGATTTAGAAGATCAGAATCTAGTTTTTCCCCTCTAGCAATGGCAGCAGTTTCTTGATGATTGGAATTACTTATATCAATTCCTGCAATAGCTCCACCAACCAATGTGGTAAATAAAGTAGCCTTCCTAACAAATGGACTTGCTACTCTATCTAAAAATCCTATCCTTGGAACAGAAGTCATTAAATCTCCTGAAGTTAGTATTTAATTGTAATTGTTGAAAAATTGTACTATCTACAAAGGTGTTTGTCTATAGCGTGTTCATATGATTTCAGGAAAGAGTAAAAATATTGATGAAATGCCCACGAATTTCTTTCTTAACCATTTTTGATTAAAAGCATATTTTAAAATTCTAAAACCATTAACCTTGTAACTAACATTAAGTTACAATGTAAAAAACCTATACAAAAATTTTTTATTCCACTTACAAAATTTTTTACCGTGATAAGATGAATTCAATCTATAGAGCAAAGGGGCTTAAACAGTGAATTACACAGGGGCATAACATGCCTTCATTAGTGTTTGTGTTGGGGCTTGCCGCAAGCCCTTACTAATTTTATTGTTTATTTTTCTTGCTATTTAGATAAGTCGGTAGTTTTACTACCTTAGGGATATTTGTGCCAAAAAGGAGAAAATATGACTACATTAAGTACAACAATAGCTCGTCCAATAATCACTCAGGCTAGTTCTACTCTCTCATATCCAATACGCTTTGTTCTTCCCAATCGAACAGCTGAAGGTGGTAAAGAAAGTTTTGAAGCAGATAGATTATCTGCCGAAGAGGGTTCTTTTCCACATGTATTGAACCTTTCAAAAGCCAACAGCGATATTAGAAGAGGTGGGCATGGCAGATGGGTCTTAATTCTTGGAGATGAACAGATGAAAATTGCTGCTGAAGCTTCAAAAAAAGATAAAGAGTTAAGAAGGTTACTTAATTCTGAGTGGCTCCCTCTGGTAGGAAAGAAAACCTCATTCTTTGATTGGGGACATGCCAGAGAGCTCAGAGAAGTTAATTCTGAAATCACAGAGGTTAGTGATAGAGTTAGTGATTTAAACTCACTTCTATTTAATGAAATCCCTGAAGGGAAAGTATGGGAAGTTTTTTGTGCTTCATGCAGAGCTCTTCCCAGTAAGACTTTTGATAGTACCGTTGAATATGACAGCCACAAACAAGAATGCAGAAAGTTAATACGGAGTTCAGAAGAAGTCGGACAAAAAGAAAGAGAGGTTTTTGATCTTCTAAAAAGATTAAAAGCTGGAGCTTCTGACTTAAAGAGGTTTGAAGAACTTATAGCTAGTGCTAAAGAGTCTGCCGTAAGAGCTGTAAATGTCTTAAAAGATCCAGGGGCAAAAAAATAAAGAGTCAAACAAACTTTAGTGTTTGCGCCTTGTGATTCTCTACATGCATCTTTTGTTCTGCTTCTTCGAGGATCTTAACAACCTGGTAGCCGCTAGCTCCATCAGAACGTGGCGCTTCACCTGTTTCTATACAGTGTAAAAAGTGCTTACATTCAAGAGTTAGCGGCTCTTCCTGGCTGTATGTATAAGGCTCTACAGTAACTGCTCCATCATCTTCAATGGAGTAAAGAACTAATTTATCTTCTTGTCTATTGTCATTTAAAACTGCTGTTTTTTTACTTCCATTTACTGTGAGTAAAACCTGCTTCTGAGGATCAATCCAACTGTTATGGATATGTGCTGGAATATCTCCAGGAAAGTTTATATCTAAATGAGCTACATCTATAACGCCATCTCCATTTGTAGACCAGCCGCATGCATTTACGATCCCCTGTGGCTCCAGTCCTAAAATATAGCTCATCATTGAAATATCATGAGGAGCCAAATCCCAGATAACGTTATTATCTCTTCTTTGTTTTTGATTAAAATTTCTTCTGTCGCTATTTAAAAATCTAATATCGCCAAGCTCGCCCTTGAAAATAAGCTCTCTTAAACGATTTACGGCAGGATGATATAGAAGTAAATGCCCCACCATTAAAGTAAGCCCTTTAACGCTGGCTAAATAATTTAATTCCTGAGCTTGTAAGTATCCACGAGCAAGTGGTTTTTCTACATAAACATGCTTTCCTGCCATAAGGGCTAAACGAGCTAATGAATAATGTGTATGTGTAGGTGTGGCAATTATAATGCCTTTTATTTCAGGATCAGAAATAATATCTGTATAATTTACTGAAACTTTTACGCCTTCATATGTTTTCTTAACCCAATCAATGATTTTTGGGTCAGCATCACCAATGGCTTTTAAAACACCTAAATTATATAAATTTCTAGCGAGGTTTTTTCCCCAGTTTCCACAACCAATAAGTGCAATATTTGCCATTTACGCTATATCCCTCAAGTCAAATAGTCTACAGGTTTTCAAGTAGTAAGGTCAACTAGTCTATCGCTCTTAACGACAATAATCCGTGATAACATTAAATTAAATGGCAATAATCTCAACATCAGAAGATACACCAGATAAAAAAACTAAAAACAAACAAGTTATTTCTTTAAAATCTGAACCCACTTCTTTGGATAAACAGTTTGAACCCAGCTTAAGACCAAAAAGTTTAAATGATTACATTGGTCAGCCCAGATTAAAAGAGTTATTACGAATTTGCATTGGTGCTGCAAAAAAAAGAAATGACATAACGAGCATTGGTCATATCTTACTTCATGGTGCTCCTGGTCTTGGAAAAACAAGCTGTGCGCTGATTTTATCAAAAGAGCTCGGTACAGAAGCAAAAGTTTTTAGCGCACCGGCCCTTGCTCAACCAAAAGATATTATCGGTGTTTTAATGTCATTAAGTCCTGGTGATGTTTTATTTATTGATGAGATACATAGACTAAACAAAGTTACTGAAGAGCTTTTATATTCTGCAATGGAAGATTTTGTTTTAGACTTAACGGTCGGAAAATCACAAACAGCCAGAGTCACTAGACTTCCTGTAAATAGATTTGTTTTAGTCGGTGCTACTACTAGACTTGGAAGTTTATCAAATCCACTTAGAGACAGATTTACACATATTTATAAAATGGAATTTTACACAGGAGAAGAGTTAAGTAAAATTATTTCAAATACTAGTAAAATCCTTGGATTTGAATTAGATGATGAGGCAGCTTATGAAATATCTAAAAGATCACGTGGCACCCCTAGAATAGTAAATAGATTAACTAGATTAGTTAGAGATTTTTGTCAGCATGAAAATATAAAAATAACAAAAAAAGAAAATGCAATTGCTGCACTTGAATTATTTAAAATAGATCCAAATGGACTGGAAGAAAGCGATAAACAATTACTTAGAATTATTGTGGAAAGTTATGATGGTGGTCCGGTAGGAATAGAAGCATTAGCTGCTACGCTAGGCGAAGAAAGACAAACCATAGAAGATTGTTATGAACCATACCTTCTTCAATCTGGGTTTTTAGCTAGAACTACTAGGGGAAGAGTCGTTACTGAGCAGACTTATAAATATTTAGGGGTGGAAAGAAAAAATAAAGATAGTGATCAATTAAAGATTGTTTAAGCTGCATTTGAATCTTGTATAAAAAAGCTAATGACATGATTTCCAATTACAGCAAAATTTGGTGTTTTATTTAGTGTAGACTCTAAAATTTTTGGATATTTTTCTCTATAACACGCCTCCGCAACAGCTGCAACAGAATGTCTGGACAATAACCTACAATTAGGCAATTCTTCAATTGACGGGATTACATTTACTCCTGCATATTTCAGCAGTGGAAGAATAATTTCTCTAATTTCTTCATCTCTTCCTTCTGGAATAGGTTCCACTGCTTTTACAATTGCTTTAATTACTTTATGTTTTAGATCTCCTGAAGCAAATTGAAATTTTGGAGTTGCTGGCACAATCATTTCATACAATTCATCTCTTAATGGTTCTGTTATTCTTTGACCATTTTCAGAAAAAGTAGCTGCTGAATTATGTGCCACAAAATAACCACGATGAATCAATAACTCAACTGTAATATATTCAGTTGTGGTTAAACCTCCATCTGCACTAATTGAAAATCTAACTGGGGCTTCTATTGTTCCTAGTTTTCTTTCTGTTTTTAAATCTTCTACCCTAGAAAACTCATCAAATATTTGTCTGGCTTGATAATTAATTGAGGTTCGCCTTAAATTAAGGAAACCATTTAATTGCTCAGTAGGTATTGTTGGTCTTATTTTCATTTCTTTCCCTTAGTGAATTACCTCTATACTATTCGACCAATGTAGAATTAATTAGAATTCTTTATCTTTATTTTATGTTATATGGGTAATTTAGCCTGCTAGGACAAATTTAGAAGGGCATTTAAATATTAATACTTTATGTGGACCAACCTGTCCCAAATATCTTCTGGATAGATCTATCTTTAATTCAGTTTTTATACACCAAGGATCAAGTATAACGCTCCTTATATCAAGCTCTCCAACTTGTTTACTTCCTAATGGTATTTCCTTTAATTCATCTACTTTACCTATACCAAAATTGCTTAGGTTTCTTACTGCCGATTCTCTATGTGCAGCATATTCTGTCGACCATGCATCTGTTACTTCTTCTACAGCATCTAAAAAAGCTCTAAAAACTGATTGCTGATCTCTAAAGTTTAGTTTTTTCATTTGAAGATCAGGATTAGCTCTCATAATCATTTCTTCTACTGGTTTTGCATTTCTATTCCTATTATTTACTGATGTCGCTATAACATACCCCCCAACAATTTTTATATTTAACGTTAGGTTTACATCATCTCTTTCATTCATAATTTGATTGCTTGATAAAAATATTTCTTCTCTTTTTAAGTCATCGCTTGATAAATTTGAAAAATCAATATAACTTCTAATAGCTAAGTCTTGCTGAGGGCTTACCGCTCCTGGAGTCCCCCTAAGTCCTTTTAAGGCTTCAAGAATAGCAGCAGGTGATCTGTAATTAATTTGAGCAGGGTTAATTTTCATTAGATCTATTTTAATATTGATACTTATTAAAATTAAAGACTATAAAGATTAGATTTTTTTAATCTATTGGATAAAGTTCACAATAAAAACACTTTTTTACCTTAAAATTTTAATCTAGGTTATGATTTCTATTGAAATGACAAAGAAAATAAAAATAGGTTTGCTGGGAGTAGGTACTGTCGGTACAGGTGTAGTTAAGGTTTTAACTAATCACCCTATTCTTGAAATTAAAAAAATCGGTGTTAGGGATTTAAATAAAAAAAGAGACCCTATAATAAAAAAAGAACTTTTAACTAGTGATTTAAAAAGCATAATTAATGATCCTGAAATTGAAGTTATTGTAGAAATGCTCGGGGGATTAAATCCCAGCAGAGAATTAGTAATAGAAGCTATTAAAAATAAGAAACACATTGTAACTGCAAATAAAGATTTAATTGCTACACATGGTGCTGAACTTTTTGATTTGGCTCGTGAAAACAATGTACAGATTCAATTTGAAGCCAGTGTTTGTGGTGGGATTCCTATAATTAACACATTAAAGCAAACATTAAATGCAAATAGATTTTCTAAAATTATGGGCATCTTAAATGGCACCACAAACTACATTCTTTCTGAAATGTTAAATAGAGGAATTAGTTATGAGCAATGCTTAAAAGAAGCTCAGGATAAGGGTTATGCTGAGCCAGATCCTACCAATGACATATCAGGAAAAGATTCTGCTTACAAGCTTTCTATTTTAGCTAGCATTGCTTTTGGAGAGAGAATAAAAATAAATGATGTTTATAATGAAGGTATAGAAAAAATTACACTGAGTGACATCGTTATTTCTGAAGATCTTGGATATAGAATAAAACTGGTTGGAATTGCAAAAAAAGAACAAGATAAGATAGACATTAGAGTTCATCCAGCTTTTATTAAAAAAACAAGCACTCTTGCTTCTGTTTTTGGGGCAAATAATGGTGTTTTAATAGAAGGAAATTTAATAGGAGAACTAACATTAATCGGTGCTGGTGCTGGAGAACTTCCTACAGCTAGCTCAGTAGCTGGTGATTTAAATATGCTTGTGGCTCATATTATTTCTGCTAAAGGTCCAAATCCACAATTTATTTGTAAACACACACACTATGCAAATATAAAACCAATTTCTGAAACCACAAACTCTTATTTTATTAGACTTAGAACTGATGATAAAGCAGGAGTAGTAGGTCAGGTAGGAACTATTTTTGGAAAACATGAGGTTAGCATTAATACTCTTACTCAAAGGGGCTCAAATCCAGATAGCAGTGCCTCTATAACCATACTTACACATTTAGTAAAAGAAGAAAAACTCCAAGCAGCAATTAAAGAAATTGAAAGATCCTATATAGTAAAACAGGTTGAAAATGTTATTAGAGTATTCGAGTAATGCGGTAAAATATAACTCTATGACTACACAAACTACTAGTAAAAAACTAAAGCGCACACATAATTGCGGAGAATTAAAAGAATCAAATATAGGTGAAACAGTAACTATTGCTGGATGGGTAGATACCATTCGTGATCTTGGTGGAATTATATTTATAGAACTTAGAGATCACTCTGGGCGTTTTCAGATAGTAGCTGATCCAGCTAAAAACAAAGATGCACATAAGGTTTTTGAACATTTAAGAAATGAATACGTGGCTATTGCTAGTGGAGTTGTGACTAAAAGACCAGATGGCACTATTAACTCTAATCTTGAAACTGGCTCTGTAGAAATTTATCCTACTGAAATAGAACTTTTAAATAAATCAAAACCTCTTCCATTTTCACTAGACCAGGCTGAAGATGTAGATGAAAATCTAAGACTTAAATATCGCTATTTAGATCTTCGTAGAGAAAAAATGCAAAAGATTTTTCAAACAAGACATAAAATCACTCAGGCTATTCGTGGGAAATTAAATAATCTTGGTTTTTATGAATTAGAGACGCCTATCCTTACTAAAGCTACTCCTGAAGGTGCTCGTGATTATTTAGTCCCTAGTCGTGTTCAAGAAGGAAAATTTTTCGCTCTTCCTCAATCTCCTCAACTTTTTAAACAGCTTTTTATGATGAGCGGTTTTCCTAAATACTATCAAATAGCTAGATGCTTTCGGGATGAAGACTTAAGAGCAGACAGACAGCCAGAATTTACTCAAGTAGATCTTGAAATGTCATTTATTGATATGGAGGATATTTTAAGTGTTGTAGAAGAAATTCTTGTAGATGCGTTTAATGTAGCTGAAATAAAGATAACTAGGCCGTTTGACAGAATGGATTACGACAAAGCTATGTCTCTCTACGGTTCAGACAAACCAGATCTTAGGTTTGGATTAGAGTTTATAGATGTATCTGACGTCATGGCAAAAAGTGAGTTTAAAGCTTTTGCTGATGTAGCTAAAAGTGGTGGCGAGGTTAAGTGTCTTTGTGCTCCTGGTATGGCTGACTGGTCTAGAAAAGATATGGATGATTTAAAAGCATTGACCATGTCTAAAGAGTTTGGTGCTAAAGGACTTGCCTGGATCAATTTTAAAACTGATGGCACAATGAGCTCACCCATAGTTAAGTTTTTCAAAGAAGAAGAAATCGAAGAAATTAAAAAAAGATCAAATGTAAAACCAGGTGATGCATTATTATTCATCGCTGACAAAGCCTCTGTAGTAGCTCAGGCTCTAGGAAGACTTAGATTACACTTAGGTGAGAAGTTAAATCTCATAGATAAAGATAAGCATTCTATTTTTTGGTTAGTAAACTTTCCACTATTTGACTATGATGGTGTAGAAAAAAGATTGAACTCAGTAAATCATCCATTTACTGCACCAAGACCTGAAGATATTCCTCTTTTAGACTCTGATCCATTAAAAGTAAAGGCTTCTGCTTATGATGTCATTTATAATGGTGTTGAAATCGGTGGAGGAAGCTTAAGAATTTATAATCAAGAATTACAGAGCAAAATATTTAAACTTCTTGGAATGGATGAAGAAACAGCTAGAGATAAGTTTGGATTTTTATTAGATGCACTTAGTCATGGAGCACCACCTCATGGAGGTTTGGCTCTGGGACTGGACAGATTAGTCATGCTACTTACAGGAAGTAAATCTATTCGTGATGTTATAGCATTTCCAAAAACACAGACTGCTACTTGCCCTCTTACAGATGCCCCCAGTGAAGTATCTGAAAAACAATTAAAAGAACTTCATATAAGAACTGTAATGCCTAAGTAAAATAGCTTTAAAATTTAAAATCCAGTACTAGTACTAATATTACCCTTTGCAAATTATGGTTTTTCAAGTAAAATTGATTTAGTTTAGCTCACTAATATACAGGGAATAGTACGGGCAGGTTTACCTCATGATTACAAGAAAAGACAATTTTCTTAATAAAGTATCTGAGCTGCTTCTTAAAAAACAGTCCGAAAAAGAAACTATAGATGAACTAATTAAATTACATTTATTTGAAACGGATTTTGAAGCTTACATATTACGGTTAATTGACTTAAACACAAATAAATTTACAATTTTCACATATCAATTTAAAGATGATTCAACAGAAAAAACATTTTTTTCAGACAATATTGGTTGTAAAAAAACAGGATTTAATAGCAATTTTAGTAAAAAAGAAATATTTTTTATCAAAGATTTGTCTTGTGAAAAGGGATTTCCCTTTGAGGATATTTCCAATAAAACAAGTTTAAAAAATGCTCTTTGTATGCCTTTGTATATGGAAAATGATTTTATTGGAACTATTGAATTATATAGTTCTAACAACAAAATTTCTAAGAAAGATACAATTAATTTTTCTCAATCATTTTTTCTATTTCTAAGTGTTTTTATTGAAAATGTTTTCCTCACAAAAAAGCTTTCCCAGAAAGATAAAGAACTATCTGAATTAGCTTTTAGTTTACAACAGTTTGTTTATTCTGCATCTCATGATCTTCAAGAGCCTATTCGAAAAATAACTTCATTTGGAGGATTGCTTAAATCGCGTAGCCAAGGAGCTTTAGATCAAAGTAGTCAGGAATTTTTAGAGATAATGCTAGATGGAGCAGAGAGAATGAAAAGGCTTCTTGGCGATTTACTTATTTTTTCCCGTGTCAGCAGCAAAGAAATGAAAATAGAAACTTTGTGGGTTGGTGAATTATTAAATGAGGTTTTAATTGATCTAGAAAATGAGAAAAAAGAAGTCTCTACTGAGGTTTGCATTAAAAACACTAGATTTCCTATTAATGGCGACAAAAATCAATTGAAGATTTTATTTAACTGTCTTATTTCTAATTCACTTAAATTTCACAAAGAAGGTATTCCTTTGAAAATTGAAATTGACTCTAAAGAAATTGAAGACTATTTAGAAATTACTATAAAGGATAATGGCATTGGTTTTGATATGAAATTTATTGACAAGGTTTTTTCTCCTTTTGAAAAACTTCATCCAAAACATGAATACAAAGGGAGTGGTTTAGGCCTTGCAATTTGTAAAAAAATTGTTGAGAGGCATAAAGGTGAAATAAATGCAGTGAGTGAAGAAGGCAAGGGAGCTTTGTTTTCTGTTAGACTTCCACGTACCGGAAAAGACAATGAAAAATTATAACCATATATTATTAGGGTTATTATGGGGAACTATTATTCTCTTTTCTTTTTTTATATTTCAAGATTATAAATTTACTGCTGGAAATTCTGGAAACCCTCCAAATAAATTTCCAGAAGAAAGTAAAATATTTAAATCAAAAGATAAGCCTACATTGATTGTTTTTTTTCATTCTCAATGCCCTTGCTCCAGAGCAACCATGTATGAGCTTAAAGAATTAATTTCGAGATGTAAAGAAAAAATCAATGCAAATGTAGTCTTTTTTAAGTCGGATAAATTTAATGATGCTTGGGTTAAAACAGATCTTTGGAAAGAAGCAAATTCAATTCCTACACTTATGGTTTATATAGATAAAGAAGAGAAAGAAATTAAACTTTTTCATGTTAAAACATCAGGGCATACCCTTTTATATGATAAAGATGATAATCTTTTCTTTAGTGGTGGTATCACTATATCAAGAGGGCACATCGGCAGCAATAGCGGACTTAAATCAATAATTTCATTTGTAAAGAATAACAACGATGCAGAAATGAAAATAATTAAGGGGCCTATATATGGATGCGCAATTAACAAATAAAGAGGGGACTATAAGCTCCAACGGTCACAGGAAGATAGAACTTCTTACAGATAAGATTTTTAATGAAAGCAAAGAAAAAAATTACAGATTAACAAATAAGCTTTTTTCTATATTACTTATTGTTCAATGGGTGGGAGGAATTTTAACTGCTTTAATTATTTCACCTAGAACCTGGGAAGGAGATATTAGCCAAACAAATATACATGTTTGGCTAGCTTTGTTTTTAGGTGGAATTATATCTGCCTACCCACTTTATCTATTAAAAACTCATCCTTTTTCAGCTTTAACTAGGCACGTTGTAGCTCTTGCTCAAGTTATGTACTCTGCCATTCTTATTCATTTAACTGGAGGAAGAATTGAAACTCACTTCCATGTTTTTGGTTCTTTAGCTTTTATTGCTTTTTATAAAGATTGGCCAATACTACTTTCAGCTACTATATTTGTTGCTTTAGATCATATGATAAGAGGTTTTTTATATCCCCAGTCTGTTTATGGAATAGATATAGTAGAACCATTGAGGTGGTTAGAACATGCTGGGTGGGTGATATTTGAAGATATTTTTCTTTTAATGTCTATCAAGCTTGGGCTTCAGGAAATGGCAAAGAGTGCCCGAGAACATGCCACAGTGGTTATACTTAAAGACAGCATTGAGCAAAAAGTTATAGAGAGAACTAAAGAGCTTCATAACTCTCAGGAAGAACTAAAAAAATCTAATAAAGAACTAGAAGAATTTGCATTTATAGCATCACATGATCTTCAGGAGCCGCTTAGAAAAGTTCTTGCATTTAGTGATCTTATTAAAACAAAATACGCTGATCGTTTAGATGAGTCTGGAATTGACTATATAAATAGAATGACTAGTTCTGTCAATAGAATGAGAAATTTAATTCAGGACTTACTCGAATATTCAAAAGTAGGAACAAATAAAGAAAAAAATAAAGAAGTTATAGATTTAAATACTATTATAGAAAACGTTCTTTATGATCTTGAAACAAGAATAAATCAAACAAATTCAAAAATAATAATCACCTACCATCGTCACAGCACCATTTCACAGTATCACT
>Ga0105164_10000345_pt1 | contig 34380 bp, 36 predicted proteins | sample VDWuncwatermetaG_FD_89674 | JGI IMG/M metagenome (GOLD analysis project Ga0105164, IMG submission 89674) | Wastewater microbial communities from Netherlands to study Microbial Dark Matter (Phase II) - VDW unchlorinated drinking water | ecosystem: Environmental > Aquatic > Freshwater > Drinking...
CCGAATCAAGGCCAGGGAAAAGATGGCCACCTAAATTAGTTTTGCAGGGTTTCGATACGAAAAGACTTCTTTTCCCAAGTAGAACGCTCCGGGCAACCAACAGGAGCGGGCAAGCGTGTCCTTATCTCAAACAGCATAAGATCCCCTACGAGATCGTCCTGACCGATGCCTGCGTAAAATGGCTGATGCGTATCGCCGAAGTGAAACCTTTCTTAGATGAGTACCTGGGTACCCCACTTGAAGATTAAATGCTCCGACGCGCTAAGGTTCGGGCCGTTACCTATTCCAACCAAATTGAAGGGAACCACCTAGGGGAAGGCGAGGTTACCGCTGTATTAGCTGGTAAGGAGATCAAAGGCTCGGCAAAGGACGTGAAGGAGGTTCAAAATTATCATGAGGCGCTAAACTATGCCGAGACCCTTGCTTTCGATAAACGCGCGCTACGAATCGCCGATTTTTGTGACCTTCAAAAGCTTGTGACCTCGGGGCAAATCGATGAAAGACAGTGGGGTAAAATTCGCACTGTTCCGGTTTCTATTGTTAATGCGGCCTCCGGCGAAAAAATTGGCAACTGCCCCGAGCCGCATGCGCTTCGCGAGCTTTTGGATGATCTATGGCAGTGGCTAAAAGACACTGAAGGATCTAACCCCTATGCTAGGGCGTTTGCGTTCCATTTTATCGGGGTATCTATTCATCCGTTTGCCGATGGAAATGGAAGAACTGTCCGTTTGATGCAACATCTATTGCTACTAAAGCAAGGGGCCAAAATTGCCCAGTTCGTACCAAGCAAAACGGCAATTATGAAAAACCGAGACCGCTATTACTCGGCAACTAGGCAATCTAAGACATTAGGTTCATTGCATCCGATCCTCGAGTTTCTAGCAGAATGCTTTGCCTTATCTGCTGAGGAGATAAAGACACCGCGTCACTAAAGCGAAAGCTCGGACTTAATCTGCTTCACCCAGGCCTTAATGCGCTGTTCGGTGAGGTTATGTTGGTTTTCAACGTCGATAACGAGGCCCATGAATTTGCCATCACGAATGGCCTTGGATTTTTTGAATTCGTATCCGGTGGTCGGCCAAAAACCATAGAGTGTGGCGCCGCGTTTTTCAAATTTTTCGGCGAGTTCACCAATCGCGTCAACGTAGGTATCCGGATATCCTTTTCCATCTCCGAGTCCGAAGATGGCCATCTTCTTGCCTTTGAGATCAACGAGATCGACTTCAGGAAGTACGGCTGCCCAATCATCCTGCATCTCTCCGATATGCCAAGTGGGGACACCGAGAATAATGACCTCACACACGGCAAGATCGGGTGGGGTGATATCTGAAACATTTCTGACGTGTTGGGCGACGTCGCCGAGTTCTGCTTTAATTGTATTGGCGACATCAGCCGTGTTGCCCGTTGAGCTTCCGTAGAAAATTGCAACCTTGCCACCTTCCATGGTTGGCTTGGTCCTATCGACGGCAGCGCCACTCGAGGCTGTTTTTGCAGTCGCAGCAGCGGCCTTGGCCTGAGCTGCTTTGGCGGCAGCGGCAGCGGCTTCGTCCGCTTTTTTCTTAGCGAGTTCCTCTTCTTTACGTCGGGCTTCTTCAAGATCCGCTCGAATCTTATCGCTGTAGGCCTTTAAGGATTCAGTCGACATCGACGCCAACTTTGCGTCATCCACGGCCTGAAATCGTCGGCGGCGAATGGCACGGGCGGGAGCGTTGGCGGATTTCCCACGGTAGAGATTTAAGACATCCGCGAGAGATAGCTTTAAGGTTGAGGTGCCCGATAACGAGATGATTTGAAAAACGAACTCGGCTTGCTTCGCCCTAACCGTGCCTCTTAGGAAATTGCGATAAGCCATAGGAAGTTCTAGGGACTGAAAGAAGCTGGCGTCAAAACCAGGAGCAAACGTAAAACTAATTGGATTGGGGCCAGCAATATCCGCGCTTTCAACTGAAATTTGAATGCGATAAATTTCATTGGGATGATGCGCTGAGTCCCAAGTCATCGCAAGGCCCAGATGGCCGGGCTCATCGCCCTTAGTGATCAGGGTTTGCTGAGTGGATTGAGTCAGCGGGGAGGTTTTTAAAAAAGAGATGAATTGCTCAAAGAACGCCACGCGATGACTCCTGTTGTATTGTGCCTAGGTAAAAAGATAAGCGGAACTTGGCAATAATTCAATCGTATCGTACGCTTGGGCGTCGGTTTTTTTTTGTTTTCATTTATTGTGGAGGCGTCATGAAGTTAGGTAAACCAATGTGGAAGCGGATCTTAATTCTTTTTGGAGCGTTGTTTTTTCTTTTCGTTGTTGGAGCCATTTCCATTCCTTTTTTCGTAAATGTCGACAAGTACCGAACCCAAGTCGTCAGCCTTGCCAATGAGCACTTAAACGGCGAACTCAAGCTCGGTAAGCTTTCACTGTCACTGTGGGGACAGATTCGGGTCCAAGTCGATGGTTTTTCAATTCATGACGCGAAAGGGCGTTCTGTTGTTTCTGCTAAAGACGTCTTCTTCCATATTCCGTTCTTACCCATCTTAAGTGGTTCGCCCGTCGTCGTTTTCAAAATGACGCAACCCGAAGTCGAAGTGATCGCCGATAAGGCCGGAAAGCTCAACCTTCTCGCCCTAATGAAACCCAAGGATCAGCAGAGCGCCGCTCCAAGCACCGCGCCCTCAGAGCGGGCTGCCACCAAGCCCGTCGAAGTTCCGACAATCGTGACTCGTGCGCGTCTTGGCGTTGAAATGCGCCAAGCTCATCTCACGTACCGAGATCTCGCCAAAGACCTTGTCTCTGAGATCAAGGATTTGAATGTTATCTTGCGAGATCTTTCATTGAGTCGTCCTAGCTCCTTTGAGATTGGCGCAACCCTGGATGTCACGATGGGAAAAACCATGAAGGTTTCAGGGCCCTTCGCGTTCACAGGGACTGCAAACTCCATCTTTGATGGCAGTCGCTTTAAATCCAGCGCGATCAACTGGAAGCTAGACCTAGACCAGATTTCAGTCGTCATGCCTGGTGTTTTTGAAAAGGCCAAGGGGATTCTGGCAAACGCCTCTGGGGAAATTGCTGTCACTCCTGAGAACGCAGAAGTGAAATCCATGGATCTGAAATTTCATAACGCAGAACTTAAAGGGACTTTTAAAGCCGACGCGATCAACTCGGATGCGCCGCAAATCAATCTCAGTCTACGGTCCAACGCCATCCCACTTAAACCGTGGTCTGAGCTGATCATCCCGCTTAAGGCCTATGAATTAGAGGGAAACGCTAATTTCTCAGCCAAAGCCTGGGGGAATTCGAACCAGCCTCAGTACTCGGCCGACTTTGAATTGAAAGACGGAACAGCAAAGGCTCCGAACTTAAAACTAAAACCCCAGTTCAGTCTCGGTGCGAAGATCGTGACTGATAAGGTAGAGAAATTTTGGGCCACTCTCATCGCCCCCGGTTCTGAGATTAAGATTGATGGGCAACTCAGTTCCTTTAAGGCTCCAGACTTAAAGATGTCCGTCATCTCTCCAAAACTAGATCTGGATGCGATGATTGATTTCCCTCCACCCGCAGCGAAATCTGCGCCAACGGCTCCAGCTGCAAAACCGGCGAGTGGCGCTGTTGCGACTGGTGCGTCTGATTTTGATAAGATGCTAGATCCTTTAAGAGAGAATGAAATTGCCGCCAAGACCACGGCTGCGATCGATTATCAGTTTGCAAACACCAAGGCGTACCATGTCGTTCTTGGTGAAATGGCAGGTCAGATCAGGATGAAGGAGCTAAGTGTCGACTTTGATCTCAGCCAATTAAAAGTATTCTCTGGGGCGATTAAATTAAATTCTAAAATGGCGTTGAAGCCAAAAATTCCGACCTACCAGGCGAACTTCAGCATGTCGGGGCTTAATATTCAACAGGCTGTCGAATCGCAATTCGCACTTTTCAAAAATACGCTCTTAGGCAGAGCCGATTTTGCGATGCAATTAACAGGGGCAAGCTTTAACCCCGATGCTGCCAAGAAAAATCTTAATGCCAAAGGGAATATGAAAGTTGCCGATGCTGTGTTTGCGACCATAGACGTCGCAAAGATGGCAAGCGAGGCGGTCACCAAATCGCTTGGCCAAATCGCCGATAAAGTCCCCCAACTCAGAGGACAGCAATTGGGCGCAATCCAACAGATCGAATCAAAATACCAATGGATCTCAGCCGATTTCACCATTCAAAATGGTTCTTTCCAATCCCCAAATTTTATTGGCAAAGCCATCGAGAAGAAGGGGATCGATGTGAACGGGGCCACTCAAGTCAGCTTATTAGACTATGGCCTTAAGGCGAATTGGGAACTTGTGGACACGTATAACCTCACTCGAGCCCGCGATCTGAACGTCAACTTAGGTGGCCTAGACGTTCCTCATGTGCTGGCTGATGGCGACCAACCGGTTAAATTACCAGTCGTAGTTACCGGATCGTGTTTTGAACCCAAGATCTCCTACGCTTCTGTCCCAGCGTATTTGAGTGAAATTGCGTTTAAGAATGTTCAAAAAGCCGCTACTGGCCGAGCTAAGGCCGAGGCGCAGAAAGTCGTCAATGAACAGAGAAAGAAAATTGAGTCCGAGGCCAAATCAAAAATTGGCGACGCTCTTAAAGGCCTTGGCGGCAGTCTTTTTGGAAATTAAGGAGAATCCATGTCAGTATTACAGATCACAGCCCAGGAGCTTAAATCTAAACTTGCGAAACCCGATGCGATCACACTCTTAGATGTGCGTGAGCTTGATGAATATCGGACGGCTAACCTAGGGGGCCTTCATATCCCCTTAAGCCAACTTGCAACCCGGTGGAATGAAGTGGATCAGACGCGGGAAATCGTCGTCATGTGCCACCATGGCATGCGAAGCCTTCAGGCCGCGCAATTTCTCGTTGATAAGGGCGTGAGCAACGTCCTGAATCTCAGGGGCGGGATCGACCAGTGGTCACTTCAAATCGACCCCAACATTCCTAGGTATTAGCCCATGAGAGTCGCCGTCTTTGATGTCCATCCATTCGAAGAGCAGCTCCTTCAGCAGTCTGCCAAGAAATTAGGTCATTCGCTCACCCTGTTCCGAGTCAAACTGGACCCATCCACTGCGATCATGGCAAAGGGTTTCTCCGTGGTGGCCAGCTTTGCCCACGATACCGTTAACGCCACCGCGATCAAGATCCTGGCCGACAATGGCGTCAATCTCATCGCCCTTAGGAGTGCCGGATTTAACCATGTGGACCTCAGAGCTGCCCAGGACAACAAGATCAAAGTGGTGCGTGTCCCTGAATACTCCCCTTATTCCGTCGCAGAACATGCGGTTGCGATGACACTTTCTCTTAACCGAAAATTAACGAAGGCGTTTAACCGAGTCCGAGAGCTAAATTTTTCATTAGATGGCTTAGTGGGCTTCGACATGCACGGCAAAACCGTCGGAGTGATTGGCGCCGGAAGAATCGGAAAAGTCAGCGCACAAATCTTTGCAGGATTTGGTTGTAAAATCCTCGTCTATGACAAGAAACCTGATATGAAATGGGCATCTTCGATTCAAGCACACTATGTTGAACTTCCCGATCTGCTTCAGCGATCCGATATCATCTCGCTTCATTTGCCGTTAGTTCCAGAAACCAAGCATCTCATCGGTGCCGCAGAATTTAAAATCATGAAGCAGGGCGTGTTTCTGATTAATACCGGAAGGGGGGCGCTTATCGACGCTAAGGCTCTGATTGATTCACTCAAACGCAATCATGTGGGCGCCGCCGGGCTTGATGTCTACGAAGAAGAAGAGAACATCTTCTTCCATGATCTTTCTGAAAAAGGAATCCAGGACGATATTTTGGCCCGTCTTCTGACGTTTCCCAATGTCTTGATCACATCGCATCAGGGGTTTCTCACCCACGAAGCGCTGAGCAATATCGCTGAAACCACCATGTCAAATATCACAGACTTTGAAGCAGGGCGAACGCTAGTGAATGAAGTGGTTTGGACTGGTTAATTTCTTCTTCCGATTTAAAGTTATGCGACACTGTAACCGCTTGCCTGAATTTTTATCGTTCTCTATAATCCAACCGCATGAAAATCCTGATTTTTTTCGTTCTTTTTCTTCTTCTCTCACAACCTGCCTTACCCTGCGGGCCTGAACCCCTCAGTGGCAGAGAAGTCAGTACGGGAAAACTCACCGAGATCTCCCCCATCAACAAACCAATGACCGTTGTTTTATTTCTCTCAAGCCAATGCCCTTGCTCGATCGCACATGAACGCATCCTCAAGGAACTTGCCACTCAATATTCCCAAGTCCAATTTATCGGCGTCGTGTCCAATCCGGACGAGACGGATGAAGGGATTCAAAAGCATTTCAAGGAAAGCCAACTCCCATTTCCTATCATTCGAGATGAAGCAAGCGCCTTGGCGAACCGATTTGGCGCACTCAAAACTCCCCACGCCTTCATCCTCAATGCCCAAGGCAAATACTTGTATCGTGGCGGAGTGAGCACGAGTCGAAACCCTGCCCATAGCACTCGAGCGCATCTGAGATTGGCCATTGAAGAAATTCTACAGGGAAAAACTCCCACTGTGGCGGACACCCGCTCGTTGGGTTGCGTGATTCGGAGATAAAATGAAAAGAACGCTCATCATATTCATCATTCTGACCCTCACCAGCTGCGGCACCGAAAAGGGAGACATTCCTCTCACCGTGACAGCAGGAGCCACCGCATCACAAACCCCAGTTGGAGATCTCGTATCTTTTGATTCGCTAAACCACTTAGCCTCAATCCAATGGAATACCGTCCCAACCCTTAGCCTACCGGGTGATTTCTCCATTCAACTCTACGAAAAAAACTCCAACGGCGACTGGCTTAGGGTGATTCGAAGCGGCCTTCTAGCAGTCGAAATCCGCATGGCCTGCTGTGGGACCAAGGTTAACCACACCCTAACCGAATCCAACGGAAATTATCATGTGAACCAATTTACCTTGTGGACCGGCGACTGGCGAATCCTGGTTCACTGGGAAGAAGCGGGACAGAAATACCGCGCAGAGAAAATAATCCATGTGGAATAGCCTTTTCATTCTCTTAGCATTAAGCGTTTCCTCGGATCTCTGGGCTGCTGCCTGCTGCGTCAGCCAGGGTGGAATTTCCTCGCTTATCACCGGTGACGAAGCCATTAAAGCGTCCATCGGTGCCGCCTACTCGCAGACCATCGCCGACGCCCAAATTGACCGAACCGTCACCTACCGCCGAAATGACGACCACGAATACCGCCTTAATTATTCGGCTGATCTCGGCGTCATACTCTTTGATCGCCTTCAACTCGGAGCAACCCTTCCGTGGACAAGACGCACTCGCACCGTCGGCGAAACTTCACGTACCCACACCGGAATCGGCGATATTAGGGCGTCTCTCGCGTACGAGATCCTCCCCGAATGGGAGTACTCGAGCTGGCGCCCCAAAGCATTTATATTCGCCCAACTCACCATCCCCACCGGTAATTCCATTCATACCACCCAAGGGCTTTACACCATCGACGTTACCGGACGAGGATTCTTTATCCCAAGCGTCGGCGGCATACTCCTTAAAAGCTGGGGAGACTTTGATGCCTCTTTTTCAATTGAAGCTCACCAACCCATCTCCCGAAGTTTTGGAGACTCCCAGTACGCTCCCGGAATTGGCGCTAGCAGCGCACTCTCATTTGGCTTTACACCCCTTAACGGAGATATCCGCCTAGGATCCTCAATCTCCCTAAGTTACGATCAAGCAACTCAAGTGTCGGGTTTAGAAGGAGGCGAGGGCGAACCCCAACAACTCAATGCATTATCATTTCAGATTGGTTGGGCCGTGCAGGACGACCTCAGTGTGCTCTTAAATTATCAAGACGATTTACTCATGGGCGGCTCGCATAACTTCCCACTCAACCGCATGGCCTCGCTTCGTATTCAAACTCAACTGCCTCGTTAAATGGATTCATTGATAGAAGGCAAAAAAAAGCCCAGCTCAACGAGCTGGGCTCTTCGATATTCTCTGGAACCTATCTTACCAGGCCCAATAATATCCACAGCCACCATAGCCGTAGCCGTAGCCACCACCATAGTATCCACAGCCGCCGCCGTAGTACCCACAGCCACCACCGTAGTATCCACAGTTACCACCGTAGTATCCACGACCGTAACCGTAACCGTAGCCGTATCCACCACCGTATCCACAGCCGCCGTAATACCCACGGTTCCATGCACGACGATACCAGCGTCCGAACCAAGCTGGTGTCGTTGATTCCTTAAGATCTTCTAAAGCTGAGCCAACTTCGTTGCTCTCAACCTTAAAGCTCGTAACAAGGTTTGCAGGAATCTGAACGGCTTCAATTGCCTTCTTCATCACAGCGTCTTTTTCAGCGGCAGACAATTCGTCCACTGCACCACTGCTGATTTGGGCATCCATTGCCTTAACCTTGTAAACGCTAACCGTGTTAGTTTTTTCATCTACAACGAACAATGACCGCTCGTTCTTTGGCGTATTCGCACCCGAGCTGACAGCATTATCTAAATCCGATAACCCGTCTGCCTTAGCGATATTAACAATGAGAAGCGGTAATACTGCTAATGAAAGCAGCGATTTTAAGATACTCATTAGGACCTCCTTATTTTAAGAAATTGTTTGTCAACGACCAAGCTGAGTTAATGCACCGCAGCTTAGTCCTTTTCTTGATAGAATCAAGAAAACTTTTTAAATAGCAAAAACCGTAACTAGTTGAAAAAATAACGATTATCACAAAATAGTAGACATAAAAAACCCAGCTTGCTGAGCTGGGTTTCTCGAACGTAGGCTTGGGTACCCTGTTTACCAGGCCCAATAGTAACCACACCCGCGATAGCCGCGATACCCGTATCCCCCACGATATCCGTAACCACGACCATAGCCACGACCATAGCCACCACCAAAGCCGCCATAGTATCCATGGCGATAGCCCCGACGATAGGCTCGACGATACCAACCAAACCAGGCTGGGGTCGTTGATTCCTTAAGATCTTCTAACGCTGAGCCGACTTCGCTGCGCTCAACCTTAAAGCTCGCAACGAGGTTTTCTGGAATCTGAACGGCATCAATCGCTTTCTTCATCACAGCATCTTTTTCAGAGGCAGACAATTCGTCCACGTCACCACTCGTGATTTGGTCATCAATGGCCTTCACCTTGTAGACGCTAACCGTGTTAGTTTCTTCATCCACTACAAACAACGACCGTTCGTTCTCGGTTTCGTCTGCACTCGGACTGACTGCGTTATCTAAATCTGATAACCCATCTGCCACAGCGACACTAACTACGAGAAGCGGCAATACTGCTAACGAAAGCAGCGTTTTCAAGTTACTCATTGGGACCTCCTTAGTATTATGATTGTTTATCGCCTAAACCGTGGGTCAATCCAATACGGTGGCTCAACAAAGATAGGAATTACCTGTCTTGGCCGTTGGTTTAGAGTTCTTTGATTCTGCTGGTTCTGGGAATTGCTTTTCCCAATATCATTTGTAGTTAGACTTACCGTTGTCTTGAGTTTCTCTAAGATCTCCTCGCGAGTGAGACGCGCGTTCGTTGCAAGGTGCACTGCCACCGCAGCTGCGATCTCAGCCGCTGCAAAGGAGTTTCCAACCATAGAATCCGTCGCATCGGAAAAAGTCACGACTCCCTCATCATTTAAAGTCAGGTCTGGTTTCGTCCTCCCATCCAAAGTCGGACCGATCGCCGAATACTTTAAGGTTGAGCCAATAGCAATCACGTCGGGGTGAGACGATGGGTCCATGATTTCTTCTTTATTCGAAGCATCAAGCAACTTAACTGTCGCCATTTCTTTTCCCGTAACCGTCACTCTTAATTTATCAGTGGCTCGGAAATACCCTGATTTAGCGGCAACATAGAGGTGGTAATACTCGCCTTGCTTTGTCTTCTTAAGCTTCACCGAAATACGTTCACGCGCCGGAAATATTTCGTTGAGATTGGTTCGCTTCCCTTCGGAATCAACCGATAGCTTCGTAACCTGAGTTTTTGTGCCCTTTTCGTTAGGGGCATCCATCCAACGCCCATAGGGATCCATGATAAAAAGGTCGAGATCCTTGTCCGTTCCCATCGTGTCAGTGTCTGGAAAACTATTCCAACTTAACGTGATATCGACGTGATTCTCGTCCTTATCAGAGCTTAGTCTCAGATCAAATCCGCCGTCTCGTAATTTAATAAATTCATTATTATTATTTTTTGCATCGATGGCGACGTTGGTGACAAAGCCGTGGTAATGTCCAACGGCGTTAATCCAAATTATTTTATTCTTGATCGCTTCATCGACAATCAGAGGGATCAATCCAGTCCCATCAAAGTTCCCGTGTTCCCAATTCTGACTATAGAGGATGATATCGACCTTTTGATCGATTGCATAATAAACTGCGCGCTGGAAATTGACGCCACCATTGGCATTCAACAGATAGAAGTGCGGACCATTCGCGGGCGCATCCAACGCCCCCCAAATCGTCTGAGCCATCATACGCCCATGGCTTGTAGGTAGAAGCGGGGACCCGGCGGAAGTCACGTTCAAATCATGTTTTTGGATAAATTCGATTGGGTACTCAGCGACGAGCGTGGTGGTTATCGGAAGATAGGTTGTGTCACCGGGGGCATAGCCTTCAAAACCAGTATCAAGGACAGCAATCTTTATCTTATCGAGTGGAATATCTCTGAGTTTCTCTTTGACTATCCCCAGAAGTTTTTGAATATCAGCGGCGTTGGTTAGTTTCACATCGGAAATCGCATTTGGCGAAAAGAGGATTCCAACTATCAAGGCCAACGTCGCAACGTATGAAAACGAGTGCTTCATTTGAGTTTTCCCCACAAACGGTTTTTTTGAGATTGCTAAGAAGTGGCGGCTATCTACCATAGATTGGAAAGGTAGACAATGCGTCTTCATGAAATCGTAATGATATTGGTACGTTACGCTTAGACATTTGAGTTGGGGGCGAGAACGAAGACGCGATGATCAGACTCGGAATGATGGAAGCTAAGATGGCTCTAATGAGTATGGATTTCTGAATATCTGGCATGAGTGGGAGCTAACCTATTAAGTAAACTTAGGGATGACAAGTCTCAAGGCCTCGAATAAATTTGGTTTTCTCAAACTTACTGATTGCTGGGGCGTCGACAAGCGGTAAGTCACTGGATTTTGATTCCAGCTATCCCAGGTTCGAATCCTGGCGCCCCAAAATTAGCTCAGTTCTTAGCTTTCTCGAGCACCGAGTAATATCCGAATGGGTTTAGCGTCACTGGAAGCTCCATTCGTCTCAAGATGGGTTTGGTTACCAATGCCAGGGGGCGAAACAGCGATTCATGAACTGTCTGACGGTCAATCTCTTCAATTTGTTTGCCAAGGATGCGATTGGGAGAAAAATTTAATGAATTTGGTTCGGTGATGCTAATCCGGCGGATAAGGTTCTGATCCAAAATGAGGTTTTTGAGTATCGACGGAGAATTTTCTCCAAAAAGATGCCACGGTTGCAGGGGCATAATCCCTACTCGGAGAATCATATCATTGGATGGTTGATTCTTGCTCAAGTGCATTTCTTGCTTCCAGGGCGTTTGAACTCTTAGTTTAGTCGACAGTTGATGGTCGATATTGTCTTTAAGGTTGTCCAGACGAGGGTCAACAATCCCCCTGATCACATGATTTAGGGATGGGGCAAGTTTATCAAATGGCGAAGCGTTTGCCTGAATCACGGGGGTTTCTGCTAAGGACTGAGGGATAAATTGTAGTCCTTTAAAACTCTGCACTAGGGTTTGGATTGCGGGCTCAGGTTTAAGATTCAAGTTCTGCCACTCCGACCAATCCACACTACCTAGCATGGCTTGACGAGCCTCTTTCGTAAGCCAAAGCTTTCGGTTCGGAATAAGGGCCAGGTAGATAACTTCATAGGTCGGCTCATAATGTAACCATGAAGGGTTACTGAAATTGAGCGGCATCGCGTCATTAAGATCACTGACGAAGTCAGCTTCCGCTTGAAGAAAGAGCTCGAGTCTTGCGCCGGCATCCGATACCTCTCGAATTTCAAATGTGGGAAGTGGTTGAGAAGTTTTTGCCACAAGCATGATTGGAGATTCGGATAAAGAGTGTGCGCGTTGATAGGGGCCCAGGTTATTCGGTTCGTATTTTCCGTTCGACTCTCGATAGCTCGGAAAGAGAGACGGGTGCGCCAAAGTCCAATGGAAATAGGGGTTGGGTTGAGTGAGGGAAATTCGAATTGTTTTTGGGTTCGGTGTTTTTAGCCCCACGTCTTTCCAATCTTTTTTCCCATTTAGGTATTCTGAAAGGTGTGTGATTTCATTAAGTTCATGTCGGATCGAAGGGCAATTTGAGTCCAATAATTTTTTCCATCCGGCGATAATGACGCTTGATGTTATTTGTTTGCCATTTTTCCAGTTCAGATTGTCTCTGAGTGAGATTTCAATTTCGAATGGAGATCGATATTTCCAATGACTGGCGATTTCTGGCATCACTTGCCAAGTGTTTTCCGAGTCTAACCCTAGAGAAAAAAGTCCCTTGGAGGTTAGCGCAAGTTCTTGGAGCGAGGTGCGCTGTGGGCAGAAACGATTCTGTGTTGATTGAACATCCCACTGGGCAACCGTCCAGTGGATGACGTCTTTCTGGGAAGGCTGCGCCGAGGTTTGAGATTTCCAGTTGCAACTGGAAATGCCGATGACGGCGAGTAAAACCGAAATCCACGCCATAGTTATGCCCATCCTTCACTCAAGTGGAGCATGAAATCTATGAAAGTCAATTCGCATCAATACAAAAGTGGCATGATTTCATGGAATTATTTCGTTGACCGTACTTTTTAAACTCGGTACAAAACCAAATTGTTGTAAGACAAATATATTTTATTTCAACGGAGGGATTTACATGAATAAAGCCGAGCTCGTCGAGCATCTGACAAAAGAAAGCAAACTTACAAAAGCCGACTGCGAGAGAGTCATTGACTCAACAGTTGATGCGATCAAAAAAGCCGTTAAGAAGGGTGATGATGTCACTCTGGTTGGATTTGGGACATTCACACGTTCCAAAAGAAAGGCTCGGACGGGCCGCAACCCTCAGACTGGCGCAGCGATCAAAATCCCTGCCGCTACGGTTCCAAAATTTCGTCCAGGTAAGGCGTTCAAAGATTTTTTGAACTAGGCAAGATTAGAAAGCTTTGCTTTCTCGTAAAAGGAGACGCTTCAGGCGTCTCCTTTTTTATTTCAGAGTGCCGAGTTTCTGAGAAAGACTGGGTTAAAGATATCGGCCCGTGGCGGGTGTTGAAATTCCGGGTTCTCAATGCGTTCGCACATGGGAAATCTCCGTTTTTTGCCTTCTAGTTGCTTTAATCCAATTTTAAAAACACCCATGTCTTTTAATTCAGAGTTAGAAACCATAAAAATAGCCCGACGAGTTACCGTATCCGATAGGAAGGTGGGGCTATAGCCAAGCCCTTTAAGTGACCATAGAACACTTGAGGCCGTGGAACTCAGTCTGCTTGCCTTGCCGGTGTCGTCCAAAAGGCCTGCTCGGATAATCGCTAATCCATTAGGTTGCAAATGACTGAGAATCCTACTGAGATTCTGTTCCGTATAAAGTCGAATCCCTTTCAAGCTGCCAGTCGGGGGAATATCTAGAATGATAAGATGGAAGAGTTCTTGATTCTGAGTCATCCAGTAGAAGGGATCCTCGATGACGACTTTGACTTTTGAATTTTCAAAAGCCCCCAGGTGATACATTCTTAAAGTAAGCTCGTCCTGGGAAAGAGACATTAGGGCCTGATTGGGTTCGACTAACGTAATGGAGTGGACGACGCGATGGTTGAGAAGGTTTCTCGCCGCAATGCCGTTTGCCCCACCTATCACTAAAGCATCCATAAGCTGGTGGTTCCTAACCGACTGTAAAAGATGCATCGGAGCATGGACTAAACAGGTATACAACGAGCTTTCATCAGAGCTTGAAAAAATCAGGCGATTATTTAAGTAGAGTTGGTGGTCAGGCAGACTTAGCTTGGCATGTGGCCCGTGAGTCGTTTCCGTTAGGGTTATGACTCCGTCCTCGCTTTTTACCGAGGCCAAGGAGCGACCCACGCCGGTCCATGCGGGGGGCTGCTCGCCAAGATGAATAAAAATTGAGGCGTAAAATACGCCACTGGCTGTGAACGCTGCCCACACTGGAATCCAAATTTTCTTTTTATCTTCGTAGTGCCTAGGGTCCATGAAGTACAGAAGTGTCCAGAGTAATACGAGGGCGACGTAAACAGAACTCATTAAATAAATGAACTTAAACCCTTGTAGAAACTCATAGAGAAGCAGACTGAGAGTCAGATAGGCAAGAAGCCAAAGACTGAACTGCTTCTGGTGGTCACATTTTTCTTTTTCCAAGGTGATTAATTTCTGAATAGGCATGCCCATCAGAGAACCCAATAGAAATGACCATAGAAAATCAAAGCCAGAATTATCCCCCGTATGATGGCGAATCATCTGGGCTGTTCCCGCAATGAGTACAACGACTAAAATGGATAAGCCGCTCCACACGTCGACTCGTCGAGAGATTGTAGGTTTAATCAAAATCAGCGAGAGAAAGAACAGTGCCACTCCACCCAATAACGCCGCCAGAAGCGTCGGGACATCTAAAAAACCGACGGGTGAACTTAGATAACGCTGGAAAATCACCATTGAGAAACCGTGCAAGCACGCGCCGATGCCGAGAATGCAATACTGCCTATTAAAAAGATGGTCCGATGAGTGAGTCCTATTTCGCATGGATCCCTGAGGTGTTGATGATTACTAACGCAAGAGCTGCAAAGATTAGGGATGAAAAGGCGACCAACCAGGCGAGATTAAGGGCGGTCATGCTAAGCTGCCATATGGTTGGGAACAGAAGAAACCCGCAGGATAGTCCAATACACTCGAGAGATATCTGCCATTTCGCTTCTTGGACCGAGCTCCACGCCCTTAATCCCTCCAGGTACAAATAGACAGAGCCGCTGATAAACCCAAACCAAATGACCTGAGACAGGTATTCAAAAACATAGAAAGCTTCGAGAACCTTAAACGCCATCAGCGGTAAAAATCCAAAGATCAGAAAGTAAATCATCGAAAAACTAATTCGAGTTTTCGAGGATCCAAAACCGAGAAAGGCCGACGTTCCAAGGGTGACCCCCAGAAGTAAAATAATGTAAGAGCGGATGGGATTTGCGAATACAAGTAGCGGCACCTCAAGAAAAAATAAAAGAGCGACTCCCCCATAGATGGACAGCAAGAAGTGAAGCCATACACGATGCCTCCAGAAAAATAAGACGGTTTTATGGGAAGATTTCATGATTGCACTAAACGAGATAAAGAAAGAGGAGACTCAACAGACGGTGCGAATGATGTGAATGAACTGGTTCTATTATACCGAAATTTCATTTAACAGGCGAGTGATGCTTCTTGCGTAAGACTCCGGAAAAAAATTCTGATAACCGGAAAATTTTTCACGCATTAGGCCCGAGCATTCGAAAATCTGCGCTTGACGGCGTTGGCACCGATTTTGCTAGTTACCAATAGGAGTGGGACTCAAACACACTCTAATCTTCTTATCGGTCAGGAAACTAAATGGATAAAGGAATTTATACAGCACTTTCCGGTGGTATCGCTAAATCCCATGACATAGAAATTATCGCAAATAATTTGGCGAATGCGACCACTCCGGGATTTAAAAGAGATACTGGCACTTTTAACGAATATTTAACAGAACTCAGACGATCTGATTCAGTCGACGCTCTTGGGCGAGAAATTCAAAGTGCCACAGCGTTAGATGGTAGGCCAGTAGGGGACAAAAGTTTTGTGGAGATGGACGGGATCTATACTGATTATCGTCAAGGCGGTTTACAGGCCACGAATCGCCCTCTCGATTTTGGAATTGAGGGCCAGGGATTTTTTGAGGTTTTAACACCCAATGGTGTTCGCTACACTCGACAAGGAAATTTTTCGGTCGCGCCAGATGGAAAATTAGTCACGATGAATGGCTTTCCGGTCCTCAGCAAAACGGATGGCAGCGCCACTGCGAACACGGTCAATCCTGAAGGCCGAGTCATTCAACTGGGGCAAGGTCCAATTCATGTCAATGAACAAGGCGATGTGATTCAAGCGGGCCAAGTCATCTCTCGGATTGGCGTCGTTGAATTTCATGAAAACCAATGGCTAGAAAAAGCAGGGCATTCCTACTATCGAAACGTGAATGACGCGAACTACAAACCGGGAACAGTGGTGTCCAAGCTTCATCAGGGAATGGTCGAAAGTTCCAACGTCAATCCCATCAGTGAAATGACCCGACTCATTGAGGCAACCCGCGCCTACGAATCTCATATTCAGGCCGTTAAGACTTACCAAGAAGTTGATTCAAAACTGGTTAACGATCTCGGAAGGGAGAGATAGACCATGGTTAACGCACTTCGCTCAGCGGCATCCGGAATGGAAGCGCAGCTCGCCCAAATCGAGAGTATTTCCAATAATATTTCTAACGTGAACACAAGCGGCTTTAAAAAGTCGCGCGTCGAATTTCAAGACTTACTCTATGAAACGCTTCAGGAGCCCGGGGCTAACACCTCGGCTACGACGCAGTCTCCTGTCGGAATTCAACGGGGCATGGGAGTGAAGGTTTCAGGAACTCAGAGAAACTTTGACGCCGGAGCACCTCAGAGGACATCACGAGATCTGGATATGATGGTGCGTGGTGATGGTTTCTTTATCGTACAGCTTCCAACGGGTGAAGTTGGCTATAAGCGAGATGGGACGTTTTTCAAATCCGCCGCTGGACGCATTGAAACCACGGATGGCTACCCAATTCAACCCGAGATCACAGTCCCTCAGGAAGTTAGAAAGATTGAAATCAGTGAGGATGGGATTGTTTGGGGTTTGGTTTCCGAAACAGAACGGTCTCAACTCGGGCAACTTCAACTGGCAACGTTCGTGAATAAGGGTGGATTAAAAGCTATGGGAAAGAATATGTTTCTGGCAACCGAAGCGAGTGGAAATGCGAATGTCAGTGTTCCCAACCAGAACCAAACAGGCGCAGTGATGCAGGGTTATGTCGAGTCCTCAAATGTGGATATCATGCGTGAGATGACAGATATGATCTCGGCCCAACGCGCGTTTGAAATGAATTCCAAGGTAGTTCAAACGGTCGATCAGATACTTCAGCAAACCGCAAACATTAGGTAGGCTCAATGAAACTCACGTCGCTCATCCTTTTACTTATTGTTGAAATGGCATGGGGTGTGGACCAAGCTGACGTTGGAGACGCTCTTAAACGGGCGATCGCAAAATCCCTTCCCGAGCAGGCGATCATTCAAGTTAGGCATATCTACCTTCCTAATTTTGTAACGGCTTGCGCTCACCCCCAGCTACTCAACGCTCAACTGCCCGTGGGTCGAGTCAGTTTTGAATGTGAGGGTAAGGGCCGCTCGGGGCGCTATCAAGCGGCCGGAACGGCAGATGTCCTGGTAGAAGCTCCCATCGCGGTTGCCTCAAGAGTTATCCAGCATGGCGAAGCCTTGGGGCCAAATAATATTGCCCTTGAGATTAGGTCGCTGGGACCTCATATCCTTTCAGGCTTCTTTGCTTCCTGGGAATCAATTACCGGCAGGCGCGCGAAAGGCGTCGTGGCAAAAGGGGCTGTTATCGGAATCTCACAGAGCGAAGTTCCAAAGTTGGTGCAGCAAGGGCAGATGGTAGAAATGATTTATGATCGTCCAAATCTCATGATTAGTGCCCGAATGAAAGCACTTCAGAGCGGAGAAGAAAATCAATGGATCCGTGTGGAAAATGCGCGCTCCCATAAAACACTCATGGCTCGAGTGGTTGCACCGAGCACAGTCTCATTGAGGTAAAATGAAATCCTTTATTATCTGGCTCTCTAGTTCTTTATTTCTCATCGGAATGCTGGCGTGTTCGTCGGAGCCCGTGATACAGCCAGTCTCCTTGAAACCACGCACTTTGCCAGCACCAAAAATTCAGGAACCCAAACGAGAGCCAGGCTCACTTTGGAGTGAGCTCTCAAAGTGGAATGAAATCTATACCCCACGCGCCAACCGCGGACTGGGCGACGTTCTTTTAGTCAAGCTTGGCGACCGTTTCCGCAACTATGCTGTGAGCAAGTTTCCCCCACCCACTGAAGCAGAACTAAATTACTTGGCCGAAGTAGAAAAGAAGAAAAAGCAAGCCGAGGAAGAGGCCAAAGCACAGAAGGAGAAGGACGCTAAAGAAGCCAAAAAGGGTGGGAATAAGAATTCACAAGACCGTGCGCCTGCTTCCGTGGACGACGGCACCGCTAGTGACGCAAAAAATACTGAGCCAAACGCAGAAGCTGCAGTCGATGAATCTAAATTGATCGAAGCACAGATTCGAGAAGTCATGCCTCAGGGCACTTACCATGTCTACGGAAGTCAGAAGTTGATGATCAAAGGGAGGGAGACTTTGGTCACCTTCGAAGGTTACGTACGAGACCGAGACGTTGAGTCAGACGATACTTTTAGTTCAGATTCGATCCTTAATTTGAAAATGGATATCGCTGCCAAGCCAAATCTTCCTGAGGTTCAACGATGAAACTATTTCTATGGTTCTTATGCCTAAGCGCAACCGGATATCTTGAAGCTGCTCGAATTAAAGATATCGCAGCTCTAAGAGGTGCGAGGAATAACCAGTTGGTCGGATATGGCATCGTGATCGGACTTGGCGGCAGTGGGGACAAGGATATGCCTATCACTCAGAAATCGTTACAGATGGCACTGAAGGGTATCGGGATGGATTTCAAGAATGAAACTCTAGACACCAAGAATGCGGCCGCGGTGGTGGTCTCAGCCTTGCTGCCTCCATTTTCTAGAATGGGGAGTCAACTTGATGTCAATATATCGTCGATCGGAAGCGCATCGTCGATTGAGGGCGGAAATCTCCTTATGACGGCGTTGAAAGGCCCTGATGGCAAAATCTACGCGATGGCCCAAGGCAAGGTCGTGACCATGAGCAAGAAGGGCGGGGGCAAAAATATGGTTACTGGCGTTGTCCCTGCGGGCGCAATCCTTGAGAGAGAGATTGATTTTAAATTCGCAGATCAAGATGGGCTTCGCTACCATTTAAATTACCCCGATTTTACAACGGCCACTCGAGTGGCGAAACGAATCAATGAGGAACTAGGGGGGAAGTATGCCAACGCAATCGATGCGTCCACAATTGATATCTTGCCACCGTTTCAGTATGAGCAAACACCCGTTGAGCTTTTAGCGCAAATTGAAGTCATTGACGTTGACCCTGATCGAAAAGCTAAAGTCGTGATTAACCAGCAATCTGGCACGGTGATCCTAGGCGATAGTGTGCAGATCGCTCCTGTTGCAATCGCCCATGGAAATCTCAAGATTGAAGTCAAAGCTCCAGACCGCGACGTGGCAAGCGCCCAACAACCGAAACCGTCGGCTGAGGAATTGAAATTACCGAAAGAGGATAGCGCTTCGCCCCCGCCCCAAGAAGCTCCTCAAGAAGAGGCGGCATCCGGCGATGCTAAAAAGAAATCCCACCAGGTCATGCTCTTGGACCAAGGAACCACCATTGCTGACGTCGCGGGCAGTCTGAATGAAATGGGAGCGTCGTCTGAAGATCTCATCGCTCTCATCCAGGCCTTAAAAGCATCGGGAGCCCTTATGGCAGAGGTTGAGGTAAAATAGTGATGAAGATTCAGGGTACAGGGCAGGGGATAGCATCCTCTCCCTCAGTGGAAGAAACTAAAGACCCCCTTCGCCAGGTTGCGCAATCTTACGAAAGTCTATTTGTGAATCAGTTGGTTGGCGCAATGCGAAAGACAGTCCAAAAAGGTAATTTAATTCCCGAAAGCAATGCCGAGCGAATTTTCCAAGCGATGCTTGATCAGCAGTATTCCCAGAAAATTGCTGAAAGCGGCGAGTTAGGGATTGCAAAGCAGATATACGAGCATTTATTGCGGTCCGGACAGTGACAATGGTACACTTGAACTACCGCGACCACTCACCAAAGGCAGGATGCCGAAGGAGTAAGCCATGAAGGTAAACCAACAACCCTCCCCACAACTTCCATTAATCGAACAGAATAAAATCGATCGCAACCAATCAAACGAAAAAGCACAGAGCAGGGTTTCATCTAAATCTGGCACGCATTCGGGCACGCAGGTCGAAATTTCTCCTGAGGCTCAAATGATGCTGCAGGCTTCCGAGCTTGCAAAATCGGCTCCTGATATGCGTCGAGATAAGGTCAATGAACTTAGAGAGAGAATTCAAAGCGGGCAATACAAGGTCCCCGCGGAACAGATTGCAGACCGTATGGTTGATGATCACCTTTTGAATGATTTTGGCAAAAATAACCTATAGTTTATTTTTTTTCTAAAAAATTACCATGCAAGACCATTGGAAACTCATTTTATTAATGAGCGATGACTGTGTAGGCATCGCTCGCAAGTTGATCGATTCTCTTGAGAGTCAACGCCGGGCTTTGATTGAAATTGATTTAGAGAAACTCATTGAGGAAGAATCAACGAAGGACATGCTTCTGAACTCACTCAAATCCCGAAGGGAAGAGTTAAGAAAATTAATTCTGTCACATTATCAGGTGTCCTCAACTGAAGCCCTTTCACAATGTCTTAGTGGGAACGAGAAGACAACTTGGGATGCCCAAGCAACAGCCTGGCAAACCACATGGCAACTTCTTTTTGAGACAACGCAACGAAGCCAAGATTTTCTTCAGGCCTCTTTAAGAACCTTTGGACTATTACAGGATGATATCCGAACCTTGATGCGTGAAAGCAGTACGTATTCCGCATTAGGTAAAAAAGTCGATCGAGACGGCACCGGCAAGGTGATTGAGGCAAGGTACTAAATGGCCATATCTGATCTGCTCGAATTAGGTCGACAAGGGATGAACGCCAACCGGTCCGCTATGGAGACGACTTCCAATAATATCGCCAATGCGAATTCGCCTGGATACTCTCGCCAACGTCCAATCATGCAATCTTCAGAAGGACGTATGGAACAGGGTGTGCGGATTGGCGGCGGAGTCGAATTAAGTAAAGTGATTCGAGTCCACGACCAATTTGTCCAAAATCAACTCATTCAAGAGTCCACCACATTGGGGACCTTAAGAGGTAGTGTGGACGCCTTAAAACGCGTCGAAGCGGTCGTCCAAAGAGATGGTGAGCAACTGGATGGAGTGGTCAATAAATTTTTTAATGATTTCCGAGAGCTTTCAACTAACCCAGAAACTCCTTCACTACGGGGTGTTGTCAGGCAGTCCGCGGAAACGCTTGGACACTATTTCGGAGTGGCTAATGACTCACTGAACTCGATGCGTACGGAGCTCGATGTTAAGCTCGCCAGTACGGTAACCGAAATTAATCAGCTGACATCCGAAATCTCCGTACTCAATGGAAAAATTGCTTTGGCTGAAGCGGTCAATAAAATCCCCAACGAACTCTATGACCGACGCGATCAAGCACTGCGTGAAGTGTCGGGGAAAATAGATCTTCAGGTGACGGTGGATGGGCGAAATCAAGTCACGTTAGTAACCGGGGGGGACGTGCTCGTCCAGGGCGAAAACTCGCATCAATTATCCGCTGAGCGTACCGAAGAACGTACCGATAAGGCCCCTGGGTCCTTAGATGTCTTTGTGAATTCAAATACCGGAAAACATAGGATCACTCACCGCATGAAAGAGGGTGAACTTGCAGGGATCATTAAGGTTCGCGATCAGGTGGTTAATCAATCTATGAAACGATTAGATTCCTTAGCGACTCACCTAGCCACTGAAGTCAATCAGATCCACAACAAGGGCGTTGGTCTCGATGGATTAACCAATCGAAATCTATTTAAAGAAATTGCACCGGGAACATCGGGAGCCTCGGGCATGCTTGCCATTACCGATGATGTTAAAGCAAACTTTGAATCGGTAGCAACTGCCTATGAAGTTGGTGTGCCCGGTGATAACCGGGTGGCTTTAGATATCGCTGATATTCAAAATAAAATTATGTTTGCCGCCGAACTTTCGGGGCAGGGAGAGCCAAGAGAAACCTTAAGCCAATCCATCAACAGCATGGTCGGACACGTTGGCGTGATCACTCAGCAAGATGAACGGCTCTTAGATCACGCGGCTGCAGTCGTGGATCAATTGGAAAACTATAGGCAATCGACTTCAGGGGTCAATATCGAGGAGGAATCGATTAGCTTGCTTCAGTATCAGACAGCATTTCACGCGGCCGTAAAAACAATGAAACTTGGCGATGAATTAATGGATACTATCCTGAGCCTTAAGAAATAAACTATGTCGACACGAGTCTCCACAGCCCAATCCTTTGAACACACTCAACGCAATGTTTCCAAGGCGCGCGAGCGTCAGAACGTTGCAGCCGAGAAGGCTTCAACTCAGAAAGAACTTAGTCGAGTCTCTGATAACCCAACAAGTTATGTTGTCGCGGCAAATCTTAAAGATGATATCAACGTGCGGGAGACAATTTCACGCAACGCGTCCTTAGCCGACCATTCACTCGCTGCCGCTGATAATGCCCTTGTCCGAGTCCAGGAATCGCTTCAGCGCGCCCATGAACTTGCCCTGCAGGCCGCCGGAAAGAATCCGTCCTCCGAACTTGCTAGAGAGCATATTACGCCCGAGCTCAAGGGTATTTACGAGTCACTCATTCAAACTTTAAATACGCGTTTTGGAGACCGAACGATTTTTGCGGGCCTTAAGAATCAAGGACCCGCATTCAACGCGGACGGTCAGTTTCTTGGAGATGATCGTCAAATTGAAATTGAAATCGACCGAAAGCTAAGAATTCCCGTCAGCGTCTCGGGAAGGCGGGCGATTTTAGGCGATGGACTGACGAATGGCATCGATATCCTAGGCGCGCTTAAGGGCCTCATTACGGGGCTGGAGTCCAATCATCTGGACTCGATTCGATTGAATTTGGGGTCGCTTGCTAATGCCAGCAACCAAGTCTCCACGATTCGCACGGAAATCGCAGGGCGTCGTTCTCAAATCGAAAAAGCGGTCAGTTACCATGAGTCCAGCAATCTTGAGACGCAAGGCATCGTCTCAAAACTCGAAGATGCCGACACTATTAAGGCCTTCTCGGATTTTGCTCGCGAGCAGGTTGTGCTGCAGGCCGCCATCCAGACCGGCAAGAAACTCCTCACTGAAATCCCACCTGATTTACTGCTGAGATAGTCTAGAACTAACCGCAGTAAAAAGACTTAAGCCCAGCCCCTTATGTGACGACATGGTATTAGAGACTATGTTGGTTCTAACAAGAAAATTAGGCGAGAGCATTGCCATTGACGATGATATTAAGATCGTCGTCGTTCAAATCAAGGGTAAGCAGGTTCGCTTAGGCATTGAAGCGCCGCGCCACACTAAAATCCACCGAGAAGAAGTCTACGTCGCCATTCAAGAACAGAATAAAGAAGCCGCTGACTCACTCCCCGACGAAGTAAAAAAGGTTGCTAAGCTACTTCGAGCAAGCTAACCTTTTAATGTATTTAACTAGAATCCCACAGTTTTTATATTAAAAAGGAGACCTCCATGATGGTCGAGACCACTCGTTTTGGCACGATTGCGGTAGAACCTCAGGATATCATCACATTCCCTGATGGAATGCTTGGGTTTTCCAAACTTCATGAATACGTTTTAATTGAGCGAGTGGATGATTCACTTTTTCTTTGGTTACAGGCGATCAAAAAGCCCAGCGTGGCTTTTCCGTTGCTAGAGCCACAGATTTTCGAAAATGGCTATCGAGTCGAGTTATGCGACGAAGACAGAAAGCTTTTAAAGTTAAAAGATTTAAAACACGCCAAGGTATTTGCCATCGTGACAATCCCTACGGACCCAACAAAAATGACGGCAAACTTAAAAGCGCCCATTGTCATTAATTTAAAAAATCGGCTCGCCAATCAAGTGATTCTGCATGAGGCGGACTACCCGATTCGCCAATCCATCTTCAACGCTCTGCAAGCCCATTGCGCAACCACCCAACGACCTCTGTTCTCAGAAAATGACCAGCCGACCTATCAGGCGATCCGCGTTTCTGAGGAGTTGGTGACACCGACTGAAGCCAACTAATCTTATTTGCCTCGACGATAAAGTGACATTATTTTCTTAACGTACTTCTGCGTTTCAGGGAAGGGGGGTATCCCCTTGTACCGAATCACATTATGAGGCCCAGCATTATAGGCCGCTAAAGCCAATTTGGTATTTCCTCGGAAGCGATTCAACATTTGGCGAAGGTATTGGCAAGCGCCCATGAGATTACTCAGCGCATGCATTGGCTGATGGATTTCGACACTATCAGCCGTCTTAGGCATTACCTGCATCAATCCCATTGCTCCCTTGGGAGAAATCGCTCGAGTTGTGTACGCGGACTCAACCGAAATAATGGCTTGCACAAGCTTCGGGTCAAGTCCCCAAGTTAAAGCCGCTTCTTGAATTTTAAGATCAATCGGAAGAGTTGCGGAGTGAGCAAAAAGAATGAGTAGTCTAGATATTAAAAACAATCCCATAGCTTCCTAATACCACATTTGAAGTGCCTGTATAAAACTTGATTTCGCCGCGGATTAAAGCTCCCAATAGCGGCACATCAAAACCTAAGCCGCCTCCGTAGAAGCTAGTCCCTGGCGCAACCACGGGGCCTAACGTACTACTCGGCGATGCGATCGCTGAGAGCACGTTGGCAATGCCTGCTGATAAAGAAAAGGACACATATTTTTCCGCAATAGGAATGAAATATCTTATATCGACGTGCCCGAGTAAAAGGTGAAATGCGTTCACTCCAAGCTCAGCATGAATTCTGTCAGAAAGTCGAAGCCCAGCGTAGGCGCCGAAAACGACGGTACTTGCGATATCCGCATCCTGCCCATACCGTGCCATCCCCAAATTTCCACTAAGATACGTGTTGCTCTCTTGCAACGAAGCCAATTCTCGAAAAAGAACTCCCACTTCTTGTCGACGACGGTCCTTTTCTTCTTCCGCTAATTGCCCTTGAGAGGACGACGTTGCGCCGGGAAGGGGCTGAAACTCACCCTTGCGATAAGCTCCGATAGCTTGTTGAAATACCACTCGAAGCTGAGCTTCGATTTGATTGGCGTTTGTCTGGCTTGCCCCACCCAATGTCGAAGCCGCAACGATAAATTCGTTCTTTCGGCGAGGGTCAAAGATAAACACTGCGATGCGACCGTCCTCAAGGTAAGCAAGACTTAATAGGCTGTCACCGTGAATTTGATAAGCCCGTTGCAGGTAATCACCGGAAAATCCTGTCAGCGGATAACTTGAAGGCTTAACTGAAAATCCAGGGGTCTGCTGATACAACTTAACGATGCCACCTTGAACGGCGGGGCCCAAGCTATAAACACTGGTATCGGTCGTTGGAAGCACATGGACCAAGCGATCGGTCGATCGCTCCGCCAAGCCAACTGAAGATATTCCCAAAATGAAAGAAAGGATAGAAACGAAAAGAACATGACGCGTCATATTGAGGTGCCCCAGGTTATACCCTTAATTTTAGCATGCTCTTGGAATTTATGCCGCCAAACGTGAGGAACTAGAGCTTTTGCGACGAGAGAAATAGTAGTTTGAGGCTCGTTTATGGGGCCCAGTAATTGGCACGCAATTGAGTGCAATCCCCACGGGTGCTTTGGAGAATATTTTACAAGTCTGGATCGCTTCAGCAATATCCTTGGGTCGAGTGGAGTAAATGCGGGCAACCAGAACGATTAAGTCAGCTAGCCCAGCCCATTGGTGAGCTAAATTGGATGCAAATAGCGGAGGAGTATCAATAAAGATAATGTCATACTCTCGACGCAATTGCTCAAGCAGACGCTCAACTGGTTTTAGAAAATTTGGTAACGCGGCTGGGTCAAATCGGCCACCACGGGGCAGAACATAGAGTCCATCATGCATGGTTTTGACTACAAGAGAACTTAAAGGGATGTTCTCGCCTTCTAAAACGGATTTTAATCCTGGGGTCTGATCTTCCTGGATTCCAAAGAATTTATTGGGGTGCGAAGTCAATAAGTCACCGTCAATGAGGATAGCCTTTCTTGAAGGGCTCTGCGACGCAAGAGTTAAAAAGTGGATGACGGTACTCTTGCCCTCACGCGCATGAGGCGAACTCACAACGACGATGGGGCTTTTAAGTTCCTTAGTCTCTCTCAAGATTCGATAATTCATGATCTTTAGGTACTCCAAACCAAAGGTTGGAATATCATCTAAAGTATTCGCATTACGACGTAATAAAGGCACCTTGCCCAACACGGGAAGGTTTAACCGATGCACTTCAGCTTCGGAGTCCAGGCGAGGGAAGAAGGCCATCAGTAGCACCACGCTAACGGCGATCACAAAGATACAGAACGATAGGGCCCCATAAAGATGTTTGGTCAGCTGAGGCGCCACACGAGCGCCATTCTGAGTCGGCTCTTGAAGTCTAAAAATCTCGGCATTACCAGCGGAAAGTTCGAGTTCCGCCTCCTGCTCTTTCTGGTAAAGATTCGTCAGAAGTTTTCTCTTGTGATTTAATTCCGCGAGCATCCGATCATATTCAAGATGAAGCTGATTATACCGACGCTCCTTGCCAACCAGGTTATCGACTTCCTTCTCAATACTACTGATTCGAATCAAATCAGTCCGATATTCAATCTCAAGTTCAGCGATTCGCGTCCTAACCGAACTCGTAGGGATCGGATTTTTAATAAAGGCTTCAACTTCTTCCTCATTCACTCTGCCTAGTTGAGATTGCGCGTCAGCTAGATCTCGGCTCAACATATTAACGCGACCCTCTCGATCAGGGTGATCCGAGGTCTCCGTTAGTTTGACTTGGTATTCAAGGTCTGAGATTTTTTTGGTTAGCGCGCTAATCACGGTTTCTCGGGCGGTATGCTCACCTCGTTTGGCCCTAGGAACACTTAAAATTAGCTTATAGACTGCACGGTTAGTTGCAATTCTTGATTTAATTTGTCCAAGCTCTGAACGAAGTTTTTGGAGGCCCTTTTCCTCAACCGTCAACATGATGAAATTGAAAAAATCTTCGTTCTCTTTTTGAAAACTTGTTAGCTTAGCTTCTCGCTCGGTAATCTGACGAGTGAAACTATGGATCTGTCGACTTAAAAAGTCTCGTTTCATCATGGCTTCGCGTTGGCCAATTTCTGGGTAATAGGTCTGGATCGTATTAAGAAAGACCAAGCAAAGATCGTGAGCACCGCCAGGGTTCTCAGCTGAACAGCGGATATTATAGATATCACTGTTGCGATCCCAGTTCAGTGTGATCCAATTTCGTAGAACGTTTGCATGATAAAGAACACCGCCCGGGAAGAAATTATGAAGATGAGCGGGGCGCCCCTCAGCATTGTAGTAGTCGAGAAACTGATTCCTAAACCGTTCCATCACATCATGGCTGGTCAATAAGTGGACTAAGTTCTGTTTCCTCGCATTGCCCCCCACCTGAAAACCAGGCATCACCATGGCCTGGTAAAGCTGTCGGCGAGAGGTGTCAATAAGGAGGGTCGCATCGGACTGATACACCGGCGTAGTCTTATTAAACTTATAGAAAGACAGGGAATAGATCGCGACGATTTCAAGAACGAAGACCCACCAATGGGTCTTCAGATAGCTGAAGGCCTTTAAGAGAATCTGAAATTCATTGACTGGATTTTGAAACATGCGGAAGTCCTATACTCACTAACGGCAGATTATGAAGAAACTTTGACAATTATCTTATGACTCAACAGGTCGACTGGAATCGCCTACATCAGTAGGCATTGCGGATAGCGTCAAGTGCAGACTGGTTTTCTACCGAGGACGTGTCACTGATTGGCTCATTAAGATAGAGCTTTCGGATCATGCCACGAATAATTTTGGCTGACCGCGTTTTTGGAAGGGCCTCAGTAAACAGGATTGCCCGAGGAGCCATGGACTTACCGAGCGCTCGTCGCGTCACTTCAGTCAGTCGGGAACGCAGTGGCTCGGACCCCTGAATCGATGGTTTTAGCACGACATAACAAATGCACGCCTCACCCTTAAGATCATCGGGCACACCAACAGCAGCCGCTTCCGAGACGTCAGGGTCGGTCATCAGCGCCGCCTCAAACTCGACGGGGCCAATTCTTTTTCCGGCAATTTTGATCGTATCGTCACTGCGGCCATGCAAGAACCAGTGACCGTCTCCGTCAACTTCCGCCCAGTCCCCATGGTACCAAACGCCTTTCCACTTCGAAAAGTAGGTCTCAAGATAGCGTTTATCATCATTTAGAAACCCTTTTGTCATCGAGGGGATGGGTTGTTTGCAAACAAGATGGCCGATTCCATTACGAATCGGTTTTCCCTCCTCATCAAAGACGTCGGCATCAACCCCAAGCCCCGGCTGGCCTAAGGAACAACTTTTTAAGGAAGTGATTGGCAGCGCTGAGAGTAGGCAGCCAATAATTTCAGTGCCTCCCGATATGTTGATAATAGGGCATCTCTCTTTACCAACATGCTTGAAAAACCACTGGTAAGACTCTGGATCCCAAGGCTCTCCGGTGCTGCCTAGTATCTTAAGACTTGGCATTGAATGGCGGTCCGCAAATTCATTTCCGCTACGCATCAAAAGACGCACGGCTGTCGGTGAAATACCTAGATGAGTGATTCGATTTTTTTCAATGGTCTGCCATAGACGATCCGGGGAAGGGTAATCGGGGGCCCCTTCAAAAAGCATGAGTGTCCCCCCAAAAAAACTAACGCCAATCATCTCCCAGGGCCCCATCATCCACCCGATATCAGTGAACCAAAAGAAGCGGCTCTGCTCATCGACATTAAAAGCATAACGGAGTTCTTTACCGATTTGGGCAATGCAACCCGCATGCGTGTGGATGGACCCCTTCGGCTTTCCTGTCGTACCTGAGGTGAAAATGATGAGTGAACGGTGCTCGCTCTCAACGCTCAAGGTTTGACAGCTATCGCTCTGACTTAGAACCGCCTCATGCCACCACAGGTCGATATCCGAGTCCCAATCACAAGAGCCATCACCGCGCTTAAAAACGACTCGATGCTGAAGGCTTGGAACTTCTTTCGTGGCTTGATCAGCAAGTTTTTTAACTTCGATCGTCTTCCCACGACGGACGCTAATATCCGAGGTAAAAAGCACCTTTGCCTTTGCATCTCTAAGACGACTCGCTACCGCGTCAACCCCGAATCCTGAAAAAATTGGGATTGCGGTTGCCCCGATTTTAAAACACGCAAACATCTGGACCATGACCTCGGGAACCATAGACATCAGAATACCAACGGTATCAGAAGGCCCGACCCCTAGGCTCTTGAGAGCGTTTGCAGCCTGATTCACAAGTTTCCCAAACTCAGCGTAACTAAGTTCTCGACTCTGACCATCATCGGATTCCCAGAGAATGGCAGTCCGCAACGATGAAGGCCCCGTAGTGTGGCGGTCGACACAGTTTGCCGCAATATTCAGCTTCCCACCGACAAACCACTTGGAAAAAGCGATCCCTGCAGAATCATCCAAAACTTTAGAATAGGGTTTATCCCATACAACCCCCATTTCTTTCATCACCAAATCCCAGAACGCCGAGATATTGGAAACTGAAATCTGCCAAAGCTCATGTGGGGACTTGGCGCCCATCTTGACCATTAACCCTGTGGCATAGGCCTCTTTAAGAAATGAAGGGGAGGGCGACCAGATAATATCTTCACAATTTTCCATGCGTACTTAAGCTGCAAGCCAATCCTGTTTTTGGCAAGCAGTCTTTATTTTTCCCATTCAGGTAGTTTTTATCGCGCGAAGGGCGTTAAAATACTCGAGCTTTAGCCGACTCATGATTTCAGCCGCCGGTAAGATTTCATCGATCAATCCAACGCCCTGACCGGCGCTCCAGACTTCTTTCCAGGTAGGATTTTTATCCGCAGCGGTTTCGAGAGATTTGGTTCCAAGGTAATAACGAAGCATTTTCGAATATTTTCTTAGCTTCGGTTGCGCATGAATTTTAGCTTCTAGCCAACTAAGATCGGTGCCAATCTTTTTGATATACGGAGTGTTGATCACCGAGGCGGGAACTCCTGATAGTTTTAGTGTGAGGACGATGTCGTCGGGGGTTGATTCGACAATGGCATTCTTATATTTTTCCGATACCGTGACTTCGCGGCTCGCAATGAAACGAGTCCCCATTTGAACAGCACTGGCTCCTAGAACCAAGCAGGCTAGAATCTGCTCGCCCGTCGTAATCCCCCCTGCGGCAACCACGGGGATCTGAAGGTTTTTAGCAAGATACGGGATCAGCACCAAAGGACTGGTTGGCCCGGCGTGCCCACCCGCACCGGCGCCTACGGCAATAACGCCGTCTGCACCGAGGTCTTGGACCTTTTTCGCGTATTCTAGATTGGTGACATCACAGAAAACTTTTCCGCCAACTCGGTGCATCTGCTCAATGACTTCTTTCGGATTACCCAGAGAAGTCACAACCATCGGCACTCCCTCGTCGGCACATACCTTAAGGTCCGTCATTTGCCGAGGCGCCGACTTATTGACAATAATGTTTACCGCAAAGGGCTTGTTGGTGAGAGATTTCACCTGTCGCACGGCTGCTTGAAAATCCTCAGTCTTTCTCCAGTTAAGAGAAGGCATGCCGCCTATCCCTCCTGAGTGGCTCACCGCCACGACAAGCTCAACATTGCTGACTAAAAACATTGGACCGGCGATGATCGGGACCTCGCAAGAAAGTAACTTGGTAAAACGGGTTGGAATGATTTTTTCCATGCGCTCCTAATACAGATTTCTTAGTATAGTATAGGAGTGATGAAGCCTCTTCAAACAATACCACCTGAAATTAAGGGCGAGGATATTGAAATTGAACATATTCGAGGCAGCGGTCCCGGTGGCCAACACCGCAACAAGCGTTTTACTGGAATTCGGATGACTCATCTGCCAACCGGGCTCGTCGTGATGGCCACCGAGCGGCGTTCACAGAAGCAAAATTTAATGCTCGCCTATGAACGACTTGATGAGCGGATCACGAAACACTTCCATAAGGCGGTTCCGAGAGTCGCGACGCGAGTTTCAAAAACCCAGAAGAAAAAGAGACTTAGCGATAAACGAACGGTGGCGAGTAAAAAACAAGGGCGCCGTTTCCAAGAAAACTCAGACGATTAAGAGCGAAGAAATAGGATGCGTTGCGCCATACGGCGAACTTCCGCTCGACGCGTTGACGGCGTATAATATTGAGATATGGAAATTTTTTCCCAAGTCTTGCAGGGGACTTACGCGTACCTACTCATTTTTCAAATCCTTGTGGTTTGTTCTCTTTTTATGCTCTTGATGTGGCTAATCGTCCAGCGACTCAAGGAAAACGCAACCCCAGTGGTTGTTGCGGCCCAAGGCAATGTTATCGATAGCCCTGAATATCAGAGCCTCTTTGCGCAGTATGAAGCTTTGCAAAATAGCTTAGCAAACGCCGGCGATGGTGGCGGAGGTGATCATAAGGCTCTTCATGATAAAATTCAGTACCTTGAATCAAAGCTACTGGAATACGAGATTCTCCAAGAGGAAATAGGCACTTTGAGTAACCTTAAGGTAGAGAATGAGCGCTTGCGTGAGATGTTAGTGAAGGCTGGGATTAAGGCCCCTGACGTCGAGAAAACTGCTACGCCATCGACAGACACCAAGGACTCAACGACCGAAGACATTGCTCCCCCAGTCTTAGAACAAGCCGCCGAGCCGGTTGTAGAGCCGGCCGCTCAAGTTGAAGCTTCCGAACCTGTTGTCGAGGCACCTCATATTGAACTACCGACATCAGCTCCCAATGTTGAAGCTGCGAGTCCCGAGGCATCATTGGATAGTCTTCTGCTGGAAATCGATAAACTCACCGATGAACATAGGCCGTAGATTAGCTTAGCTATCTCCAGTGGAGGAACCCTTCAACAGGCTTCGCTCCATCTGAAGAATATGTTCTATTCGATAAAGTAGCACCTTCTCCTCAAGCCCATCCGCGTCGTAGGCCAACCATCCCGCATAAAAATCCTGGTACTTCTCCAAATCCTTAATGAGGCGAATCCTTACCATAGCGGTACCATCTCGCTCCGTTTCGAGCTTAGCGAAATTAAGACGCATCGAATAACGAAAACGTTCCGGTAGTTCAATAGGATCTGGGTAGGCAAAAAGTAACTCATTATAGGGCCCATTCACCGTCTCGGTTTGGATCTTACCAGCGTCCTTATTGCTCACCTTCAACGGGTAGTCATTTAACGCACGCAGCGCAGCAAGCCATACCTCATCGTAAGCCCCTTGATAAAGTCGCGTATGAAACGCCTCGCGAGTGGGTGTTGAAGCACACCCCATTAAGACCAATACCCCCACAAAAACAGTCGAAATACGTACCATATTCGTTGATATTCGATCCAAATTTGCCCTTCGGCAAGCTCCTATTCATTAAAGAATCAATTCCTCTCAAAAGTCTTTTAGAAAGAACCAAATGAAACCTTCCAAAACTCGTTTTATTAGTTATAATTTTAGTTATCACTAATAATAAACGACAATAAAGAGCAACAGGCATGACAACACGAGTCGCAACGCAGTTTAATCCGAATAGGTGGGTCGCTAAGGCCATCTCGATTACCATCGTTTTGTTGGCGCGTATCGTTAAAAAACTTGATAGCTCGCTATGGAAAATGACACTTCGGAAGATGGACGAGGGGGGTACCCGAGGGCTGGCCCCAACCTTAGTTTTATCACCTGAATCATTTAAAACGAATACGCCCGAAAGCCTTGCCCACAAAGGCTCTTCAGTCGACACGCAGAGTTATTCGTTAGTTCGTTCAGACCGTCCGATTTGGGCGCTCGAAATTGAACCGTTTTTGAGCAATCATTTAAGCGCACATACTCGGCGAGCGTATGAAAGCGATTTGAAGCAGTTTTTTTCATTCCTCAAAGCCTATTGCCCACCATCGGAAATCCATCGCCTTCGTTCTGAGCATATTATTCTCTTCAGAAAGCAACTGGAAGAGGGTCGAATCAGTGGAATTCCCATGGCACAGGCCTCCATTAATCGAAAACTCGCTGTGCTTAAGAGTTTTTTCCAATGGCTCGTGGCAAACGATGTCTTAGATAAAAGTCCCGCTCAACACGTTAAGGGCTACCCACAAGGACAGGACTCTTTACTGAAGGCACTTTCAGACGATGAGGCGAGGCGAATTCTTGATTTACCAAAAACACACCAACGCTCAGGGGCCCTTCATCATTCCATCCTCCACTGCCTGTTGTACCTGGGACTTCGAAAGGGTGAGCTCACAGGGCTAAAAATTGGCGATATCTCGGTTGAAAGGGGGGTCGACGTTCTCAAGGTTAGGGGGAAGGGGCATAAAGTGCGCATTTTACCTCTGATTCCCATCGTGAAACGCACGATCGAGCATTATTTACGGCTATGCGGACGAAATCTCGAGGCTAAAGAGGAGCCTCTGTTTACCCCCACGAAAAACCCACGCACCAAAAACACCATGAAACGCTTAAACCCAAATGCCATCACCTATATTGTCCAGCGCTACGCAAAAAAAGCTGGCGTCATGATTCACATTTCTCCGCATTCCTGCCGAGCGACTTGCATCTCAAACGCACTGGATCGCCGCGCCACGCACCGGGCCGTGCAACATCTTGCTGGCTGGTCCACCCCACTGATGATTCAACGTTATGATAAGCGGCGCGAAGATCTGAAGAACTCAGCCGCGTTCACCGTCAATTATGGCGTTGAGAAATCGCATGAGCAAGAACCGAACTCCAAATGACTTAGCGCTCAGTGAGTGCTAATACGCAAGGATGGGAAACATTGTTAAGCACGGGTATGGACTTTGGTATGGGTTACTCATTGGAACTCTCGTTGGGATCCTTTTCAGTTGGTGGGGCGCTAACCCGACGCGAGAATGGATTCTAGGAAATATATTCTTCCCAGTGGGGCAGGGATTTCTTAGGGCCCTGTTTATGATAGTCGTCCCATTAGTCTTTTCCTCTCTCGCTGTTGGGATTGCTAATCTGGGGAGTGCTGACCATGTGAAGCGCCTCGGATGGCGGTTGGGACTGTACTATCTATCCACAACCCTATGCGCTGTGCTGATCGGCCAGACACTGGTAGGCATCTTTCAACCCGGCGCTGGAATTTCTCCTGCTTTTATCGAAGCCTCGAGATCGAGTTTTGCTTCACAAGTTTCAGGACTCATGGAGAAATCCTCTGCCGTTTCCCATTCTCTTTGGCCCGGAATTGTCGAGACGGTGATCCCGAGAAATATCCTAGGCGCATTCGCTTCCGGGGACATGCTGGCAGTTATTTTTGTTTCCCTACTCTTCGGC
>Ga0105164_10000346_pt1 | contig 34357 bp, 33 predicted proteins | sample VDWuncwatermetaG_FD_89674 | JGI IMG/M metagenome (GOLD analysis project Ga0105164, IMG submission 89674) | Wastewater microbial communities from Netherlands to study Microbial Dark Matter (Phase II) - VDW unchlorinated drinking water | ecosystem: Environmental > Aquatic > Freshwater > Drinking...
ATATTTCTTGCAATAGTATTCTTTTACTGGCACACTTACCGTAAGATGAAATAAATCTCATCTCACGGATTTTTTATTTTATGGATATAAATAAATTAACCACGATTTTAGAATATGTGCAAAATGACGAAGAGAGGACGAAGTCAGAAAATGTGCGAACTTTTAATATCAGAAATCGAGCTAACGCCGATAAAATTTAAAGATGGCCTTGTGGCCTTCGCATCTTGCGTTATCAATAACCAGTTTTATCTTGGTAATCTGGCGGTTTATTCCTCTCCTTCTGCCCCTGATGGTTTCCGTTTAGTATATCCTTCGCGTGTGTTAAATAACGGCAAACAGCTTAATATTGTGCATCCAATCACAAAAGAAGTTGGCCTTGTAATTCAAAAACAAATTGTAGAACAATATTTAAAACTTATGGAAAACTTAACGAAAGGAGAAGAAAATGGACAGTCGCGACATACTTAAGAAATTCGCCTCTTCAAAATCTAAATATTTTGACCTTCCTGACGGCGAAGAAACCCAAGTAAAATTTCTCTATGCAGAAGAAGTCCCTAATCATTTTGACGGCGGAGAAACTATTTGTATCCGCTATCACTTTGAAATCGATGGGAAAGAAATGCTTTGGGATAGGACTTCGAGAGAATTATCTAAGCAAATGACTTTGGTTTCTGAAGGCGAAATAATTTTAATAAAACGAGTGGGCGAAAAAAGCAAGACCAAATATTTTATAAGAAAGGTTGAATAATGAAATTAGCAAGGCCCCTGTTAAATTATCATCGCTCTGACCTGATTACTCTGTCAACGATGACCTATACAAGCATGAAGGGGCCTTGCTTTAGAAGTATGCTTGGTAGGAATAAAGAGTAAGGCTTAAGCTAAAAGATATATTTCTACAACCATTATTCTGTATCTATATCTATATATAGATAGTATATCAGAAAGGAAGGAAATGAAACGATTGACGCCATTAAAAGCAATACGCCAAAAGTGCTTGGATTGCGCCGCAGGCCAGCCTAAAGAAATACGGTTATGCACCATAGTAAAATGTCCTTTATATCAGTATCGGTTTGGCAAGAATCCTAACCGCAAAGGCATAGGCGGTCAGATTTCAATTCCTATGCAAAAAGCCAATATTTGAGTAGTGGTTTTTGAGCGGAAAAAGCCATAAATGAGAGATAGCCCTAAGTTTATAGTTTATTAAAAAAATACGGCTGAATAAGGGTAATTTATAATTAATTTAACAAGAAAATAATATTGTTTGTACTGTATCAATATGATTTAGCCATAATAACTTAATAAAAAGTAATAGAAATTAATATTAAATATTAAAAAGCATATATAATTAGATTATTTTGTGAGGGAAATACTAAAAGCAACAATTTTGGTAAATAAATAAATGGATAAACGGTATATTGGCCCACAGGAACTAAGCGAATATTTAGGTATGAGCATACGGACTATCTATTTTTGGGTAGTGCAACGTAAGATACCACACTTTAAGTTAGGCAAAAGGGTGCGGTTTGATTTGAAAGAAATTGAGCTTTGGCTAAAGGATAAGAGGATAGCAGAATTATCTTGACAATGTATAGACAAATGGTACAATACTATTATAATGACAAAAAGACGCCAGATAAATTTAAGAATTAGTGAGGAAGAGAAAAAAATGCTTGAAGAAGACGCCAAGAAAGAGGAGCGCAGCGTTAGCAACCTACTTTTATGGTGTTGGAAGAAGTGGCGAACTAACAAGCAAAAGGCAGGGTAATATGAGCCTATATCTTAAAAAAGGCAATTGGTATATTGATTATTATGTGCACGGCAGGCGTAAAAGAGAAATGATAGGTACAAGTAAGATACTGGCCGAGAATGTTTTAAGAAAGCGTAAGGTTGAAATTGCCGAGAATAAGTATTTAGATATACGTCGAGAGCACAAGATTAAATTTGAAGAACTGGCGCAGATGTATCTTGACCTATATTCCAAGCCTAATAAAAAATCATACCACTCTGACGCAGATTTAGTAAAGACGCTTGGCAGATTTTTTAATGGCAAATACGTCTATGAAATCACGCCTATATTAGTTGAGAAATTCAAATCAGAAAGAATTAAAGAAGTTTCTCCAGCTACGACAAATAGGGCTTTGGCTTGTTTAAAGTGTATGTTTAACAGGGCTATTGAATGGGGTAAGGCAAGCACTAATCCTGTAAGCAAAGTAAAACTATTCAGAGAAAACAATAAGCGTCTGCGCTATCTTGAGAAAGAGGAAATAGCAAAGCTTTTGGCTCGGTGCAATAACCACCTTAAGCCTATTGTTATAGTTGCTTTAAATACTGGTATGCGTAAGGGCGAAATACTCAACCTTAAATGGCACGATATTGATTTTAGGCGAGGCATTATATACTTACTGAATACCAAGAATGGCGAGAAGAGAGAAATTCCTTTAAATGAGCAAGCCAAGACTGCCCTTATAAGAGTTAGAAAGCATCCTGACAGCCCTTATATATTCTGCAACACCGAAGGTAAGCCTTATGGCGATATTAAGAAAACCTTCTTGACCACCTTGAAGAAAACTGGTATAATTAACTTCCGTTTTCACGACTTAAGGCATACCTTTGCATCGCACTTGGTGATGTCTGGAGTTGACTTGAATACGGTTAGAGAGCTGATGGGCCATAAGTCGCTTGAAATGACGCTTAGATATAGCCACTTATCGCCTGACCATAAGAAGCGGGCAGTTGATATTTTAGGCAGGCGAATGGACACTATTTGGACACCAGAGCCATCCTTTAAAGAAACAACCAAAGAATCACATTTCTCTAACTCATTGATAGTAAGTAAGATATAGATAATTCGGGCCCATAGCTCAGCGGTTAGAGCAGGTGACTCATAATCACTTGGCCGGAGGTTCAATCCCTTCTGGGCCCACCAGTTTTGCCTTATATCACGAAAGCAAAACTGTCCCGAGCCGCCACTTATCACGTTTAGCGGCGAGGGACAAGCGAGGTCATCCCTCGCGACTACTACTGAAAAACAGGTCGCTCGGGATGAAATTTTCAACTGGATATAGCTGGAAAATTTCACAGGTTCATTGCAGGGGCAACTAGCTCAACCGGTTAGAGCGCTTCCTTCACATGGAAGAGGTTACAGGTTCGAGTCCTGTGTTGCCCACCAAATTTGCCGAAGGCAAATTTGTCCCGAGCCACCAGCTGTAACGTATAGTGGAGAGGGACATACGAAAAAAATAGGAGACTCATGCCTGAAAAAATTGATGTTGCCGTACAATTAGACGTACTTATGAGGCTACAGGGTATAGATGGCCAGATCTATCGTTTGAATGAGCAGAAGCAAAAAAAGCCGCAGGAATTATCGCGCCTTGAGGCCGAATTTAAAGAAAAGTCAATTGGTGTTAAAAAGGCAGAAGAGAGATTTACAGCGCTTCAATTGAAAAAGAAGGAAAAAGAAGGCGCCTTATCGGTAAAAGAAGAGCAGATAAAAAAGCTTCAGACGCAGCTATATCAGATGAAGACAAATAAAGAATACTCTTCGATGCAGCATGAGATACAGGGGCAAAAGGCAGACAAGTCAATAGTGGAAGACGATATACTTGTTTTAATGTATGAGACGGACAAGGCCAAGCTTGAAATCGCGAAAGAAAAAGATTTGTTGGCGCAGGAAGAGATAAAGCTTAAGGAAAGACAGAAACAGGTTAAGCTGGAGATCGAGGAAATTGAAAAAAAACTGCAGCAGTTATCCGTTGAGCGTGATGGGGTGTTGCCGCAGGTAGATAAAAGCATTTTGAAAAAATACGAAAAGGTCCTTGCCAATAAAAACGGTTTAGCCATAGTTCCTGTCATCGGAGATGCGTGCCAGGGGTGCAACATGAGCTTGCCGCCCCAGGTTATACATGAGGTAAAGCTGAAGCAGGATTTTATAATCTGCGAAAATTGCACGAGGTTTTTGTATACCAATGACAGCGCAGGATAAACTTATATTTTTTATAGACGGCGCGTCCCAGGGCAATCCGGGCCCCAGCGGCATAGGCGTGGTTGTCTGTGACCAGGACGGCAACGCGATTGACAATATCAGCGAATACATCGGCCTTGGCACGAATAACATCGCCGAATACAACGCGCTGATAGTGGCACTTGAAGAAGGCCTAGTAAGGAAATCAAATTCAGTTATTATAAATACGGACAGCGAACTTTTAGTCAAGCAGCTGAACGGCGAGTATAAGGTAAAGAACGAGGATTTGAAGCAGTTATTCAACAGGGTGCGTCGTTTATTGAAAGGTTTTAAACAGGTTCAGATAAATCATATAGACAGATCCAAAAACAAAGGCGCTGATAAACTTGCCACAAAAGCGGTTGATGCCAACAGAAAGCAGAAACCTTCAAGCCCGCAGGCAACGTTTACATTTGAAAATTGATAGGTTCAATAGGCAGCCGCTCGCCGATGCTTTAATGGCGAGAGGAAAGTCCGGACTCTATCGTCCGCCACTGAAAAGTCGGCGGATCCGCTGAAGTATTGATAGCGGAGGCGAGCGTAACGGTTAATTGCCGTCCGCCGTAAGGCGAGGAAGCTCCCTCGCGATTAAGCGTCATAGCTGGTCGCTCGGGACGATTTCTCAAGCGAAAGCTGGAAATCGAGAGCCACAGAGACCACAACTCATCCCGAAAGGGAATAGAGGGTGAAAAGAGGCAATCTCTACGCAGAGCAAGCTCAAATAGGCCGCGAAATGGATACGCCCATCCGATTTGATTCGTGGCGGGTAGAGCGCTAGAGTGCCGCAGTAATGCGGCACCAAGAGAAATGGTTGCCTGCAAAACAGAATCCGGCTTATTTTGAGCCTATCATTTTTATTGACGGGACAGCTTCATTTTTTGAGGCTGTCCCGTTTTTTCTTTCCGCAGAAAGATCCTGTGTCACTGCTCGGGATAGCTGGTGGCACAGGATCAAGAAAAAAATACTTCGTATTTTTTTCTTGACAAAGTGGAGTAGTATGCTATACTTTATATCAGGTGGTGGTATAAAGTGGAGTAAAGTGGTTTCTTGAAAATCCGTAATAAGAATATAGTATGTGGATGCGCTATGTGAAAATGCCTTTGTCGGGGGGGCTAAAAAATTTTTGGTCTCTAAAAGACCATAAACCTTACAGGCGCATCCATATTTTTCCACTGATTAAACAGGAGTTTATAAATGTTTTACGGTGAACATGAACATACAATAGACAGAAAAGGCCGCCTTATAATACCGTCCAAGTTCCGCGAGGTGTTCAAAGAGCACTTCATAGAGAAATTTTATGTCACGCGGGGCCTGGACGGTTGTTTATTTGTATTCACCGAAGACGAATGGAAGAACCAGGAAACCAAATTCAAAAACATGTCATTCACCAAAAAAGAATCCAGAAAATTCAACCGCTTTTATTTTTCAGGCGCGTGCGACCTGGCATGCGACAAGCAGGGTAGGATATTAATACCGCAATACTTGAAGGACTATGCCGGGATAAAGAGGGATGTCATTATAGCCGGCGTTTCTAACAGGATCGAGATCTGGGCGAAGGACAGATGGAAAGATTTTTACGATAACACCAAGGATACGTTTGAGGACATCGCCGAGAAGCTTATTGAAATAGAATAGGATCAGAATGCATACAGCTGTAATGGCGCAGGAGGCAATAGATTTTCTTGATCTTAAGGCCGGATATATTATAATAGACTGCACTGTGGGCGCGGCCGGGCACAGTAAAAAAATACTGGAGCATATACTTCCCGGCGGCAGGCTTATAGGAATAGATCAGGATGAAGAGATTTTAGAATTAGCGAAACAGGAACTGGCGGCTTTTAAGGATTCGGTAATTTTAAGACAGGGTAATTTTAGGGATCTGGATCTGATTTTAAAAGATTTAAAGATAAAGAAGGTTGACGGTTTGCTCTTTGATTTAGGTGTATCCAGTTTGCAGTTGGACTCAGCAGACAGAGGTTTCAGTTTTAATACTGACGGCCCTTTGGACATGAGGATGAGTAAAACAGGCAAGACAGCGGCAGAGCTTATATATTCGCTGGATAAAGAAAGGCTTGCTGATATAATATTCAGGTTTGGCGAAGAGCGTTTTTCGCGGCGCATTGCCGAGGCGATAGTAAGAGAGCGCAGGCGTAGAAAGATAGCGACGACAAAAGAATTGGCTGAGATAGTTTCAGGCGCCATGCCGAAAGGCAGGCCCTGGCAGAAGATACATCCGGCAACCCGCACGTTTCAGGCTTTGCGGATTGCGGTGAATGAAGAGTTGAGCGCCCTGGAAGGCGCCCTGGTCAAAGGCGTAGAAGCGCTTAATGCCGGCGGAAGGATCTGCGTGATTTCGTTTCATTCGCTGGAAGACAGGATTGTAAAAAATATTTTCAGGGAATATGCGAAAAACGGTACGCTCGAAATTCTGACAAAGAAACCAGTCAGGCCCAGAGAAGATGAAACGGGTATTAACCCCAGGGCAAGAAGCGCAAAATTAAGGGCGGCGGAGAAGGTATAAAATGGGACGGGACGGCATGAAATTATCCAAGTTTTTTATAATATTAATAATATGCACTTTGTCTGCTGTACTCTACGTGCGGCAGCAGGTAGAGTCTACAAAGCTGGGTTATCTCTTAAACGCGCAACAGACAGCTTTGGATGATATGCTTGACCAGCGGCAGATGTTGTTATATAATGTTTATAATCTAAAATCTCCGGAAAATCTGCAGCAGTCTTTCACGAAAAAATCAAATAAGCAGGATGAATTCAAGATCGTAAATAATAAGCAGATTGTGGTTTTGTCCGGCGTAAAAGAAACTAAGAGCAGAAATTTGTTCGGCATTACTTCCTTGGCGGAAGCAAAAACGCAGGATTAAATTTTCATAATGTCCAAGATTACGTCTCGTTACACTCGCCTTCGTAACATATACCTTTGTTTTATCCTCTTTTTTTTATTTTTAACCTTCCGCTTGTTCTATGTTCAGATAGCCAAATATCCGTACCTTTCGGCATTAGCTCAAAGACAGCATAATGTAGTAATAAAATTAGATCCTGTAAGGGGGGCTGTTTATGACAGGAATATGAAGCCCTTTGCCTTCAGCATCAATCTGGAGTCCGTTTATGCCAATCCCAGGATGATAAAAGATCCGGTGAAGGCGGCGGCATTATTGTCGAATATCCTGGATATAGACCACGCATCGTTGGTAAATAAATTGACCCAGAACAAAGCATTTGTGTGGGTCAAAAGAAAGGTGCCTTCCGAAACAGCGAATAAGATTAAAGAACTGCGCCTGAACTATATCGGTTTTGTCAAAGAGCCGAAAAGGTTCTACCCTAACGAAAAAATGGCATGCCATGTTGTAGGCTTCGCGGGCACTGATAATGTGGGCCTGGAAGGTATCGAGATGACATGCGATAAATATCTCGCAGGCAAAGCCGGCTGGTATTACACCAAGCAAGACGCTAAACAGCGTAAACTTCCCTCATACAAAAATAAGATCATACCGCCTCTTGATGGGTACAACGTAGTGCTGACTTTGGATATGGTTCTGCAAAGCATGGCAGAGATGCAGCTTGATGTCATTATGCAGAAATACCATCCAAAGGCGGCTACTATCATTATGATGGAGCCGGCAACCGGAAGGATCTTTGCTTTGGCCAATAGGCCTAATTTTGCGCCGAATGAATTCGGCCAGGCCTCTGCTATATCGAGAAAAAACCGTGCGGTAACAGACATATTTGAGCCTGGTTCTGTGTTTAAAATGATTACTGCGTCTGCTGCTTTAGAAGAAGGCAAGGTCACTGTTTCCGACAGATTTTTCTGCGAGAACGGAGAGTTCAAGCCGATACCTTCGTATACCTTGCACGATTATCATCCGTACGGGTGGCTTAATTTCCGTCAGGTTATCGAGAACTCCAGTAATATCGGAACATGTAAAGTGGCGCAGCGCGTAGGCCTTGCGACTTTATACAAATACATAAAATTGTACGGGTTCGGGCGCAACACAGGCATAGATCTGCCCGGTGAGACGCCGGGCATATTGTGCCCGCCTTCGAGGTGGAGCAAGACCTCGCCTTGGAATATCCCGATAGGCCAGGGGGTTGCGGTAACAGCCATTCAGTCGGTAACAGCTGTTGCGGCCATCGCGAATAACGGCGTTTTAATGAAGCCATATGTGATAGACAGGATTCTGGATACAAAGGGCAATGTGATAAAATTTTTTTCACCTGTTGTTGTGCGCCGTGTAACATCCGAAAAAACCGCAAGGCAGATGCAGCAGATTTTGGCAGGCGTTGTCGCTAATGGCACAGGAAAGGCGGCGAAAATAGAAGGTTATGCAGCCGCAGGTAAAACAGGGACCGCACAAAAGGTGGAGGCAGGGCATTATTCGCAGGACAAATACGTCGGTTCCTTTGTCGGATTTGCGCCTGCCGAGAATTCAATGATAGCCTGCATCGTCAGCGTTGATGAGCCGCAGCCGATACACTTCGGGGCGGTTGTGGCGGCTCCGGGATTTGCGAAAGTCGTGGGCCAGTCAATAGAATATCTGGCGGCAAAAAATGTTTTAGTATCAAAGCAGATGGCAGGTACTGGAAATTAATATTATGGACGCCGAAAAGAAATTAAAAGACATATTGCAGAATGTGGATATTAAGTCCATAGAAGGCAATATTAATATAAACGTTGACGGGTTGGCTACGGACTCAAAGGTTGTCAGGGGAAATTTTATCTTTGTCGCAGTGAAGGGGCCCAACTTCGACGGGCACGATTTTATAAAAGAAGCGATTGATAAAGGCGCGAGCGTAGTAGTCGCGCAGCAAGACTGGTGCGCTGGTGCACAAGTAGTTAAGATTATCGTAACCAATTCCAAAAGGGCATCTGCAGAACTTGTCCAGAATTTTTATGACAGGCCTGCTGATAAGGCGCGGATTATCGGCATTACAGGCACGAACGGAAAAACAACAGTTACATACCTATGCGAAAGTATTTTTAAGGAGGCAGGTTTTGGTGTCGGGGTGATAGGCACGATTAATTACAGATACGGCTTAAGGCAGATACCCGCGACAAACACCACGCCAGGCGCAATAAAATTAGCCGAGATCATGCATTATATGGTAACAAACGGAGCGGGCTACATTGTGATGGAGGCATCGAGCCATTCTCTGGAGCAGGAGCGCACCTGGGGCATAGATTTTAAAACAGCTGTTTTTACCAACATAACGCCGGAACATCTTGATTATCATAAAAATATGAAAGAATACAAAAGGGCAAAGGCGCTGTTGTTTAAGAATTTAGGCAAACACGCTACTGCTGTTATCAACATGGACGATGAATTGGGAAAAGAATTGGTAGATGAAATTGTAGGGGCACGGCATGCCGTGCCCCTACTTTTAACATACGGCTTCGGTAGCGCTGCCGATATTCATCCGGAAAAGTTTACGCTGTCATCCGGCGGTACTGATATGATTGTTAATACTCCCAAAGGAAAGATGGAAATACACAGCAAGCTCATAGGCAAGTTTAATACCTATAACATACTTGCGTCAATAGGGGCCGGCATAGCGGAAGGCATTGAATTGAAAAAAATAGCAGCAGGCATAGAGGCAGTAAAAGTTGTGCCAGGCAGGCTGGAAAGGGTTGCGGCGAATAGCAAATTTGATGTGTACGTTGATTACGCGCATACAGACGACGCATTGAAAAATGTTTTAACCGCTATAAAGGAATTGACGCACGGACGCATCATAACGCTTTTTGGCTGCGGAGGAGACAGGGATACAGCCAAAAGGCCCAGGATGGGCAAGGTTGTAAGCGAGCTGTCGGATTACGCCGTGATTACAACCGATAACCCCAGAAGCGAGGACCCGCAGGCAATAGCAAATCAGGTTCTGGCCGGCATAGAAAAAAATAAATCAAGGAAGGTATTTGTTGTCCTTGATAGGCAAGAGGCAATAAAAAAGGCCATAGGCCTGGCAAAGGAAGGCGATATAGTATTATTGGCAGGTAAAGGCCATGAGACGTACCAGATTTTCAAAAATATATTCGAGCCGTTTGACGACAGGGAAGTAGCCAGGAAAGTGCTGGCCGGCATAGGGCACACACAGGCATGTTTACGGTAGAAGAAATCTTAAAGGCAACAGGCGGAAAACTTACAAGCGGCAGCGCGCATGATGTGGTCAGTGGTATCTCCACTGATTCGCGCACCGTATCAAACGGAGAATTATTTATTGCCTTGGAAGGCGATAAATTTAACGGGCACACTTTTGTGCAGGATGCCCTCGCCAAGGGCGCGAAGGCCGTCGTTGTGCGTAAGGGCTGGCGCGCTGGCGCGCTGGTGTACCAGTTTCCAGAGCGCCAGTCATTTATCGAAGTCAACGACACACTTAAGGCGTTAGGCGATATCGCGCATTTTCACAGGATGCGGTTTGACATACCGGTTATCGGCATAACCGGTTCGAACGGAAAAACCACTACGAAAGATATGATTGCCCATATTTTGGGGACAAAATTCAGGGTGATGAAAAACCATGGCACGTTCAATAACCAGGTCGGCGTGCCGTTAAGTATACTGAAATTGACGGACAAGCATCAGGCATGCGTTTTGGAGATGGGCGCAAATCATTCCGGAGAGATAAAAAAACTCGTCGATATCGCAGAGCCGAACATAGGCGTTATCACCAATATAGGGCCGAGCCATCTTGAATTTTTCAAGGATCTTGAAACCGTGTCGCAGGCAAAAATGGAAATATTCCACAGATTCAGGGATAGTGGCCTTGCGATATGGGATGCTGATGACAGTATGCTTACTGCTTTGTACCAGGTTTTGAATTGCAGAAAGAAGACATTCGGCTTAAGCGCAGGGTGCGATTATCAGGCTGTGGATGTTGAAGGCACAAAAGACGGGTGGCGGTTTACGTTAAGCGGTACAGGGCCTGTGTGCATAAAATTACTGGGCAGGCATAACGTGCAGAACGCGCTTGCCGCAATAGCCGTCAGCGACGCGCTGGGGGTTGGATTTAAGGACATAGTTTTCAGCTTATTCGGTTTTAGCGCGCCGTCTATGAGAATGGAAATACTGGCTGCTTCGGGGATAACGATAATAAACGATAGTTATAATTCAAATCCAAAATCAATGGAATCCGCTATCAATGTTTTGTCAAATTTTGAAGCCAACGGCAGAAAAATTCTTATCAGCGGCGACATGCTGGAATTAGGCAGTGTGTCCAGGTATTTTCATAATCAGATAGGCCTGAATGTCGCGAATTCCGGGATAGATATATTTGTAGGAGTGGGCGAGATGTCCAAAGAAGCCGTTAATGCCGCGTTGGCTGCGGGCATGAATAAAAACGCAGTATATTTATGCAAGGACTCGAAAGAGGCAGGCGCACTTCTATTAAAAATAGCTCACACCGGAGACGCAGTATTGATAAAGGGTTCGCGCAGAATGGCTATGGAGAAAATATGCTCTACAATTTACTCTACCCGCTAAGCCACATCTGGTTTGGCTTCAATATTTTCAGGTATATAACATTCAGGGCCACTATGGCAGCGCTTACGGCATTTTTGCTGAGTTTGCTTCTGGGTCCCTGGGTTATAAAGAAACTGACCATTCTGAAAATAGGAGAACACGTGCGGGACAAGGGCGAGGTCGGCGCCTTGCATGTGCTTCACGAAAAGAAACAAGGTACGCCGACCATGGGCGGCATTTTGATTCTGGCTGCCGTGATATGCTCGACTATTGTCTGGGCGGATATTACAAATAAATTCATACTCATAGCGTTATTTTCGACTGCCTGGCTGGGCACGATAGGTTTTATAGACGATTACATCAAACTGGTAAAAAAAAGATCGAAAGGCCTGGCAGCGATACCAAAACTACTCGGCCAGATCCTGCTCGGATTATCCGTAGGCATATTTTTTTATTTTTCGAAAGGCAACACAACATTTCTTGACCTGCCGTTTATCAAAGATACGGTAATCGAGCTAAGCGTATTTTACATATTTTTTGTAACGTTGGTAATAGTGGGCACTTCAAATGCGGTAAATTTAACCGACGGGCTGGACGGGCTTGCCATCGGTTGCACGTCCTTTGCGGCACTGGCGTACAGCGTATTGAGCTATATAGTCGGCAATGCGATATTAAGCAAATACCTTTTAATTACGCATATACCGGGCACAGGAGAACTTGCTGTTTTTTGCGCCAGCATTGTAGGCGCAGGGCTCGGATTTTTGTGGTATAACTGTTATCCTGCCCAGGTTTTTATGGGCGATACTGGTTCTCTGGCTCTTGGAGGCGCGCTTGGTGTTGTAGCCGTATCCATAAAAAAAGAATTGTTGTTATTTCTTGTGGGCGGCATATTTGTATTCGAGGCGCTGTCTGTGATAATACAGGTAGTCTCGTTTAAGCTGACAAAGAGAAGGGTATTTCTTATGTCGCCTGTGCATCATCATTTTCAACTGAAGGGCTGGAATGAATCAAAGGTTATTGTGAGATTCTGGATAATCGCCATCATATTAGTGCTGTTTACATTAGTTACATTAAAGATCAGGTGACGCGGAGCGTCATTGCGAGCCCTGAGCGAAGCGAAGGGCGAAGCAATCTCCTTGGTAAAATCGGAGATTGCTTCGCTCACTTCGTTCGCTCGCAATGACGAATTGTAATGAATCTTAAAAACAAACAAGTCGTTGTTGTCGGATTAGCCAAGAGCGGCGTTGCTGCTCTTGAACTTTTGAAAAGGCAAGGCGCGAAGGCGAGGGCTACGGAGATTTCCGCCAAGGGTTCCGTGGCCTGCCTTGCCGAAAAACTTACGGCCAAAGGCTTTAAAATAGAAATAGGCAGGCACACTGAAGATTTTTTAAAAGGCGCAGACTTAATCGTAACAAGCCCTGGCGTGCCGGACACCGCGCTGCCTGTCGCGTGGGCAAGGAAAAACGGCATAAAGGTAATAGATGAAATAGAATTGGGATTCATGTTTTGCAAGGTCCCCATAATCGCCGTGACAGGCACTAACGGCAAATCCACCACAGTATCGCTTATAGGCCATATTTTTAACAAAAGCAGCAGGAAGGCTGTTGTATGCGGCAATATCGGCAACCCTTTTTCAGGTGAGATAGAAGATTTAAAAGATGATTGTGTTGTGGTATTGGAGGCCAGTTCTTTTCAGCTGTTCAGGATAGACAAGTTCAGGCCAAAGGCAGCGGTACTGCTTAACATAACCCGGAATCATTTAGATAGGCACGCCGATTTTAACGAATACCTGAACGCAAAAATGAATATTTTTAAAAACCAGTCGGCATCCGACGCGGCGGTGTTAAATTATAAAGACGAAAATATCCTGAAAAACACGGCTGCCATTAAAGCTAAGAAAATATTTTTTAACAAGGGCAGGTTTGATATATGCGACGTGAGAGATTTAAAGATAAAAGGCGCTCATAATGTCGAAAACGCATGGGCAGCAGCTCTTTGTGCGGCTGCATTCGGCATTTCACAAAAAGACATTACCGCGGCACTTAAGTCTTTTGAAGGCCTTGAGCATAGATGCGAATACGTAGCGACTATAAACGGCATAAAATTCATAAATGATTCGAAATCCACTACGGTTGACGCCGCGATAAAGGCATTGACCTCTTGCGATGAGCCGGTTGTCCTGATAGCGGGCGGGAGGGATAAAAACAGCGATTTTAGGCCTTTGCGTGATTTTTTAGTAAACAAGGTTAAGGTAGTGGTTTTGATAGGCGAGGCAAAGGAAAAAATTAAGAATGCCCTGTCAGGCGCAGTTGATATAAAAGAGGCGGATTCCATGGAAGATGCCGTGAAAAGCGCTTTGCGATTGGCGAAAGAAGGGGAAAGCGTTCTGTTGTCTCCTATGTGCACGAGTTTTGATATGTTTGAGAATTTCCAGCACAGGGGCAGGGTTTTTAAGGAAATAGTAGAGGAGTTTCGTAGGCATGCGTAAAACAAGAATAGCGGTTTTCATGATAACCTGCATATTGATAGCGATAGGCATTGTCATGATTTATTCTGCCAGCGCGATATTCGCCTATGAAAGGTATCACGACAGCTCTTATTTTTTTAAAAGGCATATGCTGTATCTTATATTGGGGATTATAGGCGCTGTCGGCGTTATGTTTTTTGATTACAGAAAATTAAGAAAATGGGCAAGGCCTATTTTGCTCTTTACTATAATGATGCTGGTTCTAGTGCTAGTCCCGGGCGTAGGCAGGGAGGCAGGAGGCGCAAGGCGCTGGTTTAAATTTTTCAATTTAAGTTTCCAACCGTCTGAATTCGCCAAATTGGCTATTATAATATATCTCGCTGATTTTTTAAGCAGAAAACAGAATTGCATAAAAGATTTTTTTTACGGATTTTTGCCGTCAGCCATTACCCTGGGAGCTGTAAGCTGTTTTGTGCTTTTACAGCCTGATTTAGGCACTGCTATCTCGCTGGCCTTTGTAGGGGCGACGATGTATTTCGTCGCAGGAATACGCATGGTTTATCTTTTGTGGGTATTTTTACTTAGCATGCCCGCGCTGTACCTGATGCTTTTTAAGGTTGCGTATAGAAAACGGCGCATGCTGGCGTTTTTAAACCCGTGGCTTGACCCGCGCGGCGTGGGATTTCAGATCGTCCAGTCGTTTATAGCGCTTGGTTCAGGGGGCCTCTTGGGCGTAGGCCTGGGCAAATCGCAGCAGAAATTATTTTATCTGCCGGCTTCCCATACTGATTTTATTTTTTCGATCATAGGCGAAGAGCTCGGTTTGATCGGCGCTTTATGTATTGTAGTCCTTTTCATACTTTTAATACTAAACGGTTCAAGGATCGCGTTCAGGGCGCCTGATTTATTCGGCCAATTTATTGCGCTGGGCATAGTCGCAAAAATAGGTTTTGAGGCTGCGGTAAATATAGGCGTTTCAACAGGCTGCCTGCCGACAAAAGGGTTGCCTTTGCCTTTTGTAAGTTACGGAGGCTCTGCGCTGATTTTTAACATGATGGCAATCGGATTGTTGTTAAATATAGGGAGGGCCCGTTCAAATGAGGCAGCTTAGGCTATTGATTGCCTGCGGCGGTACAGGCGGCCACATATTTCCCGCTTCAGCGCTGGCAGCGCATATCAAAAGCGCGCATCCAGACGCGGACATATCTTTTGCAGGAGTCTTTAACAGCCACATCGAAGGTATTTTGAAAAAATCCGGGTATAAGACCTTTTCTATAAAGGCAGGCGGCATGCCGCGCGGCCTTAACATATTGATAGCGCCGTTTTTTGTAAAGGCAGCAAGATCGTTTTTTCTGGCGGTTGAAATCCTGAAAAGAGAAGATATCCACATAGTTGTCAGTATGGGCAGTTTTTCCGGCGCGCCTTTCGTTTTTGCCGGAAAATTTCTCGGGCTGCCTGTGCTTGTACATGAGCAGAATATCTTGCCCGGTAGGGCAAACCGTTTAAGCGGATATTTCGCCGACAGAATAGCCATAAGTTTTGATAAGACAGCTTCGTATTTTTCAAAAAGGATGAAGAGAAGGATAGTTTGTACGGGCAACCCTGTGCGGGAAGAAATTCATGGTATAAAAAAAGAAGATGCTTTAAAATTTTTTGATTTCGATGCCAATAAGTTCACAATCCTGGTTACCGGCGGCAGCCAGGGCGCGCACGCGATAAATATCGCGATCGCACTGGCAGCAAAAGGGCTTGATAAGAATAAATTTCAGATCTTACATCTAGCCGGAAAATCTGACTGCGAATTCGCATCAAGGGAATATAATTTGCTCGGTATAAAAAATAAGGTGTTTTCATTCTTTGACGATATGGGCAAGGCCTACGCGGCAAGCGATCTGATCATATCCCGCGCAGGCGCCATAACAATAGCGGAGATTACTTCTTTAGGCATCGCGTCAATACTGGTGCCGTATCCGCACGGCGACGCGCACCAGAGGGAAAACGCGAAGGTTTTGCAAAATCGCAACGCCGGAGTTATAATAGAGGAAAAATATTTGACAAAAGAAAGATTGCTTGCAGCGATAAAAGACCTGTCGGAAAACAGGAACAAGCTGGAAGAGATGAAACATAACAGCAAAAACCTCGCCAGGCCCGGTGCCGCAGAAAGGCTTGCGAAAGAGGTATTGGATCTAGCCTGATGAAGTATTTAAAAAACAAAAAACACATATACCTTGTCGCTATCGGCGGGATAGGCATGAGCGCGATTGCTTTAATCCTGCTGAAAAAAGGGTGCAAGATAAGCGGTTCTGACCTTAAGCCGAATTCCCTGACTAAAGAGCTTGAGCGGTTAGGCGCGAAGATTTATCCGTTTCATAAGAAAGAAAATTTGAGCAGTGATGTTGACCTGGTTATATATTCTTCCTGCATACGCAAAGATAACCCTGAATTGGCCGGGGCGAGGGCTGCTAAGATTGCCGCTGTTTCCAGGGGCGTTGTGCTGGCTGAACTGATGCAAGACAAGAAAGGCATTGCTGTCTGCGGCTGTCACGGCAAGACTACAACATCCGGCATGATAGCCACTATGTTAACAGCCGCAGGCCTTGACCCTACGGCGCTTATCGGCGGGGAAGTAAATTTTTTAGGTTCCAACGCACGGCTCGGAAACGGGCAATACCTGGTTACAGAGGCGGATGAAAGCGACGGTTCATTCTTAAAATTAAAGCCGTATTATTCGGTTGTAACGAATATAGACGAAGACCACATGGATTATTTCAAGGATACAGGCTGCCTGCTAAAGCGTTTCGGAGAATATATATCAAATATAAAGAAAGGCGGATGTTTTATTTATTCTGCGGATGACCCCAGGCTGTTACTGCTCAAGGAGCAATGCAAGGTTGATATGATGAGCTACGGGCTTAAAAGCACAGCCGATGTTTACGCAAAAAGCATATCTTCAGGTGATTATGCGATGGATTTTGACTGTTTTGTCAAAAAGAGGCTGTTGGCCAAATTTAAAATACATGTCCCGGGCGCGCACAATATTTCTAATGCGCTGGCAGCTATTTCTCTAGGCCTGAAATTAGGATTATCCGCGGAGCAGATTAAGCCGGCCCTGGAAAAATTTACAGGCACAAAAAGAAGATTTCAGATACACGGTTGTTTTTCAGGCGTAACCATAGTGGAGGACTATGCGCATCACCCTGCGGAGATCATGGCAACGCTTAAGGCAGCCGCGGCATTCAGACCTAAGCGCGTTATAGGCGTTTTTCAGCCGCACAGGTTTACAAGGACATTATATCTGGCAGACAGGTTTAGCAGCTGTTTTAATCTAAGCGATTATCTGATTTTGACTGACATATACAGCGCCAGCGAAAATTCGATACAAGGCGTAACAGGCAGGTTTTTGTTTGACACCGTCACGAAGGCAAAGCATAAACACGTTGTTTATATAGAAAAAAATAAGATTACAGACTACCTTTGCAAAATAAAAAAACCCGGAGACATGGTTATTGTACTCGGTGCAGGCGACATAAATACAATAGCCGATGAGTTGGTTGAAAAATTAAAATGATTCACAACGAAAAAATTCTGTCTATGATGAGATTCTGCGAGCCGATGTATAAACATACGACCTTCAGGATCGGCGGGCCCTGCGATATCTGGGCAGTGCCGGAGGATTTGGAATCTTTATCCGAGATTTTAAAATTATGCATCCGTGACGGTATACCTGTTATGGCTGTGGGAAACGGTTCGAATCTTTTGGTAAAGGACCAGGGCCTGAAGGTATGCCTGATAAATCTGGATGCCGGCAGTTTCAAAGATATAAGGATAGAAGGCGATGCTGCCGAAGCAGGCGCAGGAATAAGCTTAACCAGGATGCTTAATATCCTTTGCGATAACGGCCTCGGTGGGCTTGAATTTTTATCGGGGATACCCGCGACCGTCGGCGGTGCTTTGGCGATGAATGCCGGCGGTGGTACATCTATAGGCGATTCTGTCGAGCAGGTGACAGTGATTGATCGAAAAGGGCAAATCAGCGATTTGAAAAAAAATGAGCTGGTATTCAGATACCGCTGGTCTAATCTTGAAAAATATATTATTTTAAAAGCCAAATTCAAGCTTAAAAAATCCAGTCATTCTGACGTGCGCGGTAAGATGAATAAATATCTTGCCGAAAAAGTACAAAATCAGGAACTTGACAAGCCCAGCGCAGGCTGTGTGTTTAAAAACCCTGAAAATGATTCTGCCGGCAGGCTCATAGATGCCTCAGGTTTGAAGGGTAAAAATGTCGGAGACGCGGCCATATCCAGTAAGCACGCAAATTTTATTATAAATACAGGAAATGCCAGGTGCGAAGATGTTTTAGAACTGATTAATATCGTAAGAGATAAAGTAAAGAAGGATTACAACATCGAATTGGAGCCTGAAATTAAGATACTCGGATAATTAAATGACAAAATCCAAAATCCAAATTTCAAATCAATCATCAAAATCCAAATCATTAAATTATTTGGAATTGAATGATTCATTTGGATTTTGTAATTTGGATTTGGGATTTTAAGAGGTTTCTATGAAAAAAGTTGTAGCGGTTTTGATGGGCGGGCCTTCGAGCGAAAGGGAGATTTCGCTTAAATCCGGGCGCGCGGTATATGAAGCCCTTTTAGACAGTAAATACCAGCCTGTGGCTATAGACGTTGTTGACGAATGGGAAGAGGCGTTATCCCGGGTAAAGCCGTCTGTAGCCTTTATAGCCTTGCACGGGAAATTCGGGGAAGACGGCACGGTTCAGTCGATCCTGGAAGATATACGGATGCCGTATACCGGTTCAGGGGTCAAGGCAAGCAGGCTTGCTATCGATAAAATAGCATCAAGAAAAATTTTTGAAAAATACGAAATACCTGTGCCGGAATACGCGATAATTAAAAAACCTTCGCATAAATTCAATGAAAAATCAATCGGTTTCCCTATGGTGGTAAAACCGTCGCTTCAGGGTTCAAGCATCGGCCTTACTATCATAGACGATAAATCCCAGATTAATAAAGCGATGGACCTGGCGTTTGTTTTTGACGAGAACATAATAGTAGAAAAATTCATAAAAGGCGACGAGTTGACCGTGGGGATACTGGATGAAAAACCGCTGCCGGTTATAAAAATAGTGCCTAACAGAAAATTTTACGATTTCAAAGCGAAGTATCTAAGCGGAAAGACAGAGTATCTGGTTCCGGCGCCGATAGGGCCGTCAGATTATAAAAAAGCGCAGGGGTTTGCATTGGCCGCTCATAAGGCCCTTGGCTGCAGGGATTTTTCCAGGGTTGACATGATATTGGGCGAAGACGGCAGGATAAGGGTGCTGGAAGTAAATTCCATACCCGGCCTTACAGCAACCAGCCTTTTGCCGAAATCAGCCTCTGTTATGGGTTTTAATTTCAGGGATTTATGCGTAAAAATTATAGAGCTGGCTTTTAAAAATGCCTTATCAAAAAAAATATAAGCAGCGCCGCCAGTACAGGAGGCGTTTGAATATAAAACCGGTTGTATTTTTGATTGTTTTGGTAGCCTCTGTAATCCTGTCCTGGAGATGGCTTGACGATTTTTTTAGAACCTCCGCGTATTTTAATGTTTCTAGGATTGAGTTGTTAATGCGTCCTGTTTTAAAAGACGCGTTGAACATTGAATTTTACAGTATACGCAGAGGGTCTAATATATTCCGGCTGGACATAGACAAAATCGGCAGTGATACGCAGAAAAAACATCCTGAATTCAGATCTGTCACGGTTTCCCGCAGGCTCCCAAATGTGATAAGCGTCAGGATCGAATATAAAAATCCGGTTGTATACCTGAAAGCCGGCTTGAGGTTTGTGCCTGTGTCGAGCGACTGCGTTTTTCTGCCTCCGGATATAGCGGCAGGGAAAATACTGCCTATCATATCAGGCGTAAAGTTTAATGAGCCGAGAAAATTGGCGAGAGGCATTAAATTTATAACATTGGCTCAGGCAGGCTGGACGATAAGAGGCCATAGAATAAATATTTTAGATTTGAATAATGTCAGGGATATTTCAATGTTTCTTGAAAATGGGATAGAGGTTAAAGTCGGAGACGGCAATACGATAAAAACGAAATTAGCAGCTTTAAAGAACGTAATGGACGAACCGTCTTTTGATTTTGCTAAAATAAAATATATAGACCTAAGATTTTCGGATGTTGTCATAGGCCCAAAGAATAAATTGACTGGCGAATAATTTTTTAGTATAATTAAAACAATGTTGTCATTGCGAGGTTAAGATGCCGAGATTTGAACTTATATCAGGCCTGGATGTCGGAGCGACAAAGGTTTCCCTGGCTGTAATCAGGCGCCAGGCAGGATCCGACCAGAATGAATTTCTGGGGTGTTTTACTGCCGGGTGCGAGGGGTTGTCTGCAAGCGGCGCGGTTACGGATCTATCTAAACTTGCCGATGCCGTATCAACGGTATTGGAAAAGGCGCAGGATGCGGTAAAATGCAATATTACTACTGCGTTTGTCAATATCGCCGGCACTCATATCGCCTCTGAAAATGTGCACGGCAGGATTAATCTTTTAAGCAAAGAGAACGAAATATCCAAAAGAGACCTGAATGTCGCGTTTCAAAACGCAAAATTATCAGCGGTTACTTATGACAGGGAGATACTTTTATTTGTTCCTCAAAATTATCTGGTCGACGGACAGGAAGACATTAAAAATCCAATCGGGCTCTTTGGCTCAAGGCTTGAGGTTGAATATCTGTTTATAACAGGCCTCGTGTCTATGATAGGTAATTTATCAAAAGCGGTGAATATGGGCGGCCTTGAAATTGAGGAGATTGCCCTGTCTAATCTGGCAAGCAGTTTTTCGTCTTTAACCAAGCCTGAAAAAGACTTAGGGGTAATCCTTGTGGATATAGGCAGTACGGTCAGCGAGGTTACCGTATTTACGGAAGGCATAATCAGGCATGATAAGATGATCCCTACCGGGGCAGCGGAACTGTCCGATGCGCTTGCTTTGGGCCTGAAGGTAAAGCCCGACGCAACGGCAAAAATAATAAAGAATTACTGCAAGATTGTTTCATCCGATTCCGGCAATGCCGATGAAAAAATTTTAATAAAAGAGATCTCTCCGCCTAAGACAGTAACGCAGGGCGAGCTGCAGGGGATAATAGAGCCGAAGATCAAAGGAGTGCTCGATAAAATAAAAGAAGCGATTCTGGCCTCTGATTGCGCTTCGATGGCGTCATGCGGCGTTGTGCTTATAGGCGGCATTTCCACTATGGACGGCCTGGCTGAAGCAGCTGAACTAGTTTTTAATATGCCGGTAAGGGTTGCCATGGAGCATTCATGCGCTCAAGCTTATGGCCTGGCTCTTTACGGATGCCAAAAGAAAAACGCAGGCGGCCTGAATAGGCAGCTAAGCGAGAATGTTTTGAAACGTGCGTTTCTGTCAGCGAAGGATTTTATATACGACTATTTTTAAGGAGGCGCAAAAATATGGTAAAAGCGCGCGGCCTGTTATTGATGATAGCGGCAGGTTTTTTTATTTTTACAGCACCCGGTGCAGCATCGGCAGAATGGAGTTTTTCCGGCGAAGGCATAAATGAACCGCATGCAAATCTGGTTCTATCCGATTCTTTTAGTGGTACTATTTATGCAGCTACGGATTATTTTCTTTATATGTCAGAAGATGCCGGCAAAAGCTGGCGGCATATTTTTTCAATGGCGAGCAAGGAAAGCAATATAAATTTTATCAATATAGTATCAGGCAACCAGCTGTCTATATTAGTTGCGACAGACGATGGCTTATATATTTCTTCGGATAGAGGGGAGCATTGGCGGAAGGCATTCCAAAAGGGCGTAAATTGTATAGCATCAGATATTAATAATACAGCCTCTGTATATGTTGCTACCGATGAAGGGATATATGTTTCGCAGGATATGGCTAAGACATGGCAGTTGGTTTCAGCAGGATTGGGTTCAGTGCCTATCAAATATATAATAATCGATAAGGCAGGCAAAATTTATATAAGTTCCGAGGGCAGAATTTTTAAGTCAGAGGATAACGGTAAAATATGGAAAGAGATTTATTCGTTTGTTAAAAAAGATGTTTTAGAAACGCCTCCTGAAGAAATAGCCCCTGAAGAAACAGAGCAGGCTTTTACAAAAATAAATTCCTTAGCCGCAAATGCCCTTGCGCCGGATGAGATTTACGCGGCTGTGTCAAAGGGCGTTCTTTTCTCTAAAGACAGCGGCCAAACATGGGCATTTATGCCAACCGTTGGCTTGGGCAACAGCGAGGCGCGGCATATAGCCGCGGCGAAAGAGAAGATATATATCGCGACACGCAGTGGAGTTTTTGAATATAATAATCTTGACGCGAAGTGGAGCCCGATATACGGAGGGGCTTATTTTAGAGATGTAAAATTTCTAAGCGTTGATGAGCAAAATTCAACAATCTGGGCCGCCTCAGGAAACGGTATTTTTAAAATGGAAAATACGCCGGCAGCCGGTTTTAACGGGCAAACCGGGTTGCCTCAACGTTTTCTTGAAAAATTTAATAATGAACCGAGTATCGGCGATGTCCAGCGCGCGGCTATAAGGTACGCGGAGGTGCACCCTGAAAAAATAGAACGCTGGAGAAGATTGGCGGCTAAGAAAGGCCTGCTGCCCAAGATCAGCACAAACGTCGGGAATAATGTAAGCGATTTATGGCATTGGGAGGCAGGCTCAACCACAAAGGCAGGAGATGATGTTTTATTAAAAGGTAATGAAGCTATGGAATGGAACGTTGGCGCGTCGTGGGATTTAAGCGAATTTATCTGGAATCCGGATCAGACTAATATAGATGTCCGCAGCCGCTTGATGGTTGAGCTTCGGGATGATATTTTAGACGATGTCACACGGCTTTATTTTGAAAGAAGGCGGCTTCAGGTTGACATGTTGCTTTCTCCGCCAAGAAGCGAAAAAGAGCATTGCGATAAATTATTGCGCATAGAAGAAATTACCGCGAATATGGACGCCTTGACAGGCGGATATTTTTCGGCAAAACTTAATAATCCTTCGGAAAATCCTCATCGATATTGACACATGATAGAAGAGAATTTGATCGCTGTAAGGCGCAACATAGAGAAAGCGGCCAGGATTTCAGGCCGCAGGCCTGCAGATATAACATTGGTGTGCGTTACAAAACAGGCCGCAATAGAGCAAATTAAGGAAGCGATTGCATGCGGTATTACTGATATAGGCGAGAACCGCGTGCAGGATGCTGCGGAAAAAATAATTGCAGTAGGGGCACGCTGCTGCGTGCCCCTACGGTGGCATCTGATAGGCCACCTTCAGACCAACAAGGCCAAAAAGGCAGTAGAGATTTTTGACCTCATTCATTCTATAGACAGTTTCCATCTTGCGGAAACGGTTTCGAAGGAAGCCGGAAAAATAAACAAAACACAGGATATTCTGATAGAGGTAAATATTTCCAAGGAAGAAAGTAAGTTTGGCGTAAAACCAGAAGAAACACCGCCTTTAATAGAGCGTATTAAAGCATTAAATAATATAAGGGTATTAGGTCTTATGACTATCGCGCCTTTAACAGATAATCCTGAAAATGCAAGGCCTTGTTTTAGAAGATTGCGAGATATTTTGCGTGATGTAGAGGCGCCCCAATGGGGCGCCTCTACGCCGCAGCTATCAATGGGCATGTCGCAGGATTATCAGGCCGCGATAGAAGAGGGGGCTACAATGGTCAGGATAGGGAGCGCTATATTTAAATGACAAATTTCAAAATCCAAATTTCAAATCAATCATCAAAATCCAAATTATTAGATTATTTGGATTTAAAATATTCATTTGGATTTTGTCATTTGGATTTGGGATTTTAACTATGAGTAATCAAAAAATAGGCATAATCGGCGCAGGAAATATGGGCGAGGCTATTATGAAGGGCCTGTTAACAGGCCCTTATGCGTATAAGCCTAAAGATATAATTATCAGCGATGTCTCCAAGGAGAGGCTTTGGTTTTTAAAAAAGGAATACAACGTAAAAACTGTTTCCTACAACGAGGAGGCTGTCGAATCAAGCGATATTATAATCCTCGCAGTCAAGCCGCAAAATATGGCTCCGGTTATTTTTGAAACCAGAAAATTTATAAACCCCGATAAGCTGGTGATATCCATAGCCGCGGGCATAAAAACCAGTTTTATAGAAAAGCATCTTTTAGGCAAGGTGCCGGTTATAAGGGTAATGCCTAATATGCCTGCCTTGGTGCAAAAAGGCATTTCAGCGTTTTGCGCGGGTAAACACATAAAATCCGCGCATAAAAAAACAGTAATGCAAATTCTATCCAATATCGGCAGCGTGGTTGAGGTTAGAGAGGGCCAGATGGATGCGGTTTGCGCTGTTTCAGGCAGCGGGCCGGCATATTTTTTATTTTTGACGGAAAAACTTATCGATGCGGGAATTAAAAACGGTTTAAGCGAAACAATCGCGGTAAAATTAGCCATAGAAACAGCTGCCGGCGCCGCGGCAATCATGTCAACAGTAAAAGAGGCGCCGGGCATATTACGAAGTAGGGTTACTTCGAAAGGCGGCACCACAGAGGCCGCGTTTAAGGTTTTTGAGAAGGAAGGACTCGGTAAAATTTTTGAAAAAGGCGTAAAAGCCGCAATAAAAAGATCGAGAGAATTGTCATGTTTATAGTAAGTAATTTTATAACAGCAGCGGCGCATATTTTAGATATCGCGTTGACCATTTTTTATTGGCTGATACTTATCCGCGCGATTATCAGCTGGGTAAATCCGGATCCGTTTAATCCTATAGTGCAGTTTTTGTATAAAAGCACAGAGCCCGTGCTAGAGCCTATCAGGCGCAAAATTCCTTTTTGGAACTTAGGGATAGATATCTCCCCTTTAATTGCGTTTCTGGCAATAATATTTGTGCAGTATTTTGTTGTCCGGACATTGCTTCAGATCGCTATCAAAATCCAGGGGTAGAGATGAAGATTCAAATAAGAGTTCAGCCCGGGGCTTCCACAAATAAAGATGCCAAGATGCCGGACGGCACTTTAAAAATATGGCTGACCAGCCGCGCTCACGACAATGAGGCAAATGAGGCGTTGATAGAATATCTGGCGGAAAAATTCGGCGCAGCCAAGTCCAGGGTAAAGGTTATAAAAGGAATGTCATCCAGAAATAAGATCGTAGAAATTATGTAGGGGCAGACCCCTGTGTCTGCCCAGAGAGGTAAAAATGAGCAAAATCGGCATAATCGGCGGGAGCGGGCTTTATCAGATTGAGGGTTTAAAAAATATAAAATGGACCAAGGTCCAGACGCCTTTCGGCGACCCGTCAGACGAATATCTGACAGGCGCATTGGACGGCAGGGAAATAGTATTTTTGCCCAGGCACGCCAGGGGGCACAGGATTTTACCTACGGAGGTTAACTACCGCGCGAATATATATGGCATGAAAAAATTAGGCGTTGACAGGATTTTATCCGTATCAGCCGTCGGCAGTTTAAAAGAAACCATAAAGCCGCTTGATGTGGTTATCCCTGATCAGTTTGTTGACAGGACCAATATGGGCCGTAATACTACATTTTTCGGAGACGGTATAGTGGCGCATGTAAGCTTCGCCGATCCGGTGTGCTCTGATCTGGCTAATCTTTTATGCGACATCGGAAGGGCCTCCGGAGCCACAGTACATTTCGGCGGCACGTACCTGAACATGGAAGGCCCTATGTTTTCGACAAAGGCAGAGTCGAATCTTTACAGGCAGTGGGGCATGGATATAATCGGCATGACGAATATGCCTGAAGCCAGGCTTTCGAGAGAGGCAGAGATCTGCTATGCGACGATAGCCTTTGTGACTGACTATGACTGCTGGCGGCAGTCTGTTGTCGACATAAAAGAAGTGCTTTCCAATTTATTTAAAAATGTTGATATGGCAAAAAAGATGATAAAAGCAGCTGTTTCAAAAATTCCGGAAAAAAGGCATTGTTTCTGCGCTTCAGCCCTTAAAGACGCCATTGTGACGGATAAAAAAATAGTGCCTGTTGAAACCATGAAAAAACTTGAATTGATTATCGGAAAGTATTTAAAATAATGGAATATAAAGATACCTTAAATTTACCGAAAACAGATTTCGCCATGAAGGCCAATCTGCCTGTCAGAGAGCCTGCCATGCTTAAGAGGTGGCAGGATGAAGGCGTTTACCTGAAGATAAGAAAAAAATCAGGCGCGAAAAAGAAATACATACTGCACGACGGCCCGCCTTATGCCAACGGCAATATACATATCGGCCACGCCCTGAATAAAACGTTGAAGGACATCGTTATTAAATATAAGACAATGACAGGCTTTGATTCGCCTTATGTGCCCGGTTGGGACTGCCACGGCCTGCCTGTTGAGCATCAGCTTTTTAAAGAACTGGGCATCACAAAAGACCAGATAGACCAGGTTAAATTCAGAAAAAAAGCGCATGATTACGCAATGAAATACGTTAATATTCAGAAAGAGGAATTTAAGCGCCTGGGTATTTTCGGCGACTGGGAGAATCCGTACCTTACGCTTTCAAAAGATTATGAAGCGGACATAGTTTTGTCTCTTGCCAAACTTGTAAGAGACGGCTACATATACAAGGGCTTTAAGCCGATAAACTGGTGCGTAAGATGCGAAACAGCGCTTGCAGAGGCAGAGGTGGAATACGAAGACCATGCGTCGCCGGCGGTGTATGTCAAGTTTAAATCGTTAAACGAAAATGTATATTTTGTAATATGGACGACAACACCGTGGACGCTTGTCGCGAATGTCGCTATCGCCGTGCATCCTGATCTGGATTACGCGTTTGTCTCGGCAGCAGGCCAGACATTGGTTATGGTCAAAGATTTGGTTTCCCGGGTAATGGAGGCAGCTGTAATCAAGGATTACAAAATTGTTAAAACCGTTAAAGGCAAAGAGCTTGAGGGCATTGAGGCGCAGCATCCTTTTATTGACAGAAAATCAAAGGTTGTATTGGCGGATTATATTTCGAATGTGGACGGCACAGGCTGTGTCCATACGGCACCCGGCCATGGGCAGGATGACTATAAGACAGGGCTTAAATACAAACTTCCTGTCATAATGCCTGTTGACGCGTCTGGAAAATTCGATAAGACCGCAGGCATTTTCAGCGGGCTCAATGTCTTTAAGGCAAACGGCAATATTGTCCAGCACTTGAAAGAAATAGGCGCGTTATTCGCGTCAGGAGATATTACTCATTCGTATCCTCATTGCTGGCGCTGTAAAGAGCCGGTTATTGTAAGGGCAACGACCCAGTGGTTTATAAATGTAGACCATAAAGATTTGAGAAAAAAGACGCTTAACGTAATTAAAAATATTAAATGGATGCCTGCAATCGGAGAAAACAGAATTTCTGCGATGGTAGAAAACCGGCCTGACTGGTGTTTATCAAGGCAGAGGTATTGGGGGGTGCCCATACCGGCGTTTTATTGTAAGAAATGCAATAGTGAACTTCTTGACGCCGCGATTGCAGAGCATATCAGCGTTATTTTCAGAAAAGAAGGTTGCGATGCGTGGTTTATTAAATCTGCTGTGGATTTGCTGCCGAAAGGCACAAAGTGCCCTAAATGTAAGTCAGAAAATTTTGAAAAAGAAACAGATATAATAGACGTATGGTTTGATTCGGGGGTAAGCCATCAGGCTGTGTTGAGGACAAGGAGTGAGCTTGGGTTTCCCGCGCAATTATATCTTGAAGGAAGCGATCAGCACCGCGGCTGGTTTCAGTCAGCGCTTCTGACTTCAATGTTAATTGAAAACAGCGCGCCGTTTAAACAGGTTTTAACGCATGGTTTTGTCGTGGATGGGCTCGGCAGAAAGATGTCGAAATCGCTGGGCAATGTAATCTCTCCGCAGGATATAATAAAACGTTCAGGCGCAGATGTTTTAAGGCTATGGGTTGCGTCATGTGACTATGAGGGCGACATAAGGGCGTCAGACGAGATATTGATAAGGACAGAGGATGCCTACAGGAAAATACGCAACACGTTTAAATTTATATTGGGCAATCTCTATGATTTTAACCCCGGAAATAATTCTATAGAGTATGATAAGCTTTGCGAGATAGACAAATGGGCGCTTAGTAAATTAACGGGCCTATTGGAAGAAACAACAGCAGCATACGAAACATTTCAGTTTCATAAGGTATACAGGGCTGTTTATGATTTCTGCAGTATCGAGCTTTCATCTTTTTATCTTGACATTTTGAAGGATACGCTTTATACTTTTCACGCCGATAGTTTGAAAAGGCGTTCAAGCCAGACAGCGCTGTATGATATTTTGTCTGTCTTGATTAAAATATTGGCTCCGATCCTTGTTTTTACGTGCGAAGAGGCCTTAGGATGTATGCCGAAGCTTTCGAGTGAACCTGATAGCGTTCATACGGCAGAATGGCCTCAGCCGCACAGGGAATGGAGAAATAAAAAGCTGGAAGAAAACTGGCAATTGCTCATTGAGTTGAGGGCGCGCGTATTAAAAGCCATTGAGGAAAAAAGAACAGCTGGGTTAATTGGTAATTCGCTCGAAGCAAAAGTTACAATTGCTGTAGGGGCGAACGGCCGCTCGCCCCTACAATTTGATTTTTTACAACTATATCTGGATCAGCTTCCGGGTATATTTATAGTTTCTCAAGTAGAATTAAAAAAATATAAGGCCTTATCAGAAGACGCAGATTTTATGGTGGATAAAGCATCAGGCCAGAAATGCCAGCGCTGCTGGAATTACCGGGAGACAGTAGGTAAGAATTCTGCGCATCCCGAAATATGCGATCGCTGCATCGAGGCAATAAGAATATTGTAATCCCTCGCGACTAAACGCGATAGCTGGTCGCTCGGGATAAATTTTGCTTCGCAAAATTTAGGAGACCATATGAAAGCAAAACCGAAAAAAGTCAAAAAATTCTCAAGGGCAGATTTAAAAGTTTTTAAAGAATCGTTAATAAAAATAAAAACAAAACTGCTGGCGCAGATTCTGAATGTTGAAAAAGAAAACTTAAGGACTTCCCAGAAAGACGCGTCAGGCGATCTGTCAAGTTACACGATACATATGGCTGACGTGGCTACTGACAGCTACGACAGGGAATTTTCATTAAGCATGGCTTCGGTTGAGCAAAAGGCGGTTTATGAAATAGACGAGGCTTTGAAAAGAATAGACGAAGGCGATTACGGTTTGTGCCTGACCTGCGGAAAACAGATCGCCAAGAACAGGCTGAAGGCAGTCCCTTTCGCCAAATACTGCATAGCCTGCCAGAGCGAAGAAGAGAGCAAAAAAAAGAAAAGTCAATGACCAGATGCAGGTGGTTAGCGCTTTTTATCGTAACAGCAGACCAGCTAAGTAAAATCATCCTGTTGAAATATTTCACTCCCGGCGAATCATTCCCTCTGATAAAACATGTTTTACATCTGACCCTGGTATTCAATAAGGGAGGCGCTTTCGGCATATTCGCTAACGCTACTTCTGTGTTCATTTTGATATCGTTAGTAGTCATTATAGCCATAGCGGCATTTTTATTTTATAAAAAAACAACGCAATACAGCATAGCTGTTGCGTTAAGCTGTATTATGGCGGGCGCAGCCAGCAATTTGATAGACAGGCTGCGTTTTGGCTATGTGATTGATTTTATTGATTTTCGCATCTGGCCTGTTTTTAATATCGCTGACAGCGCGATAACGCTGGGCACCCTCTGGTTGGTCTATTACGTCGTTGCGAGGAGTCCCGCCACCGAAGGTGGCGGGACGACGAAGCAATGACGGAAAGGTTTTATGCACCCCTTACTTTTTAAATGCGGTCCTATATCCATATATTCTTACGGCGCGATGATTGTCCTGGCGTTCTTTGCCGCGACATACCTGGCCCAACGAGCAGCCAAAAGGTCCGGCATCTCGCCTGATATAGTCACAAACTCCGCGTTGCTGGTTTTATTTTCGGGTATTGTAGGCGCGCGCATCTCATACGTTTTGCTCGATCTGGAGTTTTACGCGCAGAATCCCATCGAGATATTTATGCTGCCGCACGGAGGCCTGGCGTTTTACGGCGGCGCGATAGCGGCCGTCGCAGCTGAATTGATTTATTTAAAACTCAAAAAACTTTCCGTATATAAAATCGGCGATCTGATTATTCCTTATGTCGCGTTCGGACAGGCAATAGGAAGGATAGGCTGCTTCCTGAACGGCTGCTGTTACGGCAAGCCTATGGCTTACGGCCATTTGTACCCGACGCAGATTTTTTCATCTATTTTATTAATATTTTTATACTGTTTTTTAAGGTTGCTGCAGAAATCGGAAGTAAAGCCTGGGATTGTTTTGATTTCATATGGGCTTCTTTATTCCGCAGGCAGGTTTTTGATGGAATTTTTAAGAGGCGATAATATGGCTATTGTCTTAGGTATGACATTTTCTCAGTTTGTGGGTGCGATAGTATTTTTGTTTTGCGCGGTATTGCTTTTAATCAGATTGGTACAGCCTTATGGAAGAGATACGCATTAAACCTGTTCCCAGGGATTATGGAATCAGGCTGGACATATTTTTAACCGAGCATTTTTTAGGTAAATATTCCCGCACTTACCTGCAGCGGCTGGTAAGCGCAAATAATATCCTGATAAATTCAAAGCCCTGCTCGTCAAACCACAGAATAACACAAGGCGATGAGATATTGATTTCGCTGCCTGACCCGGAAGATTTCCATATAAAGCCGCAGGATATGGATTTTGAAATAATTTATCAGGATAAGGACCTTTTGGTTGTAAATAAACCCGTAGGTATGGTGACGCATCCTGGCGCGGGAAGAAAAGAAAATACGCTGGTAAACGCGCTTTTATTCCGCTGCAAGGATCTGTCAGGCATAGGCGGCAAATTAAGGCCTGGCATAGTCCACAGATTGGATAAAGATACTTCCGGGATAATGCTGGTAGCGAAAAACGATCTTGCTCACCGCGAACTGGCCAAACAATTCAAGCGCAGGGAAATACAGCGTAAATATGTTGCGTTGGTCGAGGGCAGGGTGGAATTTGACAGCGATCAGATAGATTTGCCTATGGGCAGGGATTTGAAAAACAGGGAAAAGATGGCGATAAAATTTGCCGATTCGAAAGAAGCAGTCACCAGGTATAGGGTAATAGAGCGTTTTCCCGATACTACGCTGCTTGAGATAGAGCCTATCACAGGCAGGACCCATCAGATAAGGGTGCACATGAAGGCCATAGGCCATCCTATCGTCGGAGACACTAAATACGGTTCAGGCCGAACCAAAGCAGACAGGCAGATGCTGCATGCGAAGTGGATAAGGTTTTTTCATCCGACCCTCAAAAAATATATGGAGTTCAGTTCCCAAGCGCCTTTTTAAAAAAATGCTTGCATTTTAATGGCGCTTATGTTAATATTTTCTAAGCATAATAGTATTTATAAAAAAATAAAATAAGGAGGAAAAAATGGCTTTTGAGCAAACCAGACCGGGGGAAGGAATCAGTCCTAAAGCGGATCAAGCCAAGCCAAGGGAAACCGCCGGAGTCGGTGTGGGTGCTTCAAAGAAAACCGTTGGAGGGGACTCTAAAAATATCAATATGGTATTCTTAGCGGTTTGCGCCCTCTTGGCAATTACTACTTTGTTTTTATTTGTGGCAAAAAACAATCTGGCTACTAAAAATAAAGAGCTTCAGGATCAGCTTGATACGGCAGTTTCGGCAAAGGCCACTGTTGAAAAACAGCTTAGCGAAACAACGGCAGTGAAGGCCGAGCTGGAGAAAAAGATCGACGATATGAAAAAGGAAGCCGAGGCTTTTGCCGCGCAGATAGAGCAGGAAAAACGGCTTAAAGAAACAGCGTTGGCTCAGGTTGAGCAGCAGACACAGGAACTTAACAATGCAAAGAGGTCGCTTGAGGCGGCACAGCAGGAAAAGGCCTCGATTAAAGAGCAATACAAAAAAGACATAGATTCCATGGCGGCACAGCTGCAGGAAGCAAAAACAGCGAAAGAGTCTCTGGAGAAAAAATTAAAACAGACCCTTGCGAGAAAAGGGATAAAATTAGAAAAGATAGTAGTAAAACCGGAGACAGGAGAGCTTGTTTCCGAAGGCCAGGTGCTCGTAGTTAACAAGGAATTCGATTTCGTTGTTATAAATCTCGGAGAGAATGACGGCCTCAAGGTTGGCAGCAAGCTTCAGATTGTTAAAGACGATCAGCCGATAGGCACGGTTGAGGTGGAAAAGATTTACGGGAACATGTCAGCTGCCACCATAATGCCTGACGCAAAGAAAGATTTGATTAAAGAAGGCTGTTCGGTAAGGCCGATATAAAGACTGTGAATGGTTAATAGCGAATGGTAAAAAAGGGGGATTTTTTTAATCCCCCTTTTTTAATGGTAAAATGAAAAAATTGATAATAAAACCGGTTAAAAAAATATCAGGTACGATAATAGTTCCTGCGGATAAATCTATCTCGCACAGGGCAGTTATGTTCGGTTCTATTGCAGAAGGCACGACGCAGATAAAGAATTTTTTGAACGCCGAAGATTGTATGCGGACTGTTGATGCGTTTCGTCAGATGGGAATAGAGATAGAGGTTGGTAGGGGCACGGCGCGCCGTGCCCCTACGGTTTTAATCCATGGTAAGGGATTAAACGGTTTAAAAAAGCCGGCCAAGTCTATTTACTGCGGTAATTCAGGCACAACGATGAGGCTTTTAAGCGGAATTCTGGCAGGGCAGAATTTCAAGGCAAGGCTTACAGGCGATAAATCTTTATCTGGCAGGCCAATGGCAAGGATAACAGAGCCTCTTAGAGCTATGGGTGCGGTTGTAGAGGGCGACAAGCCTCCTTTGGCAATAAAAGGCAACAGGTTGAATACTATTAATTATAATTCTCCGGTTGCAAGCGCGCAGGTGAAATCATGCGTTTTGTTGGCAGGCCTTTATGCCGACGGTGTAACATCCGTAAGCGAGCCGTCGCTTTCTCGCGACCACACTGAAAGAATGCTAAGGTTATTCGGTGTAAACGTTAAATCGGAAGGGTTAAGGGTTTCTGTAAAGGGCGGCCAGAAATTAAAGGCGATAGATTTGACTGTGCCTGCTGATATTTCAAGCGCGGCATTTTTTATCGTCGCGGCGTTAATCGTGAAAAATTCCAGCTTAAGGATAAAATCCGTAGGTGTCAATCCTACTCGTACGGGTATTCTCGATATCCTATTGTCAATGGGCGCGGATATTAAAATAAAAAATAAAACCAAAAGCCCCGAACCTATGGCGGATATAATAATAAATTCATCAAATCTTAAAGCAGTGACTATAAAGCTCGGTGTTATCCCCAGAGCAATCGATGAATTTCCGGTAATTATGGTTGCGGCAACCCAGGCAAAAGGCACGACTAAAATTTTAGGAGCAAAAGAGCTGCGCGTTAAAGAGACTGACCGGATAAAATCGATGTCAGAAGGCCTGAAAAGGATGGGGGTAGACATAAAGGTCGCAGGCGACGATATTTTTATAACCGGTCCGACAAAACTTAAAGCCGCCTCATTGAGCAGCCTGGGAGACCATAGGACTGCGATGGCCTTTGCCGTCGCGGGCCTGGTAGCAGAAGGTAAAACTTCTATACTGGATACTGAATGTATCCTTACTTCATTTCCAAGTTTCGGTAAAATTCTATCCAAAATATCGCGATACTAATATGAACCCCGTTAGAACAATAGGAATACTAAGCCTGGGCTGCCCGAAGAATCTCGTGGATTCAGAGGCAATACTTGCTGATTATTTAAAGAAGGGTTTTAAGGTAATCGACGAACCGGGCAAGGCCGATGTTGTTGTGGTGAATACCTGTGCGTTTATCGAAGACGCCAAGAAAGAATCGATAGATGTAATTTTGGACCTGATACAGCTTAAAAAAGAAGGCAGGATAAAAAAAATTATAGTGGCAGGTTGCCTGCCGCAGCGCTACGAGAAGGTCTTGCGCAAGGAACTGACAGAGGTGGATATTTTTCACGGAGTCAGGGATTTTAAGAAAGATAACCCTGACGAAAGGTTGCTAATAACTCCTGCTCATTATGCGTACATAAAGATATCAGAGGGATGCGATAATAAATGCAGCTATTGCATAATATCGCAGATTAGAGGCAGGTATAGGAGCAGGCCGAAAGAAATAGTTTTAAAGGAAATTAATGATTTATACGCGAATTCCGGCGGGGAATTGAAGGAAATAAATCTTATAAGCCAGGATTTGACGTATTACGGAATGGATTTATATAAAAAATACGCCTTGCCTGATTTGCTTGGGAGTATCGATAAAAAAATAAAATGGATAAGGCTTTTATACGCGCACCCCGCGCATTTTACGGACGAGCTTATCTTCGCGATAAAAGAAAACCCGCGTATATGCAAATATATAGA
>Ga0105164_10000347_pt1 | contig 34351 bp, 28 predicted proteins | sample VDWuncwatermetaG_FD_89674 | JGI IMG/M metagenome (GOLD analysis project Ga0105164, IMG submission 89674) | Wastewater microbial communities from Netherlands to study Microbial Dark Matter (Phase II) - VDW unchlorinated drinking water | ecosystem: Environmental > Aquatic > Freshwater > Drinking...
ACTCAACGAGTGGGGCCATGCGTTCTGGTTTGTGGATGAGCTGTTTGCGGCGCCGTTGCATTGGGGCTTTGTGACGTTGGGCTGGTGCGGGTTGTTCGGAGCGGCGGGTGGCGTGGCGGCGCAGATCGTGAGCCGGATGTCGAATCTGGCGGACGTGGTCTGGAACAACGCGCCCAAGGCCATTCTGGATCCGTTCCCCAGCCAGGTGGGCCCGGGTGCGAAGTCGGTCTACTAGTTGAGAGCAGTAGCGGTGTGAGGATGCGGCCCGGAATTCCCATCAGGGGATTCCGGGCCGAACTCTCTCTAGGAGGATTCATGAAGACGGAAACACGAGGCGTCATTTTGGTGGGTCATGGTGGCATTCCCAAGGGATGCCCACAAGAACTCATCACGAAACTGAAACGGCTGGAAGGTCAACGCCGGGCGGCGAAGCTTCCTCCTTCAGCGGAAGAGCTTGAGTTGGATGCTAAGGTCCGCCAGTGGCCAAGGACCGCAGAGACGGACCCCTACCAAGCAGGTCTCGAACAAATCGCAGCACGGCTTCGAGCGCAACTCAATGGCGCTCTCTTTGCCGTGGCCTACAATGAGTTCTGTGCACCGACGTTGGAGGAATCAGTCGAATCATTGATCAAGCAAGGGGCAACTCACATTACCGTGACGACGACCATGTTCACACCAGGTGGGTCACATTCGGAAGTCGAGATTCCCGAAATCCTCGATCAGTTGCGGCCACAATATCCCGAGGTCGAACTGCGTTACGCCTGGCCATTTGATCTCGACTCAGTCGCCAACACGTTAGCTGAACAGGTCCGGAGGTTTTCCGAAGCAGTTTCAATCGGGAAGGCGTGAAAAGGTATGTTCCCTTCAGGTCACTCAGTGTAAAATGCCCCCACCTTTCGGTTAATGCACAGGGGAGAATTCATGGGGACTGTTCGGGAGCAACTGGCACAAGCATTTCACGATACGCAGTCGTTTAAATGGGATCGTGACAGGGGATTCAAGCTCGCCTCTGGCGAGATCAGTCCTTTCTATGTCGATTGTCGCGCACTCATGGCGCATCCAGAAGCGCGTCGTCTGGTCGCCCAACTGGCCTACGAAGCGCTCACTGACATTGAATTCGATTGTCTGGGCGGTCTCGAACTCGGAGCTATCCCGATCGCCATAACTATTTCAGATTTCGCCTGCGCTGCTTCGCGTCAACGCCTCTGGCGGACATTTGTGGTGCGCAAGCAACCCAAAGACCATGGGCTAGGGAAATTGATCGAAGGCAGTATTCGCCCCGGCGATCGAGCACTGATCGTGGATGATGTACTCACGAGCGGTGGGTCCTTGTTGAAAGCAGTGGTGGTCGCTCGGGAAGCCGGGCTTAGGGTGGATCATGCATTAGTGATTGTGGACCGCCAAGAGCAGGATGGGAGAGCACGTGTGGAAAGAGAAACAATTCGGCTGATCAGTCTTTTAACCATTCAGGATCTCATGACCACGATGAAGAATCGCTAGTGCCGTCCACGTAGATTGTGCACTCCCTCTCACTATCATTTACACTCAAACTGAATCCCCCAACGCCGCTCCTCTACAAGTTCTTGTGCCCCATCAAGGGGACTCACGACTCGAGTGCGCCCTTTGGCTTCTCCCTCGCGAACGATGCTGTAGGAACTACCGCGGCATTTCTCTTTCATGATGTCGAGGGCCTCCTGGCGGAATGAAGAGAGCATCGGCCCCTGTCCTTCTTTGAACGGATAGATGACAACTCCGCCCGTGTCGTGTTGCTGAACGATCTTTGCACCATCGGCACAGCCTCCAACGGCTAGGCACGCCACTACCAGAATGGTTGTCAGCCAAGATGTGATCATTACCTGGGACTGACCCCAATCACGGTAGGCAAGGGGATATGACTGCCCGTGCTTCCCCCAAACAAACTCTTCCAGGAAGCATGTTCTGGCACCAGGAAGTCTTTTTCCCACAATGATCCTAAAATTCGGACGTCTGAGGATGACCCACCATCCATTGCCATCGCTTGACGCACTGCGGGAAGCGCATCTTTGAAACACTGAGCAATGTCGTATAAGCGAACGGCTCCAAGGCTCTTCAAGAGAAGAATGTGTCCGGCTTCCGTTTCAGCGACAATCGTCTGATAGGCATGTTTCCCACCCTCGCGGACACGGATCTTGCCGGTTAGATCCAGCAGCATTAACGCCTGTGCTGCTTCACGGTAGCCTGGTTGTTCTTCATCGAAACGCTCTGCGGTCAGATCAAGAATCCGCGCCTTCTTCAACCCCAAGGCGATCGGTTCTGCGACAAACAATCCCTGCCATGAGGTGTGGCGCCGGCTTCCCAACGGGCGCCCGTCCTTATAGAGAAGACCGAGATACGCAAAGTTTTCCCGGAACAACCCGGCATTGAATAGCACATGATGGCCCGTTCGTTTCTGCCATTCGTCGATCCTGGGCGGCTCTGAAAGCGCTTCTTGGGCGTAATGATGAACGGAGAACTTTGTACGTTCCGGATCCATATCGACAACCAGCATGGTCGGCACGGTAGGACACACATCGCCTGGCTTCCACACCGACACCATGAGACCGTCAGATAGGCGTTCCCACGAAATATCTTGGGCTGGACACAAGCTAGGCAGTAGAACGACGCTCAGGAAGAGGATGCGCGCAGCATGCTTGGCTCCTTCACACCACCAGGGTCTGCTCATGACGGCCCCTACGAACATTCAGTTGGAGCGAGCAGGCAGGTCACAACAGCTCATAGTTCAGGAGCGAGTGACGCTCCGTGACTGTTCACCTGCCTCCGGTTGGTGATCGCCCCTTGTCCGCGTTGTCAGCTCCATATCCAACAACTCACGTACGGAACTTGCCAATGCTTCCGGTGTAAACGGCTTCTGCAGAAAGATGCTCGCCGGGTCGCCGGCCCCGATACCGACATCATCCGTATACCCAGATATGAAGAGAAGCTTCAATTCCGGTTTAATCACGCGAAGATGCCTCGCCAGTTCAGTCCCACTCATCCCCGGCATCACGATATCCGTAAGCAATAGTTTGAGCTTCCCAATATGCGGCGTGGCCACCAGACAAGCCTCTATACCGTTTCTGGCTTCGACGATGCGATAGCCGAACTTCCGAAGCTCATCCCGGATCAGCACACGAACCTCCTCCTCATCCTCAACAAGGAGAATGGTTTCATGGCCCTCCAGCGACTGCACCTGTACGTTCTCGTCTGCTGGCACCTCAATCTCGCTGATCGCACGCGGGAGGTAGACATCAAAACGCGTCCCCTCTCCTATCTCGCTGATCACATCCAATCCTCCGCCACTCTCGGTCACGATACTCAACACGGTCGATAGCCCAAGTCCTGTTCCTTTTCCTTCCTCCTTGGTCGTAAAAAACGGCTTGAAGATCTGCGCCTGTACCTCAGGAGACATTCCGCAGCCTGTGTCGGACACCGATATCTTCACATACTCTCCTTGCACGATCGGATTGACCTGATACTTCGGCGCGTGGTCGAGATCAACCGATGTAGTCTCAATCATCAGCTTGCCGCCGGTCGGCATCGCATCTCGTGCGTTGACGACCAGATTCATCAGAATCTGCTCGACAAAAACAGGGTCAGCCTTGATTTGGAGATCGTCTACACTCAGCCTCAACGTCAATTGAATATCCGCTCCTATCAACCTCCGAAGCATGCTCTCACAGTTACTGAGGATGGTGTTCAAGCTCAGAACTTTCGATCCGGAAAGCTGTTTTCTGCTAAAGGTGAGCAGCTGTCGGATGAGCACCCTCGCGCGCTCACCCGCCTTCTGTATTTCTTCCACCCTATTCCTCAGCGGGTGATCCAAACCCATTTCACTGAGCAGCACCTGACTCTGTCCCATGATGACCATCAGTAAGTTATTAAAATCGTGTGCCAGACCTCCCGCCAAACGGCCGACGGCCTCGAGTTTCTGGAGCTGCCGGAGTTGCATTTCGCTCTGTCGCAGCACATCCTCTGCTTGCTTTCGTGCCGCTCGTGCTTCTCGCTCATGCAGGACACGGCGCACCGATGGGACCAGTCGACCTAATCCTTCTTTGGAAATGCAATCTGTCGCACCACGATGCATGTGTTCGATACACCGCGTCTCAGCATCTGCTGCCGAGATAAAGATAAACGGCACGTCAGGAGCTGCCCGCTGAGCCTCCGCTAGAGCGCCTCCCTCGTCAAACCCATGAAGGGAGAACGCAGCCAAGATGAGGTCCACCTGGCCATCGTTCAGAGCGGAAGTAAAGGCGCGGTGAGTTTCTACCCGTCGCATCGCACACGACAGCCCTCCCTCAACCAGTAGGGCCTCGATACGATCGCCATCCTGTGGGTTCGCCTCTAGATGCAAGACTCTCAGGGCAGTCGTCATGGCAAGGTCAGTGGGTGGAACGGCAATTTTCAGGAGGGGGCTCATTGATGACACCCCAGAATGTTCCTAGCTCTTTGACCGCGGACAAGAACTTGTGAAACTCAACGGGCTTGACGACGTAGGCGTTGGCCCCCAAGGCATAGCTCTCGGACAGGTCACGTTCTTCTCGAGACGATGTCAGCATCACGACAGGAATCGGACGAAGATTGACGTCCTCTTTGATGGTACGCAAGACCTCCAGGCCGTTCACTTTTGGCATTTTGAGGTCAAGGAACACAACAGCTGGATTCCCTTTCGATCGTGACTTGAATTGTCCGCGACAATACAAGTAGTCCAACACTTCAGCGCCGTCATGGCACAGCACGACTTTTTCGGAGATATGCTCTGCCTCCATGGCAGCCAAGGCCAGCTCGGCGTCTCTCGGGTTATCCTCGGCGAGTAGAATCGGTTTGGCCGCAGTCATGAGTCACGCCTCCTTGTCGGAAGCAGGACGTAGAACGTCGCTCCCTTGTCTGGGACACTTTCGGCCCAGGTCCGTCCCCCGTGACGATGAACGATCCGACGAACGTTGGCGAGGCCAATGCCCGTCCCTTCAAACTCGTCGGCTCGGTGCAGTCTCTGGAACACTCCAAACAGTTTGGGAGCGTACTGCATGTCGAATCCCACGCCATTGTCGCGAACGAAAAGAACGATCTCGGTCGAGCTGGGGTGCTCCACTCCGATCTCAATCGTCGCGATCGGCCTGGTGCTTGTAAACTTCACGGCGTTTGCGATCAAGTTCATAAAGACCTGTCGGAGCATGGCCGGATCGCCCTGTACTTCAGGCAATACAGCGATTGTCCATGATATCTCTCGTCCTTGCAAGTCCAAGCGGAGATCGGAAAGGATGTTCTTGATCAGCTGATCCAGATTAACGGCGGTATGAAGCATTTCTTGCCGACCCATACGAGAAAATACCAACAGGTCATCGATCAGCTGTCCCATCTGTTTGGCAGAGTCGGAGATCGTCTGCAAATACCGGGCAGCCTTGTCATTCAGCGAATGCTCGACCGATTTCCGCAAGAGCGCGGCATAGCCGTCGATATGTCGCAGCGGAGCTCGGAGGTCGTGGGAAACGGAATAGCTGAACGCCTCCAGCTCCTTGTTTGCGGCCTCCAAGAGCTCTCCTCGCCGTTGGAGTTCCCCTGCTACACGTCGCCGTTCCCTGAGGTCATGACGAATAAGATAGTAGACCCATGCCAGCAGAACCAGCTGCAGCAATGCACCGATGCCGAGGAGTACGATGGTAGTTTTGGTCCCTGCGGATGATTCCACGACACGCCGACTTACTGCCTGTCGCTCATGCACATCCATCTCCGCAATAATTTTGTGAATCACGCCAAGCTCATGTTTTCCGGCCCCTTCAAAGGCCATTTTCTTAACGGCTCGAAAGCCACCTTCCTGAAACTGGGCTATAGCTTTTGATTCAGCGTTCAGTTGCCGGTCCATCATCCGATCGAGAAGTCCGGCCCGTTGTTGCTGCTCCGGTGATTCACGGATCAAGTCATTAAGATATGCGGTGAATGTCGGCTTCTGCTTCACAACCCGCTTGTACGCTTCCAGATACGACGCCTCTCCAGTCACCAGATACCGACGGTGTGTATCTTCTGCTTCATTCATCGCCACATCGATATTATTCAGGAGCTGGATAAGCTCTTGACTGCGGCCATCCAATCCCCTGTTCGCAAGTAGGATCTTTATATGGCCATAGGATACGGCGCTCACGATAAGAATCCCCACGAACACCAGGCTAAAACCAGCTAACACCCGTTGCTCAATGGCCAGTCGGTAAAACCACGCGACAGCAACACGGTACAAACTGAATGAGCCGGCAGGAACGGAGGATGAAGACGCGGGTTCCTCAGTCGCTAAGGAAGGAGCCTGTGAATGATGGTTGGAGGCTGATTCCATCGATCAGGATGATTTGCATCACGAGACTTCGGCGATGGTACGAAAGCCAGACAGCGAACGCGTCTCTCACTGGTAATTGTACCAGAACTCTTGTAGGGCGGAAGCAGAAACTACCCGCCCAGCGAAGCGCCAGGAGGAATGATCGTCACCGAAGGACCGACAAAATTGGCGAACATGAGAGTCGCGGAGACGACCCAGTCGGTGAAGGGTTGCGGGTAAATGCCAATCACCAACGTTCCGGCTAACCCGACATAGATCACTGTCTTCATCGGACCGGAAATCGCGATCGGAGAGGGATCGATCGGCTCATTGATATACATCTGTTTCACGACGATGAGGTAATAGTACATCGAGATGACGATATTGATCAAACCGACCACGATCAACGTATAGAGACCTTCTTTGATGGCTGCCACGAAAATGTAGAGCTTCCCGATAAACCCAGCGAGAGGTGGCACCCCGGCGAGAGACAGGAGAAATAGCAACATCGCAAACGCCAGAAACGGCGACCGTCTACTGAGGCCTCGGTAATCCTCAATCTCATCTGTTCCAATAGCCTGGCTGACCGCGATCACGACGGCGAAGGCTCCGATATTCGCAAAGAGGTAGGCGAGAAGATAAAACAAAATGGCATCATTTCCCATTTTGGTGCCTGCTGCAAGGCCGATCAATACATTCCCTACTTGGGCGATACCCGAATACGCCAGTAGTCGCTTAATGTTGCGTTGCGCAATTGCCACAATATTGGCATAGGTCATCGAGAGGATGGACACGGCCACTAAGAGAACCACCCATAACGGCTTAAATGTTCCCAAGGCGACCAGGAAAATGCGGAGCAAGATCGCAAAGGCTGCGGCCTTTGGAGCAATCGACAAAAATGTTGTTACAGGAGTCGGAGCTCCATGGTAGGTATCGGGAATCCACGAGTGGAATGGAACGGCACCGACCTTAAATCCAAGGGCAGCAAAGATCAGCAGAAACCCAATGATTAAGCCTGGTGTTGGCTGAGCGGATGCCATGTCCGAGAACACGAGCTTACCGGTTTCACCGTAGACAAGACTGATCCCGTAGGCAAGTAAGCCGGCGGCAAGGACGCCCAGGATAAAAAACTTGAGCCCTCCTTCATTTGAAGCCAAATCATCACGTAGATACGAGACCAAAACGTAGAATCCAAGTGTTGCAAACTCCAGGCTGACGAAGACGGACAGCAGATCATTGGCGGACACCATGAACATCATGCCCAGTGCCGACATGACGACGAGGCAATAATATTCCCCCCGAAAAAGCGTGAAGCGATTGACGTACTCGATCGACGCCAGGATGACGAGTATCGTGGCTCCGAGGATAACGATTTTGAAAAAGATCGCCATGCGATCCAGCACGAACATGTTGCCGAAAAGCGTGCCAGAAACATGATTCATGTCAAACCACGCCAAACAGCCAAGCGTCACGACAAGACCTGCGACACTGAGATAGGCCAGTCGATCTTGAGGTACACGCGGAAAGGAAAAATCAACGATGAGGACCACACAGAGCCAGCAGGTTAAAAAGATCTCCGGCAATAACAGTAGAAGATCGGAGAAGGCTAAATTCAGCGAGAACGTCATTCGCCTTCTCCTCGCGAGACCTGAGACGGAAGCGGTAGGAGCTTGCTGGCCACGACCGGAACCGTGGAAGTCGTTCCTGGAATTATCACCTCACTCCGTACCCCTGACCCTTCATGGGCTTGGGCAACTGGAACTACGCGCGTAATCCTCGCCACTAACGGATCGACTCCGGACCGAACGACATCATACAAATGCATCGGGAAAATTCCGAACCCAATACTGATCGAGATCATGATTAACAAAGGGAGACGATCGACCGCAGAGATCGCATCGTGCGCATGACTGTACTTTTGGTTCATGGGACCGTAGAAAAGACCTCGCATCATTTTGAACAGGTAAGCCAAGGTCAACACAATCCCTAGCATGGCCACGATGACTTGGAGAGGGTACTTATCCCAACTTCCGACAATGATCATGATTTCTGCAATAAAGTTGACCGTGCCCGGCATTCCGATTGATGCCATACAGCCGATGACAAAACACACCGAGATGAACGGCATCTTGTTAGACAGACCACCTAACGACGGGATATCCCTCGTATGCGTTTGGTCATAGACCCAGCCGGCCATTGCGAAGAGCATGCCTGTCGCCATCGCATGGGCGAACATATAGATCACGGCCCCACTCAAGCTGATGTAATTCAACGCTGCCATGCCTAAAAATACATAGCCCATGTGACTGGAACTGGAATAGCCGATCACGTATTTGGTGTCTTTGGCGTAAAACGCAACGAAGCCGCCATACACAATGCTGAACATGCACAAAACCGCGGCGATCGGCATCAGTTCTCTGGTCGTTTCAGGGAGAATTTCGAAGGCCACCCGAATAATGGAAAAGTGTCCGAGCTTCATCAAGACACCCGCATGAAGCATGCTCGTTGCGGCCGGCGCCGCGGCATGGCCCACCGGGGACCAGGAGTGTAACGGCCAGAGCGGAGCAATCGACGCAAAACCGAAGAACACCAACACCCAGATGATCTTGTCCAAGGTCGTACCGAGCACCGGAATATTCATGAGATTGGCCTGCTCACGAAGCACCAGAATGTCGAAGGTGTTCAGGCCAGAGTATTTATAGATGAGTAAGATGCCCATCAGCGCGGCAACGGCAAACGCCGACAAGAAGAGCACCAGTTTCATCGCTGCATATTCTTTACTGTTCGAGCCAAAGTTGAGGATAAACCCGACTGAGTCACGCAGCTTCAGACCTTCAGAATCGGTCATCTCCAAATACTTCTTCGTGTGGCTGCCCCACATCCCCAACAATAAATACATTGGAATGACGGACATCTCGTAGAAGAAATAGAGGAAGAACAGGTCGAGAGACATGAACACACCGATCGTGGCCGCAGCCAAGATCAGAAGCCAGATGTAAAACTCTTTTGCGCGGTCCTTGATATGCCATGACACGAAGATGCCGGCAAACAGCAAAATCGATGAGGCCAGCACGAGAGGCGTGCCAATCCCATCCACCCCAAGGTGCAGTGAAATACCGAGCTGTTTCGACCATTCATATTTCTGGACGAACTGGAACCCACCTTTCACCGGATCATACGCATAAAAGAGATAGAGCGATGCAAGCAGCGACACAAACGCCGCACCCGCCGCGACGCTTCGAACCAGCAGAGGTTGGCGATTGGAAATAAAAATTAATGCCAGGGCGCCCGCGAACGGCGCAAAGAGGATATAGAGCAGTGCGTATTCTCCCATCTCGTGACCTAATACCCTCTTCCAGTTCGGTTGTCTTGCAGTGACACCTTCGTCTCCTGTTGGACTCGATCAACAAGTGCTTGGATCGATCCGTTCATGATTCGCAGGAACGGTGACGGATACAGACCGATCCAAAGAATCATGACGGACAGTGATACTGCAATGATCTTCTCGCGCGGTTGCAGATCGCTCATGGTCCCCTTCACCGCAGCACCCAACGGGCCGAACATCGACCGTTCGTAGTACCACAGAAAATAGGCCGCCCCAAAAATCACCCCCAGAACAGCGACAGCACCGAACCACCATTTGGCCTTGAACGCCCCCAACAAGATAAGAAACTCGCCGACAAAGCCGTTGGTGCCGGGAAGTCCGATCGACGCCAGCCCGATAATGAGAAAGAAGGTCGCCAACAGAGGCACTTGCTTCGCCATCCCGCCGAACGCCGATAACTCCGTCGTCTGCTGCCGAGAGTAGAGAAACCCGGCGATAAAGAAGAGCCCCGCCGTGCTGAAGCCAAGATTGATCATCGTGAGCAAGCTGCCTTGCAGACCTTGATAATTCAAGGCAAACAACCCGACGACAACAAAGCCAAGATGACTGACGCTGCTGTAGGCCAGTAAGCGTCGAAAATCGGCTTGGACCAAAGCCATCCACGCGCCATAAAGAATCGCGCAGAGCCCAAGCCCGACCACAACCATGACGACCGTCTCGCTTTTCGACGCATCTGGGAGTAGCGGAATGCTGAAACGGATGAAACCGAACGTGCCCAGCTTCAAACCCGCCAAGACCACAGCCATCCCAATCGGCCCCTCCAACAGCGCATCGGGCAGCCATGTGTGAAAGGGAAACACAGGTGCTTTGAACGCAAAGCCCAGGAACATCAGCCAAAAGATGACGAGTTGTTGAGAGACCGGAATCGGCACCCGCAGGAGATCAAGCAGATCAAACGAATAAGTCTGCTCCGTGTGATGCAGCAACGCCCACTGATGATAATTGAGATCCAGTAACGCGATGCCTACCAGCATGAAGACACTGCCCAAGAGCGTATACAGGACAAACTTCAGCGCGGCATAGTGACGCTCGGCCCCTCCCCCCCACAGTTTGATCAGGAAGTAGCTGGGAATCAGCATCAGCTCCCAGAACACGAAGAACAGAATCAAATCCAATGACACGAAAACGCCCATCGTCGTCGTCTCGAGTGCTAACAGGCACATCATGTACAGCTTGACTTGATGCCGGATCGTATCCCACGAGTACACCACCACCAGAACCGTCAGAAAAGCCGTGAGCCCCACGAACAATACGCTGATTCCATCGACGGCCAGGTGATAGCTGATGCCTAAGGCCGGAATCCATGGAACACGTTCCGTAAACTGCATGGCAGCCGATTCCGGAACGAAACGCAGCAGGACAAATACAGAGAGCGCAAGCTCAACCAGCGCAATCGTAAGGGCTGAAGTCCTGACCATGTCTTCTTCCTCGAACAGCCAGAGCACAGCCGCTCCGACAACTGGGAGGAAGAGAATACAGGACAGAATCGGGAATCCGGCTGTGAGTTCTTCGAGCATGAAAGACCGTCTAACTAATCCGGTTAATGCCTACATCTGAGCAAATAGTTGAACCATAAGAACTAAAAGGAACAGTCCCGCAACAATGATGGCGGCATAATGATGGACCATTCCACTCTGCATCTTCCGCCCTTCGCGAGCCGCGAGGTGATTACCATAACCGATCACGTTGAGCCCGGCATACACGATGTGCTTCTCGATCCATGTGGAGCCAGAGGCACCCCAATCCGTCAGCCGTCCTACCCCGCGCACGATACCGTCTATGATGGTACGATCGAACCAGTCAAGCAGTGCACCCAGACGCTTGAGCGGCTCAACAAAAAGAAAGTCGTAGAGTTCATCCACGTAGTACTTGTTCAATAAGACCCGATAGGCTCCTGAAAATCTCTCCGCCCATCCTTCCGCAGTCATCGGACTCACGGCATACAGGAAATGTGCGAGACCCCATCCGAGCAACGCAATGACGACTGCGATGCTCATCAGCAAAATCACCATGCCAGTACCGGCCTCATGCTCAGCCCCACCCCCGACGACCGGTCCCAAAAATCCATGCAGCCATCCATGCTCTGGTGGAAACCCCAAGATCAATCCACCCACGATCGAGAGGAAGGCAAGGACTAGTAAGGGAGCGACCATGACCATCGGAGATTCGTGCACATGCTCGGCCGTATGAGCATCCATCCGAGACGCACCATAGAACGTCAGATAGGTCAGACGGAACATATAAAAAGATGTCATCAGGGCTCCGACAGCCGCCATGCCATACAGGAGATAGTGATGATGGGTGAAGGCATGGGCCATAATTTCGTCTTTGCTCCAGAATCCCGCTAGGGGAGGAAGCCCGGCGATCGCAATGGTGCCGATCAGAAACAGACGATGGGTCCATGGAATTCGGTTGCTCAGCCCGCCCATCTTCCGGATATCCTGTTCCCCCGATAAGGCATGGATCACCGACCCTGCCGACAAGAACAACAACGCCTTGAAGAACGCATGGGTCATGACATGAAACACCGAGGCCGTATAGGCACCAATCCCGCAACCCAGGAACATGTATCCGAGCTGGCTGACGGTCGAATAGGCTAAGACGCGCTTGATGTCCGTCTGGACGAGTCCGATGGTCGCCGCAAACAACGCGGTGCCTCCCCCGACGAATGCGACCATCGACATCGCGAATGGTGAGAGGTCGAAGATAGCGTGATTACGGACGATCATGTAGACACCGGCCGTCACCATCGTCGCTGCATGGATCAACGCGCTCACCGGCGTCGGGCCTTCCATGGCATCGGGCAGCCATGTGTGCAGGGGAAGCTGCGCAGACTTCCCAATTGCACCGACAAGGAGACAGAGGGCAATGGCGGTGGCCATGTCCGGAGACAGTTGCCCAACCTGGGCAAAGACCTTTGTGTAGTCGAGGGTCTTAAAATTGACAAAGACAAGAAAGATGGCCACAAGAAATCCCGCGTCGCCGATCCGGTTGACCACGAACGCCTTGGAGGCTGCTTTGGCGGCGGAAACCTTGTCATAGTAATAGCCGATTAAGAGATACGAACAGAGCCCGACACCCTCCCAACCGATAAAAAGCACGACATAGTTGTTCCCCATGACAAGAAGCAGCATGGAGACCATGAAGAGATTCATGTAGGTGAAGAAGCGTGTGAATCCCGCTTCTCCATGCATATAGCCGACGGAATAGACGTGGATGAGGAACCCTACGCCGGTGACCACCAGCAACCAGGCACAGGTCAAGGGATCCACCAGGTAGGCTAAATTGATCGCAAGATCGCCCCCGAAAATCCACTGATAGACAATGACTTCATGGGAAACCCCGGTCCGCATGATGTCGATGAAGACGCCAACCGTACAGAGAAACGAGAGACCGACCGATCCCCACGCCAATCGATGGGCAAGGTCGTGAGAGTAGCGGGATCCCAGCAGTCCGTTCACCAGAACCGCGAGCAGCGGAAACACAGGAATCAATTTAATGAGGAGATCAGTCAAATCGGACACAGTCTCGTGCCATCCCGAGGATGTTCACCTAGCCAACCATTGCTCACGGAGCCGGATCCTAAAGCGTACGCTTGGAAGTACGTTGAGGGCTACGAGCTACCGACTGCGCTGTTGGAGGTGATTACCCACATCCTGCTACCACTTTAATAGGTTCATTTCATCCACATTCGTGGAAATCTTGCCTCTGAACACAACGATGATGATGGCCAACCCGACGGCCGCTTCGCCCGCCGCAATCGCAATGATGAACAGGGCCACAAGTTGCCCTGCCATCGATTCCAAGTAATGTGAAAAGGCGACGAGATTGATATTGGCCGCATTCATCATGATTTCAACTGACAGCAACACAATGATGAAGTTCCGTCTGACAAGTACACCCATGAGCCCTATGATGAAAAGGACGGCACTGACGGCTGTATAAGCAGACAGCGGGATCATGATCGCTCTCTCTCCGTATCGAGCTGTTTCGGCGTCTTAGCCAGGACAATCGCACCAATGACGGCTCCCAACAGAAAGATGCCAACGATCTCAAACTGCAAGAGATGGTCGCTGAACATCGTGATACCCACGGCGTAGGTATCCCCGTCTTGTAGCACGACAGCGGCCGGCGTATCCCCCTTCGCCCCATCAAATGGAGACCGCAGGAGGTTGTATAGGACATAGCTGGCCCCCAAGATCGCAGGCCCAAGAACATACAGCGCTGATTGGTGGAAATACCGTTCATCTGTTTTGAGATTCATCAACATCAACACAAAGAGATACAGCACCAGAATGGCTCCGACGTAAACGATGACTTGCACGGCCCACAGAAACTCCGCGTTCAGGAGGATGAACAAGCCGGAGACGTGCATCAGCAACACGAGCAAGGAGAGCGCACAGTGAACCGGGTGCCGTAAGGTCACCGTCAAAACGCCAGCGGCAATACTGACCAATGCGAAATACGTGAAAAACACTCCGACCATAGATTCAGCTCAACTCAGATGTTTGGGAGGCGGTTGGGTCGACTTCTGTACCGACTGCGGGAAATAGTAGCGGTACTCGCGGCTCTGTTCGACATCTTTCTCTTGGTTGTGCGCATACAAATATTTCTTTGCATCATCAAGGTGGCGCTCGCCAATATCGTACAACCGCTTTTTATCGAACAGCAAACTGCGTTTGTCGTGGGTTGAATATTCATACATCTTGGTCATGGCCAGCGCATTGACCGGACAGGCCTCAACACAATAGCCGCAGAAAACGCATTTCGTGATATCGATATAGAATGCGCTGGCGTAGCGCTGAAGTGGACGAGTCGTATCCTCCGCACTAATCACCTTGATGCAATGCGAGGGACAGGCAACCTCGCACAGATCGCAGCCGACACAGCGCTCGTGCCCATCGTCGTATCGAAGCAAGCCAAGCGCACCGCGATGGGTATCCGGAATCGTGCGTTGTTCCCGTGGATACTGAAATGTGATCGGTCGATGAAGCATGTGCCGAAACGTGACTTTCATCGCATCCCAAATCTCATAGAAGAGCGCAGCCTGAAGGATTTTTTTGGTCAGGGCTACGACACTCATCGTAAACTCCTCGCCACGAACGGGCAACCGATAGACATCCGCTTATACCTGTTCAATGCTCACCCAGATCTGCTTGAACGACGGGACACCCGTTGTGGCATCAACTGACACCGTCATCAAATCTTTGACTGGCGGTTCGTTAAAATGCTCCGGGAAAAAGCACGTGCCAGGCGCAATGGACTGGTCAGGCTGCACACCAAGCTGAAGGGAGCCCCGATCCGAGATCAGACGCACCTTCACCCCATCGTGCAGTCCCAGACGTTCCATATCTTGTATGTTCATCCGCAGTTTCCCGGTGTTCGGAGCGATCATGATAAGCCCCGACGCTTGCGTCGACATCTTTCCCGAATGCATCAGCACCTGCCCCATCAACAGCGCAAAAGGCCGTGTGAGTTCCCCTGATAAAGGTGAAGGGCGATAACGAGCCTTGACCTCCGCCTCATAGCCGGTAGACAAATATTGGTCAGGAACAGGTGTGACTGTTCGTGGTTGACCAAGATTATAGTATCCGGGCAGCAGCTTCATAATCTCGGCTTGAATATCGTTGGCCGATTGGTATTCCCATTCACACCCCATGGCGTTTGCGAGGGCGGTCATGATGTGCCAGTCCGGCAGGCTTTCTCCAAGTGGATCCATCGCCTGACGAACGCGAAGCACACGACCTTCAAGGTTCGTAAAGGTCCCGTCCTTTTCCGCGTAGGTACAGGCTGGGAGTACGACATGAGCCATCTTCGCCGTGTCGGTTAAGAAAGGATCTTGCACCACCAGTAGTTCCAGCCGATCGAGAGCAGCTCGCACCTCCATTGAAGCCGGTAAGGTCGCAAGCGGATTTTCGCCGAGCACATACAACGCTTTAATCTGGCCGCTCTTACACCGCTTCAATATTTCAACGAGGTGGGCACTCGATCCGGTCGGAGGAAGCGGCGCCTCCCATGCTCTGGCAAACCGGTCCCGCGCTGCGGGATCGTCAAACCGAGCTTGCCCAGGGAAGAACTCAGGAGCCACGCCCATATCAACAGCGCCTTGTTCGTTCTGCTCCTCCGTCACCGTGTTCACACCGCAACCTGGTTGACCAAGCTTACCGGTGATCCAGGCGAGATCCATCAGTTTTAAGACGTTCTGATAGCCGTTGACCCGCCTGACGATCCCTTCCGCGCACAGGATGATCGACCTCGGCGATTCGGCAAAGATAGCCGCAATTTCTCGGAAGGCTTCTACGGGAACGCCGGTCTGAGCTGCGAGCCGCTCCAACGAAACATCCGCCACCGAACTCTTGAGCGCTTCAAACGCCTGGGGATGTTTCCCAACCACCTCTTCATCAACCAAGTCCTGATCTATGGTCGCCTTGACTAACCCATCGATCACGGCTCCTTCCGTCCCAGGCTTGATCAAAAACGGATGCGATGCCAACTTCCCCATATTCGTGATGGCGCTGTCGAGCGTCACCACTTGAGCCTTGTAGACCCGTATGGCTTCTTTGATGCGCACAGCAGTCAACGGGTTTGTCTCGGTAATATTGGAGCCGATCAAGATGATGGCTTTCGCTTTCGTCAGATCTTCCCAATCATTTGGCGTTCTCCCCAGTCCGACAGCATGTTGGGAAGCGAGCACAAAGTTCATATGGCCGTAGCGGGCGCTGCTATCAAGCTGGTTGGTACCAAAAGCCGTGCGCATGAGCTTCTGAAACAGATACAGCTCTTCATTCGTACAGCGGGCCGTCACGAGGCCTGCGATGGCATCGGCACCGTATTGGCGTTTGATTTCGGTAAAACGGTCTACGAGCAGATGCATCGTGTCCAGCCAAGGTTTCTGCACCAACTGACCGCCTTCGCGGACCAGGGGCTGTGTAAGCCGGCTCTTACTATCCAGATTTTCGAACCCAAAACGTCCACGTACGCAGAGCCCACCATGTCCCTTGGCAGTTTCCGATCGGTCTCCCCACTTGTTCTTCCAGGATAATGGGGAGGTGACTCGAACCACCTCTTCATCTTTCGTTTCTAGATGGAGTTGGCAACCGTCTCCGCAGTAATTGCAGGTCGTCGTCGTCGTCTTCATCTGCCACGGTTTATAGAGATACTTGGAAAACTTGTTCGTGATGGCGCCAACCGGACAGACCGCTAAACAATCTCCGCAGAATTCGCAATTGAGGGCGAGGTCGCCCTTAGCCACAACCTGGTTGAATCCACCCTTCTTCATGAACTGCAAGGCATCAATCATCAACACATCCTTACAAACATTGATGCATTCTGCACAGGCGATGCAGCGATTCATGTTGAAGTCGAGCACGGGACTGCGTGTATCTTCCGGAATGAGTTTCTGCTTGGCACTGGCCAGATTCGTCACGCCATGCTGAAAGGCCATATCTTGAAGTTCACAATGGCCGTCCGCATCACACACTGGACAGTCGAGAGGATGCACAGACAGGTGTTTCTCGACAGCTTTCTTCCGGGCGAGAAAGAGATCCTCGCCTTCGGTACGGATTACCATTCCCGCCGCCGCCTTGGCAGTACAGGACCGAACAGGAGCTTTCTTCCCCTCTTGCATGACAAGACACATCCCGCAAGAGCCGAACGGGTCAAATGTGTAGTGGTAGCACATGGCCGGGATAATCTTCCCCGTCATCGAGATGACGTCATACAGCGACACCCCGTCCTGCGCCGTGACGGATTTTCCGTCGATGCTCAATTCGATCCTTGCCGCTTCAATGTCTGGATTAGTAGCCGGCTTCAAACCCATGGTTCTTCTCCGTGAAAGGACACACGTGGACCGTAAAACGAACCCCCGATTTACCTTTCACTGTTCACATCTCGTGTTTCCATTTATCTGTCGCACTCGCCCATCACAATATCGTAGGACCCGAAGATGGTACAGGCATCCGAGATCATATAGCCTCTGGACATGTGATCGAAGGCGCCCATGTGAATGAACGAAGGGGCTCGAATCTTGAGTCGATAGGGCTTTCCGCCACCCGTACTGACGATGTAAAATCCCAGCTCCCCTTTGTGCGCTTCTGTACCGCAGTAGACTTCGCCCGGTGGAGCATCGAACCCCTGCGAGAAGAGCTTGAACTGTTGGATCATCGCCTCTAGATTTGTAAAGACGCGTTCTTTCGGCGGCAGCGTCACGCTTGGAACATCCGCCATGACGGGCCCTTCCTGCATCTGCTCCAGACATTGCCGTATGATCTTGACGCTCTCGTAGAGCTCCATCACCCGAATCCAGTAACGATCGTACGTATCCCCGTTTTTTCCGACAGGCACGCTGAACTCGCACTTTGGATAGGCGCTATAGGGCTCATACTTGCGAAGGTCGTAGTCCACTCCAGATCCGCGAAGAACTGGACCGCTCAGCCCAAAACTAACCGCATCTTCTGCCGAAATCACGGCGACCCCTTTGGTGCGCCCAAGCCAAATGCGGTTTTTCTCAAGAAACACCTGATATTCATCGATCTTCGGCGGGAAATAGTCGAGAAACTGCTTAAGCTTGTCGATCAACGACGGCGTCAAGTCCCGCTCAACCCCACCGATTCGATACCAGCTGGTTGTGAGACGGGCTCCGCATAGCTCGTTAAACCAATCGAGTAGAATTTCCCGATCTCGAAAACAATAAAAAAAGACGGTCATAGCCCCGATGTCAAGCGCTTGGGCACCCAGCCAAAACTGATGCCCGATGATGCGCTGGACTTCCGCGACGATTGTCCGGAGGTATTCCGCCCGCTCTGGAACTTGTAAATTCAAGAGTTTCTCGACGGCTCTGCAGTAGGCAAAGTTGTTATACATCGCACAGACATAGTCGAGCCGATCTGTATGGGGGATGAACTGATGATACGTGCCGTCTTCAGCAAGCTTTTCGACTCCTCGATGGAGGTACCCCATCACCGGCGTGGATTTCACCAGCCGCTCCCCTTCCAATTCCAGAATCACCTTGAGAACACCGTGCGTACTGGGGTGTTGAGGACCCAAGTTGAGCAGAAGTTCCTCCGTTCGCAAAGTCGGCAGCGACTCGCTTTCCGGATGCTCTGGGTCGATCTTATAAACAGTGGTTCTTTGATCTTCGAATGCCATGCTGGTGGAACATCCTATCGTGGAACTTCATCCAGAAAATCAAACGTGTCTCGCCAGCCTTTGCCGCGAAGTGGAAAATCCTTACGCAAAGGGTAGCCCTCGGTATAGTCATCCGGCATTAAAATTCTGCGGAGATCGGGATGGTTTCGAAACCGGATACCCATCATGTCGAAGACTTCACGTTCCATGAAATCGGCACCTTTCCAAAGATCCGTCAGGGAATCAACGACACAATCGGATTCAGGCACCCTCGTCTTCAGCCGAATGCGATGCCGCTTCCGAATCGAGTAGAACTCCCACACCACTTCGAATCGCTCTTCGTCATCGGGCCAATCCACGGAGCTCACATGGACGATATAATCAAAATCCATCCCGGGATCGTTACGCAGAAACTGTGCAACTTCATGAAGCATATTTCGCAAGACAGTCACCGCCGCATCGCCTCGCCACTCAGCCAAGCCGGTGACTCCGACTGAAAACGTCTGCTGAATTCGCTGGAGCAGTGGATGCATAACGATGCGTCAAACCTTCAGACTGGCCTTGACCTGGTCCGGTTGAGTCACAAACACACGTTTTTGCATAATGCGCTCTTGTAGCTTCAGGATGCCGTCCAAGAGGGCCTCGGGAGTCGGAGGACAGCCGGGCACATAAATATCCACAGGAACAAATCGGTCGACTCCCTGAACGACACTGTAACTGTCATAGATGTTTCCTGAGGTAGCACAGGAACCCATCGCAATCACGTATTTGGGCTCCGGCATCTGGTCATAAATCTTTCGAATCACCGGCGCCATGCGTCGGCACACGGTTCCGGCAACGATCATCAAATCAGACTGCCGCGGCGAACCGCGAAACACTCCTGCTCCAAACCGATCCATGTCGTACCGCGAGGACACGGCGGCAATCATCTCAATGGCGCAGCAGGCGAGTCCGAAGGTCATTGGCCAAAGAGAACCCTTCCTCGCCCAGTTCACGGCTTTTTCAAGAGACCCCGTGATGACGTCCGGAGCCCCGTCTTTTTCATGCCGTCCTAGTTGGATCAGTCCCATACAATCCTCAATCCCACTCCAGTGCGCCTTTTCGCCAGGCATACACGTAGGCCACGATGAACAGCCCGATAAAAATCATCATTTCAATCAACCCAATCACCCCGATCTTGGTGAAGACGACGGCCCATGGGTAGAGGAAGATCACTTCAATGTCGAAAATAACGAACAACATCGCAAAAATGTAATATCTGACAGGGAACGGCATACGGGCGTCGGAAAATGGCTCGGCCCCACATTCATAGGTTGATAATTTTTCTGGCTCCGGGTACCTAGGCTGCACAAAATGACTGACGAGCAAGGTCATCACCCCAAAGGCCAAGGCGACAAAGATAAAGAGAAAGATCGGGAAAAATTTCGTCAGATATTCAAGAAGAGCTTCGCTTCCAGTCATTTAGTTTTCTCTCACAAGGCATTGACCTGGAAAGGGTATTATAGATCTCACGCGTGAAATCTTATTGTTCCGGTCTCGGAGATAGCAAGCGAACAAAGGACCCACTTCAGGCAGACCCAAAAGCCCTAGGGAAGGCGGTCTGGCAGCGGAGAGTTAGGTTGAGCGGTTACATTCTTGCGGTAACTCACGATCAGACACCAAGTGCCGGATCTCTTTCGCCTTGCTCATCACTCCACAAGAAGATGGGCCAGTCTGGGAACTCTCCCATTCAGATTCCAGAGGAGAAAACGCTTTGACCGTTCGTCGCCGATGGATTTGTGTATCGATTCGGTCCTTCTGACGGAAACCCCTGGAAAGACGCTGCCCCTCTTTTTCACTACCATTCATCGGTCAGTCACCATGCCCCGGTCAGATAAAGAATGACAAAGCCTCACGCTAGCACTAGAAAGAACGGCCCGTCAAGCTCCTACCAATCCAGCTCAAATTCTTGACAATACAGCGTCTTTTGCTATGGTTTTCAAAGCAACACTAGCCTCAAAAGGAATCCACCTATGAAAACCTTCGCCCCTCTCGTCTTGGTCCTGTGTTCAGGAATCGGTGTCTCGCTTGATGAAGCGTTGGCACAGGCACCAGAGATTGATTCCGTTCGATTTGCAGATGCCGCGCGCGCCTTTTCTCATGGTGCTATCCAGAAAACATCTCCGATCGACGGAACCGTAAACTTGATAACTGGTGACAATCAGTCGATGGGCAATCGCATGCTGCTTGGCAAGCGCGATTCACTCTATCTCAAGCTCAATAATCCCGCTGAGGTAGCAGTTGGCGATCTTTTCACCGTCTACCGGCGTGTTCGGAAAGTGTTTCACCCAGTGACTAATGAATACCTCGGATTTGTTGTGAATCGTTCGGCGATCGTGAAGGTGACCGCAGCCGACCACGCTCTCACGACCGTAGAGGCTGTGCACAGCTATGGACCAATTTCCCCCGGGGACCCCGTCATGCGTTTTGTAGCACCGGCGCCAGACACCGAGGCAAGCCCTGCATCGAACATCTCCGACCTGGAGGGTATGATTGTTGAACTTCAGGCCGACCGGACAATGACCCTCGTTTCACAATCAAATGTTGTCTACGTGGATCGAGGGAGAGAGGACGGACTAAAGACCAGCGATCTCCTCGAGATTTACCGTCACAGCGCCGGACTTCCTCCACGAAAGATCGGCCAGCTCAGGGTCCTGTCGGTGGAATCCCACACGGCAACTGCCATTATCCTTAAAGCCAATACCCGCGTCTTCAAAGGAGACCGATTCAAGCTCGTTGGGTACGCTGCACCTCTTCCTCAGCCTGTAGGCGCAATCCCGGAATCGGCCACAACTCAGGCCAGTCAAACGGTTCCAGCTGATCTGGTAGCCAGCAAGCTGAAAATACAGGATGCATCAGGACAAAGCCGGCTCAACCTTGGGGACCTCGCGAAGTTCCTGCACTACGACTCAGGGGATGCGGCTATTAAGCCTGACAATTATAAAGTGCTCGATCAGTTGATTAATTACCTGCACACCAGCAGCGACATGAGGATGATCCGAATCGAGGGCCATGCAGATAACATGGAGATCGGCCCTTCACTCAAGTCGCGGTATCCAAGCAATTTGGAATTGTCCAAAGTGCGCGCGCACGGAGTCCTCCGGTATCTTATTGAAAAGGGCGGCGTTGAACCGAAACGGATCAGTGCGGTGGGTTTGGGTGACACCAAACCAACTGCTACGAATATGGTGGAAGATGGCCGCACGAAGAATCGCCGTGTAGAAATTCTTCTGTATACTCCGGACACGGAGACTCCGGCACCTACACCAGAGATTGAGACTCAAGTGCAAAAGCCGGAAGGAAGGCTTTCCACTGTGAGTGCTCGTGACAACAACGACCAGCCGCTTCCCGCTACTACTTCCGCCATGACTGATTCCCCTGGTCAAGGAACCATGGCTACGGGCGACTCTCCAGAGACTCCCTCAAAGGATAGGTCAAATCCTGCCAATAACCCTGATGAGAGTGGCTCAACATCGCCCGACACAAACAAGAAAGATAGTACTCCTCAGCAGCCAACCCCTGGAACCCAGACGGAATAGCATCGGACCGAGACGGGGACACGTCGGTATTGGATTCGCTCCCCAAGGGTCTTGTCAAACACCTTCCTCGCCGAGAACGCCGGTGTCCTTCACATTTCCAGACTGCTAGAATGCGACATGGCTTCCGATGAGCTCTCGACCGTTCCGCGTCAAATGCAGGCACTCTATGCAGACGTTATAGTACCTCGCCATATTGCGAAGGCCTTCACCTATCTCGTCCCTCCCACCTTAGCTCAGACCCTAGTAATAGGGCACCGCGTCCTCGTCCCGTTTGGACGTATGGTGCTAGAAGGGGTCGTCATCTCGCTGAGTAGCCAGCTCGCGACCGAGATAAAATCCGCTTCCCTTAGAGAGATCCGCTCTCTGGCCCGCGATGGGCAAACTTCCACACTATCTCCGGCGCTGTTCGAACTCTCTCGCAAGATCGCAGAATATTACGTTGCACCCTGGGGCCAGTGTCTTCGGCTCATATTGCCCTCGATAGCAAGGCGAAAAACCTCCCCCGCACGATACGTGGCCACTCCGCAGGGTTGCTCGGCCCTGGAAGCCGGCCTTTGTCCGGACGATCTGAAGCCGATTCTGGACCGAATTGCCCGACGAACTCTAGGGATTCTGGCCTCTACGCTTCAAGCAACTCGACAGGGAAACATCGTGCGGGGAATCGACACCCTCATTAACAAGTCCTGGATCACACTCATACCTTCGAACAACGCCAACGGTGAGTCCCAAAAGCCACGTAGGACACCCACCACAGGCGAGTCTGATCGTCGAGTGCCAGAGGATGGCATTCTGCCCACTGACACGCCTCCGAAGATCGACTCCTCATGGAAAGCGCATATCGCTCACTGCCTCCAAAGTAATCACATGAAAAAGCTTGTGCTCCACGCCCCAGAGGAACACCGACTCAGCCGGCTTGCCGACGCCATTCAGCAAGCCCACTCAATGAAACGATCCACTATAGTTCTCACCGGTGAGATCGCGAGAGCATCCTGGTTGACACAACAGCTCTCAAGACTCACTGGCCTCCAGATTACCCTCGCACACCCATCTTCACAATCCGCTCGATGGCCACAGAACCAGGGGCAGACTCCCTCGGTAGTCGTAGGAACCCGTTCGGCCATATTTTCGCCGCTTCAATCGATCGGGCTCATCTGGGTGGAGGGAGAAGAGGACGCTTCTCTGAAAGAGCCTCAGGAGCCTCGCTATCATGCCAGAGAGGTGGCTAGCTTGAGAGCGGAGAGCGAGCACGCGCTCGTTGTGCTGGCATCCGCTCATCCATCTCTTGAATCGAGGTTCGATATCGAAGCGGAGATCCATCACGTGCCACAAGAAGCGGCTCTTCAACCTATGATTGAGCTCGTTGACCTCCGCAACGAGTCCACAAGAACCCTCCTTAGCCACACCCTCATCCAGGCAATGCACGACGCCCTACAGAACCGTGTCAAGATCCTGCTCTTTCTTAATAGGAAAGGGTACGCCGGGACCTTGGTGTGTCGAGACTGTGGCTGGGTCCCTCGTTGCGAGTCCTGTATCGTGCCGCTGACCTATTATCGTGAAGCCGGCAGGCTGACTTGCCGCTACTGTGGTAAGGCAGATCGGTTGCCCGACCTCTGTCCTTCGTGCCGTACTCCCCATATAAGTCCTGTTGGTGGTGGCACCGAGCGTGTTGAAACCGAAGTTCGTCGTATATTCCCACAAGCCAACGTCGCCCGGCTCGATGGTGATACGCTCCGGCATTCGGCGTCCGCTCACGCTCTGCGGGAAGGTACCAGATCGGGTGTGTGGGATGTTCTTATCGGGACCCAAGCACTGTTTGGCCGAGAGCCACTGCCCCGCTACGGCTTGGTGGGGATCCTTCAGGCAGATTCAGGGTTGCACGTCTCAGACTTTCGAGCGGCTGAGCGGACCTATCACCTGCTGGTTGATGCTGCCAACCTAGCATGTCCGGCGTCCGCCGGAGGTCGAGTCATCGTACAGACGCGCCTTCCTTCACATCATGCTGTACAGGCCTTGATCTCAGGAGATCCCAATCAATTTTACAATGAAGAATTCACGGCACGCCGGCTTCTTCATTATCCTCCCATCTGTCACTTAGCTGATCTTTCGGTAACTGGGCACGACCTAAGAACCGTCGAAGAGGCCGCCACGCGATGGGGTGCAGACCTAGAACGGAACGCACATGATCAGAAGCCGCTGATTGTTTTAGGACCCGTCCCCGCAATACGCAGACCTCCCAAAGGCCGTCAACAGTATCGCCTCTTGGTAAAGGGAACGGATCGCACCGCCCTTAGCCGCCGGATCCATAATTCCGTCCAGAAGATGGAGGGAGAGTACCGCAAGGGACGAATCAAATTCGTCGTCGATATCGACCCGGTCGAGAATTGATAAGGCTACACGCCTTTCTTCTTTTTGTTCGCCCGGGAAGTTGGCACTGTCACAACCTGCTCCTCTAATAGGGCCGGATCCAGCTTGCGTGCTCGTTTGAACAGGCCGTAAGAAAACGAAATCCAAAACACGGAGGAGAAGAGACCCAGCACGACGGCTGAGAGGATCGTTCCCATCTCAGATTCAGGAAGTGAGTCAGCCTGGCCTCTGAGTTGAATCATCAACACCACGGGCCAGGCAAAGCTTTCCAGGCCGAGCAATAAGGTAGACCAAGCCCATAGTCCCGTGATCGACTCCGCCATGAACCATAAAAACAGCCCTACGCTCAGGGCCCATCCAACTACGAGGGCTGGCGCGACAGTCCCCCCCCAGATGAGCCAAAACCCGATGGCGGTCACGAGGGTCCCCAGAGACAGATTGAGCACTATCATGATGGGCATGATCCAGGCATGGCGGACAAAGTCTGACGGGACCTTGGCCTGATGTCAATGTGAAGCGCGTTGAGCGTACCCGGCGAGTTCTCTAGACGGTCAGTTCAGCAGCAACCGCATCGAGGAGGACGTTCAGCTCGAATGGCTTGTGAAGCGTCCGCCTGGCTCCAAACATCTTTGCAACATCCAATAAATCGAGGACGCCGATCGTATCACTTGCCCCTGTCATCGCAATCACACGCGTATCGGGAAACTCCCGGCGAAGCGTCATGATGGCCTCAAGCCCATCTTGGTCCGGCATAAGAAGATCCATGATGACAATATCTGGCGATTTAGCCCGATACCACGCCACTCCCTCTTTCCCATTAGAGGCCTCTTCGACCTCGTACCCAGCCTGCTCCAAGGTTTCTCGGATGAGCTGACGAACTTGGTCTTGATCATCAACCACGAGGACTGACGGCATCCGACACCTCAATCGATATTCTTGATGGTTCTGGGCCAGAGTTGGCCGGCGCACCCGTAGTTTCCGGATAACTGGGAGACTGATCCAAGGCCCGACGGATGGCATACGCCAACTCATGCAACGTGAGCGGTTTGAGAAGGCATTCCGTCATGCCCTGCGAAGAGACGTCATCCAGACCAGGTACACCATGTGACCCGCTGCAGAGAATGACGGAGAGATCCGGACGAAGTTTCCGACATTCTTGTGCTAGACGATCCCCACTCATGCCAGGCATCATCCGATCGGTCATTAGCAAGTCGAACCGTGTGGGCTCAACTTGAAAGATCTCCAAGGCTTCTACGGCTGTTCTACAGACTACTGGATGGTAGCCAAGAGATGTCAGCACCTCTCTTCCAAAACGGGCCACGGCGTCTTCGTCATCGACGAATAAGATACATTCGTGTCCATGAGGAAGGGGATCATCCTGTTGAGCCGTTGATGGGGCACAAGCCCCGAGAACAGGGAGGTAGGCCGATACGGTCGCGCCGGCTCCAATTTGGCTTTCAACCGCCACGGTACCGCCATGCGCCGAGACGATGCCGTAAACGACCGCGAGTCCCACACCCTGTTCCTCGCTGACGGCCTTGGACGTCGCAAACGAGTCGACCAATCGGCTGATGCTCTGAGGGTCTAAGCCCTCGCCTGTATTCCGAACACTCAAGCAGACATACCTTCCAGCAGGGAGTCGACCGGAGGGCATGATTTGATCCGTAGCAAACTCCCTGTTCTGAAGCTGAACATCGAGGACTCCTCCCCTCTTCTGCATCGCACGGACAGCGTGATCGACCAGATGGAACATCATCTCATGCATCTGCATGGCATTGGCCGAAATAGGATTGGTCGCATGTGGAATCTTCGTTCTGAGTTCAATCCACAGGGGGATTGTGGGACGAAGGAACCTGAGGGATTCTTTTGCCAAGGAGTGGAGTAACAATGGACATCGACCGTGGTCGTTCTGCCCACCGAAGGCCAGCAACTGTTGGATCAGCTCACGAGATTTTTGGGCCGCCACCACCACTTGCCCGACATGGCGATGCGACTTCGTCTCAGCCGGAATCAACGGAAGCGCCAACTCACTGAAGCCGAGCACGGCCGTGAGACCATTATTCAACTCGTGAGCGATACCACCGGCAAAGGTGCCAATCGCTTCCATCCGTGCTGACTCACGCCAACGGGCCTTGACGTTTTTACGATCGGTCACATCGACGACCGTCCCGAGCGTACGGACCGGTTGCCTTGAGGAACCATCGCCATCAAACGACGTCAGAGAACGAAGGCTGATATGCCGCATGGCGCCGTCTGGTCTGATGAGACGGTACTCGTCCTCATATAGGCCATTGCCTGTCGCAGCACAGGCTCGTTGTACCGTTGAGACCACCCGGTCCCGATCATCGGGATGAACGAGTTCAAGGTAACGCTGCCAGGAAGCTGGCTCATCGGTACCGACGCCGGAGATATCCCGCAGGATCGGTGACCAAGAGAGAGAATCTGTCCGGTGATCATGTTCAAAGAACCCAACCTGCCCGACCTGCACAGCAAGATCAAGTCGCGCCTCGCTATCCCGGAGCGCCTGTTCGACCTGCCGACGCGCAGCGATAGCTTCGCCCTGGGTCTTCTCAAGCGCTTCTGTGATCTGCCCAAGTTGTGATACTCCGCTCATCGTCCAAACAACCGAGGTCACCCGACCCAGGCGGTCTTTCACCGGTGACAGCGAGACATCACTCCAAAATGAGGTGCCGCCTTTACGGTAATGACAGATCCGTACACGACACGCCCAACCATCTTGGAGAGCCATCGCGAGCTTTTCTATTGAGGCCCGATCTGTATCCGGCCCGGTCAAGATCGACGTCGTTTGACCGATCACTTCCTGCTCGGCATAGCCGGTCAGTACCAGGAAGGCTGGATTAACAGAGACGATGGGATGATGGGACACCCTCGCATCCGTCACGAGCACACTACAATTCGTCGCCGCGATGACGGTTGAATTCAGGACGTTCTCTTGGCGCTGTCGAACCAGCATCCAGAGAACACAGCTAAGAGACAGGAGCAACCCTAGGAAGAGACCAGCAACCATGCGGGACAACCTCCTCGTGTGTGCACGCGGAGTAATTATGTATACTAATAATTTGATGCCACACTACAGGAAGCGCGAGTAGAATGCCCAGGGATGAAGGATAGCTGCAAAGCTATTTATTTGCACCTAAAAGCAGTAGATCCGAATGTTGGTCGCTCATCCTTGCCGTTTCACAAAAAAGGCAGCCGCTTGCGCACGCCGAGTGATGCGAAGCTTTTGAAAGACGTTTGCCAAGTAGTTCTTCACGGTCTTGTCGCTGAGCCCGAGCGCGACGGCGATTTCCTTGTTGGTCTTTCCCTCGGCAACCAAAGCAACGACCCGTTCTTCCTGAGAGGACAGTTGGTCCGTCCCAGAGGTCGCTGGCAGATCGTGAAGCCCTCTCAGCCACCGCAGAGCCCGTTCGGTCACATGAGAGTCCAAGATCGATTGCCCTTTCGCCACCGTGCGGATGGCTTCGAGCAAGGCGGGTGAATCGATTTCTTTAAGAACATAGCCATGAGCGCCGGCGAGCACGGCGGCGAGCACGGAGTCGTCGTCAGCATAGGACGTCAGGAAAATGACCCGTGTCCCCGGCAGGGCTCCGAGAATCTCCCGACAGGCATCGATACCGGACCCGTCCGGTAGTCGGACATCCATCAAGATCACGTCGGGCTTCAACCTCTGCGCTTGCTGGACGGCCTCCGCCATGGTGCCCGCTTCCCCGATAACCGCGACACCCTGGGTTTGGCCGAGCACCGTCCGCAGTCCCACGCGAATCACCTCATGATCATCGACGAGCAGTACTCGAATAGCTTGAGTTTTAGTTGTGAGCATAATGCGTATCCTTTGGAAGATCGAGTGAGATCCTTGTCCCCTTGTCCGGTTTCGACTGGATGGCAAACAAGCCCCGGACTTTTTGAGCCCGTGCCGCCATGTTGACTAATCCATGGCCAACCCCCTGAGCTGAGCGGGTACTAAACCCGATGCCGTCATCCGTCACAGCCAGACGATCAGAGCGGATGAGGTCCCGAAGCGAGACGGTGATCTGTTTGGCGCGGCTGTGGCGCAACGCATTACTCACCCCCTCCCGTACGATGTTGATGATATGGAGTGCCTGTTCGGTGGAAAGCCGCCGTGCGGCCTCGTCGTCGATTCTGACCCGGCATCTGGTGGAAGAGGAGATGGACATCGTTTCGACCATAGTCCGCAAGGCAGTCGAAAAGTCTCCACCCTGCAACACTTGAGATTCGAGGCCGGCAATAAAATTCCGGACTTCTGACATGACCTGGTTGAGCTGACTAATGGCGTGATCCAGTGTCACCATAAACTTCTTCGCCACATGATCGCGTCGCTTCCTGATCAGTGGCTTACACGCTTCTAACCCAAGTCCGACAGCATACAGGGATTGGAGAATACCATCGTGGAGGTCCTGGCTAATCCGCTCTCGTTCTTGAAGTGCGGCGCTCAAATCTCGTTCACGTTGTACGAGGATCTCCTCCATCCGTTTGCGCTCCGTGATATCCGTCGCGGCACCCAGCACCATGTGAACCTGTCCTTGATCGTCGTAAATCGGCCGCTTGACCGTCTGTAACCAGCGCGTCTTTCCCTCAGCATCGGTCAGCCTTTCCTCCGGGATGAACCGATCCATCCCTGAATTGAACACCTCATGATCGTTGTGACGAAAGAACTCCACCTCTTCGGCATTTGTATTGAAGTCGGAATCCGATTTCCCGATCAACTCTTCCACCGTCGTACCATACCAATCGGCCACAGCCTTGTTGGCCACCGTAAAACGACCGTCACGACCCTTGGCAAAGATGAGGTCGGGATCGGTGTCGATGACTTGTCGCAAGAACATATGGGAGCGATGAAGTTCTGCTTCCGCCCGCTTGCGCTCTGCAACGTCCCGCAAGATCATGCAGGCGTACTCTTTCCCTTCATGTTGCAGATAATTGACGGTCACGTCCGTCTGCAAGACGCTTCCGCTTCGTGACCAAAACCTCGCATCGAATATCAACGCTCCCTGCTGTTTGAGATAATTCCAATGAGTCACCCACCGCTCTACGGGGAAATTTGGGTCAATATCATGGACCGTCATGGCCAGCAGTTGCTCGCGTGAGTACTCCAACATTCGGCATGCGGTATCATTGACGCTGAATATTCGAGCGTTCGGGTCTAACCACATGATCGCCTCGACGGCCTGATCCACGGAGAACTGGGTTAACCGCAGCGCCTTTTCCAAGCGTTTGCTTTCTGTGATATCGTCGCCAACCGTCACACAGCATTGCCGGCCGTTCAACTTGATCAGTTCCGAGGACAGAAGGATCTGGCGGATTTCCCCGTCCCCCCTCCGCAGGGTCACTTCCATGTCGCGCACCGACCCGACACTCTTCAACTGTTCGACAAAGCAGGCCCGTTCCTCCGCCAAAGGCCAGAGTCCTATTTCTAACGTAGTGTGCCCCAAGCCATCTTCTTTGCGATATCCCGACAGCTGACAGGCGGCATCATTGGCGTCCACCACGCGCCCAGTGTCCAGTTCGCTGATGACGAGCGGATGGGGACTGGCTTGGAAGGCCTTCGCAAAACGCTCTTCGCTCACGCGTAGTGCTTCTTCGGCTTGCTTGCGATCCGTGATGTCATTAGCGACGGTCACTATACAGAGCGTTCCGTTGAGCTCCGCGAAATCAGCGGAGGCCAGAAGGTAGCGCGATGCACCTGATTTGATCTTTAAGGCAAACTCCATGTTGCGCACCGGCTGCCCAGCTTTCAAGCGCTCGATGACCCGCACTCTATCCTCGAGATTCGGCCAGATACCTAGCATCAACGTAGTGCTTCCGATCACTTCCTCTCGACGAAACCCGAACAGCTCAAGACAGGCATCGTTCACCTCAATACATCGGCCCGTTGCTGCCTCCGTGATTCCAATCGGATGAGGACTTGTTCGGAAGGCTTTGGAGAATCGTTCCTCGCTTTCCCGCAGGGCTTGCTCAGCCTGCCTCCGTTCAGTGATATCAACCGTGGCGCCAATCAGGTGCGTCAACTGCCCGTTCTGATCACGAATGCTATGGCATCGAACGTCAGTCCACACCATGGATCCGTCTTTCTTGACCATTCTCAGCTCGTAGTGACAGGCATCGGCTGCTCCACTTTGGACCAGTTCCCAGTTCGTCATGGCAATCGGCTGGTCGTTCGGATGGACCAGCTTCAGCCAAACAAACGGATCGGTGGAGAATTCATCGGGTCCATACCCAAAGAGCGCCTTCAGGTTGGTATCTGCATAGTATTGACCGTTGACGACATCCAATTCCCAAACCCCGACCTTGCCGATGGCCGTGGCGCGCGCATAGCGATCTTCGCTCTCCCGCAATGCAGCTTCCACCCGTTTGCGTTCTGTGATATCGCTCATGACCCCGAACGCGCCCGTCACCGTGCCAGCTTGATCCCGAAGTGCGCCGCCCCAGAACTCAATATCGATCCGTGACCCGTCTTTCCGGAATCGCCGTATCTCCAACCCCTGCGTGTTTCCTCCCTCGATCGCAAGGTCCCACAACGCCTGGCCTTCTTCCTGGTCTTCCGGAGAAAGGTACGGGGTTTGCCCTCCCAGGACTTCCTGCTCCGTCCATCCAAAAATACGTTCGGCAGCAGGATTCCAACTAGTCAGGCGACCCTCCGTATCAGCCATAATAATGCCGACAGGCGAGGATTGGATCAGTGCGGTGAGCATGGAGCTTGTCCTATATAGCGTCTCTTCGGCGGCCTTGCGCTCGGCAAGATGCCGCGCACGCTCGACCTCAACGGCAATGCGTTGACCAAAAACGCGCAACAGCTCCTGATCTCCCTGGGTGAACTCGCGGGGCTTGTCGTCCAACAGACACGTGACAGCCACGACCTGGCCATGGCTGTCTAGAGAAGGGAATCCGCAATAAGACACGGCATGGTGGTCCTGAAGGAACGAGGCTTGAGGGAACCGCTCCATGACGCGATCGTACAGGCGCAGATCCTTGTCCATCTCCACGGTGGCGCAAGGAGTGACATCCAGCGGGCATCGGCCCGCGTTGAGCACAACCTGACCGTTGATGTAGACTGCCTTAAAATGGAGTTCCTGACCGACAATTTCCGACAGGCAGACAACCCGCACCTTGAACAACTCACCAATGATGCGTACGATCCGCTTGAAGATCTCTGCAGGATCACCCGACAGCGTCAGCCCCAGTTCGGATAATCGCCTCAACTGCTCACTCCTGGTCGCTTCTCGTTCGGTTAGCCGAACAGGCTCGGTCACATCCTGGACGGTGCCGAAAGACCGCTGGGGCGCACCCTGTGCGTCATAAATAGTCTCGCAATGTTCTTGGACATATTTCACCCGCCCGTCCGGCAAGAGCAGGCGATGCACGATCTCACAAGGCGTTTTATCCCGTACCGAGTCGGCATGGGCACGCCGCACAGCGGATCGGTCGTCCGGGTGCACCGCTGACAGAAAGGTCTCGTACGACGCGTCGAACTGATCCTCGTTGATTTCGAAAATTCGATGGGCCTCAGGGGACCAGCTGAGCCGGCTCGCCGTCAGATCCAATTCCCAGCTGCCCAAGCGTGCGATGCGTTGGGCCTCGTGTAATCGCGCCTCGCTTTGCCTGAGCTCTTCTTCCATGGCTATACGTGTGGTGATATCACGAGCAACCCCGATTACACCCATGACTTCCCCTGTTTCGCTGCGCAGCGGTATCTTGATGGTGTCGCAAATCGAGACTTTGCCCTTCACGTTAACAAGATCGGCGGGATTGTGGACGACCTGTCCGCTCAAAGCTTTCTGATCGTCCACCTCGAATCCACGAATGCCCTTGTCAGGATCCCCACGCACCAATTCGGCATCCCAACCGTTTTCGATGTCAGTGTGACCGACCATCTCTTCCGGCGTCTTGCCCACGGCTTGCGCGCAGGCGTTGTTGCACAGCATCGTCCGCAGATCCCGATCCTTCACAAAGATCAGATCTGGCGTGGCATTGATGACGTTCGTGAGCAGTGTCACTGTCCTCTGCCGCTCCACTTCTATTTGTTTTCGCTCGGTGATATCGGAAAACAGGCCGAGGACGGCTGGTTTACCATTCCACGTAATCCGAGCTGCCTCGACCTGAACCTGAATCGGCGTTCCATCCATCTTCAGATAGATTCGTTCTGCGCTATGGACGGACACACCGCCGCTCAGCAGGCGTTTCACATTCTCACGAACATCTTGATGATAGTCCGGATGGATAAACTCAAACGTCGGTCGGTCAAGAATTTCCCGAGCATCTTTCGCTCCCATGAGGACGGCGCCTGTGGGGTTGACGTAAACCGTTCGTCCTTCACTGAAGACGAAGACACCCGACGGTGAAAGCTCGACCAACGTCCTGTACCGTTCTTCACTCTCCCGTACCGACTCCTCCATCCGCGTGCGATCAGTAATATCGGTATGTGATCCGAGGAGGCGAATCTGTCGGCCATCTGCCTCTGTGACAAACGAGGCTCGTGCTTCAATCCATCTATACTCCCCATCCTTGTGCTTCAGTCGAAATTCCTGGCGATAGTCTCCCTCGCGACGAGACAAGTAGTCTCGTACGTAGGCCATCGCCGCATCACGATCCTCTGGGTGCAGAAGCGTCGTCCATGCCTCAAAAGAATCTGCAATCTCCGCCGGCTCGTATCCCAGCTGGTATTTCCATTCCTCGGAAAAGACCACGTCGTTCGTTTCGGTGTTCCAATCCCAGAGTCCAGTCCCTGACGCATGGAGGGCCTGTCGGAGTCTTTCTTGCGAAGTCCGAAGCATTGCCTCCGTACGCTTACGATCGGTAATGTCCAAGGCCGTCCCGGACATACGGAGGGGTTGACCGCCGCTATCACGCGCGACCTCGCCGCAGCAATGAATCGTCCGTACGTCGCCATCGGGGCGGACAATTCGGCATTCCAGGTCGTAGGCTGTGGCCCCTGCCAACGCGTCATCGATCGAGGCCAACACTCGATCATGATCATCCGGCAACATCGCCGACACAAAGCTGTCGAAGGTAATCGCTCGTGCTCGAGGTTCATAGCCGAAGATCCGGTAGAGTTCATCCGACCATTCCATCTCGCCGCTTGCGATGTCCCAATTCCAACTCCCCAGGTGAGCAAGAGCTTGTGCGACCTCGAGGTGACGAGTCTGTTCGTGCAGCACTCGGTCACGTTCGGCAAGCTCGTGTGCGAGATCGGCAACCTGCCTGCGCAGCAGATCTAATTCAGGACGGTGACTCGTAGGACTCATGATGAGGCTCCTTGCCGCGCGACGCCGACAGCACCTCAACTCACAGGAGAGACCATGTCACGTGGCGAATGATAATTGATGGTGACGGCCCAGCCTACTGCTTCCTAAGATAAAGACCTCAAGAGAGGGCTAGTGTCCTATGGGAATAGGCGAAAGTCTAGATCCAAATGGCCCGGAGGCACTAGCTGGAAATTGGAAGGAACTGCATCGATATTATGGTGCCGAAGGCGGGACTTGAACCCGCACGGCTTTCGCCACACGCCCCTCAAACGTGCGTGTCTGCCATTCCACCACTTCG
>Ga0105164_10000348_pt1 | contig 34268 bp, 29 predicted proteins | sample VDWuncwatermetaG_FD_89674 | JGI IMG/M metagenome (GOLD analysis project Ga0105164, IMG submission 89674) | Wastewater microbial communities from Netherlands to study Microbial Dark Matter (Phase II) - VDW unchlorinated drinking water | ecosystem: Environmental > Aquatic > Freshwater > Drinking...
GGGGGAAGGGGGAAGCGGGAAGCGGCAAACCCTCGGCTCCGCTGCCACCCTTTTCCCTTACCCCTTTACCCTTTTCTTGACCCTTCTCTTGTGTCACTCTTCAAACACCGCCGTCGTATAAACCTCTTGCACGTCATCCAAGTCTTCCAGCGCATCTAAAAGTTTTTGCATTTTCACTGCATCGTCGCCGCTAAATAACACTTCGCTGGCGGGCTTCATAACCACTTCGGCGAATTCGGCTTTGTAGCCTGCGGCTTCCAAAATTTGTTTCACGCTCAAGAAATCAGGCATGGCAGTAATCACTTCGATACTGCCGTCGTCATTGTTGATGATGTCTTCCGCGCCCGCATTGAGCGCGACTTCCAGTAAGCCGTTTTCATCGGTGCCAGGGGCAAAAATCATTTGTCCGCAATGCTGAAACATAAACGCTACCGAGCCGTCTGTGCCGAGATTGCCGCCGTATTTGCTGAACGCGTGACGCACATCGCCGACGGTGCGCGTCTTGTTGTCGGTCATGCAGTCCACCATCACCGCTGCGCCGTTGATACCGTAGCCTTCATAGCGCAACTCCATGTAATCCACGCCATCCAACTCGCCCGCACCGCGCTTAATCGCGCGCTCGACGTTGTCTTTTGGCATATTGCTGGCATACGCCTTGTCCATCGCCAAACGCAAGCGCGGATTGCACGCCGCGTCACTGCCGCCAATGCGCGCTGCGACGGTAATTTCTTTAATCAAGCGCGTAAAAATTTTGCCGCGCTTCTCGTCTTGTTTGCCCTTGCGATGCTGGATATTTGCCCATTTGCTATGACCTGCCATTTCAACTCTCCGAAATACTGTGCTGCGATTCAATAAAAAAAGCGCGCGATGGTATCATTTATGCTTTGACTTCCCAACACACCCGCCATGACTATTTTGATTGCCAAGAACGACGCGCAAGAACTTTTTTTGTTGCCCCACATGGCAAATCGCCATGGTTTGATTACCGGTGCAACCGGCACGGGTAAAACCGTCACGTTGCAAACCCTCGCCGAATCGTTTAGCCGCATTGGCGTGCCGGTGTTTATGTCCGACATCAAAGGCGATTTATCGGGGCTCGCCAAGGCGGGCGGCGGCAATGCCAAAGTAAGCGCGCGCGTCGAACAACTCAAATTAAGTGATTACCAAAATCGCGCTTATCCCGTGACCTTTTGGGATGTGTTTGGCGAGATGGGGCATCCGCTGCGCGCCACCATTTCGGACATGGGTCCGTTGATGTTGGGGCGCATGTTGAATCTGAACGAAGTGCAGCAAGGCGTGCTGGCATTGGTGTTCAAGATTGCCGATGACAATGGACTGCTGCTGCTCGACCTAAAAGATTTGCGCGCCATGGTACAAAGCGTGGGCGAAAACGCCAGCGATTTCACCACCGAATACGGCAACATTTCCACTGCCAGCATCGGCGCAATTCAGCGCGGGTTACTGCAAATCGAAATGCAAGGCGGCGACAAACTATTTGGCGAACCGATGCTCAATATCGAAGACTTGCTACAAACCGACAGCAACGGCGCAGGGATGATTAACATCCTCGCCGCCGACAAGCTGATGACTTCGCCCAAGATCTATTCGACCATGCTGCTGTGGCTGCTCTCGGAGCTGTATGAAACCTTGCCCGAAGCGGGCGATTTGGCGAAGCCAAAGTTGGTGTTTTTCTTCGATGAAGCGCATTTATTATTTAGCGACGCACCCGCGATTTTGTTAGAAAAAATCGAGCAAGTGGTGCGCCTGATACGCTCTAAAGGCGTGGGCGTTTACTTCATCACACAAAATCCCGCCGACGTGCCCGACAAAGTGTTAGGACAGCTCGGCAACCGCGTGCAACATGCCTTGCGCGCCTTTAGCCCACGCGATCAAAAAGCCGTCAAAGCCGCCGCCGAAACCATGCGCGAAAATCCCAATTTAGACGAACAAGCGGTGATTACCGAGCTGGGCGTGGGCGAAGCTTTGGTGTCGTGTTTGAACGAACAAGGTCAGCCATCCATTGTCGAGCGCGCCCTCATCGTGCCACCGCAAGCACAGATTGGCCCACTCACAGCAGACGAGCGCAAAGCCGTACTTGCTAGCTCGCTACTGGCAGGACATTACGAAAAATTAGTCGATCGAGAATCGGCCTACGAATTGCTCAAAGGTCGTACCGAACCCGCCGCACCTGTTACCGCGAATACCCCCGCAGCCAGCGCGCCCGAACAACCTTCAAGCGGCGGCATGTTGGGCGGACTGTTTGGTGGCGGCAATCCGCTGGGAAATTCATCACGCAGCAATCGCGCTGGCTTGGGCGAAGCCTTTGCTAAAAGCGCGATGCGCTCGATAGGCTCGGCGGTGGGTCGCGAAATTATTCGCGGCGTACTGGGTTCGATTTTCAAAAAATAATTGTGTACCGCCTAAAATCCAAATCACCAACTAATTGGAGTGAACCATGCGCACCGATAACGAACGAGAAAGTAGCAACATCGAAGACCGTCGCGGCAGTGAAGGCGGCGGCGGTGGATTTTCCTTAGGTGGCGGACGCAATTTAGGCTTAGGCACGATAGTCGTCGCCTTCGTCGCATCTTGGGCATTGGGCATGAATCCCATGACAGTATTGAGTTTGCTCAGTGGCGGCGGCGCACCAACTAGCCAGTCTGCGCCCGCGCGCGCGCCCGCTGCCAACGATGTCGATGCGCGTTTTGTGTCGGTAGTCCTAGCTGATACCGAAGACGTGTGGCGCGATATTTTTAAGCAAGCAGGCAGTCAATATCGTGAGCCAAAATTAGTGTTATTTAGCGGAGCAACGCCGACTGCGTGCGGCACCGGACAAGCCGCGATGGGGCCGTTTTACTGCCCTGGCGATGAAAAAGTTTATATCGACTTACGCTTCTACCAAGAGCTGCGCGACCGCTACCAAGCCCCTGGCGATTTCGCCCAAGCCTATGTCATCGCGCATGAAGTCGGTCACCATGTACAAAATCTTTTAGGCACATCAGGCAAAGTCGATGCGCTGCGCGGACGCACCTCACCAGCGCAGCAAAATCAACTCTCGGTACGTCTCGAATTGCAAGCCGATTGTTATGCAGGCGTGTGGGCAAACCACGCGCAGAAGATGCGCAACATTATCGAAGCAGGTGACATCGAAGAGGCCATGACGGCTGCGGCCGCCGTCGGCGACGACAGCATCCAAATGGCAGCGCGCGGCACGGTTGTGCCCGAAAGTTTCACCCACGGCAGCGCGGCACAACGCACCCGCTGGTTTCAAAATGGTTTTCAAAGCGGCAACTTAAATCAGTGCAATACCTTCGCGGCAAACGCGCTCTAAGACGCGTATCGCTTGATCTTGATGGTGCGTACCGTTTTATCAAAGTCGCACTCACGACATGATAAAATTGCACCCAGCGACAACATTAAAAATAGTGGTGAACGGGTTTAAGTCGCTCATCCACTAGCAACAAGGCTTGCAGCGATGCGAGCCTTTCTATTTCGAGGCAATTTGAATCCTGCTCTGTCCCCAGCCGCATTACGCCGCCAAACCAAATTAAGTTTACTCAGCGTCATCGAGTTTCCTGCCGATTTGCCCGTAGTGGGCAGGCGCGAGGAATTGGCGCGTGCGATTAGCGAGCATCAAGTGGTCATCGTGTGCGGCGAAACAGGGTCGGGGAAAACCACGCAGTTGCCGAAAATTTGCCTCACTTTAGGGCGCGGCATTTTGGGCTGCATCGGTCACACGCAACCGCGCCGCGTCGCAGCGCGCACCGTGGCAACGCGTATCGCGGCGGAACTCAAAACCGAACTGGGCGGCGCAGTCGGATTCAAAGTGCGCTTCAACGACAAAGTGTCGGCGGACACCAGCATTAAGTTAATGACGGACGGGATTTTGCTCGCCGAAATTCACCGCGATCCGCTGCTCAAAAACTACGACACGCTGATCATCGACGAGGCGCACGAGCGTTCGCTGAACATTGATTTTCTGCTCGGCTATCTCAAGCAATTATTGCCGCGTCGCCCCGATTTGAAACTCATCATCACCTCGGCAACGCTGGATGCGGATCGATTTGCCAAACATTTCAACGCTCAAGTGATTGAAGTGTCAGGGCGCAGTTATCCCGTTGAAACGCGTTATCGTCCACTCGTAATTTCCGAAGAAGGTGAAGCGCAAGACGTACCGCAAGCGATTAGCGCGGCACTCGACGAACTGTCGGCGGGCGGCTTGAAAGGCGACGTTTTGGTGTTTTTACCTGGTGAGCGCGAAATCCGCGATACCGCCGAAGTGTTGCGCAAACATCACGCACCGAGTGCGCGCCACAGCGGGCTAGAAGTGCTGCCGCTGTACTCGCGCTTATCAGCCGCCGAACAAGATCGCGTGTTCAAAACGGGCGGCAAACGCCGCGTGATTTTGGCAACCAACGTGGCAGAAACCTCGCTCACCGTGCCCAACATCGGCTACGTCATCGACTGCGGATTAGCGCGCGTGAATCGCTACAGCATCCGTCAAAAAGTTGAGCAATTACACATCGAAAAAATCTCGCGCGCCGCTGCTAATCAGCGCGCCGGACGCTGTGGTCGCGTGATGAGTGGCGTGTGCGTGCGCTTGTACGACGAAGCCGAATTTTTACAACGTGACGAATTCACCGACCCTGAAATTTTTCGTGTCTCACTCGCCACCGTCATCTTGCGCATGAGCGCGTTAGAACTCGGCGACATCGCTGCTTTCCCGTTTATCGAGCCGCCCACGCCGCGCATGATTGCAGACGGTTACCAGTTGCTAGCCGAACTCGGCGCGATTGACGAAACACGCCGATTAACCAAGCTCGGCGACGAGCTCGCGCGCCTGCCACTCGACCCCAAAATCGCGCGCTTACTCATCGCAGGTCGCCAATATCATTGCCTCAGCGAAATCCTCATTATCGCCAGCGCGCTGTCCACGCAAGATCCGCGCGACCGTCCGCAAGAACGCCAAGAAGCCGCCGATGCTGCCCACAAACGCTTTGCTGACGAGCGTTCCGATTTTCTTGCTTACCTAAAAATTTGGGCGTGGTTTGAACAAGCCTTGGCGCACAAACAATCCAATCGCTTGCTGGCGGAAGAGTGCCGCAAAAACTTTTTATCGCCGCTGCGCCTGCGCGAATGGCGCGAGCTGCACCAGCAGTTGCACGCGCAAGTTTCAGAGATGGGCATGAAAGAGAACGATGCGCCCGCCAGCTACGAGGAGATACACAAGGCTCTGCTGTGCGGCCTGCTCGGCAACATCGGCATGAAGGGCGTGGAAGGCAATGAATATATGGGCGCGCGCGGCATCAAGTTTGTCATCGGCAACAACTCCGTGCTGGCAAAAAAAGGCACGAAATGGGTGATGGCAGGCGAGCTAGTCGAGACGCATAAATTGTTTGCGCGCACCTTGGCGCGCATCGAGCCAAACTGGTTAGAAGAGGTCGGCGCACATTTAATCAAGCGACATTATTTCGATGCGCATTGGGAAAAAAAGGCAGCGCAAGTTACCGCGTTTGAGCGCAGCACCCTGCATGGCTTGCTGATTAACGCCAAGAAGCGCGTGCATTACGGGCCGATGAGTGTGGCGGAGTCGCGCGAAATTTTTATCCGTCAGGCTTTAGTCGGCGGCGAATTCGAGACGCGCGCGGCGTTTTTTGCGCATAACCAAAAGTTGATTGCCGACATCGAAGCCTTGGAGCATAAGGCACGTCGCCCTGACGTGTTGGTCGATGATGAATTGATTTTTGCTTTTTACGAGGCGCGCATTCCTGCCGACATTCACAATGGCGCAGCGTTTGAACATTGGCGCAAAGAGGCAGAACGCAGCGACGCAAAATTATTGTTGTTGAAAAAAGACGATTTGATGCGCCACGAAGCCCACGGCATCACCACCGATAAATTTCCGCCACAACTGAAAATCGACACCATTAACTTCGCCTTGAGCTATAACTTTTCACCCGGCAAAAACGACGACGGCATTACGCTCACTGTGCCGATTGCCTTAATCAATCAAGTCTCGGCGGCACGTTGCGAGTGGCTGATTCCAGGAATTTTGGCGGAAAAAGTGGTGCAACTCATCAAGACCTTGCCACAGAAAATTCGCCGCAATCTGGTGCCTGTACCTGAATTTGCAGCAGCATTTGTTCGCGATGTGCCCGCCGCCAACACACCGCTGCTACAGGCTTTGGCGCGTTATCTGCGCGAACAAAAACAACTCGATGCGCCGCTCGATGCGTTTCGTTTAGAACAACTGCCGCAACATCTGCTAATGAATTTTCGCGTGCTAGATGAACATGGTCGGCAGCTCGGCATGTCGCGTAATTTTGCGCAACTGCATAGCGAGCTTAGCTCCCGCGCCGCGCCTGTTATCGCTGCGGTGACCAAACAAGTCGATGCGCCCAGCAATGAAATTCGCAGCGCGACTTGGAGCTTTGGCGAGTTTAGCGAAACGCGCACGGTGCAACGCGCAGGGCAAAGCGTGACGCTGTACAACGCGCTGGTCGATGACGTGGATGCGGTGGTGTTGCGCGCTTTTGAGACGCGCGAGGCAGCGCACGCGGCGCATCAAAAAGGGCTGAATCGTTTGTTCATGTTGCTGCTCAAAGAGCAGGTCAAATACATGGAAAAAAACCTGCCCGATGCGCAAAAACTGGGCATGTTGTATATGCCGCTTGGCACGCCGCAAGAGTTGCAGCAACAGATTTTGGCGATGACCTTTACGCGTTGTTGTTTGAGCGAACCGCTGCCATTTAACGAGACGACTTTCGCTGCGCGTGGCAAAGAAGCCAAGAATCGGCTGCTGCTGATTGCGCAAGAATTAGCACGCTTAACAGCGACGATTCTCAGCGAATTTCACGCGCTGCAAAAAAGTTTGCCCGCGCTCAAAACGCATCCGCAAGCCGCCAGCGATGTACGCGCGCAACTAGAATTTTTGGTGCATAAACGCTTTGTAGAAACCACCTCGTTTGAACGCTTGCAACATCTGCCGCGCTACCTTAAAGCCATCAATTTGCGTATCGAAAAACTGCGCAGCAACCCCGCCCGCGATGCGCAATGTATGACGCAAATGCAACCGCTATTGCAAGCCTTGCAGAAGCTCCGCGTCAGTCATCACAGCGATCCGCGCTTAGACGAATTCGCCTATTTACTGCAAGAATTACGCGTCTCGTTATTCGCGCAAGAATTAAAAACCCCCGTGATTGTGTCGGTGAAAAGATTAGAAAAGATGTTGGAAAGTTTGCGCAAATAAATCAGGAATAACTATATGAAACAAAATAATACTGTTGATGTGTTGCTAGTCGGTGCGGGCGTGATGAGTGCCACGCTGGGCACGCTGCTCTCGCAACTTGATCCGAGCTTGAAAATTTTGATGGTGGAACGCTTAGCCAGCGTCGCACACGAAAGCTCGCACAGTTTGAATAACGCGGGCACGGGGCACGCGGGCTATTGCGAACTCAATTACACGCCGCAACAAGCAGACGGCACGGTCAGTATCGACAAGGCTTTGCAAATCAATGCGGCGTTTGAAGTGTCGCTGCAATTTTGGTCATATTTGGTCGAGCAAAATATCTTGCCCGCACCTGAAAAATTCATCAATGCGGTGTTTCATCAGAGCTTGGTGTGGGGCGAAACCGACGTGGCGTTTTTACGGCAACGCTTTGAGAAACTCAGCGCGCATCATTTATTTGAAGAAATGCAATACAGCGAAGACGCAGCGGTGTTGCGCGAGTGGATGCCGCTGGTAATGAGTCAACGCACGGCTGAACAAGCGGTCGCGGCAACCCAAGTCAAACACGGCACAGATGTCGATTTCGGCATGTTGACGCGCAAATTAGTAAAAGCACTGAAGCGCAACGACAATTTCGAGCTGAAATTAAGCCACCACATTGACTCACTCAAACAAAAATCCGATGGTCACTGGCAAGTGCGCATGACCGATGCGCATAAAAATAGTGCACATACAGTTCACGCGCGCTGTGTATTTTTAGGGGCGGGCGGCGGCGCATTGCCTTTGCTACAAAAATCCAAACTCCCTGAAAGTCATGGCTACGGCGGCTTTCCTGTTAGCGGGCAATGGCTGATTTGTAAAAATCCTGAAGTGGTCAAACGCCATCACAGCAAGGTGTACGGCAAAGCACCAACGGGCGCGCCGCCGATGTCGGTGCCCCATTTAGACGCGCGCATTATTGATGGCGAAGCCGCCCTCTTATTCGGTCCGTTCGCCAGCATCACCAGCAAATTTCTCAAGCAAGGTTCGGTATTTGATTTGTTTGGCTCGCTCAAGGGCAACAACCTCAAAGCCATGCTGTCGGTGGGTTTGAACAACTTTGACTTAATGCGTTATTTGCTCGGCGAAGCATTAAATACCCATAGCCAACGCGTTGCGGCACTGCGCTTGTTTTACCCCGATGCGCGCGAACAAGATTGGGAATTAGCCTCGGCGGGACAACGCGTACAAATCATCAAACAGTGCGATGTCAAAGGCGGAAAACTCGAACTCGGCACCGAAATTGTCGCCGCGCAAGACGGTTCACTCGCGGCGTTATTAGGCGCGTCACCTGGCGCATCTACCTCGGTGCAAGCCATGCTGGAAGTGTTGCAACGCTGCTTCCCAGAACGCATGGCAAGCCCTGAATGGCAAGCCAAACTGAAGCACATGATTCCGTCTTATGGCGAATCTCTGGATGAAAATGTAGCGTTATTACGGGTAGTGAGGGAGCGCACGTTACGCGTATTGAAGCTGGTAGATAAATGAGCGAGGCGGGAGCGCGATAGCGACACCAAAACACGCTCGACAATTTTGCAGAACGAGCCGAACGGTTAAATAGACTATGCAATAAGTGGGCTTGTGCGCTCGAAACTTAGCGAGGAAATCGCTGCGCGATAAGCACTGCATTGCTGCCGCCGAAGGCAAAAGAATTGGACATCACCGCATTGAGTGCCAAGCCTGTGCGACCTTGATTGGCGACGTAATCCAAGTCGCATTCGGGGTCAGGATGATGCAGATTGATGGTGGGCGGCACGGCGTTATTTTGCAGTGCCAACACCGCCGCGATAAATTCCACCGCGCCTGTCGCGCCCATTAAATGTCCGTGCATAGACTTGGTCGAGCTGACAGGAATGTTCTGCGCATCCGCGCCAAATACCGCTTTAATCGCCAGCGTTTCTTGTACATCGCCAGCATGTGTTGCTGTGCCATGAGCATTGATGTAGTCAATGTCGGCAGGCTGCAAACCCGCATCGTTCAAGGCTTTAAGGATGGTGCGAGTTTGTCCTAAGGCATCAGGTTTGGTGAGATGGCTGGCATCGGATGAGCTGTGATAGCCGACTAATTCGGCATAAATTTTCGCGCCGCGTTGAAGCGCGCGTTCAGCATCTTCCAATACCAACACTGCCGCGCCCTCGCCCATCACCAAGCCAGTGCGGTCTTTGGCAAATGGTTTGCACGAGGCACGGGCATCTTGCTCATCTTCGGTCGCTAAGGTGCGCAAGGCTTCCCAGGCTTTGAGTGCACCCAGTGTCAACATCGCTTCCGCCCCACCCGCCAACATCACATCAGCATAGCCGTCTTTAATTTGCCGATAGGCTTCACCAATGGCAATCGCCGACGAGGAACATGCCGTCGAATAGGTCACATTCGGTCCTTGCAAAGCATATTTAATCGAAATGTGCGAGGCGGCGGCGTTGTTCATACTAAGCAATACCGAGAGCGGTTTAACGCGCGGCACGTCGCGCTGCATCACCTCCACATAGCCATCTTCGAGTGTCGCCGCACCACCCAAACATGAGCCCATATACACGCCCGCGCGCAGTTGCTCCGCCTCGCTTAATTCCAGCTTGGCATCTGAGACAGCTTGTGCCGCAGCAACCAAGGCAAGTTGGCTAAAACGATCTAAACTGGTGAGCTGCATTTTAGAAAAATGCTCAGACGGATTGAAATTTTTGACGGGCGCGCCGATGCGCGTATTGAGCTTGTCGATAAAAGGCACATCCAAGCGTTGTATGCCTGACTGTCCTGCCATCAGATTCGTAAAAAATTCGCTGGGGGTATTGCCGACGGGCGAGATAACGCCCAAACCTGTGATAACGACGCGTCGTGTCATGCTGGGACGTTAAGCCTTGCCGTGTTGCGCGGCGACCAGTTGATCAACGATATTGGCAACGTCTTGTACGGTCTTCAAATCGACGCGTTCGTCGCCAAATTTGATGCTTAATTCATCTTCCAAATTGAACATAAATTCCACGATAGACAAAGAATCCACGCCTAAACCCGCAAGTTCCGCGCTCGGTGTGAGCTGTTCTAATTTAAGGTCAAATTGTTCAACCATCATGCGTTGGATTGTTGCGAGAGAGCTCATTATTTTTTACCCTGAAATTTTAGCGCGCGCATTGTAACAGAATGTTACCCGCTCTTTTAATCAGCCTAACGGCTAGACCTTACGACCTAATCACGGTGCGTAGCGAAAAAACGCAGCGTGTCGCTAGCAACCTGTTCGCGGTCGTTATCGACGGTAATCATGTGGTAACTGTTATGTAGCACCACCAGCTCTTTACACGGCGAACCGATGTGCGCCATCACATAGCGCGGGTTACGCATAGATGAAATTTCATCTTCTTCGGCATGAATGACGAGGGTGGGCGCAGTCACTTTAGGCAGCGATTTTTTAACCTGAGCAATCATGCGTTCGGCTTCTTGTATCGCGGGCAAATTCAGTTTGGACGCGCCGACGATAGTTGAATCTTTATGCGCCATTTCGCGCGCAATCCATTTACGCAGCTGTTCATTTTTTAAGCCAAATGGCTCACGTTCACGATAGGTATAAATATAACGCGCGGGCGTGTAATAGCCGACATAGCGCAGAAAACGATACCAAGGAATGCCCCAGCCGTCGTACCACAAGGTGGTCGCTAACAGCGTCAGCGCGGCAACCTCATCACCTTGCTCGGCGGCAACACTCAAAGACAGCACCGCACCGATACACAAGCCGCCCATCGCGACACTTTTATGCTTACTTTTTAACGCTAAAAACTCAGCGGTGGCGGCAGCGTGCCAGGCTTGCCAAGGCGTGACCGAGCGCGGCGTATCACCTTTAATAAAACCATAGCCGCGCAGATGCGGCACATGTACGGTGTAGCCCGCTTGATTAAGACGTTTTGCCAGCGGCTGTAATTCGGCAGGACTGCTTTGCAAACCATGCAGCAGCAAAACCGCATGTTCGCCGCCGTCTAGGTGGATTGTTTGCATAGCGACTCCTGAAAAAAGTTGCGCATTTTACTGTAGCGATGCGATCGCGCTGGGGAATTCACGTTGCTATTTTATGTTGTTGCCATGCTGCCAAAGCGTTGCCGAATAAAGCCCGCCAACTATTGCGTGCCGCCGCCCCTCCTGCAATCTCGCCGCGATGCACGAAACTTAAAATTTCGCGTTCAGTAATTTTGCAATGGCGGCGCAAGATGCCGTACAAGCCTTGTTCTATCAGGCTAATCTCGCTGCTAATACGCGCTTGCGCGACTTCATCTTGCGCCTCACACAACCAAGAAATCGCCAACATGTTGTCGAACAAATCCCACAAACCCTTTTGACTGCCCTTAATGACCTCGACGCTTTGTCCGCCCAGCGCGCTAATTTCCAAACGGATTTTTTCGCGCAACGCGTCGTTCAGCACCGCGTCATTGCCGCCCAAACGCACCAACATCAATACGCCTTGCAACGCGCCCTCATGTAGCTGCGCGGCGCGCACCGTGTTGTCCTGCAAGGCTTTACTAGTGGCAAAGTCGTACACGCGCGCCAGCGTAAAGTACGCCAAACCCAGCGTGACGGGGCCAGTGAGATTGATGTAGGTATTGCTAAAGTTGATGCTGGCGTAACTGATGCCTAGCAAAATGAATTGCGAGGCACCAAATAAACGGTCAATTTTGGCGCGTCCTGCATCGTGATAAAAGCCCCAAGCCGTTGCCCAAATCAAGCTCAGCGTGAGCAGCAAATAAATAATTTTGGCATCGGGAAAACGTAAAAAATCGCCGTGCTTAAAGTTGTCTATCGCGGTGGCTAAAATTTCTACGCCAGGATGATTGCGGCTTAACGGCGTGGCTTTGATGTCAAATAAACTCGGCGCAGTCGAGCCGATGATGACAATTTTGTTGGTGAATTCGTCAGATTTACGCTGCTTTTTCTCGCGTGAAAAATCACCATACACCTCGCTAAACCCCACTGAGTGATAAGTAAACGGTGCGCCGCGCCAGTTCAGCAAAACGTTCGCTGCACTAGGTTCGGGGTAATGCAAAATCTGCGCGATGCGCAGCGGTAAGGACGGAATTTTCCAGCCATAGTCGTCCAGATAAACAGGATATTGGCGCGCGATACCGTCGCTATCGGCATAAATGTTGTGCGTGCCTAAACGACCACTTTGCAACGCAGCGGGGAAAAATGGCAGCACCATCGCCAGCGTCGCGTCGGCTTGTGCATCGGCAAGTTCGACCACGCCAGGAATCATGCGCGGCGTGAGTTGGCTCAAGCCGTCATCATCTGAATTGAGCCTCAACATGGGGAAAAAAGTATTGTCGGTTTTCGCAATCACCGCGTTGAAATACGCGTCGCTGTCGGCGTTATACACATCCGCATCGCTAAACAAAATATCGAACACGATGGCTTTGGGGTGCTGCGCCTCGATACCCTCGACGAACTCGCCCAACACCTGACGCGGCCACGGCCAACGCCCGTAATCTTTCGCCATCGCCGCCAAACTGGCTTCGTTAATATCAACAATCACAATGTCAGGATCAGCAGGCGGAACATGCACGCGATAGCGCACCATCAAGTCAAACGCGCCTTGTTTCATATTGGCAAACACATGCAAATAGGCGGTATCGGCAATAATCAGCACGCTAAAAATCGCCGCCAAATACAAGTAAAAAGCCCCGCGCCACTTGTGCGCCAAGCGGTCAAACAGGCGGGCAACAGTACGGCGGAGCTGGTACGAAATCGCGGCGAAAAGGTTCATGGCGGCAAGGTAAAAAACGAGGCGCGCATTATGCGGTAAAAAATTTTTCATTGAGCGCAATAAAAAACCACCCGAAGGTGGTTTTTTATTGCGCTCAATTTCCAACAAACGAAAAGTATAGCGGCAGCTTTTACAAATCTTTTGCGTGTGATGCCAAGTATTTTGCTACGCCTTCAGTCGATGCGCCCATACCCGCTTTGCCTTTGCTCCAACCCGCTGGGCAAACTTCGCCGTGTTGTTCGTGGAATTGCAACGCATCTACCATGCGCAGCATCTCGTCGATGTTACGACCCAATGGCAAATCGTTGACCACCTGATGACGCACCACGCCAGCTGCATCAATCAGGAATGAGCCACGGTACGCTACGCCACCGTCAGCTTCCACGTCATAGGCTTTGCAGATGTCGTGCTTGATGTCCGCAATCAAGGGATAGCGAACTTGACCAATCCCGCCGTTGTTCACTGGCGTATTTTTCCACGCCAGATGCGTGAAATGCGAGTCGATCGACACGCCGATAACTTCCACGCCGCGCGCTTTGAATTCGTCCAAACGATGGTCGAACGCGATGATTTCAGAAGGGCAAACAAAAGTGAAGTCGAGTGGGTAGAAGAACACCACCGCCATTTTGTTTTTGATGTGTTTGTGCAAATTGAATGATTCGTTAATTTCGTTGCTGCCTAATACGGCGGCGGCGGTGAAATCGGGTGCGGTTTTGCCAACTAATACGGCCATGATGAACTCCTCAATCTAAAAATGTTACGGTTGATGAAACTAAAAAATCTTAAAAAGGCGGCGAAATTTACCAGAACGCGAAGGGCTGTCAACCGCGCGCCGACTAGGGATTAAGCAAGCAGGCATTCACCCGCAATCAGGTGAGCGAAAGTTTCGCGGGCGCGCACCAAATGAACTTGGTCACCGTCCACCATCACTTCGGCAGCGCGTCCCCGCGCGTTGTAATTCGAACTCATGCTCATGCCATACGCACCCGCTGACATCACCGCGAGCAAGGACTCTTCAGTAATGGCAAGACTGCGATTACGACCGATAAAATCGCCTGTTTCACAGATTGGGCCAACTACATCAAAGTTTTGAGCAGCATTTTTTTCTTGTTTGACAGGCACAATCCGATGATAAGCATCGTACAAAGCGGGACGCATCAGGTCGTTCATGGCGGCATCGACAATTGCGAAATTCTTTTCTTCGCCGTGTTTGAGGTACTCCACGCGAGTTAGCAACACGCCCGCATTGCCAACTAATACGCGACCTGGTTCGAGTATCAGTTTATGGGTGCGACCCACCAAGGCTTTGAGTAACGCAGCGATGTAGTCGCTAATCGCAGGGGGTGTTTCATCGTCATAGCAAATGCCCAAACCGCCGCCTAAATCAAGGTGCGTGAGGGTAATGCCTTCAGCGGCAAGTTGGTCAACCAACAGTAATATCTTTTCCACGGCGGCGATGAACGGGCTGGTTTCGGTAAGTTGCGAACCGATATGGCAATCCATGCCAGTGATGCGCAAATTTTTCAAACTGTGTGCATGGCGATACAGCGCAATCGCGTCGGTGTAAGCCACGCCGAATTTATTTTGCTTCAAGCCTGTCGAAATATACGGATGAGTTTTGGCATCGACATCGGGGTTGACGCGCAAGCTAATCGCGGCAGTTTTGCCCATGCTGGCAGCAACCGCATTGAGTCTATCCAACTCAGGTGCGGACTCGACGTTGAAGCACAAAATGTTCGCCTCTAACGCCATGCGCATATCGTCGGTGCTTTTGCCTACGCCCGAAAAAACAATTTTTTGCGCTGCGCCACCCGCTGCTAAAACGCGTTGTAATTCACCGCCTGACACGATGTCGAAACCCGCGCCTAAACGCGCCAACACATTCAGCACCGCCAGATTGCCATTGGCTTTAACCGCGTAGCAAATCAAATGCTCGCGGCCTTGCAAAGCCTGACTAAATTGCTGATACGCATCGGTCAGCGCGGCGCGTGAATAGACGTAACACGGCGTGGAAAATTGCGCCGCGATGTCGGTGAGGGCAACATTTTCGGCGTGCAGTTGAAAGTTTTTTTGCGTGAAATAATTAGACATAAATTTGAAAAAAGTTAAGGCGCAGATGGAGTGTTAGGAACAGCGGAGCTGGCAGGTATGGCGTTAGCAATGGGCGCGCTAGCGGGCAAATATAACGCGCCTTTGCGTCCACACCCTTGCATCAACAAAACTAAACCCACGATAATGCAAAGACGTAGCGACATCGCGCGCAACCCGAAAAATTAAAGAGGCGGATTATAAATGACTGAGAGCGAATTCAACCAACTGGCAGACGCGGCGTTAGCAAAAATTGAAACGGCAATTGATGCCTGCGGTGGCGATGTGGAAGGCAATCGCAGCGGCAACGTGCTGGAAGTGGAGTTCGACAATGGCGCGAAAATTATTATCAATCGCCATGATGTGAATCAAGAAATTTGGGTCGCGGCTAAATCAGGCGGCTTTCATTTTTCTTATCAAAATCAGGCTTGGTTGAGTCGGCGCGACGACAGTGAGCTATACAGCAAGCTAATCGAATTATTCGCCGATCAGCGTGAGCGTTTGACCTTCTAAGCTGCACCGAACCACTTGCCGCGAAATAATTTTAGGCTATCCAAAATACGTAAACCCAAATTTGATTCGCGCACTTCTGGCATCGTTTGCACTTTATGACTGTGCAGTAGCTTAGGTGTTTGCTTGTAGCTTAAATAACGCTGCAATGCAGCATGAACATGCTCTTTTAATAAAGCCACATTGATGGGTTTGGACAAGATACGGAAAACTTGTGCTTGATTGATGAGCTCAATCACCAACTCTGAATCGGCTTTTTTAGTGGTGACGATGGTCAAAATTTGCGGTGTTTCTTGCTTCAATAATTTCAGCATTGAGGTCAGTTCAATCTGGCTCGCTTCCACGTCAGCCACCACCACGGCGACTTCTTGTTGTTGCAAAATCAGCATAGCCGCTTCGCTGTCCGAGGCATATAACACGGGGCATAGCGTACCAACCAGCTCGCGTGTAACGCGGAAAATATCCTCATCAGGGGCGATTACCAACACTGCCGCATTCATTTTGGCGGGTAAGACAATCGCCGTACTCTTGGTATCGGCAAGCTCAAGAGCAATGGTGACAGCCTCGGCAACCACGCCGTGCAAGGCAGCATTATCCCAAGGTTTATTGATGAAGCGATACACTTCACCGTCGTTAATTGAGCCAACAATCGAGGACAAGTCGGAATAACCCGTCAATAAAATACGCACGCTACGCGGCGAAATTTCACGCGAACGGCGCAATAAATCAACCCCTAACATCAAGGGCATACGTTGATCGCTGATAATCACATGCATTTGATATTTGCGTAAAAATTCCAAAGCCTTGTTGCCGTCGGTGGTAGTGAATACGTGGTAACGCTCGCGAAATAAAGACTTCAGGGCGGTCAAGATGCGCTCTTCATCATCCACAATGAGCAAGCGCGCCTTTTTCACACTGGTATCCAAACTAATTGAGCCGCCCGTATCATCGCTCGCTTGCAACGCTGCCGCTTTGATTTGCACCGTGTGCATCGCTTGCGCCACATTAAGCAAGGCATTGCCATCAAACGGCTTCGCAGCAGAAACACTTGCCATCGTGTCCGCTCCTGGGCTAATCGAATCCCGCACGGCTAACTTAAACGCGTCAGAAAATTCGCGCGCACTGGGATAACGATCTTGCGCATTTTTAGAGAGTGCTTTGAGCAACACCTCATCCATTGAAGCAGACAAACTCATATTCAGCATAGAGGGTTTAACGGGATCAACCGCCAACACCTGCTGCATGATGGTCGCGACATTGCCAGTGAAAGGACGATTGCGCGTCAGTAATTCGTAAGCGATGACCGCAATGGCAAATAAATCGACGAGTGGCGTAATCTCTTTACCTAAGAACTGCTCAGGCGACATGTAATGCGGCGTACCCAATAAATCGCCCATTTGCGTGAGCGTAGAGGCTTCAACGTGAGCAATCCCAAAGTCATTTATTTTGATGCGTCCATCATTATTGATAAGGATATTGGAAGGCTTAATGTCGCGATGCACCACCTTGTGGCTATGCGCATAACCGATACCGTCGAGAATTTGCGCAATGATTTGACCGACTTCGTGTATCTCGTATTGGTCGCCTTGCGCTAAGTGCTGAGAGAGCGGTTTGCCATGCACCAACTCCATCACGATGTACGCACCTTGCTCGTCCTCTAAGTAGTCATAGATTTGCACAATACGCGGGTGAACTAAACGTCCTACCACTTGCGCTTCCTGACGAAAGCGTTGCAGCAACTCATCGAGCTCCACACCTTGATGCGAGCTTTTGTCGATGCACTTAATCGCCACGCCGCGTGCGATAGCGGCATCCCAGCCACGCCAGACTACCCCCATACCGCCTTTGCCTAATTCGCCTTGAATTTGATACTTACCAATTTGTGTCGGTGCGACCATGATGCTTATCCTTCTAATGCTGCTTCTGCGGGCGGTTTTAATGGTAACCAGATGATAAATTTAGTACCCAGACCAGCTTTTGATTCTGCCTTAATTTTGCCACCGTGTTGTTGAATAATTTTATAAGAAATGGACAAGCCTAAGCCCGTGCCTTTACCAATTTCTTTGGTGGTAAAAAAAGGATCAAAAATCTTCGGCAAAATATCAGCGGGAATGCCATTGCCGTTATCCACCACCACGACTTCAACGCCATCGCCAGCCACTTTAGTGATTAAGGAAATTGTCCCCGCTTCGTTTGTCATAGCTTGCGCGGCATTGGTAATCAAATTCAAAAAAACTTGATTGAGCTGCGAAGGAGAACAAGTAATGTCGGGAATTTGTCCGTAATGCTTTTCAACCCGCACTGACTTAAGTAAATGTTTGGCGAGTAACAGCGTGCTATCCAAGCCTTCGTTCAAATTAAATTTAGCGACTTTACTGCGATCTAAGCGACTAAAGTTTTTTAGATTGCCGACAATTTCAGCAACTTGTGCGGTACCGAATAAACCGTCTTTAACTAACTCATTTAGATCTTCGATGACATGTTGTTGTTGCAAATTGACCAGCTGCTCAGAACTTTGCGCAAAACTTTTTGCGAGTGCCTCAGGATTGTTGCCCGCCTTAAGCAGCCCCAACAATTCTTGGCAATGCTGCAAAGCAGCGGCAATACTAGGCATCTGTTCCGAGACGCGTGCCAAACTATTTTTAACATAGGCAAGCGGGGTGTTAATTTCGTGGGCAACTCCTGCCACCATCTGCCCCAAAGAGGACATTTTTTCTGATTGGATAAGCTGCGATTCGGATTCTTTCAAATGCTTCATCGCGGCGGATAACTCTTTAGTGCGAGCCACAACACGATGTTCCAGCATTTGATTCGCCGCCTTAATTTTCAACCCAAAATACGCCAACAAAATCAGGAGCGCACCTGAGTAATACACCAAGTAAATACGATAGCGTTCTTTCTCTTGTAAGGTTTCATCGAGCTCGTTATTGAATGACAACGTCATATTGACCAATCGCGGTCCTGAGGTCAGCACTTCGAGCTGGCCATATAAAGCCAGCTCGATTGGGATATGTTTTTGCATCACATGCAAGGCATCGAGCAACTGCTGGACACGCTCAGTTTGCACCCCAGCTTGCAAAGGCTGCGCCGCCTCAGTTAGCGCGCTGCTTTGCGCTTCTTGCGCTTGAATAAAGTATTGCGGCGCAATACTTAACAGTTTGTTTAAGGCCGCTTGATAAGTAGGCGACAAAGCGTTGCTATCAAAATCACTCAGTTCGTGCGCGTTTTTCAAGAGCAGTTGCAAAGCGGTTTTGTTGAGCTGATTTTCAGCTTTGTATTGCTCGACCAAGTCGGCTTTATTGTGAATTGCCTGACGCAGCTCGGTGAGTCCCGAACGCAAGCTCGTACTGCTGGTGCGCTGCGCCATACGCGTAATGTCACGCAACGCCTTATCGCCCGCATCAACGCGGCTATAGGTTTCAGCCGCTCCTAAAGATAAATCTATGCGCGCGCGCTGCACCTCAAAATCCCAACGATTATCAATATCTTTTAGCTCACTTAACAAACCCATCACTTCGTTTTGCTCATGCAAATCGACCGCTTGCGTTTTGTTATAGAGAAAAGCCAATACGCCTAACAGCACCAACACCACTAGTCCCGTCAAAGTGTTTTGCATCAACTCTGGTTTTTCCATGTTCGCCACCCTGTCATTTTTTAGTTGCGAGGCAAAAAACACAACGCATCTAAAAAGTTTGTAGGAAATTTTTGACACGCTGAATATGGACGTGAAGATACCTGAATATGCTCAGGCTGAGCGCGCGAAAAATATCTAGGCCGTTAGGTGTTCGCGGCGAACTTAAGCGAGTGCAATCGCTTTGAGTTCGGCGCGATGCTTAAGGTAATCAGGGCAAGCCAATCTCACTTCAGCCCAAAATGCGGCGGAGTGATTCATCTCACGCAAATGCGCTAGCTCATGCACCACCACATAATCAATCAAATGCAGCGGCAATTTAATCAGCTGCAAATTGAAGCGCAGCGTGCCACTGGCGGTGCAGCAGCCCCACAAGGTTTTTGCGGTAGAAATCTCAATGCGTAACGGCACGACCGCCATTAATGCCGCGTAGTGCGCGCAACGATCGGTAAATAATTGCAAGGCTTGGGCGCGATACCACAGCGTGACGGCGCGCTCGATATGCACCTCGCTCGCATGGGGTTTTACAAAAACATGCAGTGCGTCATCACGTCGTTGCGCCGCCGCCACAAAGCTGCCGCGCTCGACGCGCAAAGTCAGCAGCTCGCCTAAATAATCCAGCCACTCACCGTCTTGCCAGATCGTTTTAGCCAGCGGTAAACGCGCTTGCCAGCCGTGTAATTTTTCTACGACCCATGCGGCTTTTTCATTCAACACACTGTCCAACCACAGCTCAGATGCGCGCAACGGCATACTCACCGTTAAGCCGCGATCGTCGATGCGCAGCCCAATACTGCGGCGTTTACTACTACGTTTTAAGGTGTAAGTAATGTGCTGCCCCGCCAACAACGTGGCGCGTTGCTCAATCGTGGGGCGCACGGCAGAGGACATCAGCCCAACGTCTCCATCTCGGCTTCTATCCACGCTTCAACTTGGGCGTTAAGTTGAGCCGCATCCAAACCCTTGCTGGCAATGGGTTTGCCGATGCTCAAGGTAATCGTGCCAGGATGTTTGATAAAGGCATTGCGCCCCCAAAATTTGCCAGCGTTATGCGCGACAGGCAACACTGCTGCGCCGCTATGTGCCGCCAATAACGCGCCGCCGATTTTGTATTTACCGCGCACGCCGTACGGCATTCGCGTGCCTTCGGGAAACAGCACCACGCTAAAACCTTGCTGTAATTTTTGCTTCCCTTTTGCTAATAGTTGTTGCATTGCCGCTTTGCCCTTGCCGCGATTGAGCGCAATCGGGCTGGATAAGGCCAGTAACCAACCGAAAAAAGGCAGCCATAACAACTCGCGTTTAACCACCCAAACGTGCGGCGGCAAGACTAATTGCAAGGCTAAGGTTTCCCATGCCGATTGATGTTTGCTCAATACCACGCATGACTCTGCGGGAATGTTCTCTGCGCCGCGCACTTGCATTTTGATGCCACAAATCACGCGCAACAGCCACAGCACACCATGCGCAAAACCGATTAAAACCCGATACCGCCAGTGCGCATTGAGCAAAAAAATGAACGGAGTGAGCAGCGCGTATAAAACGGTATAAATAATTTGCGCGAGCAGAAAAATAATCGAACGAAGCAGTTTCATAAGAGGGCGACGACCACGCTGGATAAGTTAGGAAAAATTTGCGTGCCCTCAGGCAAGCCGCCGCCCGCTTGGGTTTTCGTGCCTTTACCCGTCAACACCAAATACGGTTTTGCTCCCAATGCCGCACCCGCTTGCAAGTCGCGTAAAGAGTCGCCCACCGCCGGCACATTTTTTAAGCTGACGTTGTAGCGCGCAGCGATTTCTTCAAACATGCCTGCTTTGGGTTTGCGACAGGTGCAATGCGCGTCCGAGGTGTGCGGGCAAAAAAACACTGCGTCGATGCGCGCCCCCACTAATGCCGCCGCCTTGTGCATTTTGTCGTGTATGGCATTGAGCGTGGTCATGTCAAATAAGCCGCGCCCTACGCCTGATTGATTGGTTGCTACGGCGACGCGATAACCCGCCTGATTCAAGCGCGCGATGGCTTCCAAACTGCCTGGAATAGGTTGCCATTCAGCTGGCGTTTTGATGAACTGGTCAGAGTCAAAATTGATTACGCCGTCGCGGTCGAGAATGATAAGTTTCATGTTTTTTAGAGGGTAAATGTTGTGTGGAACAGCTCTGCATGCCTCAGTGCGACTTGGCTTGTAGGAGGTCGATTTATCGGGCGATAGCTCACGGTCAGCATCGCCCGATAAATCAGCCTTCTACAAAACCTGCTAGCCACTACAGGCTGGCAGCGACCCGCGCTATTAAGCCGCTAGTTTAGAAATGTCCGCCGCTTGGTTCATCAAGCCGCCGAGCTCTTGCAGCAACGCGCCGCGATTGATGCGCAACTCAGGCTCTTTACACATCACCATCACGCCATCAAAAAAGTCATCAATAAAGGGTTTGAGTGTGACTAAAATTTTCAGGTTTTGACCATAATCGCCGCGCGCTAAATACTCGTTTGCCATCGGTTTAATGTCTTGCATCGCGCTGTATAAATCGCGCTCGGCAGCTTCCTGCAACAAAGCTGTTTGTACCGTTGCGGTATGCATTTGCTCACCTAATTCTTCGGCATTTTTACGCATGATGTTTTGCACGCGCTTGTTTGCTGCCGCCAATTCTTTCGCGGTTGAGAGTGCGGCAAAAGTGCGTACCCCTTGTAAGCGCGGCAACACTTCGTGAGTTCGGCCTGCCAGCACCGCCAACACCGCGTCGATATGCGCAACTTCAAACTCACGTTCACGCAAATAATTGCGTAAACGTTCCGTCACAAAGTGCTCAACCTCCTCTGCCACCTTGGCATTTAATAAACCCGCCGGGAAATTATTTGCGGCTAATTTAAGCAAAGCGGCTAGGGATAAATCTAGTGGCGTTTCAATCAAAATGCGCAAAATGCCCAGTGCATGGCGACGCAAACCAAACGGGTCTTTATCGCCCGTGGGCACTTGTCCGATGCCATAAATCCCCACTAAGGTTTCCAATTTGTCAGCGAGTGCCACCGCGCAAGCAATCGGCCCTTGCGGCAAAAAGTCACCCGCAAAACGAGGGCGGTAATGTCCTTCAATCGCGTCCGCCACGAGCTTATGTTGTCCATCATGCAAGGCGTAGTAACGCCCCATGATGCCTTGCAATTCGGGGAATTCGCCGACCATGTCGGTGAGCAAATCGGCCTTGGCCAAACGCGCCGCGAGTATCGCTTGTTCTTTGTCAGCATTAAGCAAACGTGCAATCGTGCCCGCCAGTTTTGCCACGCGCTCGGAGCGTTCTAGTTGCGTGCCGAGCTGGTTGTGATAGACCACTTTTGCCAAGCCTGGCACGCGCGACTCCAAGGTCTTTTTACGATCTTGATTAAAGAAAAATTTAGCATCGGCTAAACGCGGCCGCACCACGCGCTCATTACCCTGAATCACCAAGCTAGCATCGGCAGGATGGACATTGGCAACAATTAAAAATTTGTTGCTAAGCTGACCTGTTTTGTCGAGCAACGGGAAGTATTTTTGGTTCGCTTTCATGGTCAAAATCAAACACTCTTGCGGCACTTCCAAAAAGCTCGTCTCAAACTGTCCCAACAACACATTGGGACGCTCCACCAGACCCGTGACTTCATCGAGCAAGGCTTCGTCCTCAATCACCTTGAGCTGTTGAGCGGCGGCAATAGCGTGCATTTGATGGCTAATTTCGCTACGACGTTGTTCAAAACTCGCAATTACCGCGCCGTCTTGTTCGAGCTGTTGCGCGTAGTGATACGCGTCTTTAAGAATAATTTTGGATGCACTGGCTTCAAAGCGATGTCCTTGCGTAACGCGCCCTGCCAGCAGCCCTAAAGCATTGACCGCGACCACATCTTCGCCATGCAACGCCACTAAGCCTTGTGCGGGGCGCACAAAATTAACCGTCTCCCAACCATCTGCTAATTGATAGCTCATCACTTTGGCAATCGGCAATTTGCTTAATGTCTCGCTCAAGGCTTTTTGCAAGCCCATCGCTAAGGGTGCGCCACGCGCCACCGTGTCATAGAACAACGCTTCCGCCTTGCCATCCTGCGCGCGCTTCAGTTGTGGCAACGCGCTCGCATCCGCGCCTAAGCTGGCTAATTTTTTTAACAAGGCGGGGGTCGGCTCGCCCTGCGCTGTCAAGCCCACGCTGACAGGCATGAGTTTGTGCGCCACCGCTTTGTCGGCGGCTTGGTTCAACACTTCTTTAACCACCACCGCTAAACGACGCGGCGTGGCGTACCAAACGAACTCGGCATCGGCAGCCGCCAAACCTTGTTCTTGCAAACTAACGGTCAGTCCAGCAGCAAAACTTTCGCCAAGTTTTTTCAGCGATTTGGGTGGTAATTCTTCAACTAATAATTCCACTAATAAATTTTTGCTCGTCATGCTACTGCTCCTGTTTGCTTACTATTACTGGGCTTATTGGCTTTCAAATCTAATTGAGCTAACACTTCATCCGCCCAATTTTTCGGTGCCATCGGAAAGCCTAATTTGGCGCGACTCGCCAAGTATTCCGCCGCCACGCTGCGCGCTAAATTACGAATGCGCCCCATGTAAGTGGCGCGCTCGGTAACCGAAATCGCGCCGCGCGCATCCAACAAATTAAAGCTATGCGCGGCTTTCAGCACTTGCTCGTAAGCGGGCAACGCCAGTTGATTGTCCATTAAATGTTTCGCCTGTTTTTCATGCGCGGCAAACGCCTGCAATAAGAACTCCACATCGCTGTGTTCAAAGTTGTAAGTCGATTGTTCGACTTCATTTTGGTGATACACATCGCCGTACGAAACGCCGTCCGTCCAGACCAAGTCATAGACACTTTCCACACCTTGCAAATACATCGCCAAGCGTTCTAAGCCGTAAGTAATTTCGCCTGTAATCGGCTTGCAATCTATCCCGCCGACTTGTTGGAAATAAGTAAATTGCGTGACTTCCATACCGTTTAGCCAAACCTCCCAGCCCAAGCCCCACGCGCCTAAAGTTGGGTTTTCCCAATCGTCCTCAACGAAGCGGATGTCATTTTTTTTCAGGTCAAAACCCAAGGCTTCGAGCGAGCCTAAATACAAATCGAGAATGTTCGCAGGGGCAGGTTTGAGCATCACTTGAAACTGGTAATAGTGCTGCAAGCGATTCGGATTTTCGCCATAACGACCATCTTTCGGACGGCGCGAAGGCTGCACATACGCTGCCTTCCAAGGCTCAGGCCCTAGGGCGCGCAAAAAAGTTGCGGTATGCGATGTGCCCGCGCCGACTTCCATGTCATAAGGTTGTAGCAGCGCGCAGCCCTGTTTGTCCCAATAGCTTTGCAAGGTCAGAATGATTTGCTGGAAGGTCAGCCCGGCACGGCGTTGCAGGGCAGGCTCAGATGCGCGAGTGGACGCAAGATTGGAATCAAAATTTGGCATGGCAGGAAGGAGACATTTTTAGAAGGCGCGCATTTTACCGAGTTTTACCCTGCACGGTTTGCTCAGGGCGATGATTTTTGGGCAGCTATCGCGCAAGAAATCACATGCCGACAAAACCCATGTTGCCCCCACACGAGCGAAAAATTCTCGTATATTGCGCGCCCGCTTCTCTCCGTATTAAACATCGCCATGTTGGATTTCACTGAATACAGCAAAATTTTTATCAGCTTATTCGCCATTGTCGATCCCATCGGCATCATCCCCATCATCATCGCGCTCACGGCAGGCTATACCGCACAAAAACGCGAGCAGGTAGGGCGCGTCGCATCGCTGACGGTGTTCTTAATTTTGTTGGTTGCATTGTTTGTTGGCACCGCCTTGCTAAACTTCTTTGCCATCAGCATTCACTCCTTCCGCACTGCTGGCGGAATTTTGATTTTGCTCATGGCAATCAACATGCTGTTGGGCGATAAACCAAAAATGACGCGCGAAAAAAGCAACGAAGGGGATGCCACCGCCTCCGTCGCCATCGTGCCGCTGTCCACCCCGCTACTAGCTGGCCCTGGCGCAATTAGCACGGTGATACTCGATGCCCACAAAGGCGCGGGCATGGGACATATTGGCGTGATGGCGATGATTTTGTTGCTGCTCAGCGTGAGCGTGTGGCTGACTTTTTTAATCGCGCCATGGGTGTCGCAACGCTTAGGCAAAGTGGGGAGCAACATCGTCACACGTTTGATGGGCTTGCTACTCGCTGCAATTGCGGTGGAATTTATTGCTGGTGGCTTGCGCGGCTTATTCCCCGTGCTGAACTAGCGTGCTTGCCACTCTGGCAAAGGCTCGTAGGCAAAGAAATATGGTGTAATCGAACAGATTAAAAGCGGCAATTTGCGCCAACACTAAATTCGCTCAAATTCAGTTCCAACCAGTCCTAGATGCAATCAACGCCAATTTTTTTTCGCGGCTCAATTTTTTAATCGCGATTTCGCGTTTGCTGGCAGCCGAACGATCCTCGCAAAGCTCTTGATAAACCAGCACCACGGGCGTGCGATTGCGCGTGTATTTCGCGCCCGTGCCATCGTTATGCGCGTCTAGCCGTTTCGCTAAGTCGTTGGTAATCCCGCAATACAAAGTCTCGTCGGCGCAACGCAATAAATAGCAATACCAGCTCATCGTATGCGTCGCAGCAAAGCCACGCCCAGCATGGCAATCAGCAATGTCAGCACCGCCGCATTACCCCATCTAACATAAGGTGTGCTGCCCGTATAACCTTGCGCCATGCCTTGCAACACGCCCTCTTCGTGCTGCGCTAATTGCTGCAAAATTTTGCCATCCACATTGATGATGGAAGTCACGCCGGTGTTGGTGGCGCGCAACATCATGCGCCCCGTTTCAAGCGCGCGCAGTTGCGAGATTTGATTATGTTGTGCGGCGGCGATGGAGTGTCCGTACCAAGCGTCATTGGTAGCATTGACCAGCAGCGTAGCAGCAGGCAGCGCGTTGATAATTTCCTCGCCGAACACATCTTCATAGCAGATATTCACCGCCACCTGTTGCCCCGCCAAAGCCAAGGGATATTGCGCTGCGCCGCCGCGCGCCAAATCACCCATCGGGATATTTAACACGCCGTTAATCAGCCAGCCCAGTGCATCACGCAGCGGAATAAATTCACCGAACGGCACGAGGTGAGTCTTGCGGTAATGCTGCTCGGCGGCGTACGCATTTTCCGATGCGCCCAAGGCAAACACACTGTTGTAATAACGCCCGTTGTCTTTGTCGAATGAACCAATCAACACATCGCCCGCATTGAGTTTGGCGTGCTCGCGAATTTGTGCCAGCAACTGCGGCGGCACTTCGCTGCGCAACAACGGGAATGCGCTTTCAGGCAACACGGTGAGGCGCGCATTCGTGCTTAAAATTTGGCGGCGATAGGTTTCCAGCGTGCCGATTAACGCATCTTCATTAAACTTCAAATCTTGCGCGATATTGCCTTGCAGCAACGCCACGCTAAACGGCTCGCCCTGTGGCTGCGTCCATTGCACGGTGCGCAACGCTCCACCAAGCAACCATAAACTAAACAACAGCATCACTAAAAAAAACACCGTTCGTCCTGAGCTTGTCGAAGGCTTGCTAAGCAACTTGGCACAGACTTCGACAGGCTCAGTCCGAACGGATTTTGAAATTTTCACACTCTCGCGCACTTGCCAAAGCCAAGCCAATAATCCCGCGCTCAACGCAGCAAACAGCGACACACCATACACACCCAACACGGGCGCAAATCCCGCCAGCGGACTGTCGCTGTGCGCATAGCCCAAGGTCAGCCAAGGAAAGCCCGTAAACAACAGGCCGCGCAACCATTCGACCAGCACCCAAACAGCCGGCATCACCAGCAATAATTTTAGCCTGGGCGTGCCGTGTAAACGTGCTTGCACATAGCCTGCCAGCGCGGGCAGCAAAGCCAAAAATGCCGCAAAAAAAATGATGGCGGGCAGCGATAAATACATCGGCATCGCGCCATAGTCGTGCAACGCGACATAAATCCAGCTCACGCCGCTAGCAAAAAAACCTAAGCCAAAACACCAGCCTAATGTCACTTGCGCGCGCACCGATTGCGCGCGTGACCACAGCGTAAACAACACCGCGAGTGCCAATATCGGCAAGGGATAACAGCCAAACGGCGCAAAGCCCAACACGCAAGCCGCGCCCGCCAATAACGCCAGAAAATAGTTTTTAGAAATGAAATTCATCATGCCGCCAAAATAACAAAGCCGCGCAGCATAACCGATGCGGGCTGATGCGCCTTGTCGCAACGAGCACAGGGGTGCGACAAAATGTCGCAGGGGGCGGCGAAAATTATTTATTACAATCACTTTCCTTTAATTAACGACACAGAGAAATCGCCATGAAAATTAAACTGCTTACACTCGCCCTTCTCGCCACTGCCAGCAACGCTTATGCGGGTTGCGGTTCGTCATTTTGTGCGGTGAATACGCATTGGGATACGCAAGGTTTAGCGCATGACGAAGGGTTTCAGTTGGATGTGCGCTACGCCTATGCCAAGGCGGATACGCCGCGCGTGGGTTCATCCAAAGTGGCGAAGCCTTTGGCGATTGATCCCGCTTTAGTCGGTGCGGAAGTGGAGAATCAACGCACTGTCAATCAAACGCTGAATCTAGATTTGGCTTATGCCATCAATTCGCAATGGGGTGTGGCATTGGATGTGCCGCTGGTGATGCGCGATCACTCGCATCAAATCGGCGACCCGAATCCCGCGCTAGTAACGACCGCGCAAAAAAGTTTTTCTCAGTTAGGCGACGTGCGCGTAATCGGTAATTACAACGTCGGCTATGACGATCATCTGATGGGTAGTGGTGTGCGTTTTGGTTTGAAGCTGCCGACGGGTAACACCACGCAAGAAATGGTGGCGGGGACGCAAATGGAAGCGGGCTTACAGCCAGGCAGTGGCAGCACCGATGCGGTGTTGGGCGCGTATCACCATGAAAATTTTGCAGCTAGCGCGATGGGTTGGTTCGCCAGCACGCAAGTACAAATGGCGATGCAGCTTAAAAATGACTATCGCCCAGGTGACGAAATGAGCGTGGATGTCGGTGCGCATTACGCCGTTTCGCCTATGGTCACTGGCTTGTTGCAAGTCAATGCGCAATACAAAAAAGCCGATAGCGGCACGGCATTAAATATGAATCCGCACACCGGCGGACGCAGCTTGAATCTCAGCCCTGGTGTAAGTGTGGCGGTTGCGCCGCGCACTAAGTTATATGGCTTTGTGCAACTGCCGTTGTATCAATACGCGAATCCTGATCCTGCGGGTTCAGCGTACGGTCAGCTCACCGCACGCTGGTCGTTTTCGCTGGGTATGAATCACAGCTTTTAACGCGCTTTGTTGGCGGCATCGCAGTCAAGCATCGCGTGATAAATTGCGCTCTCACAGGCTGGGCGATGCTTGAAAATTTAATTGCTAAAATAAATTGTGCCCGCGAAATTTGCGGGCATTTTTTTATGTCTGCATTCAGACATAGCCTATAATCCGCGCCCCGCGCAATCCGCCTCACTTCACGCCCTACCCAAAATCATGGAAAAAATCCGCTTATCTAAACGTATGTCCGAGCTCGGACTGTGCTCACGCCGCGAAGCCGATGTGTATATCGAAAAAGGCTGGGTCGAAGTCGATGGCGTGCCCGTTAGTTTGCTCGGCACTAAAGTGTTAGCGAATCAAAAAATCACCTTGCGCACCGCCGCGCAAAACACTCAGCAAGAGCGCGTGACGATTCTAATTAACAAGCCCGTTTCTTATGTATCAGGACAAGCCGAGCACGGCTATCGTCCCGCCAGCGTGTTGTTTGATGAAGAAAATCACTGGGCGGGCGATACTTCGTCGCATCGTTTTCATCGCAGCCAACATTTAGGTCTCGCCCCCGCAGGCCGCTTGGATATTGACTCGCAAGGTTTGTTGGTACTCACGCAAGACGGTCGCGTCGCCAAGCAGTTAATCGGCGAAGATTCTAAAGTCGATAAAGAATACTTGGTGCGCGTGCAAGGTCAGTTGGAAGACAGCGGTCTGGCGTTGTTGTGCCAAGGCTTGAAATTGGACGGCGAATATCTCAAGCCCGCTAAGGTGACTTGGCAAAATGAAGACCAATTGCGCTTTGTGTTAAGAGAGGGCAAAAAACGCCAAATCCGCCGCATGTGCGAACTGGTCGGATTGAAGGTTACGGGGCTAAAACGCATCCGCATCGGCAAAATTAAACTAGGCGATTTGCCGTTGGGACAATGGCGTTATTTGGGTGAGAACGAACAGTTTTAAGTCGGCGTTTTTACTTAAAAATCACACTCTTTTTCGTTGCATCAGCGGGTGTCGTACACGCGCTGATGCAACGATTTTTTTGTGCTTCGCATTGCAGCTGATTATCCATGCGGCGTTTTTGCACCTCGGCTTGAAAGCCGCGCTGCGCATCAAGTTGGTTATAGTTCGGGGCGGGATTGCTGGAGCCTTGGTAGGGCATAAACCCACTTTCAGAGATGGCGCGCGCATCGGCTTGTTGGCGGCATTCCTTGAGCTCAAGCGCGCAATCTGTCGCACAACTCGAAGTCAATTCTTGCGCGTGTGCATGAGCCACAAACCCCACCATTAGCAAACTGACGCACACTGTCGTTGTAAATAACTGAGTCACTTTCATGGCGCACTCCGAATAAAAAAGTTGGGATTATTCCTTTACGCTTATATCCGCTGCGCGTTCTACCAGCAGCGAATACAGCCTGCGGCTATCAGCGCGCAGCACAGTAAAGCTCAAGTTGCCAAGGATGATGGTGTCGTGGCGTTTAGGGAGTTGCCCGGCCGCTTGCAAAATTAAGCCACCGACCGTATCGCATTCTTCATCCGAAAATTCTGTGTCCATTACCTCGTTAAAGGCTTCGATTTCGGTGTCGGCTTTGACGCGCCAATGGCTTGCGTCTTGCACGATGATGTTGTCTTCGTCTTCATCAAAATCATATTCATCCGAGATGTCACCGACGATTTGTTCTAGCACGTCTTCGATGGTCACCATGCCCGACACGCCGCCGTATTCATCGACTACCAAGGCAATGTGATTGTGCTTGCTGCGAAAATCGCTGAGCAGCACATTGAGACGTTTGGCTTCGGGAACAAACACGGCGGGACGCAACATATCGCGCACGTCGAAGGTTTCGCCCGCGTAATAACGCAACAAATCTTTGGCTAACAAAATGCCGATGATGTGATCTTTATCGCCGTCAATAACGGGAAAGCGCGAGTGCGCGGTGCTAACGACAAACGGTATGAACTTTTCGGGCAACTGGCTAATGTCGATGACATCCATCTGCGCGCGCGGAATCATAATCTCGCGCACTTGTCGTTCGGACACTTGCAAAACGCCTTCCATCATTGCCAGCGCGTCGGCATCCAAGAGATTTTTTTCGTACGCGCCATGGAGCAACTGCACGAGTTGTTCGCGGTCTTCGGGGGTGCGCAGTAGCAGAGTGGATAAGCGTTCTAACAGGCTGGGTTTGTGACTGGTGGGTACGTCCATTGCAGAGGGTTTAATTTTGATAAGGATTAGCGAGGCGCAATTTTAACATCATTGCAGTTTCTAAGGCTTCCATCGCCTCGGCTTCAGCTTCAATCTCGTGGTCATAGCCTTGCAAATGCAGCGCAGCATGGATGCTCATGTGCGCGTAATGCGCAAATAAATCCTTGCCTTGCTCCGCCGCTTCACGCGCCACCACGGGTGCGCATACCACCACATCGCCGCTGACGGGATTGTCGTCATACACAAACGTCAACACATTGGTCGCGTAATCTTTAGCGCGATAATTTTTATTCAACTCGCGCCCTTCATCGGCATCCACGATGCGTAACGTCAAGCTCATATCGCCTTGCATCGCCGCAGAAAACCAACGGCGAAACTGTGCACGCGTGGGTAAATTTTTAGCCTCGCTGGCGTATTGCACGGTGAGGGATAATTTTTTGCTGGATGATTTTTGCGGTTTAGTTGGCATCATTAAACTTTCTCGCCGCGTAGCGTATGTCTGACTACTTGCGTGATTTTCAGCTCGATAAATTGCCCGATTAAATCGGCTGTGCCGACGAAGTTCACTACGCGATTATTGTCGGTGCGGGCGGCGAGTTCCGCGCCGTCTTTTTTCGAGATGCCTTCCACCAGCGCGCGCTGTGTCGTACCTAACATGGCGAGTGCAATCGCGGCTTCTTGTTCACTGATGCGATCTTGCAAACGCTTGAGGCGCGCCGCTTTAACAGCTTGCGGCGTGTCGTCGTGCATTTCGGCAGCGGGCGTGCCAGGGCGCGGGCTGTAGAGAAAGCTAAAGCTGTTATCAAAACCGATGTCGTCGATTAGCTTTATAGTTGCTTCAAAGTCTTGTTCCGTCTCGCCGGGGAAGCCAATAATAAAATCAGAGGTAACGCAAATATCGGGGCGCAGCGCGCGCACGCGACGAATAATCGACTTGTATTCCAGCGCGGTATGACCGCGTTTCATCGCCGCTAACACGCGATCCGAACCTGATTGCACAGGCAGATGTAAGTGGCTCACCAGCTTAGGGGTGCTGCCGTATAAATCAATCAGGCGTTGCGACATTTCTTTGGGGTGCGAGGTGCTGTAACGAATCCGCACGATGGCATCTATCGCCGCGACGGCTTGGATTAAATAAGCGAAATCGACCACTTCGCCATCCTCACTTTCGCCCTGATAGGCATTGACGTTTTGCCCTAACAGGGTGACTTCTTTTACGCCCAATTTTATTAAGCCGTGTATCTCGTTTAGCACGTCAGTCAGGGGGCGCGAAACCTCCTCGCCGCGTGTGTAAGGCACGACACAGAACGTGCAGTATTTGCTACAGCCTTCCATGATGGAAACGAAAGCTGTACCCGTGGCTTTTTCTTGTTTGGGCAAGTGATCGAATTTTTCAATTTCAGGAAAGCTGATGTCGATTTGGGTGCGTCCTGTGGCACGTCGCGCGTCTATCAGTTGCGGCAAACGATGCAAGGTTTGCGGGCCAAACACCACGTCAACATAGGGTGCACGCTGTGCAATGGTTGCACCCTCTTGGCTCGCCACGCAGCCGCCCACACCGATGATGAGATTGGGATTGGCGAGTTTGTAAGGACGCACACGACCCAAATCAGAAAATACTTTGTCCTCTGCTTTTTCGCGTATCGAGCAAGTGTTGAACAAAATCACATCCGCCTCTTCAGGCTTATCGGTTTGCTCCATGCCGTCATAGGCTTTCATCACGTCGGCCATTTTGTCCGAGTCGTACTCGTTCATTTGGCAGCCATAGGTTTTGATATACAGTTTTTTTGCCACGTTGTTGCCTATCTTAAGAAGTAATGTTGCAGATACAAAAGGGGCGAGATTTTAAGTGATTACTCGCATAGGAGTGTTGCTAAATCGAAACCGCTCTGCGCCGCTCAGCGGAATTAGTAATACTCTTAAATATTTTGCGTGTATTTCCGACAAATTCACTTATATAATCCGCAAAGTATTAGTCAGCTAATACGAAATGTTTTAATCAACTATTAAGTTGGAATTTAACTAAATTTTCAGGGGAAATAATAATGTCTTATGTCGCTACGTTTGCTGCTTTTGTTACTGTTGTGCTGATTGGTGGTTTCGCTTTTATGTTGATTAAAGAAGTCGTTGGTGACTTGTTCAAAAGCAACTAACTCGAACGCCGAAGGGTAATCCTCCCTTCGGTATTTAATTTTTAGTATTACCGTTTTGCCTATGACGAAAAGTCATTGGGCTTTTTTAATTTGCAGCTATTCCCCTACTAAAAATGTGTGCTACGATTCGCCCTGTTGGACAAGAGGTTTAATTTTAACGTAGTGCTTCTAGGGGGAGATAAACATGGGAATCATCGCGACAGTTTGTGCAGTCGGTACTTTGTTGATGGCAATTGCTTTTGCATCGTGGATGGTAAAAGAACTATTCGCTAGCAAATAAAAAGAGCGATGTGGTCAAACAAACAACCAGCTTAGGCTGGTTTTTTTATGCCCCCAACCCTGTATATTGCCGCGCTTATTATTGAATTAAGCCTAACTATGAATCATCCTTTCGCAGTCTACATTCAAGCACTCGGCAAAGGTCAGCGCGGCGCGCGCAACTTAACCTTTGCAGAAGCCGAGCACGCCATGCAAATGGTGTTGCAAGGCACAGTCAGCCCTGAACAACTGGGCGCGTTTTTAATGTTGCTACGCGTCAAAGAAGAAACGCCCGCCGAACTAGCCGGCATGGTCAAGGCGGCGCGCGACAGCATCATTTTGCCGCCCAATTTCCCTCCTGTGGAGCTGGATTGGGCGGCGTATGCGGGCAAGCGGCGACAACTGCCTTACTTCGTTTTGTCCGCGCTGTTAATCGCGCAACACGGCAGCAAAGTATTGATGCACGGCACCGCAATGGCAGGGCGGGTAAACGCCGCTGATGCTTTGGCGCAGCTAGGTTTTACTGCTTGCGATAACGCAAACGAAGCAGCAGCGCAATTACAGCAACGCAATTTTGCTTATCTGCCAGTCGCCACACTCAGCCCGCGCTTACAACAATTACTAGCCTTGAAAGCCACATTAGGCTTGCGCTCACCCGTACATAGCGTGGTGCGGATGCTCAATCCCGCGCGCGCACAAACCTCTATGTTAGGCATTTTTCATCAAGGCTATGACACGGCTCATCAAGCGGCAGCGGTGTTGTTAGGCGATGCGAATTTAGCCGTATTCAAGGGCGAAGGCGGCGATGCGGAACGCAATCCTGATAGCGATTGTGTGGTGCGCAGCGTGCTGGCAGGTAAGACGCAAGATGAATTGTGGGCGGCGCAATTTACCCGGCGTCACCTCAAAGATGAGGCGATGGATGTGTCGCGCTTAGGCGCGTTATGGCGCGGCGAAATCAGCGACGAATACGCGCGCGCAGCGGTCATCGGCACCGCAGCAATTGCCTTACGCGCCATGCTGCGCGCGCCCGACACGACATCGGCAATGTTGCTAGCCCAACAGTTGTGGGATACGCGCCGCTTAGATTTTTTACCTGATGTCGCGGCTGCAATTCAGCCGAAAATTGGCTCGGTCGCAC
>Ga0105164_10000349_pt1 | contig 34221 bp, 37 predicted proteins | sample VDWuncwatermetaG_FD_89674 | JGI IMG/M metagenome (GOLD analysis project Ga0105164, IMG submission 89674) | Wastewater microbial communities from Netherlands to study Microbial Dark Matter (Phase II) - VDW unchlorinated drinking water | ecosystem: Environmental > Aquatic > Freshwater > Drinking...
GCCGAAACCTCCGCCACCACTACTATAGCCTCCTCCACCGTACCAATATCCCCCGCCTCCCGTGCCGCGGCTCCTGGCCGCAAGTATAAAAAATATGATGAAAAATACAAAGAACCAGATAACGTCGCTGTTGCGGCTTGGGCGGCTGACCGGGGCATAGGCCGGATGCCCGGTAATTTCGACATTATACTCTTTTGCGATAATGCTGACAATAGCGCCGGCGCCTTTTAAAACCCCTTGCGAAAAACGCCCGGCCTTGAATTCGGGGGTGATGACCTGGTTGATGATGCTGCTGCTTAAGGCATCGGTGAGGGCCCCTTCCAGGCCGTAGCCGACCTCGATGCGCAGTTTGTGGTCCTGCGCGGCAATGACCAGAAGCGCGCCATTGTCCTTGCCTTTCTGTCCTATGCCCCACTTTTCAAACAGCTTGACCGCGTAATTCTCAATGGGCTCATTGCCGGTGGTCGCCACAATGGCGATCGCGACCTGGGCCGTGGTTTTCTGCTCCAGCTCGGTGAACCAATCCTCGATCTGCTCCCGGTCGTCATCTGAAACGATCCCGGCCTCATCGACCAGATGACCGGGCGTTTCCGGATAATGCTGGGCTAAGGCGCGCTCCTGCCCCAGGGCTCCGGACAGGAACAGCAAACCCCATAAAACCCGCTGCAGGATGTTCATAGACGGTCGATGTGGCCGGCCAATTGCTCCAGCTGGCCGAGGTAATCCTTTAAATACTGTTCAAGGCGGGAAGGGCTCAAGGAAGCGGTGTGACTGCGGTGCTGGTGAATGGCGACCAAAACGGACGCATCCAGGGAAAATTGCGCGGCCAGCTGCTTGAGCAATTCTTCTTTACGGGCCTGCGGGGACACGCCTTTTAAACGCAATAATTGGCGGAACACCGGGATGAGCGCGTTCAATGAATCGGTCAGGATACGGCGGATGATGCCGGGTTTGCCGCCGGATTCCAAATAGGCCTGGCGGATGCGCAGCAATTTCCCCTTGATCTGGGCCTCGCACAACAGCCGCAGGTGTTTGGCGTCGATCTCCATGGGCGCGAACACATCCTCCCCGAAAATAACGATGTTCTGGTCTTTGATCTCATTGAATTCTATGGGAAAAACATCGAGCGAATCGCGGATGTAACCGGCGGTGAGGAACAGCGGCGCCGTGATGCGGTCTTTGCGGCCGCGGTCGACCAGTTTCAGGGTTTTGGTAAATACCGCGAGATCGAGGCGGCGAAAGACCACGGCAAGGTTGATGTCGGATACGCCGGGCGTAAAATTGACGCCTGCGGCGGAGCCGTACACAACGATGGAAACAATATTGTCCGCGTGGATGTCCAGCAACCGGCGGCTGTAGTCCACGACTTTCTCCCGCGCATCAACGGGAAGCCGGTCGATGCTCTTGAACTCGGTCATACGTTAAGTCTTCTTTTTGGGATCAGGGGATTTTGGGGAGCTGCAAGGCATGTGGTAACGCACCCAGGCGGCCGCGTGGTTCTTGAGCCAGTCCTCGGCCGCGGCTTCAAAGCCGATATCATGGCCGGCGATCTCGCTTTCCAGCCATTTGTGCCGGGTGATCTCCTCAATGACTTTCTTGTTGCGCAAAAGCTTCTTGGGATCGATGTCCACACGTTCTCCTTAATGTGTGGATATTTTAAACCTTAACCCTTTATTTTGCAACGGATTTGATAGGCCGCCACCCCGAAGGCAACAGCGGCATTGAGGGAATTTTTAACTCCGGCCATGTCGATCTCAATGGCCGCGTCACAGGCGCAAACCAGTCCATCGCCCAATCCCGTGACCTCATTGCCGACCACCAGGCAAACGGGCGGTTTGGGAATGAACTTATCATGTGGGATGCTCCCCTGCATTTGCTCCAGCAGGACGATCTGGTAACCCTGGGACCTCAAACGGCGGATAACGGACAGGGCATCGGCGTGGTATTCCCACGGGACATGGTCCTGGGCGCCCAGGGCGGTCTTGGCAATGCCTCCCTGCGGCGGGTAGCCGGTGGCGCCGCAAAGCCAGAGCTTCTCGACCCCTACGGCATCGGCGGTGCGGAAAATGGCGCCGACATTATGCAGACTGCGGATATTATCAAGGACCACGCAAAACGGCAGGCGCTTATGCCCCATCTTCTTGACCTGCCGGGCAACGATCTCTTCGTGGGTCAGCTTACGCATACTAAAGCAACTTTTCCCACTCTTGCGTGACCGCTTCCACCAGCGGCTTGATGATGCCCGCGGAGAAATCGAATTTGATGCCCGCGGTCTCATATAACTCCGGCAGCGGCCGCGAACCGCCCAGGGCCAGGCCCCGGCGATAATCCATCAGCGCCTTGCGGGGGTCTTTGCTCGCGTTCATCCACACCTGCAAAGCTCCCAGCTGGGCAATACCGTATTCGATATAATAGAACGGCACTTCAAAAATATGCAGCTGCCGGTGCCATAAATACGCTTTGGCTTCTTCCAAACCTGTCCAATCGACGAATTGACCGCCGAAATGTTCGTAAAAACCAAGCCAGGCCTGGCGCCTCTCCTGCGCCGAGTGCCCCGGGTGTTCATACAACCAATGCTGGAACGCGTCGATATTGGCCACCCAGGCCAAAATATGGATGATGCCCTCAAGATGTTCGCGGTTGGAGCGCTTGGTGGCGGGGCCGTCATAGAATTCATTGATGTAGGTGCCGCCCAAAAGCTCCATGGCCATGGACGCCACCTCGCAAAATTCCATGGGGCCGTGGCGGTAATCGACCAGCGGGTCTTTGGAACAGGCGATGGCGTGGAAGGCATGCCCGCTTTCGTGCAACAGCGTGCGCACATCATCATCCACCCCGACGGCGTTCATGAAGATGAAAGGCTTGCGCGCTTCATTGAGGGTGTTCTGGTATCCGCCCGGGGCCTTGCCCTTGCGGCTGGCCAGGTCCAAGAGGCCGAAATCATTCATTTGCTTGAATTCCTTGGCCAATTCCCCATCCAGACGGTTAAATATCCTCTGTGTCCCGCTGACCAGTTCCTGGACTTCGTTGAACGGTTTAAGCGGCGCCCGGCCTAACGGGTCCACCGCCCCATCCCATGGCCGCAGGGTCTTTAATTTCATTTCTTTTTTGCGGCGCTCCAGGATGCGGGCATTGAGCGGCACGATCAACTGCTCCACAGTCTCGTGGTAACGCTTGCAGTCCTGCGGGGTATAATCGAAACGGTGATAGGCCTTGAACTGGTATTCGGTGAAGGTCTTAAAGCCCGCGTTGCGCGCGATCTCATTACGCAAAGCGAACAGCTTCTCGAATATCTCCTCCAGCTTGTCCTTGTCCTTGAGCCTTCTTTCCGACGTGGCGCGCCAGGCCCGCTCGCGCAGGTCGCTGTCATTTTCCAGGAGGAACTTACCCATTTCCGGCAAGGTGCGTTCCTGGCCCTCGAACTGTACGGTCATGGCCCCGCATACGCGTTGGTATTCCTGCGCCAACAGCTCGACCTTGGTCTGCAGGTCCACGTTCTCCTGGACGAACAGCTCGATGTCCGTGCGGATGGCCCGGTCATGGACCTCGTAACGCTTGGGATCTAAGCGGATGGTCTTGCGCAGTTCAACATACCGACGGTTGAGCCGGTCATTGATGGGTTTGACCGCCGGCGGCACGGTCTGGATGAATTGGGTGTAGGCCCCGGCAATGTCCTTATCGTCGGTATGGCAGGTCATGCGGATATACAGCACCGACCCGGCTTGGGACAGCGCGGCATCCAGTTCGGAGCGGTCCAGGAGCCATTGCTCCAGGGCTTCGGCATCTTCCACGGGCCTTTGTTCTAATTGCCCGTACAGGCCGGCAACGGTTTTAGCGTCGGTCAAATCCGCGCCTTCCGGCACGAAATCCCGTTCCTGGTACGGCGGTAATCGAGACAAATTACTTGACATAAGCCCCTTTTCCAGTATATTTAGAGTTCAACTTTAAGGAGATTTCCATGAGATTCTGTATCGTTTGCGGCAAACAACCCCATTCCGGCATGAAATACAAAAGACGCGGTATGGAGAAGAAAAAAGGCGGCGCGGGTTCCAAGATCGTCGGCAAGTCTTACCGCCAAGTCATGCCCAACCTCCAGCGCATCAAGATCAACGACAACGGCACGGTCAAACGCGTCTTAGTCTGCACGTCCTGCATCCAGGCCAATAAAGTCGTCAGAGCAGCTTAATATCCTTGAGCACGATCTGCACCGCCGGGGCCTTGTTCCAGTCATCGATCCCCAAGTTGTAAGCGACATCCACCCTGCTTCCCAGCTTCAGCGCGTCTTTTAAATGGGCCATCCCGAAACCGACCGCGCTGATGGTCCGTGTCCCGTCCGTCAGCCAGAATTTTAAAGTGTCGCGTCCCAATACCGCCGGCACGCTCTTGACCGTCAGTCCCCGCGAGCAGAACACCGGGGTCGGATTGCCTTCCCCGTGCGGCTCCATGGACGCGATGATCTCGACTAAGTCCATGTCGATATAAGAAAAAGGTATTTCGCAGTCGATGTCCAAAACCGGCACCAGGTCCAGGCCGGATAAAATTTCCCCCGCAAAACTATTAATGGCTTCCCGGAACGCGCCGATGTTCTCATGTTTTAAACGCAGGCCCGCCGCGCGCTTGTGCCCGCCGTAATTATCCAGCATAGCGGCACAGCTGGTCAAGGCCTCATGCAAATGAAAGCCCTCGATGGAACGCGCCGAGCCGGTACCCAACCCGTCCTCCACCGATATGACCACCGTGGGCCGGTAATATTTTTCCACAATGCGGCTGGCGACAATTCCCAAAACGCCCTTGTGCCATCCCTCCTTGGCCACCACGATGATGCGGCTTTCCTTGAGCGCGGGCTCGGCCTCGATCATGGCAATGGCCTCTTCCACAACGGACAATTGCATTTTCTGGCGGCTCTGGTTATGCTCATCCAAACTTTTGGCCAGGGCCTGGGCCGCGACCGGGTCCTCGCACAGCAAAAGGTCCAAAGAAATATTGGCCGAATCCATGCGCCCGGCGGCATTCAACCGCGGCCCCAAGATAAACCCGATATAGTACGGCTTCATTTTCTTGCCCGAGATCTTGGCGATCTCCAGCAAAGCGCGCAGGCCGGACTTGGCCGTGCGCTCGATCAGCGGCAGGCCCAATTTAACGAACGTGCGGTTCTCCCCGCGCAAAGGCACGACATCCGCCACCGTGCCAATGGCCACCAGGTCCAGGTCTTCCTCGGGAATATGGCCTAAAAGGGCCTGGGCCAGTTTTGCCACCAAGCCCACGGCGGATAAATGTTTAAAAGGATAGAGGCAATCCGGACGTTTAGGGTCAATGACCGCCAAAGCGGGCGGTATCCTGTCGCCATCGGGCTCATGGTGGTCGATGACAATAACGTCTATCCCCAAGGCCATGATGCCAGCAATGGGCTCGAAGGCATTGATGCCGCAATCGACCGTGATGATCAGGTGTATGCCCTGCGACCGGGCGTATTCCGCGACCGAATTGTTAAGCCCATAGCCCTCTTCCATGCGGTGCGGGATGTAATTGACGGCATTGATGCCCGCATGCTTGAGGGTGCGGCGCAAAAGGGCGCTGGAAGTAACCCCATCCACGTCATAATCGCCGTAAATGAGGACTTTCTCCTCGCGTTCTTTGGCCTGCTCGATGCGGGCCACCGCGCGGTCCATGTCGGTGAGCAAAAAAGGATTGTGCAGGGATGCCAGTTGCGGATCGAGGAAGGATTGCGCTTCCGAAACGCTCATGATCTGGCGGTTGGCCAGAAGCTGGGCGATGATGGGATGGACATTCAGCGCGTCGCTGACCGTCTTCTGCTGCAGGGGGTCAGCGGACTTCACGCGCCATTCCTTGGTCAAAGACACCGTTGCCATAATACTACATCTTTTCGGGGGCATTGACGCCCAATAATCTCAATCCATTGCCCAAAACAATGCGCACCGCTTCGATCAGGGCCAGGCGCTCGGCGGAAATGTCCTTGTCATCATCGAGCACCCGCAGGGAATCATAGAATTTGTGAAAGCTTGACGCCAATTCCTGCAAGAACCGCACCAGCGCGAAAGGTTCCAGTATTTTACCACACCCCACAAGTATTTCGGGATAAAGCCCGATCCTGCGCAGGAGCTCGACCTCTTCGGGTGCTCCCAAGCGGCTGAAATCTTTGGTTTTGGGCGAAACCCCGGCCTCGCCCTTGGCCTTGCGGATGATGCTGTGGATGCGCGCGTGCGCGTACTGGATGTAATACACCGGGTTCTCGGCGCTCTGGCGCTTGGCCAGCTCCAGGTCGAACTCCAAATGCGCGCTGGCCTGGCGCATCAAAAAGAAAAAGCGCGCCGCGTCCTTGCCCACTTCGTCCATGACCTCGCGCAGGGTGATGAATTCCCCCCGGCGGGTGGACATGGACACTTCCTTGCCGTCGCGAAAAATGGTGGCCAATTGCACGATAATGACATCCAGGTCATCCGGACTTTTGCCTAAGGCGCCGGCGGCCGCCTTGATGCGCGGGATATAGCCGTGATGGTCCGGCCCCAAAATATTGACCACCCGCGCGAAGCCCCGCTCGAACTTGTTCTTGTGATAGACAATGTCCGGGGTCAAATAGGTGTAATCCCCGTTGCTTTTGCGCACCACACGGTCCTTGTCATCACCCCAGTGCGTTGATTTGAACCACAACGCCCCTTCATTCGCATAAATAAATCCTTTGACCCTCAAATCCTCCAGCACCGCTTCGATGGCCTGGTTGGTGGCGATCATGGACTGGTAGGACCAGATGTCGAAATTGACATCGAAATCCTGCAGGTCTTTTTTGATCAAGGCCATCAAATACGCGACGCCGAACTGCCGAAAGGCCTCGGCGGGTTGTTTGGCCAGGTCCGCAACGATTTTAATGCCGTTCTTGGCCATGAACTCTTTGGCGATATCACGGATATACTCGCCCTGATACCCGTCCTCCGGAAAAGGCTCATCCTGCCCTAGTATCTGCAGGGCCCGCGCCTGGATGGAGCGGCCCAGGATATTGATCTGGTTGCCCTCGTCATTGACGTAATATTCTTTTTTCGCGTCGAAGCCGATGGCCTTGAGGATGTTGACCAAAGTGTCCCCCACCGCGGCCTGCCGGCCATGGGCCACGGTCAAAGGCCCCGTCGGATTGGCGCTGACGAATTCCAAACAGAATTTTTGCCCTTGCCCATACTTGGACCTGCCGTACTGGGCCTGTTGCATAAAAACATCGCAGAGGAAAGTATAAAACCCGGGCAGGGAGAGATGAAAATTGATAAAGCCCGGGGTTTTGACTTCGGTTTTGGCGATCAGGGGATGCGAAACTGCGGCAGCGACCTTCTGGGCAATAGCCATGGGGTTAGCCTTGACCGCCTTGGCCATTTGCATGGCGATGTTGCAGGAGAATTCCCCGTACTGCGTGTCCGCGGGGGTATCGATGACAACAGGAAGGCTGGCGGCGTCAGGGTAGGCGCTTTTGACCGCTTTGGCGATCGAGTCCTGCAGCTGTTGACGGATGTCGCTGTACATTCATCTCAATTTGACTTTAGGCGCGTCCTGCCACAGGTGCTCCAGGCCGTAGAACTCGCGGGACTGCGGTTCGAACACATGCGCCACCACATCCCCCATGTCCAGCAGCACCCACGCGCCTTCGGAAACATCGGTGGATGAGAACGCCGCAAAGCCTTTTAAATTTTTGGCCTTGTGGGCGTGGATGCCCATTTTCTCCAGCGCTTCGTCAATGCCATCGGCAATGGACCGGACATGGCGGTCGGAAGTGCCGGTACTGATCACGAAATAGTCGCAGAAATTGACCAGGCCACGCATGTCCAGGATCACGATGTCCTGGGCCTTGATGTCATCCGCGAATTTAGCTACAGTTTTGGCTAATTGTCTGGAAGTTAAAGCCTTGTTACGGATAGAACGTGCTCCCCGCTTACTTCTTTTTGAGCTTGGCCGCCTGGTCTTTGCTCAATACGCGCCAGCATTCATGCGTGCCTTTGGGGGATTTGGCAACGGCGAAGAACCTGCCGGATTTTTCTTTGACCGAATATTCTTCAGTTTCGAATTTACCCTTGGTTTTCACATCGTAGAAAGATAATTTCTCCATCCAAACCTCCTAAAAGGGTTTACTGCGGTTAATAACTGCCTTGAGTGTACTGGATAAATTTTCGATTGTCAATTGTTCTATTTCCAAATGATCCTGCGCAGTTCTTTCTCCTGGGTGCCGGTCAAGGGTCCGATCACCGCCACATTCAGGCGGCCGGGGTCCAGCACATAACGGGCCACCCGCCGGATGTCCTCCGGGCGTATGGCATTGATCTTTTTGACCACGTCCCTGGCCGTCTTGACCTGGTCATTGCTGACGACGGCCCCTCCCACCCAAAGCATGTAATCCAAAGTGTCTTCCAGGCCCAGCAGGAACTGGCCCAGGTAATAGTCCCTGGCGCGTTTGAACTCACCGGCGGTCACGCCTTTGGCCGCGGCCTGCCGTAACACATGGAGGACCAGGTCCAGGGCCGGGACGATCTTGGCATTGTCCACCCCGGCGCGGACCGTAAAACACCCCGTATCATCAAGGGTTTTTGTGCCGCTGCCGATCGAATAAGCCAGCCCGCGCTTTTCACGCACCTCATTGAACAGGCGGCTGGACATGTTCCCGCCTAAAATGATGCTCAACAGCGATAATACATAATGGTCCGGATGGTTGGTCTCATAACCCAGGTATCCCAGGGCCAGGTGCATTTGCTCGGTGTCCTTGCGGTGCAAATTGGCGGAGGGTTTGTCCTGACCGCGCCGGGCAGGGACATAATTGACCTTTTGGCCCGGTTTGAGCTTGCCCAGCTTGCGCCGCACCAGGCGGACCAGGGCCTCATGGCTGATCTCACCGCAGGCCGAAACCACCGCATTCTGCGGCGCGTAGAACTTACCGTGAAAACCGCGCAGGTCAGCGGCCCGCATTTTTTCCACGGTCCGCATCGAGCCGGTCAAACTTTGGCCCAAAGGGTGCTTCGGCCACAACAGTTCTTCCAAAAGTTCGCCCACATAATATTGCGGCAGGTCATGGTACATTTTGATCTCTTCGAGGATGACCGTGCGCTCTTTTTCCAGGTCTTTGGGGTCCAGGGCCGGGAAAAAACTGATGTCAGCCAGGACATCGAAGGTCTTGTCCAAATGGTGGGCCGGGACTTTGGCGTAATAGCAGGTTTCCTCCTCGCTGGTGAAAGCGTTCAGGCTGCCTCCCACCCCTTCGATGGCTTGCTTGATCTGTTCGCAGGAATAATTGCGGCTGCCTTTGAAGGCCATGTGTTCCAGGAAATGGGCCACGCCTTTATTGGCCGAATTCTCATAACGGCCGCCGGTGGAAAACCAGACGCCGAGGGATGTGCTGTCGCGGCCTTTTAACTGCTGTGTGACAATGCGGATATTATTGGGTAATTGGGTGAAACGGCGCATAGTTATTGAAGTGCCCGGGCAAGGGAAGCGACATAACGGGCGGTCAACGGCACCAGGTCCCGGCGTTTGGCGTTCTTTTCGATCTCTTTAATGATGGCGCTGGCCACGATGACCCCGTCAGCCACAGCGCCGACCGCTTTGACCTGCTGCGGGGTTGAAATACCGAATCCCACGCACACCGGCTTGGATGTGGCGGCTTTGACCCGGCGCACGTTCTTGATGAGGTCTGCCGGCAAGCTTTTGCGCGCGCCCGTGACCCCGGTCAGGGAAACATAATAAACAAAACCTGTGGCGGCCTTGACCACTTTGCGCAAACGCTGGTTCGTGGTCGTGGGCGCGGCAAAGAATACCACACTCAAACCTGCTTTGCGGGAGAACTTGAGCAGATCCCCCGCTTCTTCCGGCGGCAGGTCCGGAACGACCAACCCGTCCACGCCGGCGGCTTTGGCATCTTTGACGAACCGGCCTAAGCCGTAATGGAACACAGGATTGTAATAAGTCATCAAAGCGACGGGCAATTGGGAACGACGGCGGATGTTGCGCACCGCGCCCAGGATTTTCTTAAGATTGATATGTTTCTTCAGCGCCCTTTGGGAGGCGGCCTGGATGGTGGGGCCATCGGCCATGGGGTCGGAGAACGGCACGCCCAGCTCCATGATGTCCGCCCCGGCCTGCTCGAACGCCAGGACGAATTTCTCCGTCGTGGCCAGGTCCGGATCACCGGCGGTCACAAAAGGAATGAACGCGGTCTTTTTGGCTTTGCGAAGCTTCGCGAATGTGGCGTCGATACGGTTCATATTAAAGTAGCGCGGCAATGCTGTTGACGTCTTTGTCCCCGCGGCCGGAAAGATTGACGATCACCGTGGCTTTCTTGGTGCGTTTGGCCAGCTTTTCCAGATACGCGATGGCATGGGAAGTTTCCAAAGCCGGGATGATGCCCTCCAGCTGCGATAACAGTTTTAAACCGCGGACGGCTTCCTTGTCATTGACGCTGACATATCGGGCCCGTCCGGTTTCCTGGTAATAGGAATGTTCCGGCCCGACCCCGGGATAATCCAGGCCCGCGGCGATGGAATGCGCCACCTGCACCTGTCCGTCGGCGTCCTGCAGTAAATTGCTTTTGGACCCGTGCATGATGCCGACTGGTCCCTTTTCCAGCGTTGCCGAATGCTCGCCTGTATTTAAACCATGTCCGGCGGCTTCCACGCCGATCATCTTGACCTTTTTATCATTATAAAAAGCGTGGAACAGGCCCATGGCATTGCTGCCCCCGCCCACACACGCCACAAGGTAATCCGGCAATTTGCCTTCTTTCTGCAATATTTGTTTGCGCGCCTCCCGGCCGATGACCGCCTGGAACTCGCGCACCATCAGCGGATATGGATGCGGGCCGGCGACAGAGCCGATAATATAAAATGTATCGCGCACATTGGTGACCCAGTCACGGATGGCTTCATTCATGGCGTCTTTGAGCGTGCGCGAACCGCTGGTCACGGGAATGACCTCGGCGCCCATGAGCTTCATGCGCAAGACATTGAGGGCCTGGCGCCGGATGTCTTCGGTGCCCATGTAAATATGGCATTGGAGCCCGAACAAGGCCGCGGCCGTGGCTGTGGCCACGCCGTGCTGGCCCGCGCCGGTCTCGGCGATGATGCGGGTCTTGCCCATGCGCCGGGCGACCAAGATCTGGCCCAGGGTATTGTTGATCTTGTGCGCGCCGGTATGCAGCAGGTCCTCACGCTTTAAATATACTTTGAGGGTCTTTAAATGCGCGCTTAAACGTTTGGCAAGATATAAATTCGTGGGACGGCCCGCGTATTCTTTCAAATAAAAAGCGAACTCCTTCTGGAACGAGCGGTCTTTTTTGAGCCGCGTAAACTCGCGCTCCAGCTCATCCAAAAGGGCCATGAGCGTCTCGGGCACATAGCGCCCGCCGAACTGGCCGAAATGTCCTTTTTTATCCGGTAATGGCATATTATTCCTTGTACTCTTTCATGATCATCAGTGTGCTGGCCATGCCCGTGGCCCCAACGATGCGCAGCGGCAGCTTCCGGGGACCGTCGTCAAACCATATTTTATAACCGGCGGGCACGCTTTCTAAGTAAAAGCCGTCGAAATATTTGCCCATGGCTGCCACTTTGAGCTTGCGCACGACTTTGATCTTAAGGTCCCGGGTCGGCACGCGCATGTCCATCACTTCACCCACCTTGAACGAACCCTGCCGGCGGTAATGTTCGATAAAGCCGTAAATATTATCCACCCGGCCCTTTTTCTCCAGGACCTGTTCGGTTTTCTTCCCGCCGCTTTCTTTGATGACCCTGATCTTGCCTTCCTCCGGCAGGTAGCGCTCTTCGATCTTGCCCTTGCCGAATACGTTGAGGTCAAAATCCCGGAACACAACCACCGGCTGCAGCGTGTCGGGCGTCAAATAGATCTTTTCTTCATCGTGGAAGTTCCAGCCTTTGGTCTTGAAATCGATCAAGGTCAGTTTTTTACCTTCAAAATCAACCCCCTCGGTAAAGGTCAATGTGGCTTGCCCGATGTTCCCGCCCCATTTCTTTATATCATACGTGATGACCTCGGCCCGCGCCAGCACAGGGAACATGCAGAACATAAGGAGCAGGCAAAGGTTTTTCATCGGGCATCGTACTCTTTTAAATAGGCCTCCAGCACCCGTGCCCCATTATACAGGGTTTTGACACGGGCGTATTCATCATTGGCATGGATGACCCCGTGCGCGCCCCAGCCGGTGGAAAAGGCCGGGATGCCGTATTCCTGAAAGAATGTGATGACCGTGGCCCCCTGGCTGCCCAATTGCGCGGCCTTAATGCCCATTTTACGGCACACATCCACATAGGTCTTGACGAAGGGATGCCGGGGATCGATCTGGTACGGCTTCTGGCTGTCGTCGATGATGACCTTGAATTTCTTCGCCTCTTTGGCGACGATGCGTTTGACCTCTTTCAACACTCCCGCCGCGGTCATGCCCGGCATGAACCGGATGTCCAACGCGAATTCGCAGAAATCCGCCACCATATTGACCTTGTCCCCGCCCCGGATCATCCCTATATTTTTCGTGGGCGGCACCAGCAAGGGATGTTTTTTGTATTTGAACTGGTGCTTTTTAAGCCGGTTGATGACCCGGGCCGCGATCTCAATGGCGCTGACTCCCCGCCAATTGTAGGCCCCGTGCGCTTTCTTGCCGAAGATCTGCACCCGGCAATGGAACAGCCCTTTCTGGGCGATGATGCAATCGAACTCTTCCGAATCGGTGATCAGGGCAACACCCGGGCGCAAAATACCCTTTTTCAATAAAGGCCGTATGCCTTTATGGCTGCCGGTTTCCTCATCGACGGTGGCGGCATAAATGATGTCGCGCTTTAAGCGCACGCCGTCCTCGACCAAACTGCGCATGACCTCCATGCCCACCGCGGCATTGCCTTTGTCGTCGCTGGCCCCGCGGCCGTAAATACGGCCCTGGTGGACCTGCCCGCCAATGGGGTTGAATTTCCACCCGGTGCCGAAAGGCACAGTATCGATATGCGGGGTGATCAAGACCGCGTGGGCCGCGGCCTTTTTGCGCGGCCATGTGCCTTTGAGCGTTGCCACCACATTGGGGCGGTTTTTGGCAAAACTGTAGGTCTTGACCTCCAGGCCCAGGGAGCGCATGTCCTTTTCGATGAATCTGGACACAGCCAGCTCATTGCCGGGCGGATTGACGGAATCGAATTGCAATAATTTCCGGGTGAGCTTGACCAGCCTGTCTTTATTGACCATCTAACTTAATATCCCTTTGGCTTTTTCTTCGCCTTCCAGCCGCTTGAAATCATCATAATCCACAAAGATGATCTGCGGCCGCTCGTGGCTTACTTTAAGCATTTTGGGCATATGGTCCCGGATGTTCTGGAACGCGATGTATTTGAATTCACTGCCGCAGCCCGGGCATTTGAGGGTGTCGAGCTTCACGTCCATGTTCTTGCAATTGGCGCACATGCCCGAGAGCGCGCCATAGGTCATCAAATGGGTCTTGATCTCGTCGACGTAAAACTGCTTGTATATCCTTAAGAAGCGCATAGTTTTTCTTTGAGGTCATCGGGAATGGCCGTGGGCTTGAATTCATTGTTCAAACAAGCCAATGTCACCTCCGCCTCCACGATCAGGCGCCCGTCTTTTTTGTCCGTGATCTTCTGGTCGAAGACCAATTGCACCGCCGTGGCTTTTGTGAGCGTGGCGGTGCAGATGAGCGTGTCGCCATAGCGGGCCGGGGAACGGTAGCTGACATTGCACTGGCGCACGGCATAGCCCAGGCCGCGCTCCTTGAACATCTGCACGCTCAAGCCCTTCCGCTCCAGGAATTCAGTGCGGGCCTCTTCCAGGTAACACAGGTACTGGCCGTAATAAACGATGCCTCCGGCGTCCGTATCATGGTAATAAACGCGCTTTTCCATAGATAGTTATCTTACACAAGCCGGTCGGAAATATCGACAAAATTATCCAGATTCAGCTCTTCCGGCCGGGCCTTGGCGGAAATGCCCAGGTCCGCAAGGATCGGCCCTAAGCGTTCCTTATCAGCCACGGTTGAAACGGCATTGACCAGGGTCTTGCGCCTCTGGGTAAAGGCCGTGCGGACCAATCGGAACAGCAATTGCTCATCTTTGGGATGATAGGCCGGCGGCCTGGAGAAATCCAGGCGCACAAAACAGGAATCGACCTTAGGCGCGGGCTTAAAAGCGCTGTTCTTGATCGTAAACAGCACCTTCACATCCGCGTAATATTGAATAAAGCAGGACAAAGACCCGTAATCCTTGCTGCCGGCCCCTGCGGCCAGGCGCCGGCCGAATTCCAGCTGCACCGTCAAATACGCGGCGCTCACCTGCCGGCGATGCTCGATCAATTTCTCGATGATGGGCGTGGAAATGTAATACGGGATATTGCCGATGACTTTGACCGCGTGATGCAGGGCGGCCATGTCCCATTTCAGGAAATCCGCATGCACGACGGAGACATTGCTGTCTTTGAATTCCTCATTTAAAGCAGGGACGAGGTCTTTGTCCGTTTCGATGCAGACGAGCTCTTTGACCCTGGGCGCTATCGAACGCGTCATCACCCCCTGGCCGGGGCCGATCTCCACCACGACATCATCAGGACGCAGGTCACAGCTGTCGACGATCTTCTGCTGGATGCGGCGGTCGGCCAAAAAATTTTGTCCCAGGTGTTTTTTGGGCCGGAGGGTCATGCGAGCTGGCAGGCCAGTTGGATGGCGGCGGTCATGGGAGCGGGGTCGGCAATGCCTTTGCCGGCGATATCGTACGCGGTCCCGTGTATGGGAGAGGTGCGCACAAAAGGCAGTCCGGCCGTGAAATTGACCAGTTCCTTGAAATACAGGGCCTTGAGCGGCGCCAGGCCCTGATCATGGTACATGGCTATAATGCCGTCAAAGCCTTTGTCATGGCAAAAGAATGTATCCGCGGGAAAAGGCCCGGAGGCCTTGATGCCTTTGGTCTCCGCCGTGAGGATGGCCGGCAGGATGCGGCGCATGTCTTCCTTGCCCAGCAAGCCCTCTTCCCCGGCGTGGGGGTTTAAACCAAGGACCGCGATGCGGGGTTTACGTATATGGAACCGGTCCTTTAATGTTTCGTGCATCAATTCAATGGAGGCCAGCACCGCTTTTTTGGTGATCAAGGCCGAAACATCCTTGAGAGGCACATGGCGGGTGACCAAAGAAAGCTTCACGTCCTTGCGCACGAACATCATGTCGAAACGCTTGACCTTGAACGCATCAGCCAAATATTCCGTGTGCCCCCGGAAACCTTTTTGGTAACGGCTGACCGCTTCCTTGGACAAAGGCGCGGTCACCAAAGCATCGATCTCCCCCCGCTTAATGAGATCCACGGCTTTCTGCAGGAATTTAAGCGAGCCTTCGCCGGGAGTTTTATAAGGAATATCGATGACGCGGCCGGGGACCGGGCCTAATAATTTCCGGTCGCCGATGCAGACAAGATCAGCCAGGCGGGAAATGCGGGGGTTTTTCAGGGCTTTACGGATGACTTCCGGCCCGATGCCGGCCGGATCGCCCATCGTGATGCCGATGGTTTTACGCGCGGATCTCGACATAACTCTTTTTGCGCAGTTTATCGATCCATATCCTGAAGGATTCGCGGAATTGGGTTTCGTAGAGTTTATTGTAAATGGCTTCCTTGGCATCCTCCAGGGTCTCCTTGTTCCCCGATGAGATGCCCACCACTTTAAAGACATAGACCCCGCCTTCGACTTCCACCGGGTCCGAGACCTGGCCGGTCTTGAGGGCAAAGACCTCTTTCTCGATGGCCGGGACCATCTGTCCCTGTTCGATCACGCCCACGGAGGGCATTTCGGAATAATCCTTGGCCACTTTGTCGAAGTCCTGGCCGGCGGCCAGTTTGGCCCTGGCTTCCGCGGCCTTGTTGCGGGCGTTCTGTTTGCCATTGTTAAAAGACACATAGATCGACTGCAGGTTGTATTTGGTCTTGCGGGTGAATTCGTCCATGTGCGCGTTGTAATACGCGGTGACGTCCTGCGGGTTGACGAACACTTTTTCCCTGACCTCGAGGTCGACGATATAACGGGCCTTCATCTGGTTGGTCAATTTGTTCCTGAGGTCGGTGACGGTCATGCCCTGGTTGCCGAGGGCCGCGAGGAACGCGTCGTCGTTGGGGTATTTGGCCTGGATCTCCTTGAGCTTTTTGTTGACCGCGTCGGTACGGATGTCCATGCCTTTGGCATTGGCCGCGGCCAGGATCAACCTGTCCTCGACCAGCTGGTCGATGCCCTTTTCCTCATAGGTGGCCATGATCTCCTGGATCTCCCGCTCGGAATGGTTCTCGACCTTGAGCTGGCGGTAGATGCCGGCGACATAGTCCTTGAGGTCTTTCAAGGTGATGACGTCATCATTGACGATGGCGATGATGACGTCTGTTTCTTTCTGGGCCAGCGCGGGGCCGGCGCAACACAGGACCAGGCCCAGGCTAACGCACAGGCACAGGGATCTTCTCATTTTTATTCTGCTCCAGTTCTTTCTTAAGGTGTTCGACGGATTCTTTCAACAAACGGCAATACAGGTCAAAACCGATGGAGGCGATGAACCCGTGCTGCTGGGTCCCCAGCAAATTGCCCGCGCCGCGGATCTGCAGGTCCTCGAAAGCGATGTGGAAACCGGCGCCCAGGTCCGTGTATTTCTCGATGGCACGCAGCCGCTGTTTGGAAACTTCGGACAGCGCGTATTTGGGCGGCACCACGAAATACGCGTAGGCCTGGACATCCAGCCGGCCCACCCGGCCGCGCAACTGGTGCAGGTCGGCCAGGCCGAACTTGTCGGCGCGGTTGACGATCAGCGTGTTGGCTTTGGGCACATCGATGCCGGACTCAATGATGGTCGTGCACACCAGGATGTCGACCTCATGTTTGAGAAATTGTAGCATAATTTCTTCCAGCATACGAGGGCTCATTTGACCATGTCCGACCGCCACCCGGGCCTGGGGCGCCAGGTTACGGATGCTGTCGGCGATGGTCTCGATGTTCTCGACCCGGTTGTGCAAAAAGAACACCTGTCCCCCGCGCTTTAATTCATTATGGATGGCCCCACCGATGGTTTCCTCGTCGTAGGCGATGACCTGGGTCTGTATGGGCATGCGGGTGGCGGGCGGGGTTGAAATGACCGACATGTCCCGGGCGCCGGAGAGGGCCATGTACAAAGTGCGCGGGATGGGTGTGGCCGAAAGGGTCAGCACATCCGCCAGCAGGCGGAACTGTTTTAATTTTTCCTTGGAGCGCACCCCAAAACGCTGTTCCTCATCGATGATGACCAGCCCCAGGTCCTTGAAGCCGATGTCCTTGGACAAAAGCCGGTGCGTGCCGATGACGATGTCCACCTTGCCTTCCCGCAGGTCGGCGATGATGGCCTTTTGCTCGGTTTTGGTGCGAAAGCGCGATAACATTCCCACTTTGACCGGGAAATCCTTGAGCCGCTGCTGGAAATTATAAAAATGCTGCTCCGCCAGGATGGTCGTGGGGACAAGGATGGCCACCTGCTTGTGGTCCATGACCGCCTTGAAGGCGGCGCGCAGGGCCACCTCGGTCTTACCATAGCCCACGTCCGCGCAAATGAGCCGATCCATGGGCCGCGGCTGTTCCATGTCCGCCTTGACCTCGACAACGGCCTTCATCTGGTCCGGGGTTTCCGTAAACGGGAATTTTTCCTCAAACTCTTTTTGCCAGGGTATGTCTTTGGAGAACGCGAAGCCGCGCAATTGGGCGCGCAGGGCCTGGGTGCGCAGCAGTTCCGCGGCGATCAGGCGCAATTTCTTCTCGATGGCGCGGCGGGTGGCCAGCCATTCCTTGCTGCCGAGTTTATTCAAGCGTGCCGGCTTTTTAGCGAAAGAAACGTACTTTTGCACCAGGTGGACATCGTGTTTAGGGACAAACAGCTTGTCCCCGTCCTTGTATTCAATGACCAGATGCTCGCGCTTTTGGGGGTCGGCCTCCAGCGGCCGGATGCCGATGAGCCTCCCGATGCCGTGGTGGTTGTGCACGACATAATCCCCCTGGGAAATGTCGACGAAATTATTCAGCGGTGTATCGGAAGAGAACGGCAGGCGGGATTTCTTGTACGGCAGGACGACGACGATCTTGTGGTCTTCGACCGCCTCCCCTGTGACCGGGTCGAAGCCGATGATCTTGAGAATGACGTCATCATCGGTGTCCAGGCGCACGGGAAGCTCGAAATGGTCGGGGTAAACGTCGATGATCCCGCCCCGGCGGGCAAACTCCCCCTCTTTAAAGACCTTCGTCGCCCGGGTGAACCCGAAGGCGACGAGGGTCCTGGAAATTTCCTCCAGGTCGACCTTTTGGCCGGTAAAAAATTCCAGGGACTTGAACATCGATGGTTACCACTTTTTGTTGCCGTTCCACCACAAGAACAGCGGGGAGACAATGTAAACCGTGGAATAGGTCCCGAACAGGAACCCGCGGATGAGGACTAAAGCAAAAGTGTTGAGCACTTCCCCGCCCACAAAATATAGCGCCAGGGCGGAAAGCGTGGTCACGAACATGGTCAGCACGGTGCGGCCCAGGGTCTGGTTGATGCTCAAGTTGATGACATCGGCCAGGGGCATGTTGCGCATTTTGGGCACGTTCTCCCGCACGCGGTCATAAATGATGATGGCATCATTGATGGAATAACCGGTGATGGTCAAAAGCGCGGTGACGACCAGCAGGTCCACCTGGCGCCCGAACAAAAACAACAAAGCCAGGGTGATCAGGACGTCGTGGAAGATGGCAACGACCGCGGCCGCGCCGAAGGTGAAATGTTTGAAGCGGAACCCGATGTAGATCAACATGCCCACCATGGCAAAGGCGATGGCCAGGACGGCCTTTTTACGCAATTCCTTGCCGACCACAGGCCCCACCTTTTCGACCCGCAGCATGTCGAAGGGATTGTCCGGCATCTCTTTCTTGAAAATGCCGGTGATCTTGTCATGCGCGTCTTCCGGCGTGCGGATGATGACGGTCTCCGGCGCCTTGGGGAAGGTCTGGATGACCGCGTGGCTCAAATTCTCTTTCTTGAACGCCTCACGCAGCGCGTCCGCGTTGATCGGTTTGGCGAACTTGAATTCCTGGATCTGGCCGCCGGCAAAATCGATGCCGTAGGCCGATTCTTTTTTATTGAGGAAATCGACGGTGCCCGCGATGATGATGGCCGCGGAGAAGGCGAAGCAGATATATTTTTTGTTGAGGAAATTGAAATTGGGTTTGCTGAAAATGTGCATCATGGGCAAAGACGTGATGATGCGCGCGTTCACCAGCCAGTTGAAGATGGTGCGGGTAACATAAATGGATGTGAACAAACTGGCGACCAGACCGGTGGACAGCGTGATGGCAAAACCCTTGATGGGGCCGGAACCGAACTGGAACAGGAAGAACGCCGCGATCAGCGAGGTCACGTGCGAGTCCAAAATGGCCGACCAGGCCTTGGCGTAACCGGTATTGATGGCCGCGCTCAAAGGCCGCCCATTGTCCAATTCTTCGCGGATGCGCTCATTGATGAGCACGTTGGCATCGACCGCCATGCCCAGGGTCAAAATGATACCCGCAATACCGGGCAGGGTCAATGTCACCTGGGAGTCCGGCATCAGGATATTGAGCAATCCCATGCTGCCTAAGATCATCAGCAAATTGATGGCCAGGGCGACGGACGCGATCAGCCCGCCGATAAAATAATAAATGGACATGAACACCACGATCAAAAGCGCGCCCAGGAGCGTGGCCTTGATGCCGGCCTCGATGGAATCCTTCCCTAACAGGGGCCCGATGGTGCGTTCCTCTTCGATGTGCATGGGAACGGGTAAAGCTCCGGAACGCAAAGCCAGGGCCAGCAGGGACGCTTCCTCGAACTTGAATTCACCGCTAATCTCCGCGGTGCCGCTTAAAATGGGTTCGCGGATATTGGGAGCGGAGAGCACCTCGCCATCGAGCACGATGGCCAGGCGTTCATTGACATGCGCGGTGGTCAGGTCCCCGAAAGCCTTGGCCCCCTCATCGTTGAAGGCCAGGGAAATTTTGGGCTGCATCCCGGTGCGGTCGAAATCCACATGCGCGTCTTTGACCGCCTCACCGCCCAAAACAGATTCTTTGGTCACCAAAAGGGGGCCGCCCCCTTCTTTCTTGGCATATTTTAATTCATAGCCTTCGGGCACATTGCCCGCCAGCGCTTCTTTTAACTTTTCCGTATCGGCATTCACCAGGCGGAATTCCAAATGGGCCACGCGGCCGACCATTGCGATGGCCTTTTCGCGGTCGGTCACCCCGGGCAGCTGCACCAGGATCTGGTTGTCGCCCTGGCGCTGGATGAGCGTCTCCCCCACGCCCAAACCGTCGATGCGGTTGCGCAAGACTTCCATGGCGCGCAAAACCGAGTCGTTCCTGGCGGCATCATTGGGAAGGGCTTCGTTCTCGACCTTGAGGATCAAATGCATCCCGCCTTTGAGGTCGAGCCCCAGGTTGATGCGTTTCTGGATGGGGAACAAAGAGACCAAACAGCCGGCAATGACGGCCAGGATGATCAAAATGCGTTTACGCAGATCCGCGCTCATGTGCGTCCTTTCACTTTACGACTTCGGGTTTTACCTCATTGCTCTTGACAGCGGCAATGGCGTCACGGTCGAATTCGATGCGGCAATTCTCGTCCACCCGCAGCACGACGCTTCTGTCCTTGAGGATGACCACGGTGCCGTGGATGCCGGAGTTGGTCACCACCTCGTCGTTCTTCTTCAAATTGGCCAGCATCAGCTTCATCTTCTTCTGCTGCTGGCGCTGGGGACGGATCACCAGGAAATAAAAGATGAGCCCAATGGGCACATACAGGAATAATATCTGCGTCATACCGGAATCTTGGGGCATGATATGCCTTTCTGTGGTTTACTTGGCTTTTTTCATCAGGCTGCGGACGGTGTCGGTCATCTGGGCGCCCTTGGCCACCCACGCGTTGACCTTTTCCTTGTCGATGGAATAGAGCGCGGGTTTCTTGGCCGGGTCATAATAACCCAGGATGTCCAAAGTACGGCCGTCACGGCCTTCTTTGCGGGGCAGGGCCACGATGCGGTAATTGTAGGCCTTGTTGGAGGCTTTGCCTGCTTTTTGTAATCTGATCCTTACTTCCATGAGTGTTTACTTCCTTTCTTGTTGTTAAGCGTGCGCCAGCTCTATGGCTTTCATCTGCGCCTTGGCTTTATTGAGCGTTTCGGTGTATTCCGCGGCCGGCTTTGAGTCCGCCACGATCCCGGCCCCGGCCTGGACATAGGCCTTGCTGCCGGAGACCACTATTGTACGTATAGTTATGCACATATCAAGGTTTTTCGAGAAGCTGAAGTATCCGACCGCTCCGGCGTAAGGACCCCGTTTTTGGCCTTCCAGATCTTCGATGATCTCCATGGCGCGGATCTTGGGCGCCCCGGAAACCGTGCCGGCCGGGAACGAGGCCTCCAGCACATCCAGCGCGTCCTTGTCGGAGCGCAATTTGCCCTGCACATTGCTGACAATATGCATGACGTGCGAGTATTTTTCGACGTTCATGAACTCGGAAATTTCGACCGTACCCCGCTCGCACACCCTTCCCAGATCATTGCGGCCCAGGTCCACCAGCATGACATGCTCGGCCTTTTCCTTGGGGTCGGCCAGCAGGTCTTTTTTGAGGGCCTCATCCTGCGCCCCGCTTTCCCCGCGCGGCCGGGTACCGGCGATGGGACGGGTCTCGACCAGGCCGTTCTCACAGCGCACCAATAATTCAGGGGAAGCGCCCACCAATTGCAGACCGTCGAGGTCCAGGTAGAACATGTACGGCGAAGGGTTAAGCGCGCGCAATTTGCGGTAGATCTCAAACGGGGCAACGCCGATGTCCGCGGACAAACGCTGGGAGAGCACCACCTGGATGATGTCCCCGGCCACGATATGTTCCTGGGCCCTTTTGACCATACGCTCATATTGGGCCTTGGTGCAGGTGGATTTGAACTTAAGTTTCTTGGACTTCGCGCTTTTCTTGGCCGTGGAAGGCCTCCCTAAGTCTCTGGCCAGGGCATCGATCCTTTTTAAGGCAGCGTCGTATTTCTTGAGCCTGGCTGACCGGTTTTCGCCTTTTCCAAGATAAACGCAGGAAACCGCCTTGATGGTATGGTTGCGGTGGTCAAAAATGACCAGGTCCTGGGCGAGCATGAGGACCATGTCATCGAGCTTGAGGTCGTCTTCGGTCTTGTCCGGCAGGCGCTCGAAGAAGCGCGCGCAGTCATAGCTCAAATATCCCACCATGCCGCCGTAAAAACGCGGCAGCTGCGGGATGTTGACCGCCTTATAATCTTTCATGAGCTCCCGCACAATGGACAGCGGCGAGCCCTTGAAGGCGCGTTTCTCCTGTGTCCTTTTGCCTTTGACCAGCCGCAGGATGCGGACCTGGCGGCCTTTGCTGCGCACGACCAATTGCGGGTCGCGGGCAATAAAGGAGAACCGGGCGAATTTCTCCTCGCCTTCGACGGATTCCAACAGGAAAGAATATTTGGAATTGCCCGCCAGCTTGAAATAGGCGGACACCGGCGTTTCCAAATCGCCCAGGAGTTCCTTATAGACCGGGATCAAATTGCCGCGCTGGGAGAGCTTGAGGAATTCCTCGCGGGACAACTGGCTCATTTGATCTTCCTGTAGAAACAGCTTCTCTGGTTGGTGTGGCAGGCGGCGCCGACCTGGTCGACCTTAAGCAACAGCACGTCGCAGTCGCAGTCATAGTAAATTTCCTTCACATGCTGGAAATGCCCGGAGGTCTCGCCCTTGACCCAAAAACTCTTGCGCGAACGCGACCAGTAGCTGGCCTTGCCGCCGGCGATGGTGGCTTTCAGGGAATCGATGTTCATCCAGGCCATCATCAGGACCTCATTGTTCTTATAGTCCTGCGCGATGGCCGGGATCAGGCCGTCGGCATTGAATTTGAGTTTGTCCAAATTGTCTTTGGTGATCTGTATGGTTTCCAGTTCGCTCATCGTACGTTCACTTTCCGTTCTTTTAAATATTTTTTGACTTCCCCGATGCTGATCTCGCCGTAATGGAACACGGAAGCGGCCAATGCCGCGTCCGCGCCGGTTCGCGTGAATACTTCATAGAAATGTTCGAGCTTGCCCGCCCCGCCGGAAGCGATGACCGGGATATTGACCGCTTCCGCCACCGCGCGGGTCAAAGGAATGTCAAAACCGTTCTTGGTCCCGTCCGCGTCCATGCTGGTCAGCAGTATTTCGCCGGCGCCGATGCTTTCGGCTTCTTTGGCCCAGAGCACGGCGTCTTTTCCGGTGGAATTGCGGCCGCCATGGGTGAACACTTCCCATTTGTCGCCGACGCGTTTGGCATCAATGGCCACTACAATGCATTGACTGCCGAACATGCCCGCGGCCCGGCGCACCAAACCCGGCTCGCGCACCGCCGAGGTATTCAGGGAAACTTTGTCCGCCCCGGCATTGAGCAGGTCGCGGATGTCATTGACATTGCTGATGCCCCCGCCCACGGTCAAAGGCATGAACACCTGCTCCGCGGTGCGCTGGACCACGTCGATAAAGGTCTTGCGGTCCTCGAAGCTGGCATTGATGTCCAGGAACACCAGCTCATCCGCGCCGGCCTTGTCATAGGCCCCGGCGCAGTCGACGGGGTCTCCGGCATCGCGCAGGGAAACAAAATTGACGCCCTTGACCACCCGGCCGTCCTTGACGTCCAGGCAGGGGATTATACGCTTGTTGAGCATACTTCCAAAGCCTGCTGAAAATCCACTTTGCCTTCATAAAGGGACTTGCCCACGATCACCCCGGCCAGGCGCCCTTCATATTGCTTGCTCATGACGCTTAAGGCCGCCACATCGCGGATGTCTGAAACCCCCCCGGAAGCAATGAGGCTGGCTTTGCTTGCCTTGGTGAATTCCAAAATGGCCTGGATCATCTTGAAATTGGGGCCGACCATCATCCCATCCTTGGCAACATCGGTATAGATCCAATGCTTTAACCCGCATGCTTCCAGTTGCCGGACGAATTGATCCACAGGAAAATCCGCGGTCCTTTCCCATCCGTCTTTCATGACATATTCCTTCACGCAATCCAGGCTCACGGCAACTTGGTCCGAGCAGTTCCTTAAAATACTCTTTAAAAAAGCCTGGTCCTCAACGGCCACGGTCCCGAGCACGACCCTGGCGGCTTTATGGATGATCAGATCGAGGACCATCTGTTCCGACCGGATGCCCCCGCCCACCTGCACGGGGATCCCGACCTCCCGGATGATCTTTTTGATCATGTCGATATTGGCCATCTTGCCCGTCCTGGCGCCGTCCAGGTCAACAACATGGAGCCATTTGGCCCCCAAAGATTTCCAGCGTTGGGCGCAGGCCAAAGGGTCGTTCGAATATTCCGTGATCTCGTCGAAGCGGCCGCGCCTTAAGCGCACGACTTTGCCTCCCAAAATATCTATGGCCGGGTATACGGTGAATGTGCTGTTCATGTGGCCTCCGCGAAGTTTTTTAAGATCCTCAATCCCGCCCTTTGGCTTTTCTCCGGGTGGAACTGCACGCCCCAGACATTGCGCGAGGCGACCGCAGACACAAAATCCGTTCCATATGCTGTTACCGTCGCCGCGATGGCCTCCTCCACCGGCTTGACAAAATAAGAATGGCAAAAATACACATTCTCCCCGTCGGCAATGCCGGCACAGAGCCTGCCCCCGGCCGATTGTATCCTGATCTGGTTCCAGCCCATGTGCGGTACTTTGCCCTGGGTGAAACGTTCGACCGTCCCGCCTAATATTTTCAGGCCTTCGACATGGCCGCCCTCGGTGCTTTTGTCAAAAAGCAACTGCAATCCCAGGCAAATACCCAAAAACGGTTTGCCTTCTTTCACCGTGCGGCGGATGACATCGGTCAGTCCCAGTTCATGCAGTTTCTGCATGGCAGGGGCCATGGCGCCGACGCCGGGCAAAACCACCTTATCGGCCTTGATGATGTCCGCGGGCGTACTGGTGATCCGCGCCTGCGCCCCGACCTTTTCAAAGGCCTTCTGCACACTGCGCAAATTCCCCATGCCGTAGTCAATGATGGCGATCATGTCAATCGATGATCCCCTTGGTGGACGGGACTTTGCCGACGCGGCGGGAGTCTACAGTTGTGGCCATATCCAACGCCAAACCCAGAGATTTGAACATTGTCTCCAGATTAGTATGAAGGTCATCACTGGGATTTTGTATGGTAAAACTCAACGTCGCCCCAAGCTGATGGGCAAAACTTTCCATGAAATGCTCAAAATGAGTAAAAGCATACCCATCTTGGTCCTTAGGAATCTGTACTGTCTGATTTTGAGGCCAATTAAACTTGTAATACCCCCGACCGGAAATATCGATCACGCATTGTCCGACCGTGGCCTCCATCGGCGCAAAAGCGGAGCCAAAACGCTTGATGCCGGCTTTTTCCTCGCCGAGCGCCTTCTTGAAAGCCTTGCCCAAAGCAATGCCGATATCCTCATTGGTGTGGTGAATATCGATATGGGTATCCCCGGATACACTTAGGTCCAGGTCGAAATGGCCGTGAAAAGCGAACAGCTCCAGCATGTGGCTCAAGAACCCGATGGGCGTTTTGATCTTGGTCTTTCCCGTCCCATCGATATTCAAAGAAACCTTGATCTGCGTTTCATTGGACTTGCGCTCAAACTCTGCTTTGCGTTGTGTCATGACTTAAACCTCACATTGACGGAATCCGCGTGTTTGGTCATTCCCTCCAGGTGGGCCACCTTCTCCAGCGGCTCACGTATTTTTTCCAAAGCCCGTTTCGAATAAGCGATGACGTGGCTGGTTTTCATGAAGCTCGATACGCACAGGCCGGAGAAAAACCGGGCTGTACCCATGGTCGGCAGGACGTGGCTGGGTCCGGCGGCATAGTCCCCCAGCGCCGTCGGGCTGTAGGGTCCCAGGAAGATGGCCCCGGCGTGCCGGATCTTTTTGGCCACACTGCGGGCATTGTTGGTGACGATCTGCAAATGTTCGGGCGCTATCTTATTGGCGATCTCGACCGCTTCGTCCACGTTCTTGCACAGGATACAATATCCTCCGTTGGAAACACGGGCCCTGACCTGTTCGATCAACGGGCGGGATGTGGATAAAAGGATGGACATGCCGCCGACATGTTCCATCTGTGCCTCCAGGTCGGCAATGACATATTCCGGGTTGCTGAAGCGGTTGGCGATGACCACCAGTTCCGTGGGGCCGGCCAGCATGTCGATGTCCACATAACCGAACAATTGGCGTTTGGCCTCGGTCACGTACATATTGCCCGGGCCGACGATCTTGTCCACCTTCGGGATGGTCTTGGTGCCCAAAGCCAGGGCGGCGACGGCTTGCGCGCCGCCGACCTTATAAATTTCGCTGACCTTCAAAAGATTGGCCACCGCCAGGATGTACGGATTGACACTACCCTCTTTATTGGGAGGCGTGACAATGACGATGCGTTTGACCCCGGCAATGATGGCCGGGACCGCGGTCATGTACACCGACGAAACCAAAGGCGCGGTACCCGCGGGGATATAAATACCCACGGAATCCAGCGGCCGTATTTCCTCTTTAAGCAGTATGCCGTCGCGTCCCTTGACCTTGCAGGGCTTATGCGCCTGTTTGCGGTAATAATCGGACACATTATTGATGATGGTCTTTAAATGTCCCACGAATTCCGGGGTGATGTCCTGGAACGCGCTGGAAATTTCCCTCTCGGCGACCCTCAACTGGCGCGGGGCCAGCTTCACCCCGTCGAAACGGCGGGTGTATTTGACCACGGCGTCATCGCCGTTGAGGCGCACGTCATCGATGATCGAACGTACCTTCTCCTCGATCGTCTTTCTGCGAAAACTGAGGTGACGGTTGTAAAGCTTCTCGATATTCTGTCCGGTCTGTTTGATCAGTTTCATATGCTCGCCTTCACAATCTCCTTAGCCTTGGCCAAAGCATACTCCAAATTATCTGGGGATTTTCCTCCAGCTTGGGCCATGTTGGGCCGTCCACCACCACTACCGCCAATCAGGGGGGCTATTTGATTTATCAATTCATTGGCCCTGAAACCTTTAGCTACTACATCATCGGTAGCGGAAACAAGTAAAGTCGCATCTGTTTCGAATTGGGCGCCTAAGACCACAATCGCACTTTTGGCTTTTTGTTTCAATAAATCTGAAAATGTACGCAAGATTGGTACAGTTATATCGCCAAAACACTGAGTAATAATTTTTATACCTTTAATTTGTTCCGCATCTTTAACAAGATTATCAAGATTATCCTTAAGGGATTCAAGGCGTTCATCTCCCTTTTCTTTCTCCAATTTTCGTAGACGCAAAGATTCCTGTCTAATGGCTTCTTCCTGCTGCCGCTGCTTCAAAACATCCCCGACCGCATCCTTGCCGGTGACAGCCTCGATGCGGCGTATACCCTGGGCCACGGACCCTTCGCTGATGATCTTGAAATCCTCGATCTGCGCGGTGGATGACACATGCGTTCCCCCGCAGAATTCCTTGGAATAATTGCCGATGGAAATGACCCTGACCGTCTGGCCGTATTTCTCGGCAAAGAAGGCCAAAGCCCCTTTCTTTTTGGCCTCTTCCAAAGACAGGACTTCCGTCGTGACCTTGTCGGCATTCTTGATAAACGCATTGATGCGGCTCTCGATCTTCTGGATCTCTTCGGGCCTGACACCGCCGGGATGTGTGAAATCAAAACGCAAACGCCCCTGCTCGACCAGTGAGCCCTGCTGTTTGATGTGCGAACCCAAAACCTCGCGCAAAGCCGCCTGCAATAAATGGGTGGCGGTATGATTTCGCATAATAGAAACGCGGCGCGCCTTATCGATTTGTGTCTCTACAGTATCCCCAATAGAGAACTCTCCGACTTTAACAATGCCCGAATGAATAAAAATATCGTTTATCTTCTGAACATCATCAATCTTAATAAGAGCACCTAAACGGTTATATATATCTCCCGTATCACTAACTTGTCCACCGGATTCAGCATAAAATGTAGTCTGGTCTAAAATTATTTTAATACGATCCCCTTCATATACCTGTTCTGCTTCCTCATCGTCTATAAAGAATTTCAGAATTCTTGCACTGCTATTTTCTTGTTCATAACCAAGAAACTTTGTTTTAGCAACATCGAGCTTAAAATCAAAATCTGAAAAAACCTTACCTGTCATCTTATTAGAGGAGCGGGAACGCTCCTGTTGACCCTTCATTAAAGTTTCGTATGTATTCTTTATTTTTAAAATATCATTATTATTTTTTACATACTTTTCAACCACAGACCAAATAGTAGAAAGAGCCAAGCCATGCGTATCTTTAAATGAGAATGCTTCAATGCCGATCTGGCCATTTTTGTGATTTGTATCTGCTTGCCTTTCCATAATAGACTTTACTATTTTCTCAAATTCTGGAACTCTTGTAGTTCGAATACGAAAATATGCTTCCTCAGCACGCTGAATTAAAACCTTTACCTCTGGTGCTTTAGCAATAAGTTCCGGATATGCTTGTCTCATTACATCCACCACCACATCCACAAAAGTATGCACTATCGGCTTTTTAATGCTGGCACGTATAGCCAAGTCTGTTACGCTCACAATAAGCTTACGTATCACGTATCCACGATGCTCATTGGACGGTACAACGCCGTCAGCAATACCAAAGACAATAGCACGCATGTGATCCGCGACAATGTGGTATTCACTCTCGGTTAAATTTACCCCAGTATATGCAAATGTATTTCTAATTACATTTAGAATAGCGACAAAATTATCTGTTTCATAATTGCTCTTTTTGCCCTGCACCACGGCGGCCAGGCGTTCCAGGCCCATGCCGGTGTCGATGTTCTTGGCCGGCAGCGGTTCCAGCACCCCGCCGTCTTTGCGGTTGAACTGGGTGAACACCAAATTCCAGACTTCCGAAAAACGCCCGCACGAGCAATCCGGGTCGCAGTCCTTGCCCTTGGGGCAATCGGGATTGACCCCATAATCGTAAAAGATCTCCGAGCAGGGACCGCAGGGTCCGTTGGGCCCGTTCAAACGCGCGTTCGACGGCCAAAAGTTGCTTTTGTCGCCTAATTTGACGATCCTCTCCGCCGGGACCTTGATGTCATTGAACCAAATGCCGTAGGCCTCTTGGTCGTCCTTATAAACCGACACCCACAGTTTCTCCTTGGGCAGTTTCAGGTCCTTGGTCAGGAATTCCCAACCCCAGGCAATAGCGTCTTTCTTGAAATAATCGCCGAAGGAAAAATTCCCCAGCATTTCAAAGAAGGTGTGGTGAAAATCGGTCTTGCCCACCACATCCAGGTCATCGGTGCGCAAGCACTTCTGGCATGTGGCGGCCCGGGTATAGGTCAGGTCACGGCCCAGGAATTGGGGCTTGAACTGCTGCATGCCCGCGGTCGTAAAAAGCACGGTCGGGTCGTCCTTGGGCACCAGCGAATCGCTGGCAACGACCGTGTGGCCTTTGGACTTGAAAAAGCTCAAGAACCTGGAACGAATGTCATCCGTCGTCATATTTTCTTCAATGCCTTCATCACCACATCCATGGAAAACCCCCGCCGCAGCAAATAATCGCCCACTCTTTTCCTTCTTTTTTGCGGGTCAATGCGGCTCAAAATTTGGGCCCTGCGCAGGGCCAGGTCCAGCACAATGCTTTCTTCAGTGTATTCGCCCTTGGCCTTGGTCACCGCCCTGGCGATGATATCGTCCGCGATGCCCTTGTGCTTAAGCTCGATGATGATCCTCTTAAAACCAAACGGCCGGGCTAAACGGTAAGCGATCCAGCTGTCCGTAAAAGTCCGGTCGTTGAGTAAGTCGATCGACTTTAGATATTCCACCGCCTCGTCGATCTCTTGAGGCTCAAAACCTTTGCCGGCCAGTTTTTGGCGCAGCTCGTCAATACTGCGCGGATGTATCTTCAAAAATCTCAAGGCCGCCGCCCGGCAACGCGACGACATGGGCCTAAACTTTCTTGGCCTTTAACTTCTCGATGATCTGCTTCTCGAGCTTGGTCATGATCTTCGGGTTCTCTTTGAGGAACTTGCGCGCGGCCTCGCGTCCCTGGCCGATCTTCTCGTTCTCAAAGGAAAGCCATGAACCGGATTTCTGGATGACCTCTGTGCTCTGGCCCAGGTCTAAAATGTCCGCGGCCCGGGAAATGCCCTCGTCGAAATAGATCTCGAATTCCGCTTCCTTGAACGGCGGCGCCACCTTGTTCTTGACCACCTTGGCCTTGACCCGGTTGGCGATGATCTCCTCGCCGGATTTGATGGACTCGATCTTGCGCAAATCAATGCGCACCGACGCGTAGAACTTGAGCGCCCGGCCACCGGTGGTTGTTTCCGGGTTGCCGAACATGACACCGATCTTCATGCGGATCTGGTTAATGAAGATGACACAGGCTTTGGACTTGCTGATGGCCGCCGTGAGCTTGCGCAGGGCCTGGCTCATCAAACGCGCCTGCAAACCCATGTGGGCATCGCCCATTTCGCCTTCGATCTCGGCACGCGGAGTTAACGCCGCCACGGAGTCAATGACCACCAGGTCAACGGCATTGGAACGCACCAAAGTTTCGGCAATTTCCAGGGCCTGTTCGCCGGTGTCCGGCTGGGACACCAAAAGGTCGTCGATCTTGACCCCGACGGTCGTGGCATATTTGGAATCAAAGGCATGCTCGGCATCGATGAACGCCGCCACCCCGCCGGCCAATTGCAATTGTTTAATGATGCTCAAGGTCAATGTGGTCTTACCGGAAGATTCCGGGCCGTAAATTTCGATGACGCGCCCGCGCGGCACACCCCAAACACCCAAAGCGGCATCCAGGCTTAAAGACCCCGTCGAGATGACCGGGATGTCGGCGACCACCTTGCTGTCCAAACGCATGATGGAACCCTTGCCGAACTGCTTTTCGATCTGCGCCAAAGCCAGCTCCAGCGCCTTTGAACGGTTTTCTTTTTCCAAATTGGGTTTTTCGATAACAGCTTTTTCCTGCGCCATAAGGCCTCCCTGAATTGTGGGGGATCCGTTGTTTAAGTGCTTTTTTCCTAAAGGGATAGGAACCTATTTTAAGAGGTCTTAATTATACAAGAGAAATTTACACAAAGCAACTGTTGTAATGGCCGCGGTATCGACTTTGAGGACGGTTTCTCCGAGGGAAACAGGCAGGCATCCGGCATCCATGGCGGCCTGGACTTCATCCGGTGTGAAATCCCCTTCCGGGCCTATAAAAACCATTATTTCCCCTGCCGGCTTGGCCCCGGTCAAGACCTCGCGGATATGCTTCGGTTTGCCGTTAAGTGAAGGGATTATGGCCATGCCTTTGGGGTTGCGGCTTTTAAGCACATCGGCCAAAGCGGTCATGGGATGGATCTTGGGGACATCCAGCCGGCCGCATTGCTTGGCCGCGTTGACCGCCACTTTTTGGAAGCGCTCCTGCTTAGATTGAAGCTTGTCCTTGCTGAAAATGACCTCGGTGCGCTTGGTCTTAAGCGGGATGATCTCATCCACGCCAAGCTCGGTGCATTTTTCGATGATGAATTCGAATTTGGCTTTCTTGGGCACGGCGCAGGCCAGGATGATGCGGGGGCCGGTGACCGCCTCCGCTGACAGAAACAATTCGACATCCGCCCTGACTTGCCCCTCTTTGACGGAAGTGATCACGGCCTGGGCTTCCTGGCCGCGGCCGTTAAAAACACGCATCTCATCCCCGGCTTTGAGGCGGAGGACATCTTTGATATGGTGGACTTCACGCCCGTCGGTGATGGTGATGGTCTTTTGGGTAAGGTCAGCGTGGGGGCAGTAGGATCTATGCACGGTAGTTGGCCCCTGCTGCTTCTGCAGCAGGGACGTTTATTATATTTGCAAAAGAATAAACGTGGATCGGGGCGGGATCGAACCGCCGGCCTCCTCATTGCGAACGAGGCGCTCTCCCAAACTGAGCTACCGACCCGGATCAGGCAGACATAATAACAAATCCGCCTTTAATTGACAAGTTTTCTGAAGATAAACAGGTAGTACACAATGATCGAGATCAGGACGAGCACGACCAGCGGGCCGGCTTTGAAGGGAAGTTTAGGCATTTTCCAGGACCATTTCCTTAAGGCATTCCACCCAGGAGGGCGAAACGTTCAAACTCTCCACCATGTCCCAGCGCTCCCCGCCCAGGCCCAGGAATTGTTTTTTGTATTCCATGCCGATCTCAACCGTGGTTTCCAGGCAGTCAGCCACGAATGACGGGGAAAAGACCAGGACTTTGTTGATGCCCCGGCCGGGTAACTCCTTGATGACCTCATCCGTGTACGGTTTGACCCAGGGAGTTTTGCCTAAACGCGACTGGAAACTTACCGTGTACTGCCCTTCTTGGATGCCTAATTCCTTAACGAGCATGCGGGTGGTCTCAAAACACTGGGCCCGGTAGCAATAGCGGTTGCGGGAATGGTACGCGCCACAGCAATCCCCCAGCCGGCAATAATTACCGGCGGACGCTTTCAAGATCTGCCGCTCGGGCAGGCCGTGATAACTGAACAAGTAATGGTCATAGGCGGCCTTTGCCATGCAGGCCCGGCCCAGTTCGGCAAAAGACTTGATAAAAAGCGGATGCTGGAAGAACTGGCTGATCACTTTGACGGTGGGGGCCACTTCCCAGCGCTGTACTTCATGCATGAATTCCTCAATGGTCGAACCGGTCGAGGCCGAGGCATATTGCGGGTACAAAGGAATGACAATGATCTGCTCCAGGCCCTTGTCCTTGAACCGGCCCAGGGCGGCGCGGATGGACGGGCTTTGGTAACGCATCCCTAAGACCACCTCGTATTCCTCGCCCAGCGTCTGCTGCAAAAGCCGCACGATGCCTTCACCGTACACTTTAAGGGGCGAGCCCTCTTTCGTCCACAGCTCGCGGTATCCTTTGGCCGATTGCGGGGCGCGGAAAGGCGCGATGACCAGGTTGATCAGCGGCCAGCGCTTATAGAAGGGAATATCGATGACCCGGGAGTCCATCAAGAACTCGCGCAAATACTTGCGCACGTCCGCCACGGCCGGGCTGTCGGGCGTCCCCAAATTGATGAGCAAAACACCGGTTTTTGGTTTAGGCATAGCGAAGATTATACCAATTGCCCCTGCAATTGGTACTAGTTATTTGCAATAGAATCGTACCACAAAAAAAGACAGCAGCTACCCATTTTTAAGGATAGCTGCTGTATTATGCGGCCCAAGCAACAGCGATGCTGTTACTTGTCGATCGGGAAGGTCACGATGTCCAGCACCCCGCCGACCATCTTCCTGATCATGTAGAACGTGCCTTTAAGCAGGCCACCGGGGATCGAAAAGGGCAAAAAGCTGCCATCTTTCGCCTCGGCCATGAGATGGTCCTTAATTTCAAGCGGAGAAGTGACCACCGCCGTCACACCATCTTTGAGCTTTTCCACAGGTCTAGGATAAGCAAAAGAGGGCGTGGAAACCACTGCTAATACCGCCACTGCTATAAGTACTGAGAGTATGCGTTTCATATGCCGCCTCCTGTTCAGGGCCCCGTTATAAAGGCCCTCTACTAAAAGTATGGCACGCAAAAATAAGCCATGCCATGCTTTTAGGGAGGTTGCGGGAAACGTTTTCCCCGTTTGGAAGGGATCAATAACGGTAATGGTCGGATTTGAACGGGCCTTCGGGCTTGACACCTAAGTATTTGGCTTGGGGCCCGGTCAATTTGTCCAGGCGGGCGCCGACCTTGGCCAAATGCAGGGAAGCGACTTTCTCGTCGAGGCGTTTAGGCAGCGTATAAACCTTGGTCTCGTACTTATGCCCGTTGAGCCAGAGCTCGATCTGGGCCAGGACCTGGTTGCTGAAGGAATTGCTCATGACAAAGGACGGGTGCCCCATGGCGCAGCCCAGATTGACCAGGCGGCCTTCGGCCAGCACGATGATCTTTTTGCCGTTGGGATAAATGTACTGATCGACCTGGGGCTTGATCTGCACCTTCTTGATGTCCTTGCGGTCATTGAGATAGGCGATCTGGATCTCGGCGTCGAAATGCCCTATGTTGCAGACAATGGCCCCGCTTTTCATGACATCCAAATGTTTACCGGTGATGACGTCGATGCAGCCGGTGGCGGTGACAAAGATGTCGCCGATCTTCGCGGCCTCATCCATGGGCATGACTTCATACCCTTCCATGGCCGCCTGCA
>Ga0105164_10000350_pt1 | contig 34144 bp, 17 predicted proteins | sample VDWuncwatermetaG_FD_89674 | JGI IMG/M metagenome (GOLD analysis project Ga0105164, IMG submission 89674) | Wastewater microbial communities from Netherlands to study Microbial Dark Matter (Phase II) - VDW unchlorinated drinking water | ecosystem: Environmental > Aquatic > Freshwater > Drinking...
TAGTTCAGTTGGTTAGAATACCGGCCTGTCACGCCGGGGGTCGCGGGTTCGAGTCCCGTCCACTCCGCCAAATTGAGGCGAACGCAAGTTCGCCTTTTTTCATTTTTAAAAATCAATAGGTGGGCAATCATGTTTGATTTCGTGCATGAGAAAAAAAGATTTGTGCAAATTGTGTTGGTGCTCATTGCCGTCACCTTTGCTTTTTTTGGTTTGGACACCTTCAATCAGGCAAACAATGCCGATGTCATTGCAACCGTCGAGGGTGAAAAAATCACCCAGCAAGCTTTCGAGCAAGAGTTGCGTCAGCAGCAAGAGCGAATGCGTGAAACGACACGCGGCAATTTTGATCCCGCCATGTTCGACAAGCCGGAAATTAAACGCGCCATTCTAGATAATTTAATTACGCAGCGTTTGCTCATGATTCAGGCTCGCGCAGCAGGGCTTAAAGTCAGCGATAAAATGTTGGCCGAGACCATTGCGGGTATTGGAGCCTTTCAAAAAGGCGGGCAATTTGATAAAGAGGTATACGCTTCAGTATTGCGTAGGCAAGGTCGCACACCGCTGACATTTGAAGCCGATGTGGCGCAAGAACTCAGCACGCGCCAAGTAGCCGACGTGTATCTTCAAAATGGCTATGCTTCGTCTGCGGTAACAGAGCAATTAATTCGCTTAAACGGGCAGCAACGTGTCGTGGCATTGTCCAGCATGATGCTAGATCCGCTCATCGCGCAGGCAAAAGTGGCCGATGCGGATATCAAAAAATATTACGAAGCGAATCTGTCAGAGTTCGAGATGGCCGAGCAGATTAAAGTGGAATACGTTATTTTTTCTGCTGAAGATTTGCAATCACAGGTGACGGTGAGCGAGGCGGAAATTAAAAAATATTACGATGAACACGCGCCTGAATTCGGTACGCAAGAGCAGCGTCAAGCATCTCACATTTTAATTTCCGTTTCCGCAAAAGCATCGGGTGTCGAAAAAGATGCGGCCAAGCTCAAGGCCGAGCAGGTGTTGCAGCAAGTGAAGCAAGCCCCGCAAAAATTTGCCGAGCTGGCCAAGCAGTATTCACAAGACCAAGGCTCGGCTGCGGCAGGCGGTGACCTAGGTATGTTCGGTCGCGGCATGATGGTTCCGCCATTTGAGGAGGCGGTATTTAAGCTCAAAGTGGGTGAGATAAGCGACTTAGTACAAACCGATTTTGGTTACCACATTATTAAATTAACGGCCATCGCGGGTGCAAAAACTAAGCCGTTGAGCGAAGTTCGTGAAGACATCGCACAAAAAATGAAGGTGCAAAAAGGCAGCGACATTTACGCAGAAATGGCCGGGAAATTTAGCGATATTTTATTTGAGCAAAGCGATACCCTAAAGGCTGCAGCAGAGCAGGTGAAAATGCCTATTCAAAAAAGTGCATGGTTAACTAAAAAGCAGATGCCAGTTGCACCTTGGACTGACAAAGCGTTGCAAGCTGTATTTGCCGATGACTTGGTGAAGAATAAACGTAATAGCCCGGCGGTTGAAATCGCACCCAACACGCTGTTGGCAGCGCGTATGGTGGAATTCAAGCCTGCCAGTACACGTCCTTTGGCTGAGGTGGATGCGGTGATTCGACAAAAATTATCTCGCGCGCAAGCTAAAGAAATGCTGAATAAAGCGGGCGAACTTACACTGTCGAAACTTCAGCGCGGTGAAAAAGCCAGCTTGGCTTGGAGCAACCCACTGACCGTGACTAGGGAAAAGCATGTCGGGTTGGATGAGGGATTATCACGGCTTATATTTCAGGCGGATACCAGCAAACTTCCGGCATATGTAGCCGCGGTGAATGCAGCCGGTGATTACGTGTTGGCGCGTGTGGATGCCGTTAAAGACGTGACGAAAGTTGATAACAACATGCGCGCTGGGTATATACAACAAATTCGCCGTATGACGGGAGAGCAGTTGTTCCAGTCTTATTTAGAAGGCGTGCGGGCAAAGGCCAGTATCACCCAAAAAGAATTTAAGACGAATGAAGGCGGCTAGTTTGTAATGCTGTCCTGAAAGCTAAAACGCCCACACAACTTAAAATTGTGTGGGCGTTTTTATTTGTACCCGTAAGTAAAAAAATAAGGGTAAAAATAAATCAGGCTTCGTCCGTACCCAAAGCGGTGGTGTTAAAGCCACCATCCACATAAGTGATTTCACCCGTTACGCCACTGGCTAAATCGCTGCACAAAAACGCGGCGACGTTGCCGACTTCCTCGGTGGTGACATTGCGTTTTAGTGGCGCGTGTTTTTCGTTGTAGGCCAACAGTTTGTTAAAGTCTGCGATGCCTGCCGCTGCCAATGTTTTAATCGGTCCTGCTGAAATGCCATTCACACGCATGCCTTTACGACCCAGATTCATCGCCAGATAGCGCACGCTAGCCTCTAAGCTGGCTTTAGCTAAACCCATGACGTTGTAGTGCGGCATGGTGCGCACCGCACCCAGATAGCTCATGGTGAGTAGCGCGGCATTGCGGCCTTCCATCATCGGCAGAGCAGCTTTTGCCATCGCGGGGAAGCTGTACGCGCTGATGTCGTGCGCCACGCGAAATGCTTCGCGGGTAAAGCCATCCAGAAAATCTCCCGCCAGTGCCTCGCGTGGGGAAAAAGCGATGGCGTGAACGAAGCCATCGAAGCCATCCCAATGTTTTTTGAGATCAACAAAAAGCTGGTCGATTTCTTCATCACTCGCCACATCGCAAGGGAAGACCAAGGTGCTGTCGAATTCCTTGGCCAAATCGGTCACCCGCTCACGAATGCGATCACCTTGATAGGTAAATGCCAGATCCGCGCCTTCGCGTCGCATGGCTTGTGCCACACCATAGGCGATGGAGCGGTTGCTGATGAGCCCCGTAATTAAAATGCGTTTATTTGTCAAAAATCCCATGTTATCCCTCTGAATGTAATTGATGTGCGATGTGGTGCGCGATTATAACCGAGCTCATTCTGATTTCTGATAAAAACGCGGGCTGTGTCGGTTGACGGTAATATCTAGCGGTAGACTAACAATGATTGACGCAGTTTTTCACATCCCATAGGATGGGCGGGCTTAAATTGGGAGCATGGTTCGGCACTACCCTTAATCACCGATAGGCTATGAAAAAATCAATTTACCTCGTACTGTTTTTAGTATTGCTGTCTGCTTGTGCTTCGGTGGAGGATGAGCGTGTCGGTCGTCCCTTTGCGCCTGTATCCAAGCATGGGTCACGGCCTGCAGTGGTGAATTATGCGCAAAGCCTAATCGGTATCCCGTATAAATATGGCGGGGTTTCACCCAGCACGGGTTTTGATTGCAGCGGATTTGTGATGCATGTTTACGGCAAAAAAGCGGGGATAAATTTGCCGCATAACGCGAAATCAATCAGCCAGCACGGTAGCAAGATTAGCCAGCATGAGCTTAAACCAGGCGATTTGGTTTTTTATAACACGCTTGGCTATAACTATTCGCATGTGGGGGTGTACATTGGTGAGGGTCGATTTATTCATTCCCCCTCGTCCGGTAAAAAAGTACACATTGTAGATATGCAAATGGCTTATTGGAAAAAACGCTTCAATGGCGCGCGCCGACTACTGTACTGAAACGACACGCCACGCCACATACTCTAGTACCGTGACCCATAAATATCGAAACACGAAACGGCATCTTTTTGCGAGCAGCCGCTACGCGCCTTGCCTGCGTGACCCTATTCCGTATGGCGGCGTTACTCGTCGTTGCATATGAATAACTATGCGCCTTCCTCGCGCCTTGCCCTGCGAAAAAATCTATCCGTTTCATTCAGTCTCGCTATTTATGAGTCACGGTACTAGCGCAATCGTATACAATTCTGCAGTATTTTTACGGGAATCAATCACTCAGTAATGCTGGAAATTCGCAATCTTGCCTGCACTCGTGGGGATCATCTTTTATTTTCAGATTTAAATTTCACCTTGTCCGCAGGTGAGATTTTGCAGGTGCAAGGGGTCAACGGTAGCGGCAAAACCACTTTGTTGCGAACCTTGTGTGGTCTGGTTGTACCCACCGCAGGACAAATTGATTGGCATGGAAAAAAAATCCGCGATCTCGGCGAGGAATATTATGCCGAGATGATTTATCTTGGGCATTTGAATGCCATCAAAGATGAGTTGAACGCGTTGGAAAATTTGCAGATTAACGCGGGGCTAGCAGGCTGTGAAGTGAATGATGGACAAATACGGGCAGCCTTGCACCGTATGGGGTTGCGAGGACGTGAAACTTTGCCAGTTAAGGCGTTGTCACAGGGGCAATCGCGGCGGGTAGCGTTAGCGCGTTTGTTAATCGGCCACTTTCCATTGTGGATATTAGATGAACCGCTGACCGCACTGGATATCGGCGCGGTGGGGCTGATACAAGATTTAATTGGGGAGCATCTGGCCAACAACGGCATGGTTATTTACACCACGCATCAGCCGCTGGAAATTGCTGGGGTGACCACGCGCAGGCTGCTGTTGTCATGAATTTACAGCCAATTGCGAAGCAAAAATTAGGGGCTGATCTGTCATTAACTCGATTATTAATATTAGTGATCCGGCGCGATGTCGTGTTGGCCATGCGTCGCCGTGCCGATGTGTTGACGACATTATTTTTTTTCGTGATTGTGGTCACCTTGTTTCCGTTGGGTGTGGGGCCCGAATTAAATCTGCTACGCACGATGGCTCCCGGCACGCTGTGGGTGGCGGCATTGCTGGCTTCTATGCTGTCATTGGGGCGCATATTTTCAGCGGATTATTTGGATGGTACGCTCGAACAAATGATGTTGATCCCGCAATCTTTATCCGCATTGGTGTTAGGAAAAATGGTGGCACACTGGATGCTATCGGGTCTGCCGTTGGCGTTGATGGCACCCGTGTTGGGATTACAATTTGATATGTCCGCCGAGGCACTGGGGATACTTATTTTAACCTTGTTGCTGGGTACGCCCATACTCAGCATGATAGGCGCAATAGGTGCAGCGTTAACGTTAGGATTGCGTGGCGGCGGTGTGCTGGTATCGTTACTGGTTTTACCTTTGTGTATCCCCGTGCTGGTGTTTGGCGCGGGCGCGGTCGAGGCGGTAACCAGCGGCATGAGTCCCGCCTCGCATTTATCATTGCTGGGCGCGCTGTTGTTGCTGGCTTCTGTTTTTACCCCGTGGGTGACGGCCACGGCCTTACGAATTTCAATGGAGTAAATATTGGCGATTAATTGGTTTAAATATTCTGCCCCCAGCACCTTTTATGGCGCGGCTGGGAAAATGATTCCGTGGTTTGCGGGGGCATCGGCGATACTTTTTGTGGTCGGCTTGTACATGGGCTTTTTTGTCGCGCCCACCGACGTGCAGCAAAGCGAAGCGTATCGCATCATGTTCATCCATGTCCCCGTCTCTATTTTATCCATGATTATTTATTTGATTATGGCGGGATATGCCGCGCTCGGGTTAATCTTTAACACGCGCTTATCAGCCATGATGGCAAACGCACTGGCACCGACGGGCGCGCTGTTTGCATTTCTATCGCTGTGGACCGGCGCGTTGTGGGGCAAGCCGATGTGGGGTGCGTGGTGGGTGTGGGATGCGCGCTTAACCTCCGAGTTGATTTTGTTATTTTTGTATTTGGGATTTATTGCGTTGCATGCGTCAATAGATGACCCGCGACGTGCAGATCGCGCCAGCGCACTGTTGGCAATCATCGGTTCGGTGAACGTCCCCATCATTTATTTCTCGGTAAAGTGGTGGAATACTTTGCACCAAGGTGCGACCATTAAATTGAGTGGCACATCCATGCATGTTGCCATGCAGCAAAGTTTGCTGGCCATGTTGTTGGCTTGTTGGCTGTATGCTATTACCATGACATTGCTGCGGGTGCGTAGCATTATTTTAGAGCGCGAAAGAAACAATCAGTGGGTGATGGAATTGGCCGAGATAAAAAAATGAACGGGATTAAAAAATGAACTGGAGTGAGTTTTTTGCTATGAAAGGTTACGGGCTATACGTGTGGGGATCATACGGCATAGCTATGTTAGTTTTTATCATTGAAACGGTGATGGTGCGCCACCGACGAACATTAATTTTGCAACGGCTACGGCAGATGCGCGATACCGCAGCAAATGTGTAGTGCAAAAAACATTTAGGAAAATAAAATGAAACCTCGGCAAAAAAAAACAATTATCATTTTAGGTGTGCTCGCTGTGGTAGGCGTGGCGGTCGGTTTGGTGATGAATGCCTTAACCAGTAATATCAGCCTGTACTTTACGCCCACCCAAGTATTTAATAACGAAGCCCCGCAAGGGCGCGGCTTTCGCGTCGGCGGCTTGGTCGAAGAGGGCAGCGTGCAGCGGCAGAGCGATGGTCTGACTGTACATTTCAGCATTACGGATACCGCCAAAGTCATACCAGTGGTGTATAAAGGATTCCTGCCGGACTTATTTAAAGAAGGCAAAGGCGTGGTCGTGCATGGCAAGCTAGAAGGCGGCGGTATATTTCGCGCTGATGAGGTGCTGGCCAAGCATGATGAAAATTATGTGGCACCCGAAGCAGCTTATGCCTTAAAACAAGCGGGCGCGGCCAAGCAAGCTGAGGGAGCCAAACAAACGAACGGGGCGGCAGAAAAAACAGTCCCTGTTGCAGTGCCCGTTCAGAAATAAGCTACCTAAAAACAAACGTGAGCCGTAAAAATAAAACCGAGTATGAGGAGGGGTACAACGGTGTCGGGAGGGGGTGAAGCGAAGGGTACAGATTCGTTTTGGCTCCCCGACCTGGATTCGAACCAGGGACCTGCGGATTAACAGTCCGTCGCTCTACCGGCTGAGCTATCAGGGAATTGACAAGGTCGCCATAGTACTGACAGCCAGGCGTTCGGTCAATAGACAGATGCATCAAGCCACCTTTAAAAAGCGTATAACGGCCTTGAGCGAATTAAAGTTTTAAGGTGAAATAACAACTATGGATAAAGGAATTGTATTCGTCAAAACCAACAAAGGTAATGACGAAATAAAAAACGAAGCGGGCCAGTTGATCTATGGCGAGGCCAAGCGTATTTTGGTTTTGATAGACGACAAGTCCACGGTTAAAGAATTAAGGAAGCGTGTGCCACCCAGTCTGCGCGATGAGTTAGACGCGCTGTTGCAAGAGCTGATTGTGGGCGGGTTTATACAAGCTCAAAAAAAGCTCGAAAGCATTGCTGATTCACCCTCACCCAAAATTTCCATCCCCCTCAAAATATCTGTACCCAAGGGTGCATCGACTAATAATCATCTAACAACACCCACCCAAGCCGCTCACGAAAGCAATGAACTCGGATTAGATTTTACGGGCTCGGCTACTGGGCAAATGCTGGCTGCGGAAGTGGCGAATGCCAAAGCGCAAGCTGAGGCGGAAGTGTGGGCGCAGTATGAATCGCAACAAGATGACACCCCCATCCAAACTCCCGTAAAGCAGGTCGATGTTAATGCTGAAAAAGAAGCGTTAAAACTTCGTCTCGCAGAGCAGCAAAAGATGGAGGTCGAAGCAACGCGCCTAAAAGCAGAGCTGGAAATCGCTAGGGTTAAAGCTGAGCAGGAAGCTGCTTTGGCGCGTGTTAAAGCTGAGGCAGAAAGGCAGGCCCGCGCTGCAGAAAAAGCCAGGTTGGAAGCTGAGGCAGCACGTCAATTAGCTGAGCGGGAAGTCGCTAGAATTAAGGCCGAGCACGAGGCCGCATTGATTAAAGCGCGAGCGGAGGCAGAGGCTAAAGCACGCGCAGAGGCTGCCGCTAAGGTTGAGGCAGAAGCCCGCATCGAGGCAGAAAGACAAACCCGCGCCGCAGAAAAAGCTAAGGCGCAAGCAGAGCAGGAGGCAACCGCTGTGCGTGTTGCAGAGCAAGCCCGCGTGCAGGCCGCAGCAGAAAAATTATTAAAGGCGCAGCAGGAAGAGGCGAGAATTGCGGCGGAATTAAAAGCGGCGCGAGCCCAAGCAAAAATTGAAGAAGAGGTTAGGATTCGTGCCGAAGAGCAAGCGCGGAAAAGTCGTGCGGCGGCAAGCGCCAGTCCAGTCGCTGACCCAACTTCCATTCAGGCTGAAGCCCCGCTCGACAGCCAAACCCAAAAATTAGCCGAGGCGCAGGCCAAAGTTTGGTCAGAGGCCGAGCAACGAGCCAAAGCACAAGCCACGCGCTATGTGGAGACACCACCAGCGGATGCTTGGCAACCTGAGCGCGGGCAATCTGATTCACGCTCCGCAGCGGCTGTTCCGGCACAAGCGCGTCGCACACCGCAAAAACCGCTGCCGGTGGGTAAGATTATCTTGGTGTTAATTGTGCTGGCTGTGGGCGCAATATTTTTATTGCCTTTCGTCTGGCCTATGCAAGACTACATCGCGCAGGCCGAACAAAAACTTTCTGTGCATCTTAAGCAACCTGTGCGGGTCGGCGGAATGCGCGCTTCTTTGATCCCTTCTAAGATGGAATTAAAAAACGTCACAATTGGCGGGCAGCAAGAGTTACAAGCTGCAAATATCGTATTAAATTTTGATTTGGCAACATTGTTTACCGGCATTAAAGAAATTCCTCGCGTGGAAATTAGCGATATGGAAATCAGCGCGGAGAATTTTAATAAAGCATTGCCTTGGCTGGTTGCGGCAGGTAGAGATGGTCAGCATCCGGTGCAGCGCATTACCTTGCACAGTGTGCGGATCAAGGGTTTCACGCTGCCCGTGGTAAGTGGCGGCTTGGATTTTAGCCCGCAAGGCGAGTTGATCAAGGCCGTGTTGAATAGTGAAGATAAAAAAATTCAGGTTCAATTGCAGCCGCAACAAAGTAGCTGGAAATTTGACTTGTCTCTTAAAGGGGGATCGTTGCCTTTGTTGTCAGACATCATGTTTGATGAATTGCACGCCAGTGGCTTGGCTGATGCGAGTGGGGTGAATGTTAATCAAATTGAAGGATTCTTGTACGGCGGCAAACTCACGGGTAATACGCGGGTGACTTGGAGCAAAGGCTGGCAAATGCTCGGCCAAGTGAGTGTGCAAAGTATGGAATTACAGGCCGTGTTTCCAAAGTTTGGATTGGAGGGTAAATTGGATGGCGATGCAAGTTTAAATTTGCTCGGTAAAAACCTAACTTCATTGGCACAGTCACCGCAAATAACAGGTAAATTCTTAGTGAAAAAAGGTGCGATCAATACGATAGATTTGCTTGAGGCTGCACGTCCTGGAGGCACTATTGTAGTGGGCGGGCGCACCCACTTTGACGAGGCCAGCGGGACATTGCAGGTGGCTAACAATAGCTATCAGCTACGTCAAATTCAAATGGCGGGGGGGCAGATGAGCGCGAATGGCTCGCTGGATGTGGCGGCGGATAAAAAATTATCTGGCAAGCTGAGTGTGAATTTACAAATGCGCGAAGAGATGGGGGGCGTGGCGATGGTGGTGGTGGGGACAGTGACAGAACCCCTATTGCAGTACGGACGTTAAGGGTATCTCCTAAAATCCATATTTCGTTGCCATACGTTGTTGCTCGCAAAAAATGCTTACTTACATATCAAACATATGCGGCGTAACCATTTTTTACTTGCGCCTAGTCTGGCTTAGAAATTTGAATTTTTAGAGATACCCTTGAAGCACTAACTCTGATCACTATAACTCTCGAGTGCTTACCGACCCTCTCCCTCTCGCGCCTTGTTTTGCCTTCGCTCGCGACGTTTTTAGATTGAGCAGATATTCTTTAGCGATGCCTTTTATAACGGCGAATTTTCAGTTATAGGCTCGCCGATTAAATCAGCGTTTCCTTAGTCATTGATCTCAAGCCAGCACAGTTTTTTCATCCCTCGTGTTCGCTTCTCGTTTTGTTTGCGATTACGCCAACACTTTGGCGATACGTGCCAAAGCTTGCTGCAAATTCTCCATCGAGGTCGCAAAAGATAGTCGCATATACCCTTCTGCGCCAAAAGCTGAGCCTGGCACGACAGCCACGCCTGCTTGCTCCAACAAATATTCTGAAAACGCCACATCGGTGGCTTCTTTAATTAACCCTTTTTTGTGTAGGGTAGTAATGGCCACCCTTGCGTCGGGGAAGGCGTAAAACGCGCGACCCGCTTTGATACAACGCAGCCCCGGAATTTTATTCAAGGTGCTCACCACATATTCATGCCGTTCGCGAAACGCTTTCAACATCGGTGTGATGCAAGCTTGGTCACCGTTTAGCGCCGCTTCAGCCGCCACTTGCGAGATGGAGGTGGGGTTGGAAGTGCTTTGTGATTGCACATTTTCCATCGCAGTAATAATGTGCGCAGGCCCGCCTGCATAGCCGATACGCCAGCCCGTCATGGCATAAGATTTGGATACGCCATTCAATACCATTGTGCGTGAAAATAAATCAGGGCAGGCATTGAGAATGTTGACAAACTTATCATCTGTCAGCGCGATATGTTCGTACATATCATCTGTAGCGATGAGAATATCGGGATGCTTGTTTAAAATTTCTCCCAACGCTTTTAATTCAGCCAAGCTGTAAACCGCGCCAGATGGATTGCTGGGGCTATTAATGACCACCATTTTTGTTTTTGTTGTAATGGCGGCAGACAATTGTGCGGCTGTCATTTTGAAATTTTGTTCGATTCCCGCTTGCACGATAACGGGTTTTCCGCCAGCGATAATGACAATATCAGGATACGATACCCAATAAGGCGCGGGGATAATCACCTCGTCGTCGGGATTGATTACCGCCAATGCCAGATTAAAGAAACTCTGCTTGCCACCGCACGAAACCAAAATTTCTTTTGCCGTGTAATCCAAGCCATTATCGCGTTTGAATTTTGCGATGACTGCTTGCTTCAATGATGGCGTACCCCCCACCGCCGTGTATTTGGTGAAGCCTTTGTTGATTGCGGCAATGGCCGCATCTTTGATGTGTTGCGGCGTATCAAAATCGGGCTCGCCCGCACCCAGTCCGATAATATCTTTTCCTTCAGCTTTTAATTTTGCCGCACGGGCGGTAACAGCGAGAGTGGGGGATGGTTTGATGGCTTGTACGCGCGTAGAGAGTTTCAAGTGATTTCCTAACGGGTATCTCTTAAAATCCAACTTACGTTGCCATACGGGGTTGCTTACAAAAAACGATTCCTCACATATCAAACATATGCGCCGTCATCTTTTTTTGCTCGCGCCTAGTCTGGCTTAGCAATTTGAATTTTTAGAGACACCCTAAAAATTAAATTTAAATATTGACGCGAATTATACCGTGTAGATGAACTCTTGCGATGGTGAAAAAAGGGGGAAAGCTTTGCGTTTTTAGAGACGCATTCCCATTCAAATTTATTGATCTATCAATCTTGCTCACTCAATTGCACTGTAAACTGGCAAAGTTTTCAGTCAGCTATTTTTAGCATTATGAACATCCTCACCTTCCCCGACAGCCCTTATCGTTTGCACCAGCCCTTCGCGCCAGCAGGTGACCAGCCTGCGGCTATCGCGCAATTGGTCGAGGGCATCAATCAAGGTTTGTCTTTTCAAACGCTGCTCGGGGTGACTGGCTCTGGAAAAACTTTCACCATGGCGAATGTGATTGCTCAGCTTGGGCGACCCGCCATTGTCATGGCTCCGAATAAGACATTGGCCGCGCAATTGTATTCCGAGCTGCGCGATTTTTTCCCGGAAAATGCGGTCGAATATTTCGTCTCGTACTACGATTATTATCAGCCCGAAGCTTATGTGCCCTCGCGCGATATGTTCATCGAAAAAGATTCCAGCATCAACGAGCAAATCGAACAAATGCGTTTGTCGGCCACCAAATCTTTGCTGGAGCGGCAAGATGTGGTGATCGTGGCGACGGTCTCCGCCATCTATGGTATCGGTGATCCGGTGGATTATCACGGCATGATTTTGCATCTGCGCGAACACGAAAAAATCTCGCGGCATGATGCGATTAAACGCCTCACCGAAATGCAGTACGAGCGCAACGATGTGGAATTTTCACGCGGGCATTTTCGCGTGCGCGGCGACGTGCTGGATATTTTTCCGGCGGAAAACAGCGAACACGCGTTGCGCCTCACCTTGTTTGATGATGAAGTGGAAAGCCTGCTGCTGTTCGATCCGCTCACCGGGCACATCCTCAATCGCGTGCCGCGCTTCACTGTTTATCCGTCCAGCCATTACGTTACGCCGCGCAGCACTATTTTGCACGCGATTGAAACCATCAAGTTAGAACTGGCTGAACGCATTAAATTTTTTCAGAGTGAAAATAAATTAGTCGAATTGCAGCGCATCGAACAGCGCACGCGGCATGATTTGGAAATGCTCACAGAAATTGGATTTTGTAAGGGCATCGAAAATTATTCGCGGCATTTATCCGGACGCAACGCGGGTGAGCCGCCCCCGACGTTGATTGATTATCTGCCGCCAGACGCGCTGATGTTTATCGACGAAAGCCACGTTACCGTCACGCAAATCGGCGGCATGTACAAAGGCGATCGAGCGCGCAAAGAAAATCTGGTCAACTACGGATTTCGTCTGCCCTCGGCGTTGGATAATCGTCCTTTACGCTTTGATGAATTTGAACATGTCATGCGCCAGACGGTCTTTGTTTCAGCCACGCCAGCCGCCTATGAGGCGCAACACGCCGGGCAAGTGGTCGAACAATTAGTGCGCCCCACCGGCTTGATTGATCCGCTTGTGGAGGTGCGTCCGGCCACCAGTCAGGTGGATGATTTAATGTCCGAGATCACCAAGCGCGTTAAAGCTGGCGAGCGTGTGTTGGTCACCACTTTAACCAAACGCATGTCCGAAGATTTGACCGATTATTTATCCGAACACGGCATCAAAGTGCGTTACTTGCATTCGGATATTGAAACGGTGGAGCGCGTAGAAATTATTCGCGATTTACGTCTAGGCATGTTTGATGTATTGGTCGGCATTAACTTATTGCGTGAAGGTTTAGACATTCCCGAAGTGTCCTTGGTGGCGATATTGGATGCCGACAAAGAAGGATTTCTGCGTTCCGAGCGCGCCCTCATTCAAACCATAGGCCGCGCCGCACGCCATATCAACGGTCACGCCATTTTGTATGCGGATAAAATCACCGGCTCCATGCAACGTGCGCTGGGCGAAACCGAGCGCCGTCGGCACAAGCAACAATTGCATAATGAGCAACACGGCATCACCCCGCTCGGCGTGCAAAAACGCATCAAAGATATTATCGAAGGAACGTATGAGCCAGATGCGGCGCGCAAAGAGCTGAAGGCGGCGCAGGGCCAAGCAAAATATGCGGCCATGAGCGCGCGCGAGGTGGGTAAGGAAATTAAACGGTTGGAAAAAGAAATGCTACAAGCGGCGAAAAATTTGGAATTCGAACGTGCCAGCGAATTGCGCGACCAACTTAAAAAGCTGCGCGAGAGCGTGCTGTTTTCCACCTTGCCAGAAGATTGATGGGGCTGGTTGGATTATCTGAAGTTAACCCAGATAATCCAACGAACCGTCATTACCCGCGCAGGCGGGAATCCAGTTAATTAAAAAATTGCCCGCGTAGTGGGTCAACATCAAGGTTTTGTCCGCTTCGCGGCCTGTTTTTTACTGGATTCCCGCCTGCGCGGGAATGACGCATTTTCGGCCTAATGAATTATCTGAATTTAAGCTGGCGGCGAACAAACCTTGCTCCCACGATTCTCATCGCCGGAAAAAATTCCCGAAAATGGGTTGAGTCTCCCTTCGTTTTTACCCGCAACCCCCGTCTGTAAAGCGCGCAAACCCTTGCCGTATCTGCTGCAACTTTAGGCCACGCAAGGTAGACTAACCGAGGGTGGTAAACGCGTGCGGCTGATTGGCTCGAAAGTTGCGTGAAGTGTGATTCTATGGGGCTTTATTGTGGTAATTCCAATTCCCGATAAAAACGATCACTGTGTTGCCTTCGTCTTCGGCTCCTAGCCGTACTCAAATGTACTGTCTTCGTCGCTTCATCCTCGCCGCCTTGTGCTCCTTTTTATTGGAAACTGGAATAAGCTATGGGTACAGAGTGGTACGATATAGCCCTTTTAAGAAGCATTTTGTAAAATAGTGGGTGTGTTGGCGCGTAGGGTGAAATTATTTCTGGAGTGATCGAACATGGCTGTAAACGCTAAACAATCCGTTGAATTAAATGCGCTGGCGGCAAACAGCCCGCCAAGTGGGCATTTAACCAGTGGGCATTTGACCAAGCAGCGCACTGCAAAACGCAAGCCGGATGAGGTTGATGCAGCGTTGCCAAAAGAAGATTTATCAGAAGATGCTATGCAACTCGCGCAAGTATCAGAAAGCCCGAATGCTGAGGGCGGCACGTCTAACGATAAAGGTGCGGCAGCACCGGTAGCCACAGGCGGTACGGGTGTCAGCGGTTCGACTTCTTCTGCAACAGCGGGTGCGACAACGGGCGCGATGGGCATATCCGCCGGAACGATCGACCTTGTTTTGCTCAGTTCGGTAGGCTTGGCCACCGTTGCGTCAACCGGGCTGGCCGATGCGGTGGGCGGTGATAACGGCGGCAATGTCGGCACTCCGCCCGCCGTCGGGCCGGTGATCACCAGCAATAACGGCGGGGCAGCGGCTTCAATCGCTATGCTAGAAAGCACGATTGCGACGACAAGATTAAACGTAACCACGGTTGAGGCCACCATCGCAGCGGGGGCAGACAAGGTATTCAAAATTGTCGGCGGCTTGGATGCGGCCAAATTCAGAATCAATTCTGTGACAGGGGTTTTAAGCTTTAGAGAGGAAGCGGATTTCGAGCGTCCCACGTTTGCTGGCAACAAAGTCTACGAAGTGATTGTGAGTGTGACCAGCAATGGTTTAACCGACACCCAAGCTATCTCGATAAGAGTGGGTAATGACCCCGATGAGACACTGATCCGCCCCGTGTTGGAAGATAAATTTGATTACACCGACATCGCATTTTTTACCGCGCAAGTGGGCACGACTGCCGCAGCGGGTGTGGGGGTGTTGCTGCCGGGGCTTGGGGTTTTGCCAACAGATACCGAAGGGCTGCGTTCACCGGATGGCATCAATAACAACCTCGTTGCGGGACAGGAAAATTTTGGCGCGGCAGGGCAGCCCATGCCGAGTAACTTGGTGCAAGTTGCCAATCGTGCGGCGGAAAGTGGCACGGCGTATAACAACACTAGCGCAGTTACGGATTCCACTCCGCGCGAAATCAGCAATTTAGTTTCTAAAGAAATCGCGCCCCACCCCAATGCGCCCGTGGCGGCAGTTGGCGCGGCCAACCCGTTGCCGTTTAGCGCAGTGTTGTCGCTGTTTACGCAGTTTGTGGGTAATGATCTTAGTTTGGTTGCCACAGGTGGCAATGGCACGATTACGATGCCGTTATTGCCGAGTGACCCGCTGGCTGGTACAGCAAATCCCATCACACAAGCGCGCGTGAATTTTACCGTTGTAGGTGATCCGGTCACGGGCAATCGCATTTACACCAACACCGTCACTTCATTTGTGGACCAAAGCCAAACCTACGGCTCAGACTCCGGTGTGATGGTATTTTTGCGGGAATATGATGCGGCCACTGGTAATGCAACAGGGCGGTTGGTCACGGGCGCAAACGGCGGCATGGCGACCTGGGCAGACATCAAAGCCAATGCGTTGAAAATTGGCATTGTGTTAACCGATGCCGATGCCTTGAATTTGCCGAAGGTAAATTTAAATTTGGATGGCACGTATGCCCGTGTAGGCGCGGGCCTTGCGATGCTCGTGGTTAAAGAGGCGGTCTTTGATGTAGATGGCAATTTGGTTTTTCCGGCAATTCTCGTTGATAGATTTGGATTATTCACTGGGCAGCAGCTAAATAATCCAGTACCTGACCCAGCACCCCCCCTAAAAATAAACCAAGCTTTGCTAAATGAAATTGCACCGAGTGCTAACCCTGTAGCAATAGATGGCGCAGCACTCACGGCGGACGCTGACATTCCCACGTTCGGCAACGATGCCATCGGTCTTGCGCCCGGCACGAATGTTTACGACAACGAGCTGCTCAACGCGCATTACGTTTCGGGCGATGGGCGCGCGAATGGAAACGTCGGCCTGACTTCCATTTATTCGGTGTTTCAAGCTGAGCACAATCGTGTGGTGGCCGAGCTCAAAGCAATAGATGCCGATCCCGCCAAAAATGGTACGGCTATTGCCAATGCGCCTAATCCTGGCGCTGCAATCCTCCGCACGGGCGAACAATATTTCCAAGCGGCCAAGCTGATCGTGGAGGCGGAATACCAGCAAATCGTCTTTACCGAATTCGCACAAAAAATCAGCCCGAATGTGAATGCCTTTGCTTATGACGTGACGATCAACCCTGCTATCACGCTGGAATTTTCGCAAGCGGTATTCCGTTTTAGCGATTCGATGTTGACCGAAAATGTAAGCTTCCTGGATGCCAGCGGCAACCTGACCCAAGCTGGGCTGGTGCAAGCATTTTTAAATCCGGTAGCATTCGCCAACGCTAATGGCGCGGGCGGCGGCTTGGCGGCGATTGTCGATGCGGGCTCACGTGCGTTTGCCACGCAGGTGCTTACTGGCATGAGCCAGCAAGTGGGCAATGCGATTGATGAGTTTATGACCGATGCCGTGCGCGGCAATACGGCTACGCAGCCCACAAATGACATGGCGGCGTTTAACATCGCACGCGGGCGCGATGTCGGCCTGCCTTCGTTGAATGAAGCGCGCGCGCAATTTTTTGTGGCGACGGGCGGCAACCAAGCCCTCAAACCCTATGTAAGCTGGACAGATTTTGGTGCCAATCTGTTGCACCCAGAATCGCTCAAAAATTTCATCATGGCCTATGCCGCAGCGGATTTGCGCCTCTACCACACTAATGTGCAAGGCGCGCCTATCTACACAGATATTCAATGGGCGGCTTTGCGTATTTCCACTTCAGCCGCTGACCAAGCCACCTACGCCAATGCACTGAGCACCGCAGCGGAAAAGGCTAGGCTCGACCCAGTTTTTATGAACCTTGGTGGCAACCAAAAATTTAACGACATCGACTTATGGCTGGGCGGCCTCGCCGAGCAAAAAGTGCCGAATGGCCTCTTGGGTTCTACCTTTGATTTCATCTTCGCCGCACAGATGAATGACCTGCAAGCCGGAGATCGCCTGAGCACCCTGCGCCGCCTAAGCGATGCCAATCTGCTGCAAAATAACATGCTGCAAGAAATGGAAGGCCAAACCTTGGCCGACATCATCATGCGCAACACCAATGCGCGCCATTTATACGCCTCCATTTTTTCGGTGGCGGATGCGTATGTTGAGATAGACGCGCCCGGCACGTGGGCACCCGCCAGCCACATCGCCAGTAATGATGGTCGCATTGGCGATGGTTGGATTTTGGTGGATGAAGGCGTGAAAAATTTCACCGCAACCAATCTGAGCGAAATGATAGGCGGCACGGCTATCACCGATATTGTTAAAGGCATGGGTGGCAACGACACCATTTATGGTGATGGGGCGGGTGACAATTTAGACGGCGGTGACGGCGATGATTTTCTATTCGGCGGGCAGGGTGCAGATACCCTCACGGGTGGCGCGGGCGCAGATTTTATTCGTGGCGATGAAGGCAGCGATACTATTAACGCGGACGAAGGTAACGACGAAGCATATGGCGGTACGGGGTTTGATGAAATTCACGGCGGCGCAGGCAACGACAAGCTGGTTGGCGGCGTGGATGCAGACCGAATATTCGGCGACGAGGGCAACGATATTATTTTTGGTGGCCGAGGGAACGATCATCTGGAAGGCGGCGCAGGCAATGACACGATTTATGGCGGCGACCCCGATGACATTGGCGCGGCGGACGACGACCTCATTATCGGCGGTGCGGGCGTGGATACGATGTACGGCGCAACGGGGATGGATACATTCATACAACATTCGGTGGATGGCGACACCATCAATGGTGGGCGCGAAATAGGGCTTCCTCGGCAGACGGAAATGGATCATGTGTCTTATGTGCTTTTGCCAGCAGGTATGACAGTAGATATGACAGCACTTGGACGTGATGTGTTGATAGACGTAGAAATAATATGGGGATCGAACGGAAACGACGTGATTGTGGGCAACAACCCCGCCCTTACGGACCCCACCCTCGCACCGATCAATGGAGCGAATCGCGTGATCGACAGCACCATCGCGGGCATGAAGGGCGGCGACATCATGACCGGCAGCAACACGCTGGATCGCTACGAGTTCGCGCAGGGAGATTCCACACAAGTTTTGTTCGTTGGTAACGGCGATGGTTTGTTGAATAACGGCGATATTTTTGACTTTACGTTGGGTGGCACAATTTTAACCCCCGGCATCGACATCATCACCAACTTTGGCCGAGGGGCGGGCATAGATGAGCTGTGGATTTCCGGTGACCCCTTTGCTGACCCGGCCATGCCGGAGCTGGGGTTGACTCAATTGCCCGTCATCAATGCAGCAGATGGCGCGCTATTGGCCGGTGGCGCGCTAGGCGGGAACGATATTAATTTGGTTGCCGCACCCAACAATGGTTTGGTGATCAATCAGCAAGCTTTCAGGGTGCGGGGTGATCTTGATGCCGTAACTGCGAAATTTACCGTCAATCTGGATACGGGCGCAGACACCTTGGTCGTGTACGACGGCGATCCCTACGATGCGGCAACGATAGGCGGCGCATTAGACCCACATATCTTGCAAACTGCGTTAGTGCTATCGGGGACAGGCGGTGCGACATTTGGTGCAGCGTTTGGTGGGGGGCAGGGTAACGTTCCCTACACGTTTAGTTTGACGGGTTTGCCCATTTAACGGTTTTGTAGAGTGGGTCAGGCGTAGCTATAGCTATAGCCTATGAAATACCGTCATTCCCGCGCAGGCGGGAATCCAGTGGGTTAAACCAAAAGCGTTTTTGAATGACTGGATTCCCGCCTGCGCGGGAATGACGGGGCTGGTGCTTCCCTAAGATTAAAGGTGTTGTCTGTTTTACCCGCGCTGTTTTTTTACCCGCGCTGTTTTTTCGTGTTGTTATCCGCAAAATTACCATAGGAGGTTTTGAATATGTCCACCAATTTCCAATCAAAGTTTGATGTAATGATTAAAAATCAAACAACGGCAGGGCAAGTGTTCGCGGATACGCAAGTAAACGGCGCGGTTGAGCAACCGCTAATTAAACCCAAGCAAATTAAACGTGGCGTAACCAAACGCAAAGTGGATGAGCGGGATGCCGAAGCATTAGAACGCCAGCAAGCCGAGCTGCAAGAAGCTGAAATACTAGAAGAACCCGCCCAACTGGCGCAAGCCCCTGCCGGTGCTGAGGCTCCCGCAGCGGATGCTGAATTTGCTATTAAGGAGCAAGGCGTAAGGGCGGGGGAGACCGCCGGAAACGTTGGAAATGCGGGCAACGCCGGAAATACGGGCGCAGCGGGTGGCACGGCAGTGAGCGGTTCAACGGTAGCAGGGGCAACAACAAGTTCAGCATCGGCAGCAGGCATGGGTTTGGCGGGGTTTTCGACTGAGACTCTTTTGTTGGGCGCGGCAGGGTTGGGTGTTGTGGTCGTCGTAGTCAACAGTCGCGATGACGGCCCCGCGCCACCCACCATTACCAGCAACGGTGGTGGCGCGACGGCGGCGATCAGCTTTCAAGAAAATTCTATTGCGGCAGTCACCACCGTTGCCGCCACGGGCAGCAGCAAGACTTTTAGCATCACAGGGGGCGCGGACGCGGCCAAGTTTGAGATCAATGCCGATACGGGCGAGTTGAAATTTGTTGCTGCCAAATTTATTGCAGGCGCGCCCGATTTCGAGCGTCCCACATTTGCAGGCAACAAAGCCTATGAAGTCATCGTAACGGTCAGCAGCGGCGGCTTAACGGATACGCAAACCCTCGCCGTCAAAGTGACCAATGTGGCGGAAGTACCCGCAGCCACTTCCCTCGTGCAAAAGCTGGATGTGACCGACGTAGATTTTCTCAGGTTGCAAGCGGGGGCGGTCGTTTCCGGTGATGGCTCTTTAGGGTTTACGGGCGTGGGCGCGTTGAATACGCAAAATCCGCTGGAGGTGACGGATTCGTTCTACCTCGCCCAGACCACGGGCATACGCACCTCCTCTGGCTTCCTTAACAATCTCACCGTGGGCAAAGAAAATTTTGGCACGGCAGATCAGCCTTTTCTCAGATTGCTGCCACAGGTTAGCCGTGGCGCAGAAGCTGTGCCTGCTGGGCTGGAGAATTTTTTCCCCCCTGGGCAGGCTCTGGCAGCGGGTACACCCACTGCGTATAACAACGGAAACGTGCTCGGTGGGACTGGCGGCACAACCGTGGTGGAAAGCGGCAGATTCGTGGTTGATTCCACCCCGCGCGAAATCAGCAATCTGGTTGCCAACGAAACCCAGTTTCACGCCAACACGCCCATCCCCGATGCGTTTAATCCGCTGCCGTTTAGCGCGGTGATGACGCTGTTTGGGCAATTTTTTGACCACGGCCTAGACCTTATTCCCAAGGGCGGGCAAGGCACTGTTTTCATTCCGCTGCTGCCCAGTGATCCGCTGTATAACGATCCGCGTGGTGCAAATCCGCCAACCATAGAGGGCGATAGGACATTCAATAATTTTATGACGCTGTCGCGCGGCAGCTTTACCCTTGATGATGCTGGGAATCGCGTCTACACCAACACCGTATCACCGCTCATTGACCAAAACCAAACCTACGGCTCTACCGCTGGCATGACCGTGTTTTTGCGGGAATATCATGATACGGATTCAGCGATTACCGCAAATGGCGTATCTATCACCAATGCTTATATTGCAGCCATTGATGCAGCGATTTTAGATGTGGCGAATGCTGCAATCAAAGATGCTCTTATAGCTATCAAGCCAGCTATCTTGACCGCAATAGCGGGTGAAATAACGAGTGCTGTTAATACAAATACCACGGCAATTTCCACTCCAATTGATGCCGCTGTTGCTGCTGCTATCACTGCGAATGGTGGTCAAAATATAACTGCAATCGCAGATGCAATTGATGGAAACCTAAACTCCCCTCGGTACTTTGTTAATGCAGGCGACCCCACTGGACGGTTGGTGACAGGTGAGGATGGCGGCATGGCAACGTGGGCAGACATCAAGGCCAATGCCCTAAAAATTGGCATTGTGTTAACCGATGCCGATGTATTGAATTTGCCGAAAGTGGACGTGTATCCCGATGGGGTGGCGGGCAAAAGTGTCATTCCAGTTTCAGTAGTGGGCGCGAGCTCGGTTGACACCTATTTAGGTGGCACATATGTGCGGCATAACGCTGGCGCAGGTGGAGCGAGATTGGTTGCTGTAGATGCAACTTTTAATCTAGATGGAAGTGAAGCTACTGCGGTGGTTTTAATTCAACCTGGGGATACGACAACTTCACCGCTGCGTATCGGCCACGCCTTGCTGAATGACATCGCAAACGGTGCGAGCCCGGGACGCACAAGAGAGGGCAAGCTACTTGTTGCTGATGATGATGGCGTTGTCGGACTTGGCGCTTTACCAGCTAGTTTTTCTGCCACAACGCATGCAGCATACGACAACGAGCTCCTCGACGCGCACTTCATTGCGGGCGATGGGCGCGCCAATGAAAATATCGGTTTAACTTCCATTCACGCGGTTTTCCATTCCGAGCACAACCGCGTGGTGGCCGAGCTGCGTGCACTGGATGCCGCGCAAGGCATCGAGCGCACCGGCGAGCAAATTTTTCAGGCGGCGCGGCTGGTGGTAGAGATGCAATATCAGCACATCGTGTTTGCGGAATTTGCCCGCCTGATCAGCCCCAACATCGCGCTCTTTGCCGACTACAGCACCCAAATAGACCCGGTTATCACCTTGGAATTTTCGCAGGCGGTTTATCGTTTTGGTCATTCTATGTTGACGGAAACAGTGGACTTGATGGATGCCAGCGGTAATTTGACCGAGGTCGGTTTGATTCAAGCATTTTTGAATCCGCTGGCCTTCGCCAATCTCGATGGCACGGCCAATGGCCTAGCTTCTATTGTCGACACGGGCAGCCGTGCGGTGGCCTCGCAAGTTATTAAGGGGATGAGCCAGCAGGTGGGCAGCGAGATTGATGAAATGGTTACGCCTGCGCTGCGTAATAATTTGGTGGGCTTGCCGCTGGATTTGGCCGCCATCAACATTGCGCGCGGGCGCGATGTGGGCATTCCTTCGTTGAATGCGGCCCGCGCAAAGTTTTTTGAAATGACGGGCGGGGCGGCTTCGCTTAAGCCTTATGTGAGCTGGACCGATTTTGGTAATAATCTGCTGCACCCAGAGTCGCTTAAAAATTTCATCATGGCGTATGCTGGAAAAGATTTGCAAGCGCATCAGGTGGGGACGAGCTACACGGTAGATCAGTGGGCAGCTTTACGTATTTCTGCGCTTCCGGCAGAGCAAGCCGCCTACGCCAACGCGCTCAGTGCGGCAGCGGATAATGCCATGACTAAAGCATCTTTCATGGCTGTGGGGGGCAATCAAAAATTTAACGAAATTGATTTATGGTTGGGCGGCCTCGCCGAGAAAAAAGTGTTCATGGGCATGTTGGGTTCGACCTTCGACTTTGTGTTCTCCACGCAAATGGAAGCCCTGCAAGAAGGCGATCGGCTGTATTACCTCAACCGTTTGGTCGGCACTAATTTGCTTACCGAGATAGAAGGCCAATCGTTTGCCGACATCATCATGCGTAACACCGATGCCAAACATTTATATGCGCGGGTTTTCCTCGTGGCCGATGCGTATGTGGAAATTGGTACACCCGGCAGTTGGCGCGCAGGCGAGCATCTGTACGGTGCGGATGGCTTGTTGCTTGATCCAGAAAACTTAGCGCGGATAGGCGCGGGCTGGTCGATGGCCACGGTGGCAACGGTGGGGGAAGATAACAAGGCGACGCTGGGAGTGAATGAGGCTGGGATAGATGATCCAGCTACTCTGAATGTGGACGAAGGTGCAAATCCAATTCTCAGGTTTAAATTCACCGGCACCGACTTGGGCGAAATGATCGGCGGCACGGAAGCTGATGACGATATTTTTGGCGGGGCGCGCAACGACACCATTTATGGCGACGGCGGCGATGACATTATTGACGGCGGCACGGGCGATAATTTCTTGTACGGCGGGCTGGGCAACGACATCATCAAAGGCGGCGACGGTGTCGATTTTATTCAGGGTAATGAAGGCAACGATGATATTCACGCGGGTGAGGGCATAGACGAAGCGTTTGGCGGCTTGGGCAACGATATTGTCCACGGCGGTGGTGGCTCGGATGCAGTGAGCGGCGGCGGGGGCGATGATATCTTGTATGGCGATGACGATGCCGACGCGCTCACAGGTGGCTTGGGCAATGACACCCTTTATGGCGGCTTGGGCGGTGATTTCCTTGATGGACAAGAAGACAATGACATTCTTATTGGCGGCGCAGGCGAAGATATTATGTTCGGCATGGATGGGGATGATACCTTCATCCAATCTTCTGGCGATGTGGGCTTAGGCCATCTCCTGGACGGCGGGCGCGGCTTTGATGTGGCGGATTACCGTGCGGCGGGTTCTGCGGTGCAGCTTAATTTGAGCAATAATAAAGCCGCGATTATACAACCCGGTCCTATTGTCACGCGGTTTGATGTTTTTGATGGGATTGAAAAAGTGTTCGGCTCTCATTTCAATGACGTAATTATTGGCAACAATCCGATATTTGACGGGCTTAATTCGTTAGACCCAACATTCACTTACAACACCATCGTCGGCGGCCAGGGCGGCGATAGAATGTCCGGCAGCTTAGGGCGAGATCGCTATGAGTTTGCGCAGGGTGATTCGACGGTAGTGGTTTTTGGGGGGAACAATAATGGCGCGCTGGATACAGGCGACTCCTTTGATTTTTACCAAGGTGTAGCTGCTGTAACCACATCGTTAGCAGATAACGTGATCGGTATCATCAACGCAGGCACAGTCAACGAAGTTGATTTTGCTGATTTTGGCGTGGGCGGAGACACCATTTATTTGGCGACGAATTTGAGTGCTACGGGCGCGAGCCTAACTTTGATGACTGTTGCGCCGGGCAATGGGCAGGTAACGGATCAACAATACTTCATGGTACGCGGCACGTTTAATGCGGACGGGGGTGGGCAGTTTAATGTCAACACCACTGCGGGTTTTGATACCTTGGTGGTGTATGACGGCAACTCTGCTACGGGTGTTAATGCGGTGCTACAAACCGCGCTGGTGCTATCGGGTACGGGCGGTGCGGCTTTTACGCATCTTGATGCCAACCCTGCCACTGGTATTTTAGGTTCAACTTTTACCTTGGGCGTAGTCATATAAACATTTCTCACCAAGCTCATTTTCAATTTATACAGCGTCAGGTTGTTCCCTCACCCTCGCTGCGCTCTCCCTCTGGGTGAAACAACTAGCCATCTGACTAACCCAGCAAAAGACGCTGGGCAAGTCATTGGTTATCCCAGAGGGCGAGGGATGTAAAGTCCTTCTCCCTTCGGGAGAAGGGTGGGGAGAGCGCAGCGAGGGGGCCGCAGGCGGGAGCAAAATTAAGACTTTCATCCATCAAAATTAGCACTGCAGGGATGAGGGGGTAGTAGGGATGCCCATAAAGAGAAATAGCCCATTATCTGGTTTATAATCCTGCCGACAAAAAATAAAACGCTCTCTACAGCCATTGGGTTATCAGATGAAATGTAAAGTATTGGTACAAGCTTTTATTATCAGCGGTGCAGCCGTGATTTTCATCAGTGCCCCTGTTCAGGCGCAACCTAGCAGCGTCAATGCCGCCTCCAAAAACACTTCCAGCCCGTCTCCCAGTAAAAAAGTGCCACCTGCGCCCGCTCAAAAAATCGCGCCTGTAGTCACCACGTTTGAGCAAGTTTTAGAGTCTGCCTGGCGCAGTCATCCTGCCGTATTGGGCAGAAAGTCGGCACAGCGCGCAGCACGCGCCGAGCAGAAGGGCGCGCGCTGGCAGTTTCTGCCCACGCCCACATTAGAGGTGGCGCGGCAAGACAGCAGCCAGAGTGAGACTCAGGGTGTGTTTCGCCTAGAGCAGCCGATCTGGACGGGCGGGCGCATCACGTCGGGGTTGGATGTGGCCGATAGTCGGCTGAATGCGGCGGGTGCTGCGTTGCACGAGGTGAAGCATGATTTGTCGATTAAAACCATTGCCGTGTATACCGAGGCACTGCGCCAGCAAGCGCGTTTGCAACACGCAACCACCGGGCTGGGAGAGCACGAAAAATTACTCAGCATGATTAAGCGGCGCGTGGAGCAAGACGTGAGTTCGTCCACCGACTTGCGCTTGACCGAGTCGCGTTATTTTCAAGCGGCGAATGATTTATCTACCATCAAACAAGCCTATAACAACGCCCTCACGCAACTCAGCCAGCTTAATGGATCGCCCGTGACACAGATTTCTGCACAAGGTGTGCAGGATGCAAATGTAGACGCAAATACACCCAGTACGCCCAACATACCCAATATGCCCGATACGCTAGAAGACGCGCTGGCCGAGACCTTTGAGTATTCGCCGATATTACGTCGATTGGCGTTTGAAGAAGAGGCGGCGTTGGCTGATGTTTCGGTTAAACGCGCCGCTTATTATCCTTTGCTGGCCTTGCGTTTTGAAAATAGCCGCAGCCAAGTGCAGGGCGCGGTGGTGAATGATAGCCGCGTGCTGGCCGTGTTGGTGGGGCAACCCGGTGCGGGGCTGGCGGCGGTAGCGGGCGTGGATGGTGCCATTGCGCGGCACGAGTCGGCGCGCTTGGCGCGAGAATCCGCACAACGCGATCTAACCGAACGCATCACGCTCGATTGGGGCGAGTGGGTCGCGGCGCGGCAGCGTTTAGAAAATGCCAGCCAAGCCAGCGCGATGAGCGCGGAAGTGTTTGAATCGTACACGCGCCAATATGCCATTGGTCGCAAAAGTTGGATTGATGTGTTAAACGCCGTGCGCGAATCTACGCAGGCGCAGTTTGCGTTAGAAGATGTGCGCGTGCAGGCACTGGCGGCGAGTTTGAGATTGCGCGTGCAGATGGGCGTGCTGACACCGACCCCAGAGCCGATTGAGCCAGTGCCGGCGATACCGATGTTGTGGGTGGAGTAAAAGGCATCTCTAGAAACTCAAACTGCGTTGCCATACGTTGTTGCTCGCAAAAAATATTTCCTTGCATATAAACGCATATGCGGCGGAAATATTTTTTGTTCGCGCCCCATTTGTTAATAGCTTGGTCTGGCTTAGAATTTTGAATTTTAGAGGTGTCTTTTGAAATGTGGGTAGTGAAGTAGGGAAATGTGGGTAGTGAAGTAGGATGCTGCCGATGTTAAGAGGCGCATGCCAGAAACCCCCTCTAGCTCCCGCTTGTCAGGGGGAGAACAAAACCTGCTCCTCCCCTGAGAAGGGGAGGCTGGGAGGGGTTTAGCACCAATAGATTATTGGGATTATTGGGATTAAAAACGCATTCGCTAAAATCATAAAGGAATAAATCTGTGTCCATGAAAAGTAATATCGCCGCACTGATAGACCAATCAGCACGCCTAGCAGGGCAGCGGGTGGCGGGCGCACGGCTTACTGGAATCGACGCGCTGGTTGATCAGTTAGACGAAGGCGCGGGTGCCACGGCTTTGTTTGCGGGTGCGTGGCGCGCCGCAGATTTGGATGGTACGCCCGTGCGGTTGAATAATCCCACGCCAGTGAATTTGCCCTTTGTGGCTTATAGCGACGGCCTCGGTTGGGTGATGGTGCAATCGTTTGGCGCAGACAGTTTTTGGCGCGGGATGAATGCCAACCAAGAAGAGTTGTCGTTAGAAAATTTGGATGGGGTCACGTGCATTTCACTGCCGCAACGCTCAGCCGTGGCGCAAGCCAGACCGACTGCATTTGGCTTAGTACGCAACGCGCTGTGGGCGCGCAAGTCGGTTTTTATTGACGCAGTGTTGGCCACGGCTCTAATAAATTTGCTGACGCTGGCCACTTCGCTGTATTCGATGCAGGTGTTTGATCGCGTGATTCCCAGCGAGGGATTTCACACGCTGTGGGTGTTGAGCTTGGGCGTAACGCTTTCTATCTGCCTTGAGTTTATGCTCAAACAAGTGCGTAGCCGCACCATCGACCACACCTGCAACGGCATCGACCACAAACTTTCCGAATGGTTTTTTAACCGCATGTTGGGCATCCGTATGGAGGCGCGTCCGGCCTCGGTCGGCACGCTTGCCTCGCAGATTAAAGGGTTTGAAATGGTGCGCGGCGTGCTGGCCTCCACTTCATTATTTGTGTTGGCGGATGTACCCTTTGCGGTATTTTTTCTGCTGGTGATCGCGCTCATTGGCGGCTGGGTGGTCGTCGTACCCCTTGTCGCCATGCCGATTGCGTTGGTCGCGGGGATCATGTTCCAGCGCGCTATCCAGCAACACACGCGCTTAAATTTATCGGCCAGCAACCGCAAAGCAGGCTTACTGGTCGAGGCTGTTGATGGCGCGGAATCGCTCAAAACCAATAGTGCTGAATGGTCAGTGCAAGGACGTTGGAATCGGTTGGTGCAAGAAACCAGCCACGCCGAACAAAGCATACGTGACTATTCCGCGCTGTCGCAAAACATGACCGTCGGATTTCAGCAGCTCAGCTACATTGCACTGGTGGCCGCAGGCGCGTACGCCGTCACCGAAAATGAAATGACCATGGGCGCGTTGCTGGCCTGTTCTATTATTGGCAATCGCGCCATGATGCCCATCGTGCAACTGCCCGGCGTAATGGTGCAATGGGCATTGGCGCGCGCCGCGATGGAAGGGTTAGAGCAGGTTATTAATCTGCCGAACGAGGCCGACGAAGTGCATCACGCGCTTGCGCCACAGACACTGGAAGGCAGTTTACGTTTTGAGCGCACGCGCTTTGCATATGGTGCGGCTGGGCGGGTGGTGCTGGAGATTGAGCACCTTGATATAAAGCCTGGCGAACGGGTTGGGCTGGTAGGCCCCATCGGCTCCGGCAAAAGTACGCTGCTCAAACTGGCATCGGGTTTATATCGCCCCGCAGCGGGTAAAGTATTTTTGGGGGGCATGGATGTGGCGCTCCTGTCCAGCCCAGTCACCCGCGAAATTATTGGTTACTTGCCGCAAGAGGCAAAATTATTCAGCGGTACATTGCGCGATAACTTAGTGTTGGGCCTGCCCGACCCCGGCGAAGAAACCATCCTCGCAGCAGCGCGGCGCACGGGTTTAATCGACCTCATATTGGGGCAGCCCAAAGGGCTGGCATTAGAGCTCACCGAGGGAGGGCGCGGTGTATCGGGTGGGCAAAAGCAACTCATCGCAATTACCCGCATGTTACTGGCCAAACCCAAAGTGTGGCTGCTGGATGAACCCACCGGCTCAATGGACTCGGTGACGGAATCGCGCATTGTAAATCTCTTGCGCGAGCTGTCCAGCGAAGGGACGACACTCATTGTCACCACGCACAAAACCGCGCTGTTGCCGTTGTTAGAGCGATTGATTATTTTACAAGGTGGACGGCTGTTAATAGATGGCCCACGTGATGCCGTGCTGGCGAAAATTTCGGGGCAGGGGCAAGCGAAACCTGCGGTGCAGGGAGCGGTGTAGCGGGAAGAGACGCATGCCCTCTCCCTCCGAGAAAGGGAACAGACGGTAGGTACGACATACGCGTGGCAATGAAACGATCAGTAGTTTTATGGAACAACATTAAATGAACACACACGAAGAAACCAACACTGGCCGTATTTTAATTTGGAGCAGCGCGGCTGCGATTGCCGGATTTTTATTATGGGCGCACTGGGCTGAGCTGGATCAAATCACACGCGCGGCGGGGCAGGTTATTGCCAGCTCGCGCAACCAAGTGATTCAAGTACCGGAAGGCGGCGTGTTGAGCGAGCTACCCGTGAAAGAAGGCGCGATGGTGAAACGCGGACAACTGCTGGCGCGCTTTGATAAAACCAAAGCCGAGGCGGGCTATTTGGAGAGTGCCGCCAAAGCGGCCGCACTCAAAGCCACCGTGGCGCGGCTAAATGCTGAGGTGTTTGGTGGCGAGCCAAAATTTCCGCCGGACCTGGAAGGCTATCCCGAATTTCGCGAGAACCAGCAAGCACTTTTTAAGAAGCGGCAAGCAGCGGTGCGCGAGGAAGTCAGCGCGTTGGAGCAAGCCAAAGTGCTCATCAAAGAAGAACTCAGCATGAACATTCCCTTGGTCGCCAAGGGCGATGTCAGCCGCTCTGAAATTTTGAAATTAAAGCGGCAAGTAGTGGATATTCAAGCGCAAATCACCAATCGCAAAAATAAATATTTGCAAGATAGTCAAGCCGAGTTGAGCAAAGCGCAAGAAGATTTAGCGGGCGTGCTGCAAATTGTGGCGCAGCGCAACGAGCAACTCGGTTTTACCGACGTGCGTTCGCCGATGGATGGCATTGTACGCAGTGTACGGATCACCACACTGGGCGGCGTGGCTAGGCCAGGCGATGAAATTATGCAAATCGTACCCGTGGATGGCGACCTTGTTGTGGAGGCCAAAGTCACTCCGGCTGACATCGCATTTATCAAGCCTGGCCTGCCTGCTACGGTGAAGATGGATGCCTATGATTACTCGATTTACGGCGCGCTTAAAGGCGAGGTCAGCTACATCAGCGCGGATACGTTGGATGAAGACATGCGCAACAATGAGCAACCTTACTACCGCGTGCAAATTAAAATCCGCGAACAAAACCTCGTCAACAAAAAACAAGAGCGCATCGAAATTCAACCCGGAATGACCGCGCTGGTCGAAATTAAAACCGGCCAAAAAAGCGTGCTGCAATACCTGACCAAACCCATCACCAAAACACTGAGCCAATCAATGGGCGAGCGGTAAAAAAACCTGCTGCCTCACCCAAATGGGGGATGGTAGGATGGTAAAAAAATGGCTAACATGTGCCGCGTGCCAAATGGAAATGCGGCGCAGCGGTAAATAACAATGGCTTATGCTGAAGAACTTCGGAGAATCCAAACATGGGCATTACCTACGCAGAATTAAGGTTAGCTAACGACGGGCGTGATGACTTGGAAGAAATCAACGCCAACGCAGTTGTGGACACTGGGGCATTACACCTATGCATTCCTGAACACATCGCATTGCAATTGCAACTCAAGGTCAGGTCTCAACGAGAAGTGCAAACTGCAGATGGAAAATCTCACATGGTCGATTATGTTTCGCCCATACGCATATCTATGCTCAACCGAAAATGCGTAACAGGTGCGCTGGTAATCGGAAATCAGGTATTGCTGGGTGCTATTCCGATGGAAGATATGGACTTGATAATAGAGCCTGCCAGATTGCGTGTGAGCGTGAACCCCTTAAGTCCAAACATTCCGCTATCGTTAGCCAAGGGCTTTAAGTAAACGCTGAATAAGCACCGTAGATGTGCCGATATTTTTGAGGCGGGGCCAGCTTTTCAAGCTTGTAGTGCTTGGATTGCGCCTATCTTGGGCGCATAATTCCGAATCGTATTTTTTGCACAAACAGTTTCGGCGTTTAAATTTTAGCAAGTAACTTTACTAGGGGAGTCATCAAAATGATTAACAAAACTCAAACTAATCCCGCGATTAAAAATGTAAACAGCGCGCCCATTGACCCTTCCCCATTTGAGCGTATCGCTCTGGGGCAGGGTGTGGCAGGCGAGTTGTTAATCAACCCCTCGCCCAAAATAACCGCGCAACGCGGCAAGCGTAAGGTTGATGAAAGTGATCTCGAAAAAAATCTGCCGGACACTCATACGGTAGATGCCCAAGCAAATACCCAAACAAATGCTGAAGCCGAAGCCACATCAGATGATGCGCTGGTGATGAGCGATCAAGAAGTTAACGGCCAAGAAGTTAACGACCAAGAAACGAACGACCAAAAAATGAGCGATTGGTTGGCAGAGGAGAACGCCAGTATCGAAGGCATGGGCGAAAATGCTGCCGATTCTGAAATGATGTTAGCGCAGGCAAAAGTAGGCACACCTACTGCAACAGGTACCCACGTTAAAACGGGAGCCAGCCCGGTGGTAACGGGCGGGGGAGCCAAAGCAGGTGCGGCCAGTGCGGGAGCAAAATCAGCAGCAGCAACCAAAGCCGGGGCAGATGCGGCAGCGGGCAGCTCTATGCTGGGCGGTATTAGCACCACCACTGCCGTTATTGCAGGCAGCGCAACAGTGGGTGTCGGTATAGCGGTGGCGACCAGCGGCGGGGGTGATCCTGCGCCTGCTTCCCCGCCTACTTCAACAGTGCCAACCTTGGTGATTACAGACAACGTGGCAACAACAGCAAACATAGCAAGTGGCAATGTGACCTTTACCTTTACTTTTAGCGAGGCGGTTACAGGGTTTGTTACAGGCGGCATCGTTGTGACTGGTGGCGCGAAGGGTACATTTACTGCGGTAAGTGGTAATGTTTACACCCTAGTGGTGACACCCACTGCAAGCACTAATACAGGCACGATCACCGTTAACGTCGCGGCAAATGTTGCAACCGATGCGGACGGCAATGGCAACACTATCGCCACACAAGTCACTCAGGCCTATGACACCGCAGCCCCCACTGCCACGGCAACCATTACCGCAGTGGCGGATAGTGTGGGCAGTATCACGGGAAATTTAAGCAGCGGTGGCGTAACCGACGACACCAGCCTCGTTCTGTCTGGCACGAATTCTACGTTAGGTACAGGCGAAGTCGTAGCGGTGTATGACGGCGCAACCAAGCTGGGCAACGCCACACCATTAACCACTACAACATGGAGCTATACCGACAGCACCCTAGCTAACGGCAACGCGGTGAGCTACACCGTGCGTGTCGAAGATGCAGCAGGTAATCTCGGTACACCGTCATTAGCTTTTACTACTACCATCGACACTGTCGCCCCCGTCGCGAACAACGATACGGGCAATGCGGTTGAAGCGGGCGGGGTGAATAACCTCACACCAGGCAGCAATGCCATAGGTAATGTGCTAACGGGGGGCACTGCCGATACAGATGCGAGTACGCCGTTAACAGTGGTGCAGGTGGCAAAGGATGCAACAACGGGTGTAGTGGGCAACGCGCTGGTCGGAACCTATGGCACGCTCACGCTCAACAGCGATGGTAGCTACACCTATGTGGTGAATAACGATAACAGCGCAGTCAACGCGCTGGCTGCCGCCAGAAATGTGACCCCCGCTGGCACACTCACCGACACCTTCACCTACATCGCTCGCGATAGAACTGGAATAAACAGCAACAACGCCACCCTCACCGTCACCATCACTGGCGCGAATGATGCCCCCACCGCCAGCTTCGTTAGCTCAACCGAAACAGGCTTCACCATCTCTGCCTCTGATGTAGATACGGGGGACACCTTAGCGTTGAAGGTGGCCGTCAATAATGCGAGCGCTGTTACCAACGGCGGCAATACGACATTCACGGTGTCTGCACAAGGAGTCGCATTAGCCACAACCATATCGGTAACAGATATTGCCCTAGCCGAGACCTCACCTATATTTAATCTTGTGCAAGGTACAGTGAGCGGCGACTCATTTTCCGCAGTAACAGGCGGAGCTTTGTACTATGGCTTTGCGGGCAATGACACCCTTGCTGGCGGAGACGGTAACGACATCACCTATGGTGGAGACGGCGACGACACGCTCACCGGGAATGGTGGAGCAGATAATCTAAATGGCGGCAATGGTGTGGATGTCGTTACAGGCAATGCCGGAGCGGATACTTTAACGGGGGGTGCCGAGGCTGACACACTGAACGGCGGTGCAGATATTGACAACATGGACGGTGGCGCAGGCAGCGATATATTTTTGATTGCGGCAGCCAGTGAGCACTCAACAGGCGAGGTGATTACGGGCGGTGCAGATACCGATGAAATTCGCTTTACCACTACAGCGGCGGAAACTTTAACCCTGACCAGCACAACCACAACTGTTGAAACAGTCCGAATTATCAACGCGGCAGGTAATGATGCGACAGGCACCAATGCAGCAAATGTCAACGCCAGTGCGGTAGGCGGAGCTGGTCTCAGTATTTTTGGCAATGAAGGTGCAAACATACTCACTGGGACAAATCTCGCAGATACGATTACTGGGAACGGCGGAGCAGATAATCTTATCGGCAACGACGGTACAGACGTTCTCATCGGCGGCGCGGGCATTGACAACATCAGTGGCGGCGCGGGCGCGGACACCCTCAATGGCGGCACTGAAGTTGACATCATGGATGGTGGCACAGAAAACGACATCTACCTGATTGCCGCAGGCGATCACGGGGCGGCAGAAATTACCGATGCAAGCGGCACAGCAGATGAAGTGCGCTTCACCTCTACTACTGCGCAAACCCTTACCATTTTTGCGGGTGATACGGGTCTGGAAATTATCAAAATCGGCGATGCGGCAGGCGTGCTTACAGGCACGACCAACGAAAACATCAATGCCAGCCTTGCAGTTAACGGACTGCAAATCATCGGCAACAATGGCGCAAACATCCTCACAGGCACAGGCTTTGCTGACACCATTACGGGTAATGCGGGAGATGACGTGTTGATCGGTGGCGCAGGCATCGACATCGTCGATGGTGGTGCAGGTAACGACACGATTACGGGCGGTGCAGGAGCAGATAATCTAACGGGTGGTACCGGCGCAGACCTATTCGTCATTGGCGCAGTGGCAGACTTTGCCTCTGGCGAGACCATCAACGGCACAGTAGAGCAAAACACAACCGATACCCTGCGCCTAGATGCGGCGGGCACATATAGCTTGGTAGGGGTCACCAACATCGACTCCGTCGTACTCAACCAAGTTGCCGCCAACTTCAACGTCACCGTGGCAGATGCGATGGTGTCGACCGCAGATTTCAATCAGGACAATGTGGGTGGCGATCTTCAAATCAGCGCGGGCACGGCCATGACGAACGGCGTGGTAGTCAATGCCGCTGGCTTAACGGGCATTAACCGCATCACCGTTATTGGCACTAATCTTGGCGGAGCAGATTCGCTCACGGGTGGTGCAGGTGCAGATGTGATTGATGGGGGTGCAGGCAACGACACCATCACAGGTGGCGCGGGTGCAGACAATCTAACGGGCGGGACAGGTGCAGACCTATTCGTTATCGGCGCAGTAGCAGACTTTGCCTCCGGCGAAACCATCAATGGCACTTCTGAACAAGGCACA